>ERZ780168.21-NODE-21-length-143885-cov-63.692762_pt1 | contig 143885 bp, 120 predicted proteins | sample MGYA00510981_ERZ780168 | MGnify/ENA primary metagenome ERZ780168 (study PRJEB29588, sample SAMEA2158769) | human gut metagenome | biome: human gut; feature: human-associated habitat; material: faeces | place: Denmark | collected 2008/2010 ...
ATTACTAATTACTAATTACTAATTACTAATTACTAATTACTAATTACTAATTACTAATTACTAATTACTAATTACTTAAACGCTTCGCGTATCTTATCCACATAGTCCAGCTTCTCCCAGGTGAAAAGCTCAACCTCCACGCACTTGTCCTCCTCATATACCGAGTGGAAATGCTTGGTGACCTTGCGCGGAGTGCGTCCGAAGTGGCCGTAGGTAGCCGTCTCCAGGTAGATAGGATTGCGCAGACCCAAGCGAGTCTCTATCCCGTGGGGCGTCATGTCGAAAATCTCGCTCACCTTCTTCGATATTTCAGCGTCGCTCAGATTCACCTTCGAGGTTCCCTGCGTGTCCACATACAGTGATACAGGCTGAGCCACACCGATGGCATAAGCCACCTGCACCAGTGCGCGGTCTGCTACACCCGCCGCAACAAGATTCTTGGCGATATGGCGTGCCGCGTAGGCTGCCGAGCGGTCCACCTTCGACGGGTCCTTGCCCGAGAATGCACCCCCGCCGTGCGCGCCGTGGCCTCCGTAAGTGTCCACGATGATTTTACGTCCTGTAAGTCCGGTATCCCCGTGAGGACCGCCCACCACAAACTTACCCGTCGGGTTGACATGCAGTATGAACTCATCGTCAATCAGAGCCGCAATATCCGCGGGGAGTTTCGCTTTCACCGCCGGGATAAGCACCCGCTTCACATCCTCGCGTATCGTCTCGAGCATCTTGCGGTCAGCCTCCTCCTGCGTAAGTGCGCCGTCAGCCTCGATGAAATCGTCATGCTGCGTCGATATGACAATCGTGTGCACGCGCACCGGGCGGTGCTCCTCGTCATATTCCACCGTCACCTGGCTCTTCGAGTCGGGACGCAGATAAGTGCGCACAACGCCGTTCTTGTCCGTATAAGTGAATTCCTTCCCCTCGCGGCGTATGCGCGACAGCTCCTTGAGCAGCGCATGGCTCAGCGCCAGCGTCAGGGGAATGTAGAGAGGTGTCTCGTTGGTAGCGTAGCCGAACATCATGCCCTGGTCGCCTGCGCCCTGTTGCGTGGGGTCTGTCACGTCCACGCCGCGGTTGATGTCGGGCGACTGCTCGTGAATTGCCGAAAGCACACCGCACGCCTCGCCGTCAAACTTCAGCTCCGAACGGTCATATCCGATTTCCTTGATGACGCGTCGCACCTCCGACAGCAGGTCGATATAAGCCTTGCTCTTCACTTCGCCCGCCACTACGACCTGACCCGTCGTGACAAGCGTCTCGCAAGCCACCTTCGAGTTGCGGTCATGCGCAAGAAACTGGTCAAGAATAGCATCCGAAATCTGGTCCGCTACTTTGTCGGGATGACCCTCCGACACTGACTCCGATGTAAATAAATAATTCATTGCTCTTAAAGTTTTTTAAATTAGACCATTGCGCCACAATCTCACTTCGGTCGCGATTACACATTCTTCATGTCGGCATCCACTTGCTCCATGTCGGCATCCACTTGTAGGGACGCGATTTATCGCGTCCGCGCCCGAATGGCATCCGAATGGCATAATTCCCACATGACGGAATAGCAACGCCGTAAGCGAGTGTCGCGCATTAATAAAAACCATAAGAACAGGGGGTAAATAGGCTGGTAAAATGCGGTTTTAGCATTTTTTTGGGTGGTTGCAAGCAGCCAAATTTGTCCACCGTTCTTTATCGTCGGCAAAATTACTCAATAAATTCCATCCCCGCAACCCTCCCGATGTTAAATTTCACCAATCCCTCCCGATACCCACCAACTCCCCACCCAAATCCCATAATTCCTCCACTAAAAAATATCCGGCAACCAAAGGAAAAATAGCCAAGTGATGACGCGTAAGCGGAATCCCCGCTACCGACAATATTTTAACATCCCGATGTTAATGAAACATAAAATATTCCGCCGGATAAAACATTTTCCCAATCCCCGCGTTATCCTTATACATAGCAGAATTACTTTTTCCGTTGCAAGAAATGTGATAATGATTGGTTTATTATTAATAACGAAAGGCTTCCGTGAGGAAGCCTTTCGTTATAATCCCCCTCCTACAGAAAAACACCCGCACCAAAAACTCAAAAAAAATATGAGGAAGCCCCCGAAAGGAAGCTTCCTCATAAAATAAAGGAATCCCGATTATAAATAATCTCCCCCTAAAATCCCTGCCTTATTAGCCCTATTAGCCCTATTGGGCTTATCAGGCCTATTAGGCTTATTCTCGATAGTCCAACCGGTTCTCTCGGCTTTAGAGACCTTAACGACTCTAAAGACATTAAAAACCTTACTCCCTTGCTGCTTTACTTGCCGGATACGATGAAATTCTTGATTTCCCAGGTATCCGCACCCGAAGCGCTCGAACCGTACTTGAAGCCGATTTCAATCTTCTTGCCGGCATAAGCCTTGAGGCTTACTGCGCCCGACGATACGAATGTCCACGAGCCGGCATCGGGCCATGTCGGAATGCTGAGCGAAGACCACGACGAAGCGCCGGCCTCGCGCACCACCATGCCGCAGAGCTGCGTCAGCGTGGTCTGGAACTTGGCAGCGTGGTCGAAAGTCACGCTCGCATCGCTCTTGCCCGAAAGGTCTACTGTCGTGTAGGCGATAGCCTCCGATGCGTAAGCCGTGCCGCTGATGTAGCCCGACGCGTTCAGGTAGCCCGAGCCGTTGTACTCTCTCCACGACCAGATGCTTGTTGCGGCCTCCGGGAGAGTGATGTTGTCAAACTTCCAGTCATTGCTGTTGCTGACGAGACCTTCATAGATGGTACCTTCGCCCGAGGGGGGATTGGGCGTGTCGCCGCCCGTGCCTGAGCCGTTAATCTCATATTTCGATGTATTTTTCAGGCCGGGGCCGCTGCAATACTTCATCACGTCGCCGTAGAGTGTCACCTCGGCGCCGAGATTTCCGGGATTGTCCTGAAGGTTGAGCGCGGTGCGGACGGCTCCGGAAGGAAGTTGAATGCCTATGCACTGAGTGTAGTCCTTGCAGTCGGCCGTCGGACCCAGCACGATATTTGTCTTGAGGTCGGCCGGAGCGCCGAATACGGTATTGTCAAGCGTGGTCTTGGGGCTCGAGGGCATATATCCCACAATGTAGCCTTTCACCCATACGCCTGCGCCACCGGGGGCTGCCTCCTGTGTCGATGTCGGGTTGAGGGCGATTACGTTGGCCGCGGTGTAGGGTTTCTCCAGTGTTCCGTCGCCGTCACCTGCCGGAGGTGTCGGAGGATTCGGGGTGTCGCCGCCCGTGCCCCCTGCGAGGATTGTGTATTTGGATGCGTTCTTCAGACCGGGACCTCCGCAATATTTCATCACGTCGCCGTAGAGCGCTACCTTGGCACCGAGATTGCCGGGATTGTTCTGGAGGTTGAGCGCAGTGCGCACGGCTCCCGAAGGAAGCTGTATGGAAATACACTTGGTGTAGTCGGTGCAGTCGGCTGTCGGACCGAGCACGATGTTGGTGGCAAGGTCAGCCGGAGCGCCGAATACCGTATTGTTCAGCGTGGTCGACGGATTTGAGGGCATATAGCCTACGATATAGCCTGCCACCCATACGCCGCTCTGCACTGCGTCGGTAGTCGACGTCGGGTTGAGGGCGATAATCTGCGATGCGTTGTAGGGCTTGGCCTCCGTACCGTCGCCGTCGGCTATCGTGCCGCCGCCGGTCTCTACGCCGTCAATGCGGAATTGCGATGTGGCACCCGAATTTTCGGTGATACCCCATGTGCCCATATACTTCTCGAGCGAGCCGTAAAGCCATATCTGCTTGCCGAAGTTCGAGGGATTGTCACGGAGGTTGCCGAGTTCGCGGAGTTTCGTATCCTGCGGAAGCGAGATTACAAGGCACTTGTTGTAGTCCGTGCAGTCGGCCGTCGGACCGATTACAAGCGTATTGGCGAGAACTACCTCGCTGCCCCATTCTATATCGGCGTTCGAACTTACTGTCGTCACCTCGGGCGCCACGGCACCTACTATGTAGCCTGTTGTCCATCCCTTGGCGCGGCGACCGGCCTGCTCTACGGCTATGGCCTGCTCAACGGTGTACGGATTCTCCTCTCCGCCGGGCTCGATGGTCGGGTTGCCGAAGTTCATGCATCCCGCAGCGTCAAGCAGCGTCAGCTGCCAGGGATTGGAATCGGAATCGTCCGATGTCGAATAATAGTCGAGGATACCCACAACGTCGCCGTTGCCTTCGGGAAGCATCACGTCGCGGAATGTGGCGTAGCCCGATGTGCGCACCGTCAGTGTCTGGCCGTTTGCGTCGGTCAGCAGTCGGTTGGTGGTCACCTTGTATCCGTCGGTGAAAGCGACCTTGCCACCCTCCACGAAACTTACGTTGTTGAATCGCACTAACTGCGACTGCACGCCTGCTAAGAGCGACGGGTCGGTGGGCAGTTCGCTGAAGTTGCGCATGCTTATGGTGTCTATTTCAGCCGTTTGGGGCAGGCCGTTGAGCTGCATGTGCGCGTCGAGCAGTACCGGGGGCATGAACGTGGCTTCCCACACCTGGTTTTTCTCGTAGAACAGCGGATAGCCTAACTGCTGCGTGCCGTTGTACTTGCCTATGTACATGTCGGTAAGGTCTATCACAACCTCCTGGCCGGGTGCGTACTTCGTGTACATGCCGGTAGAGTTTACCGAGATGGCGAGAGCAGCGGTCTCGTCCTGTATCACTAACTTTTTGTACACATTGCCCGTGCGGTCCGACGAGATGACGCGGCCGCTGATTATATAGTGCGAGCCGTCATCTTTCGTCCTGATTGTGTCGATATAGTTGACAGTATTCTGCCAGTATGCCTGCTTCGCCTCGAGAATAGTGGTGTTGGGCGTCATTGTGGCCGTCGGTATGTCTAAACCCGGCTGGTGGTCGTCGAAGTCATCCTGACATGCGGTAAATCCGACTCCCATCGATAGCGCTGCGATGCCTAATATATATTTTTTCAGACTGTTCATATTGTTTGAATTTTTGTTATTGAGTCCGTCAAGACAATTACTAATTACTAATTGCTAATTACTAATTGTCAAAGTCCTGTGACGATGAAATTCTTGATTTCCCAGGTATCCGCACCCGACGCGCTCGAACCGTACTTGAAGCCGATTTCAATCTTCTTGCCGGCGTATGCTTTGAGGCTTACAGTGCCCGACGATACGAAAGTCCACGAGCCGGCATCAGGCCATGTCGGAATGCTGAGCGAAGACCACGACGAAGCGCCGGCCTCGCGCACCACCATGCCGCAGAGCTGCGTCAGCGTGGTCTGGAACTTGGCAGCGTGGTCGAAAGTCACGCTCGCATCGCTCTTGCCCGAAAGGTCTACTGTCGTGTAGGCGATAGCCTCCGATGCGTAAGCCGTGCCGCTGATGTAGCCCGACGCGTTCAGGTAGCCCGAACCGTTGTATTCTCTCCACGACCAGATGCTTGTTGCGGCCTCCGGGAGGGTGATGTTGTCAAACTTCCAGTCATCGCTGTTGCTTACGAGACCTTCGTAGATGGTACCTTCACCCGGGGTAGGCGTGTCGCCGCCCGAGCCCGAACCGTTAAGCTCATATTTTGAGGTATTCTTCAGGCCGGGGCCGCTGCAATACTTCATCACGTCGCCGTAGAGCAGCACTTCAGCTCCGAGATTTCCGGGATTGTCCTGGAGGTTGAGCGCCGTGCGCACTGCTCCCGAAGGAAGCTGAATGCCGATGCACTGGCTGTAGTCCTTGCAGTCGGCCGTCGGACCGAGCACGATGTTTGTCTTGAGGTCTGCCGGAGCGCCGAATACGGTATTGTCAAGCGTGGTTTTGGGACTCGACGGCATGTAGCCTACGATGTAGCCTTTCACCCATACGCCTGCGCCGCCGGGGGCAGCTTCCTGCGTCGATGTCGGGTTGAGGGCGATTACGTTGGCCGCGGTGAACGGTTTCTCCTGTGTTCCGTCGCCGTCACCTGCCGGAGGTGTCGGAGGAGTCGGGGTGTCGCCCCCCTCGGTCTTGCCGTTGAGGCTGATGATTTTGCTTCCCTGTGCAACTTCCGGTGTGGTATTATTGTACTTGATGAGCTTGCCGAGTATGATTACCTCGTCGCCCACCTTGATGGCATCGGCCGAAGTGAACTTGTCGCCGTTGAAATAATATCCGCGGAACACCTCAAGCTGCTTGTTGGTAGTACCGTCGTTCGAGATGTAATATGTGGCGTTGCCGAAGTTGCCCGTGTCTATCTCGTCAATTTTGGAAATGATACCCTTGATGTAGACATTGTCCTGCGACATGCTGCCCGCCTCGATGATGGCGAGCGCACGTACCGCGTCGTAGGGCGATTCGAGTGTGCCGTCACCGGTTCCCTCGGTCACATCACCCGGGTCGCTCGGTTCGCCGGGAGTAAAGTCGGGCTGAATGGCCGGGTCGTTGGCCATCTCGTAGAGTTCCGGAGCCTTGTACTGGTCGGAAAGGTTGGAGTAGATGCCGTACGACTTGTAGTTGGTGTCGTATGCTAAGATTGAACCCGATGCCACGTTCGAAATCACCCATAGACCGTCACTGTTCTTCACCGGTGACCAGTAGAATGCCTTGTTGTCCTTCTGAGGATTCTTTGCCACGCTCGGGCGGTTTGACCATCCCGATCCGTAGGGTGCCTGATACAGGAACATGCCCTTGTAGTCGGTGATATAATACTGGCCGGAGCCTTCCGATGTCTCGGTGAACATGAATCCGTATTTCTCCGATGCGATGAACTTGTTGCCTGCAATCGTCACGGTCTCGGTATAGAGGAAGCCGTTGTCGCCGGCCGCCGTCACTGTCTGGGCTGCCGTGCCGTCGGTCACGAGTGCGTAGGCGCGGCCCGACTTGATGTCGCCCGTGAGCAGGGTATAGTCTGATTTGCCTACCTCGACATCACCGGTGTCGGTACCGAGCGGACCCCACTCGAAGTGGGTCAGCGAGCGCATGCCCGGTATGCCGAGATACTTGTCGATATAGCCGCGTACCGTTACTTCGCGGCCGAGGTTCGTCGGATTGTCCTTCAGGTTAAGACCGTTGCGCACGACTCCCGAAGGAAGCTGCAGCGAGATACAGCGGCTGTAGTCCGTACAGTCGGGCGTCGGAGCCAGAAGAAGGTTGCTGGCGCTCTCAAACGGCTCGCCGAACGCTGCCGTTTGGTCGTTGCACACGAATACTGTCTCCGTGGTGTTGACGCATCCTACGATAAAGCCGGTCACCCAATAATATTTGTCGGTATCGGGAGCGCTTGAATAGTATGCGTTGTAGTATGCGTAGGCGCCCGCAACTGACAGGGGCGCGTCCCACTTGCCGTCGCCGCCCAGGTCGGGGCTTATGACGGGGGGATTGTCAAAATTGACGTCGCACGATGTAATTCCCGTACCTGCGGCAAGGGCTATTACCGACGCGTATAATATTTTATGCAGTTTCATAAACGTTTTGCTTTTGTTTGGTAATCTGTTGTTCGTGAAGTCCTGATTGTTTTATCCGGCATCCGGCTTAGAAACGGATACCGACGTTCAGGAACAGACGTATTCCCTGCGCGTACTGATATTTGTTGGGGAATTTCTGCGCGTCGTAGTTGGTGTAGTCGAAACGTCCCTGCTGATAAGCGTTAGTCATGATGTTGCGGTTGTTGAGCAGGTTGGTTGCCGACAGGTTGAAGTTCATCGATACCGAGCGGTTCAGGTACACGAGCTTGCCGATCGACGCGTTGAGTACGAAAGCGTTCTTCATCTTGTCCTGCTGGGCGAGCGAGTGCATTTTTGCCTCAAGCTCCTCCTTGTCGGGGTAGTGCTGCCACAGGTCGGGAAGCTCTTCGTGGCGTATAGGTGACACCTGCACGTATGAGTCGCCCATCCACGATGCGTTGACGTTGAAGAACCACTGCTTCGGAGCAGCCCAGTCCAGACCTACGTTTACTGCCGTCTGCGGTGTGCCGCCGATGAAGAAGTTGTTGAGATATACCTTGGTCTCGATGTCGGCCATCATGCCGTTTTCGTACGACTTGATACCGGTCGGACGGTTCTTGTACTGGTAGCGTGCCCACGTGCCGGCCATAGTGGCGGTCAGCGACGGAGTGATTTTGTAGGCCATGCCGAGTTCGATACCCTTGTACTGGCGGCGTACTCCTTTGAGCACGTAGTTCATGAATGTGCCGTACTGGTCGTCGTAGTATGAGAATTTCTCGGTGAGGTCGCTCATGTGCGTCCAGAATGCAGAGATTGAACCGCGGAAGCGGCGGTAGTTCCAGGTGTAGGAGAGGTCGCCCGAAATGATGCGCTCGGGAGTCAGTCCGTTGATGGCGGTATCCTTGATACGCGGAGAGATATAGGCATATTCAAACAGGGGAGAGCGGGTCTCGTACGATGCGTGTGCCGATACGAAATTGCGTCCGTCCACCTTGTAGGTGGCGCCGGCCTTGAATGCGCCCGTGTCGAAGCGGTGGGTCTCGCCTTTGCCGTAAGAGTTTTCGGGGGCGCGGCCGTTGCGCATGTGGCCGTCGCGCTGGAACTGCGTGTACTGCATCTTCAGGCCGTAGTTGATGTCCCACTGCGGCAGGGTAATCATGTTTTGCAGCCAGCCTGTCACCTGCACGGCGTTGATGGTGTAGTCGTAGCCGAAGCGGTCGCCGTCTTTCACGCGGCGGTTCGGATTGTTGAGGTCATTCTGCAGCACGTCGGGGTCGCTGGGGAAGTCGCGTTCGGCAAATGTGTCGATGTCTTTCCAGAACTCGCCGCCGAGAAGGTCGCGCACTGTCTTGAAGTAGTCAGCCGAAGTATAGTTGAGCTGTACGCCTCCCTGAAGGCTCATATTGTCGTTAAGGCGGTGGTTGACCGTCGAGTTGAGGTGGAACTGGAACTGGTTGCTGACGCGGTTCTCGAATACGTATACCGAACCTTTGCGCTCGCTGTAGGGCAGGCCTTCCTGCTCCATGTTGGCGAGGTAGTTGGCCTGATAGAGGGCATCCCAGTTGATCTGGCGGTCAAACGGTATGCGCGTGCCGTCGGGGCTGGTCATATAGCCGTTGCGCCATGCGTCGGCTACCAGTTCCGATTCCGGAGTAGGCATGCCGTCCTCGAAGTAGGCCGAAGGGAGTCGCTTGTAGTAGTCGGGACGCGGGTCGGGCGAGTTGCCGCTGCGGGTGAGACCCGTGGTGCTGTAATGTGTCCAGCGCAGGGCGGCGCCTGTGTTGACTATCGTGCGGTCGTTCTTGAATATCCAGTTGAGCATCGCGGTCGGGTCGAATTGCTCGATTACCTTGGCCGAACGTTTCTTGCCGTCCTGCCAGCCCCAGTTGGGGTTATACGTGTTGTCGTCCACAAGGTCGAATATCTCCTGGTATGACGCGCCCGTGCCGCCGCGCTGTATCGGGGCGCCGAATGCGGTCAGCGTCAGCGAGTGGTTCTTGTTGATTACCTTCTCCAGCGACATGAACGCGCCGAACGAGTTGTAGAACGTTCCGTCTATCACACCCTCGTCGGCCCAGCGGCCTATTGCGCTCAATGTCAGTCCCCAGCCGTCCTTGTTGATGCCGGTGGAGTAGGTCGCCATCGCGCGGAGCATATAGTTGGAGTTGGTATAGGCTACCGAACCGTTGAAGCCCGGCGAGTAGCTCGACGTGATGGTGTTGAAGTTGGTCGAGCCGGCGAGGTCGCCGAATCCGTAGGCGGCCGCGCCGAGTCCTATCGTGTTCGTGCGGTTGCGGAATGCGCGCGATGTCATGCCGCCCAATGTCGAGTAGCTGAAGCGGCCACGACCTAAGTCATTGAGCTCGATGCCGTTGAGATATACCGACTGATACTGCGAGTCAAGGCCGCGGAAACGGAAATACATCGGCTGGAAGTTGTAGTTCGAGGCATTGTAGTAGATGTCGTCCGATGCTCCCGTGAGCGCCTGGATTGACTGCGCGCCACCCTCCTCGTCGTCGAGGGCGTTCTCGTCATACCACATGTCCTGGGCTTCCTCGTAGTACACCGAGTTCAAGTCGTTGTTGGACATCATGATAGCGCCGACATTGACTGTCTGGTTCGAGAATAATTCTACCTGTTTTGTTGCGTCGGCATAGCCGTAAGCGATTGTTGTCAGGGTCGTGACCCCCGGTTGGGCATTTGAAATCAGGAAGTCGCCGGCAGGACCGGTGGTGACTGTAATCCCTTGATTTTGAAGCGTCACTAAGGCGCCGGCAATCGGATTGCCGGTATCGGCCTCAACTACGCTGCCGCTCACCGCTGCCCGTTGGGCCAATGCGGGGACTGCTGCCGTCAACAGCATGAGTAGGAACAGTTTTAGTTTCATAAATGCGTGAGGTTAGTTAATATAATTTTTCATTTTGTTACGGTAATTAAATTTTTGGGTAACGAATTTCAAAATTATCTAAAAAATACATATTTGCCAAATATTTCTTACAAGAATTTTGTCAGAATACCCATAATTTTATTTGACCTCAAAATAACGGTTTTTATATGAACTTTTTGATGTTTCCCTTGTTAGAATTCTATTAAAAAGGTATTAAAAATTAATTAAACACACAGACAATGAAAGCACAATTGTTCCTCACGGCCGCAGTATCGGTTTTGGTAAGTGCCGGCTTCTCTGCCTCCGCACAGACCTCCGGTCAATATGGCACCCTCCCGGGCATCGCCGTGGCCGGCTCGCAGAATTACGACAAAATTCCACAAAAGGCAAAACGCTTCATCTCGAAGCATTTCAAAGGTGTCAGCGTCACCAAGTGCGAGCAGTATTTCGCCGAAGGCAGATATGAAGTCGAACTCTCCAACGGTGTCGACATCGACTTCAGCAACGACGGCGAAGTCCTCGGGATTGACGCACCCGACAATGCCGTTCTCGACCCGGCACTCGTGAAAGAGCTCCTCCACGACACCGCATTCCACCGCCTGGCCAAAGATGGCGTCAACAGCAAAGTCGAATCCATCGAATTCAAAAAAGGAAAAGTCGTTGAAGTAGAAGTAAAGGTACCCGACCCCGACACCTACATCTTCGTGGTAGACGGCGACTTCATCGGCTTCGGCGACTGACCCCCGCGGGCAGTTTTGCAACTCCCTCCACGTTGTATAAAGATTGAGTCACGCAACGCATTCCCAATGAGTTGCTCAAATGGGGCGGGGGCGTCTCGCCCCCGTGGTAATTTCTTGATATGGAAATAATACCACGGGGGCGAGACACCCCCGCTCCTTAACAGCTTATCGTATTTACGACCATTTAAGCGGGCTATGCCTGCCTGTAACACGTTCGCTCGGTACCGTTGATTCAGTCGGCGCGGGCCGTGATTTTCTTGCCTCGCGGCAGGTGTGGAAACTGTAGTCGGGATTGAAATCGGCCGGCTTGTTCATATACTGCGGCCGCTCCATGATGCCGTCGGGATGAAGTTTCCAGCGCTCTGGAATGGTGTTGAATGCATTTATATGCAAATTTACAAATTTTTTACTAATTTTGCGGTTGGAATATAATTTGCCTGATATGATATTTGGCTGAATAGCCCGGCTTTGAATTATTATTATACTTACATTATATGAGCTATTTTAAATCCTACCTTCCAAAACATTGGCGGCGCTGCGCGATGGCCGTCATCATGTGTGCGGCCTTCGGTCTTCTTTTCCCGTCATTCCGTGCCGCCGCTCAAAATTCCACAACCTACACAGTCTATTTCGAGAAATATTCGGAGTGGTCGAAAGTATGTACCTGGATCTGGGACAAGAACGACGGCGACCGCAACTACACCGGCGGAACATGGCCCGGTAAAGAAATCCACCTCTCGTCGGAATATCCCGAGCTGTATTCCTTCACATTCGAATGCACGGCTTCCGCTCCCGACCTCTATTGTATATTCAACGACGGTAACGCCGGCGTGCCTGCTGGCGAAAAAGACAAACATCAGACCAAAGACCTAAAGCTTCAGAACGGCTACGTATATACATTCGGCAGCGACACTCCGAAATGCCATATCAATGACTACGTCGTGCCGGTCCCGGGCGAAAATATAAAAGTCTATTTCGACAACACCAACTCTTCGTGGACTCGCCCTTACGTGTATGCATTCACCGGCACGCCGTCATCCTCGGTCGGAACGGCGATGTCGAGCCACAATGCCCCCGGCCTCGAAAACATATGGAGCTGCGAGGTGCCGCAGTCGGCCGCAAGCCTTATATTCAACGACGGCACGACTTCCGGCAGCCGCACTTCGGCGCTTGCCGCCATCGACGGCCATATCTATTCGTCCGACAACGGCGGAAAGGACCTCGGACTGATGAGCGAATACAGCGGCCCGGCCATCGACCCCGAAAATCCCCGTCGCCTCACTTACTGGATTTCTCCCGAAGTAGCCGGTCAGAACGATAAAATCACTCTTTACTTCGACCGTTCGAAAGGCTCGCGTGAACTGGCCGCGACCGACGACATATACGTATGGATTGGAGTGATTACTTCTGAAAGTTCGAGCGACGGGGACTGGAAGCACAACCCAGAATCATTCGGCGTCAAATGGGATGCGCTTACCGACCGTTACAAGATGACACGCCTCTCGGCCGGAGGCAACGTATATAGCCTTGAAATGTCGCCTACGATGGCGTCATGGTTCAATATGCGCGGCGATGAGCGCGCATCGAAGATTGCCGTCATCTTCCGCGACAAAAACGGCAGCATCCGCTATGACGGAGGTAATACCCAGTACATCTCGCTGCAGGCGCTCCCTGTCGACCCGAGCCAAAGTCCCCTCGGAGCGTTTGTAAGCGCCGAAAACAATAACGGTACGGTCACGATTGCCGGTTCGAAAGGGGGCCGTCTCATGATTACCCCGTATGCTCCCGACATAGTGAAAGTATTTACGCTTCCCGCGTCGCTTGTCGGTTCAACCGACGATTCTGCCCGCGAACGCCGCTCTATCTCTGTTGTGGCCGTCCCCGACGTGACCTATACTGTCGATGATACCGACGACGAATACCTTATCCGCGTGGCTGGCGGCGTGACCGTGAGTGTGGACAAAAACACCTGCTTCGTCACCTTCCGCGACGACAATACCGTATTACTGAGCGAAAACGGCGGCCTCGTCAACACCCCCGGACAGCGCACGGTCAACTTCCTCGGCATGAACGACGACGCATTCTATGGCGCCGGCTACAACGGCCGCAACACCAACATCGGCGGTACATCATGGACGATGCGCAACAAGCAGACCGGCGGATGGAATGCCACATGGTCGGCTCCACACAACATCTGTATCCCCTATTATGTGTCGACCAACGGCTACGGCGTCCTTTTCGACGACCACTATGTCGATGCCGTGATGACACCGTCATCCTCCGGTTCATCCTATACCACCGCGTCGGCCAATCCGATAGCCTACTATTTCGTGGGCGGCGGTTCGATGGAAAAGGCCATGCAGAATTATATCACGCTTACAGGTTATCAGCCACTTCCTCCGTTCTGGGCTCTTGGCTACATAACCTCGCGCTATGGCTACCACTCGCAGTCGGAGGCCGAGAATGTCATCAAACGTATCAAGGATGAGTCGCAGCTCCCGCTCGACGGCATCGTGTTCGACCTCTACTGGCAGGGTGAGACCAACGCCGGAATGGGCAATCTCGAATGGTACACACCCAAATTCCCCAACCCGACCGCCATGCTCGCCGACTTCAAGTCAAAGCATGTCAACACTGTCTGCATCACCGAGCCATTCTTCACCAGCGACGCGTCGGACAACTACGACTATCTGAAAAAACAAGGCTTCCTTGCCGACGAGAAGGTTGGCGACATGACCTGGCTGACCAATAATCCCGTCGGCCTCATCGACGCTTCAAATCCCGACGCCATGAAGTGGATGGGCGAGTTCTACAAGAAGCATACACTCGCCGGCATGGCCGGATGGTGGCTCGACCTCGGCGAACCCGAACGTCACTTCCCCTCCAATTGTCATCACGCCGTCGGCACATGCAACCAGATACACAACGAATTCGGCAACCTTTGGATTGAGGGCGCATACAAGGCGCTCACCGAGGCCGCTCCCGACATGCGCCATCTGCTGATGCCGCGTTCGGGCACTGCAGGCATGCAGCGTTTCAGCACATTCCCCTGGACAGGCGACATACAGCGCTCATGGGCAGGTCTGCAGGCACAGGTCCCCGCCCTCGTCAACGGCTCGATGTCGGGTATCGGCTATCTCGGCTCCGACATAGGCGGATTCTGCAATTCCGACAATAATTCCGACGAACTCTACCTGAGATGGGTGCAGCTCGGAGTATTCTACCCGATGATGAGAACCCATGCCCAGGAAAGTCTGACTCCCGAGCCTTACAACCGTCCCTCCATTATCGGCAAAGTGCGCGACGCCATCAATCTGCGTTACGCCTACCTTCCCTACACCTACACCCAGGCCTACCGCTACTCGCGCTACGGTTCGCCGATGGCGCGTCCCGCCAATTTCGCCGACGACGACAAGTCGGTGCTTGCCAACTGCAAGGATGCCTATCTGTGGGGTCCCGACATCTACGTTGCTCCCGTCATCAGCAGCGGTACGGCGCGCGACATCACTTTCCCCGAAGGCGACTGGCTCGACATGAACGACTTCTCCACCATCTACGAAGGGCACCGCACCGTGCGCAGCTATTCAGCCCCGATGGACGTCCTTCCCCACTTCATGCGCCGCGGCTCGTTCGTGCCCCGCTACCGTCAGGACACATTCACGAGCACTGCCGAGATTGACACCCGCAGTGTCACCGTCGACTATTTCCCCTCGTGGAAGCCGGAGCCTGACACCGGCATGATTTTCGACGACAACCGTACGAGCGCAAGCACAATTGCCAACGGCGACTACACGCTGACCACATTCGAGGGATGGGGCGACGCCGGTAGCAACGGCAGCCTCACGCTACGTATTTCCCGCGAGGGCAACGGCTGGAACGGAATGGATGCCGCCACCTGCCGGGATATCCTCTTCTGCATTCATGACTACCGTCTGGCCGGCGCGCCCCGTCTGGCAAGGGTATCGCCGGATGCCCCGGCACGCGCGGCCGCAGCCTCAACTATCCGACAGCTCGGTTCGCTCGAAGAGGTCAAGGCTGAAAATTCGGCCGACAGCTACGCCATCGACGGCAACAATCTTTACGTCCGTATACCCCGTCTCAGCCCCGAGGCAGGATATTCATTCATTGTAACCGACGACGGCAATGTCACCGGTGTCGACGACATATTCGCCGGCTCACAGATGACCCTTGCCTACTCCGGCGGATATATCACCTACTCGGCACCTGCCGGTACCGAGGCTCTTGCACTCGACATCTTCAGCACTACCGGTACCACCGTTGCCGCTTACGGCGCACTCACTGCCGACGGCTACGCAAATCAGATTGACCTCTCGCTCCCGCAGGGCATGTACATAGCCCGTCTGAGCGGCCGCAACGCCTCCGGCGATACAATCTCCGAAACAATAAAGATGATGGTAAGATAACCCATATAGTAGGGACGCGATTCATCGCGTCCGCGTCCGGAAGACCTGAGGGTACTCCGGATGCGGGCGCGATTTTTTTGCATCGGCTATTTTTACGGCGCGGGGTAAATCAAAACATGTCATTCGGGTGTTATAGTGTCGTAACAGCATTAAACTACGTTTCAGCTATGACTGCTTTAATACCTTCTCACGACATCGCACAGTGGATACTCGGTATCGTACGTGATTTGTGCGGCCTTATCGGACTTGACAGCAATCCGCGTATCGAACAGATAGTCTACGTGATACTCATCTGCGTTTTCGCCTTATTGCTCGGATATGCCATACGTCGAGCGGTAGTGTTTGTCGTGCGCAAGATTATTAAGCTCCGCAAGAGCGATTTCGGCAAAGAGCTTCTCAATCAGAAGATTGTGACAAAGTGCTCGCACATCATACCGCCGCTTGTCATTCTCGCATTGCTCCCGTTCGCGTTCGACAACTCCTCGTCGGTGCTTACATTCTTCCGCCGGGCGGTCGACATATATCTCACCATCATGTTCGGCGTGGGATGCAACGCCATAATCGGTTTCGTGTGGTACAACTACAACCGTCACGCCAACAAGGAGAATCATCCCCTCAAGGGGGTGATGAACGTGGCGAAAGGTATCGTGTGGATTATAATAACCATAATCTGCATGTCGATACTCATCAACAAGTCGCCTATGGCTCTTCTCGGCGGACTCGGTGCCTTCGCCGCCGCCCTGATGCTGATTTTCAAGGATTCGATACTCGGATTCGTGGCCGGCATACAGCTCTCGAGTAACGATATGCTGCGTGTCGGCGACTGGATTGTAGTGCCTTCAACGATAGCCAACGGTATTGTCGTCGACGTGTCGCTCACCGTCGTCAAGGTGCAGAACTGGGACAATACCATCGTCATGCTGCCACCGTACTCGCTGGTATCCGGCTCGTTCCAGAACTGGCGCGGCATGTCCGATTCCGGCGTGCGCCAGATTGACCGTTCGGTCATCATCGACAACACCTCCATCGTGGCCGCCACGCAGTCGTTTATCGACGATATGACCGCGAAATATCCGCTTCTTCAGGAGTTCGTCGCCAAACGTCAGGCCGATGCCAAAGAGGGCAAATCGATGGTGTTCAACGGCGGCGTGGCTCCCGTCAACGGCACCCTCGACACCAATCTCGGCCTCTTCCGCGCCTATATGTGCCGCTACCTGCTCAACCACCCGGCGATAGCCCACGACCAGAACATCATCGTGCGTCTGATGACTCCCGATGCCAACGGCACGCCCCTCGACATCTACTGCTTCACTGCCACAACCGACTGGCTCGCCTACGAGGCAATCCGCTCGCAGCTGTTCGAGCACATAGCCACCTCCGCCGCCGACTTCGGCCTCCGCATCTTCAACACCACCTACAACGGCCGGATTACCCTCACCCCGCCCCCCACTGCCTAACGCAGGCGCATGTTTCATATAAAACAAAAGCACAAAAGAACAAAAAGCAACGGCACGAAAACAAAAGAACAAAAGATTAGACAACAGTACAATATTCAGTCCTTTTGTCTAATCTTTTGTTCTTTTGTGCTTTTGTTTTTTGTTCTTTTGTTTTTTATTATTCGACCTTTGTGACTTTGTTTTATCTGCGACTATCTCCGCAGTGCATCCATCAGGGCGGCGATGGCGGCGGGGATGTTGTCGGGATGTTCGCCGTTGAATTTGAATGCGCTCAGATAGGTGCGCAATGCTGATGGCACGTCAGACTGTTCCCCGACCTCGATTTTGATGGAAGAGCCGTCGGGCATACAGGAATACGTTTCCCCGGATAGCGGCTGCACCGTGGTGCAGCCCTACAACCGCTATTAATTGCTAATTACTCATTCCTAATTGCTCATTATAGAGGGCGAGGTCCTTGTCGCCGCGGCCGGAGAGGTTGATTACGACCACATCGTCGGGCGCGAATTTCTTTATGTCGAGGGCGGCGAGCGCGTGGGCCGATTCAAGTGCGGGAATGATACCTTCCAATCGGGTGAGCCGGTAGGCGGCGTCAAGAGCCTGGCGGTCGGTGGCTGCGATGACTTCGGCGCGTCCCGTATAGTGCAGGTAGGCATGGAGCGGACCCACGCCGGGATAGTCAAGACCGGCCGAGATGGAGTACGGTTCGGTAATCTGTCCGTCCTCGTCCTGCATCACCATCGTGCGCGCGCCGTGGATTATCCCCTCGGTGCCGCGGGCCATTGATGCGGCCGTCTCCCCCGAGTCGATGCCGAGGCCGGCTGCTTCTACCGCCACAAGGTTTACTTCCTGCCGGTTGATGAAGTGGTAGAACGCTCCCGCCGCATTACTGCCACCGCCGATGCATGCCACTACGTAGTCGGGCAGATCCTTGCCGGTAAGTTCCGGTACCTGACGAAGCATCTCCTTAGATATTACCGATTGGAACCGCGCCACCATCTCGGGGTAGGGGTGCGGGCCGACCGTCGAACCGATTATATAGAACGTGTCCGACGGGTTGCAGCACCAGTCGCGTATCGCCTCGTTGGTAGCGTCCTTGAGGGTCATGTTGCCCGAAGTCACCGGCACGACCTTTGCGCCGAGCATCTTCATGCGCTCCACGTTGGGACGCTGACGAGCCACATCTGTGGCGCCCATGTAGACTATGCACTCCATCCCCATGAGCGCGCATACCGTGGCGGTGGCCACGCCATGCTGTCCCGCACCCGTCTCGGCGATGATGCGTTTCTTGCCCATGCGGCGTGCGAGGAGAGCCGAGCCGATGGCGTTGTTGATTTTGTGAGCGCCGGTGTGGTTGAGGTCCTCGCGTTTGAGGTATATGTTGGTGTTGTAGAGCGCCGAAAGTCTGCGGGCATGGTAGAGAGGGGAGGGGCGGCCCACATAGTCGCGCATGAGTGAGTCGAATTCGGCCTTGAATTCCTCGTCGTCGACCCAGCGGTAGAACGCTTCCCTGAGATTATCTACATTGGCATGGAGTATTTCGGGAATATATGCGCCCCCGAAGCGTCCGTAATATCCTTCGTCGTCAACCGGTAGAAAATGTTTGTATCTGCTCATAATGTTATATAGTTGCCGTTGTTTTCTTGCTTTCAGAAGTATCCGTTTATTTCTGTATAAGTAACTGTTCAAAATTATTTTGATATTATGACGGAAGGATTTTTCAGGCGATTTCCGGTGAGGAAGAAGGAGTGTAGCGAGCTACATGACTGATGACGAGACGGAAAGCGACGAAAAAGACTCCGGCAGAATATTAAAATAATGAGAATGGTTATTATAAAATAATTTTAAACAGTTACTTATGTCTATTGAATTTAAAAATATGTGTCATTTACCTTTGCCCCGATACCTTTCACCTGTATGCCGGAATAAAAAAATTGCCGTGAGAAATAATATATTTCTACGGCAATTCCATTTTTCCAAGCTGTATCTCTTATTGTCCAATCCTATGGTTAAAGTATATACATACAAAGTAGCAGATGCCGCATCCTGATGCGCCACCAACGCCAATTCTGTATATTTATACAAATATTCTGCATGTCCAATACTAATTTCTGCAAATGTAGCATATTTATTCTATAAAACAAACTTTTTACTAAAAAAATTTATTATATAGAATAAATATACAATTATGAGTATAATTTGGAGTATGTGCGGATTTAATTAAAGAAATACGCCTAAAATTATTGAATGAATTCTGTGGATTGAATAAGTTGCAAGGCGAACTATACGTTTGATTTTCTATAAAATCTGACTGATAAGTAACTGTTCAAAATTATTTTGATATTATGACGGAAGGATTTTTCAGGCGATTTCCGGTGAGGAAGAAGGAATGTAGCGAGCTACATGACTGATGACGAGACGGAAAGAGGCAAAAAAGACTCCGACAGAATATTAAAATAATGAGAATGGTTATTATAAAATAATGAGAGCCATACTCGTTGCTCGTCCCACTCGTTGAGGCTCTGGAATGCCCGGTATAGTTGAACGAGCAAACACGCAGAAGCCTCACGCAGAATATGCTTATACGCCGACGGTCAGCGCTCGCGCGCCGGCTGTCGGCAGAATAGACATATATCCACACAGACATCTACCGTTTGCTGCATCCTTGACTATACCAAAAGAAATTTTCCAGATTTCAACGAGTCAAGAAAGAGCGTCAGGGTAAACGCTTTCCAAAAAATGTCTCTACAGACCCCACCCGCTGCGCCCGTGACCGGGCTTCTGCGAAATGCGGTCTGCATCGGCAAATTTAACAAACTTTTTTCGATTGCCAAAAGAAAGTTAAAAAATATAGGAAAATTAATTTTATTTCCGGAATTTTCGGAAATAAATCACTATATTTGTCCGTATGAAACGGAAAAGTATATTCCAGAATATAATAATGACGATGCAGAAGGAACTGCCGTTTCCTGTGCATGAGCGTGATTTACAGTTGCCGGTCAATTCCGGCCAGATGATAACGGTGTCAGGCGTAAGACGCTGTGGTAAATCATCTATGATGAAAATTGTCGCAAACAGGCTGGTAAGCAATGGCGTTGACAAGGACAGGATACTTTGGATAAATTTTGATGATGAACGCCTTGATGATATGGACGTATCTGAACTTGACGAAGTGCTGCAGGCTTATCGCGAGATGTTCCCGGATACAGACCTTTCGTCGGTATATATGTTTTTCGATGAAATCCAGATGGTTGACAAGTGGGAACTGTTTGTAATGCGCGTCTATAAATCGTATTGTAAGAATATATATATTTCAGGGAGCAATGCCAAAATGCTCTCCTCGCAGATAGCTACAGCTTTGCGGGGGTGGCCGGTTGAGTATGAAGCTTTCCCGTTGTCGTTCAGTGAGTACCTCAGATTTACCGGGATAAAAGCATCCCCGTATGACGAGCAGGGTCGGGCCCGACTTGTCCTTGCATGTCGTGAATATCTACATGCGAGTGCTTTCCCCGAGATTGTGCTTATGAATGAACCGTCGTTGAAGTTACGCAAGGTGCAGGGGTATTTCAATACTATGCTTTTTCGGGATTTGGTTGAGCATTATGGACTTTCAAGTCCGGAAACAGTCAAGTATTTTCTTAAACGCATGATGCTGAATATCACTAAACCTACGTCGGTTCATACTATATATAATGACCTTAAGTCGCAGGGGAGGAAAGCTGACAAAAACAGGCTGTATGAACTGGCCGATATGGCTTGTGATACTTTTATGTTTTTTAGAGTGAACCGCTGGTCAGCATCACTTGTGAAGGAAACTTCACGTCTGCCGAAATATTATTTTATAGATAATGGCATGCGTAACGCGGTCATACTCCCGCAGAGCGGTGATGATGGCAAGCTGCTTGAAAATGCTGTCTTTCTCCATCTTCGCCGTTTCCTTGACCCGATGCGAAAAATAACTTATTTTGCTGAGGATTATGAATGCGATTTTATAATACAGCGCGATGAAAACATAGAAATGCTGGTGCAGGTGTGCTGGACGCTTGGCGACGAGCAGACGTTCTCCCGTGAATTGCGCGGGCTCAAAACTGCATCCGATATAACGGGGTGTAAAAATTGCACGATAATAACATTCGATGAGGAGAGGGAATTGGAATATGAGGGATTGACAATAAAAATTCTGGCCGCCTGGAAATGGCTTTTGGATAATCCTTTTTGCCAAGCCTATGGGTAAATATCACTATATATTATCAACATAGTGTTGCAAATTCGTCACCAACCTGGTGACGAATTATATTGTCTTGATTATAAAACTCATACCATCGTTTTGCATACTTGATGTTGGTGACGGAAAAACCGGACTGTCCGGGAAATGCTGTCTTTAGGTCGAGACTCAGACAGTCGAAAAACGCGCTTCCCCATTTGGCTGCTTCGTGAAGCTTTGAAATATCACGCCCCATTTATTTCTCGGATTTTGGGGTATGAGTGAAGGCGTATTTTACTTTGACGGAGTATTTGCGGGTGATTCGGCGCATGTTTTCCATGCCTGTGCCGCTGTCGAATGCTACGTTGGAGAACATCTGCGCGCCGTAGCGTTCCTGGGTCGTTTCGATGATTTCAAGCGGGGCGGTGAGGCTTAGACCTTCGTTCTGTGCTATGAATTGGGCTTTAAGCCGGGCGGCGTCGAGGGCTGCTTTGAGGCCTTGGCGGTTGTACTGCTCCATGTCGGCGTTGTCCATGCCGGCGAGGCGGAAGCCGGTGATGCCTTCGCTGTCGAGCGAGGCGCATACGGTGTTGAGCCGGTCGAAGTCGGAGAACACGGCTGTAAGAGTCCTGGCCATTGTGAAGCGTTGGCTGCGGTGATAGTCGCGGTAGTTGTCTATGTCGGACACCGTGATGCAGGTATCGGACACTTCGGCGTTGGCAAGTGCGCGGCGCACGTCGTTTTCAATCTGTGCGATTCTGACGAGGGTACTGTCGCCTGATGCTGTCGGTGTGAAGTATTCCTCCATACCGATTTCAACCGTAATGCGGTCGGGAACTATGTTGAGCGTGGCTGTGCCCGACACCTCAATAAACCGCGGTGCGCAGTCCTGTGCACGTGCGATAACACAAGCCATTGCCAATGTCATGACGGCAAAAAGGATTTTATTCATGTGACTTCGATTTTGTTTGTGAGTGAAAACTGTTATAGCAACTTGTAGGGGCGCGATTCAATGCTGTTTACTTAGCAGAGGTGATAGGGGCGGGGGCGTCTCGCCCCCGTGGTAACTTTCAGTGTGTAAAAATAATAGACCGAGGGCGAGACGCCCTCGCCCCTACGTATGCCCCTTAAGTAAACATCATTGGGACGCGTCCCTACAAGGCGCAATGGTTACTCCATGAGTTTGCGGTAGCGGCGGCGGGGCGGTTCTTTGCCGTCGTTGAGGCGGCGTTTGTATTCCTCGTAGTCGCTGTAGGAGCCTTCGTACCACACTACGTTGCCGTCGCCCTCGAACGAGAGGATGTGGGTGCAGATGCGGTCGAGGAACCAGCGGTCGTGGCTTACCACTACGGCGCAGCCGGCGAAGTCGTCGAGACCTTCCTCGAGGGCGCGGAGTGTGTTGACGTCGATGTCGTTGGTCGGTTCGTCGAGCAGGAGCACGTTGCCCTCCTCCTTGAGTGCCATCGCCAGGTGCAGGCGGTTGCGTTCGCCGCCCGAGAGCACGCCGATTTTCTTCTCCTGGTCGGCGCCGGTGAAGTTGAATTTCGACAGGTAGGCGCGGGCGTTGACGTCGCGGCCTCCCATGCGGAATGACTCGACTCCCTGCGAGATTACTTCGTAGACCGATTTTTCGGGCAGGAGGTCGTGGTGGGTCTGGTCGACATAGGCTATCTTGACGGTCTCGCCTACCTCGAAAGTGCCGGCATCGGGCTGTTCCTGCTTCATGATGAGGCGGAAGAGGGTGGTCTTGCCGGCGCCGTTGGGGCCGATGACGCCCACGATGCCGTTGGGCGGGAGCGAGAACGACAGGTCGTTGAACAGCTGCTTCTTGCCGAATGCTTTGCTGAGGTTGCTGACTTCGATTACCTTGTTGCCCAGACGCGGACCGTTGGGGATGAAGATTTCGAGGCGTTCCTCTTTCTGCTTCTGGTCTTCGTTGAGGAGCCGGTCGTAGGAGTTGAGACGGGCTTTACCTTTGGCCTGACGTGCTTTGGGTGCCATGCGCACCCATTCGAGCTCGCGTTCGAGTGTCTTGCGGCGTTTCGAAGCCTGTTTCTCTTCCTGAGCCATGCGTTTGGTCTTCTGGTCGAGCCACGATGAGTAGTTGCCCTTCCATGGAATTCCTTCGCCGCGGTCGAGTTCGAGTATCCATCCGGCCACGTGGTCGAGGAAGTAGCGGTCGTGGGTGATGGCGATGACCGTGCCGGGGTATTGGCGCAGGTGCTGTTCGAGCCAGTCGATTGACTCGGCGTCGAGGTGGTTGGTGGGCTCGTCGAGCAGGAGCACGTCGGGCTGCTGAAGGAGCAGACGTATGAGGGCCACGCGGCGGCGTTCGCCACCGGAGAGGGTGTTGACGGGCTGGTCGTCGGGCGGACACTGGAGGGCGTCCATGGCGCGTTCGAGCTTGGAGTCGATGTTCCATGCGTCGGCGGCGTCGAGTTTGTCCTGGAGCTCGGCCTGACGGGCGAGCAGTGCCTCCATCTTGTCGGGGTCTTTGAGCACGTCGGGGTCGCCGAAGGAGGCGTTGACGCTGTCATATTCGGCAAGAAGGTCCATTATGGGCTGCACGCCTTCGCGCACAACCTCGATGACGGTCTTGGTCGGGTCGAGCTTCGGGTCCTGTTCGAGATAACCTACGGAATATCCGGGCGAGAATACCACTTCGCCCTGATAGTCCTTGTCGATGCCGGCAATGATTTTGAGCAGCGATGATTTACCCGAGCCGTTGAGACCTATGATGCCTATCTTGGCACCGTAGAAAAATGAGAGGTATATGTTCTTGAGTACTTGTTTCTGGGGAGGGTAGGTCTTTGACACTCCTACCATCGAGAAGATTATTTTTTTGTCGTCGGCCATTGGAAAAAATTTTTTAATTCATAATGCATAATTCTTGCTACGCAAGCGCTAAAGCGATTGCATAATTGGGGGCTCCGCGTTATGCGGTTGCGCGTCATTATGAATTATCTGTGCTAATTATGAATTATGAATTGTGAATTATGAATTATTTACGCTTGCGGGGGGCATAGCGCACGGGGTAGTCGCAGCTGACGCGTCCCTCGACGATGTTGGTGAGTTTGCGGCGTATCATCTGCTTGCGTATCGGGGAGATGTGGTCGATGTAGACCATACCCTCGAGGTGGTCGCACTCGTGCTGCACGATGCGGGCGAGGAAACCGGTGATGATTTCCTCATGTTCCTCGAAATTTTCGTCAAGCCAGTTGAGGCGTATGTTCTCGACGCGCTTTACGTCCTCTGAGAGTCCGGGGAGGCTGAGGCATCCTTCGGCGCGGTTGACTTTGTCGCCGTCGAGCACTTCGATTTCGGGGTTGATGAGTACCATTTTCTTGCCTGCGCAGTCGGGAAACGATTCGGCCACGGGGTCGGCGTCGATGACCACGAGGCGTATGCTTTTGCCTATCTGGGGAGCGGCGAGACCGACACCTTCTGAGGTGTACATCGTCTCGAACATGTCGGCGATGAGAGTTTTGAGGCCGGGATAGTCGGGCGTCACGTCGTCAGCGATTTCGCGAAGCACCGGGTGGCCGTAGAGATATACCGGAAGATTCATATTGTTGTTTATGTTTTTGTGATTCGTTAGATGACCGCTCACCGGTTGTACTGCCGGCTCTCGAGGTAGTCGTTGAGTATGATTGTGGCGGATATTTCGTCGACGATTGCCTTGTCGCGGCGCGCCATCTTCTTCATGCCGCCGTCAATCATGGCGCGGTGGGCTATGGCGGAGGTGAAGCGCTCGTCGAAAAATATTATTTCCATCTCCGGGAGCGCCTTGCGCAGCTGTCCGATGCCCGGACGGATATAGCGCATGGAGTCGGACTCCTCGCCGCGCATCGTGGTGGGGTATCCCACAATGATGGTGTCGACAGGCTCGCGTGACACGTAGCCCTTGACAAATTCCACGAGTTTCGGGGTGTCGACCGTAGTCAGTCCCGACGCGACAATGCGCAAAGTGTCGGTCACCGCGATACCGCAGCGACGCCGACCGTAATCAATAGAGAGTAATCGTCCCATACTGTCTGCAAAGATAACAAAAAATCGGGATAAATCGAGACAAAACCCGATTTAACAGTAGTAATCCCGATTAATCGGGGGGATAGTCTCGATTAATCGAGACTAATCGGGATTAAGCTTGATAAATCCCGATAAACATTGGTTAATCATGATTTATCGGACGGATGCCGTTGCATTTGGGAAAATCGCTGCAACCCCAGAATTCCCGTCCTTGCATCTGTCCCTTCTTCTGCGTCCTCTTGAACATTGGCTTCCCGCATTTCGGACAGGTCGGAGTGCCGCCTGATGAGGCTTGGGCTTTTCGTGCTTCAAGTCTCTCCTCGGTCATGTTTTCCGTGAAGCCGCCCTTTTGCCGGTAGCTCTCAAGTTGGTGTTGCATCTGAGACTGAAGCATCCTGTTTTCCCTGAGACATAGTACCAGCAATGCATTGGCGACTATCTCGGGGTTGTCATTTTCAAGCCAACGGTCGAATTTCTGTTTCTGTACAAGTATATGTCTGGCTGCGTCGTGCAGGTAACTGTTGGTGTATTGAGGTGTATCGAGCCTCATCTGCTAGATTGCTTCGCGTTCGGGGTGCCCGATAGCCCATACATCAGCCTTTTTTCGAAGAAGAAAATTAAATATGTCGCCCTGCAGCTCGTCGAAACTCGCTCTCGCTACATCCAGCAACCGCATTTCAGTCTCTGTTGATGTAGAATGCCGGGCCGAGCCTTCCGCGATATTGGCCACTCCACACCTTGCCGCCATCACCATCTGATCGTATAAACGACGCCCCGGATCCATGCGGTAATCCACAAACCGCTCACAAAAGTCCTGGGTGGCAAGCTGAATCACATTGGCTAAAATCCATGAATTCAGCCAATGATATGATTGAGAAAACTGAATATCGACCCCCATGAGCTTAGGTATTATAAGATGCTCTTTTTCACTTTTATGTGGCAAAAATACAAAATAATAGCCAATAATCAAAAGATAATAGATGTGAGGCAAACTGAAGTTTGCTCGCGGAACCAATCGGGTTGTTCAAACCGGTGCTATGGCGGAGGTCAGCGGCAATAATCGGTCAGCGTCGGCTGATTTGAGCGGCGCCGGGAGCGAGTTGTGATATATGGGAAGCTATTGCATTCAGTTCCTGGGCGTGGAGGTAGTTCATTAGTTTGGGCGGAGTCGGGTACTGCTCGGTGCTGACTATCAGCAGGCACCCTTTCGAGCAGATGTCAAACAGCTCTTTGTAGGGCTTTGTCCTGTCGGAGAAGCAGTAATCTACGATAAGGATTATGCCGTTGCCGTTATTGATGGCTGCGTCACGGTAGTGCTTTTCGTCGGGATTGATAAACGGCGATACAAGAACTCCGCCGCAACGAATTGTTTCCTCCCACATTTTGATTTTTGCATCAAGGTCCGGCGTACGACTTCTTATCCTGCTTATCTTTACAAAAGATTTGACGGGGTGGTCAAGTAGAAAGATATTGCCGTAAAGGCCGCATTTCCTTCCATTGACTGTTATTTGCAATTTATGGTAAAAGTAGTCGGGGTAAAGTTTTTTTATAAGGTATCTCCGAGGATTGTCGGCGATATAATTATAGAAAGCGTCTTTGGCTCCGGCACGAAAAGCAATCTTATCATTAAAGCCATTCTGAAACATCGGGATGCCTTTTATTGCAAGGGTGGATTGAGGGTATTGCTCCCGGTATCTTTTGGTACAGGCTGATTTGAACGCGGCGACAATTAATCCCAGCGGCATTTCTGTCTTTTCCGTGACAAAAATTTCAAAATGAATATGGTCGGGCATCGCTATATATCGCAGGATGCGGATGGCAGGGTAGTTGTCAGGCAGTTTTTTGAGGCATTCATATATTATTTTGCCGGCAGGATGAAGCTCAACTAAAGGGCGTGCCTTTGCCGACGTGGGGTCGGCTGTGATTGATGAAAAAACAGGGGCTTCCGCCGATTTCAGCATGGTTATCATGTAGATGCAGCGGCTTCGGTAGTCGTGGCCTTTGCATCTTCGGTTATAACTATGTCGGGAGTTTGGCATCGGAGGAGGTAAATGGAATTAAGGTGGAGCAAACTGAAGTTTGCTCACAGAACCAAATGGTTTAACAGGACTAGGTGGTTTAACAGGATCAAATGGTTTGTGCCTGCACCAAAAGGTTGACTCTTTTTTTGTGGCCTTGTATTTTGGTTCTGTGAGCGGACTTTAGTCCGTTGGAGAGGGATAGGGGCTTCAGGCGTTTTAAGTCGGTTATTCTTTTGTGGGGTCGATGTCGGGGGTGGAATACCAGGAGGAGTACATCAGGTAGTTGTGGGCTATCTTGATGTTCATTTCGCGGGCTTTTTCGGGTTCTACCATTTTGATGAATTTGGCCGGGGCACCTCCCCACAGCTCGTTGGGGCCGATTTTGGTGCGCGACAGCACTACGGAGCCGGCGGCCACGAGGGCGCCCTCGCCCACTTCGGCATCGTCCATCACCACGGCGCCCATGCCTATGAGGGCATAGTCATGGATTTTGGCTCCGTGGATTACCACGTTGTGGCCGATTGATACGTGATTGCCGATTTCGATTGTCGATTTCTGATAGAGTGTGTGGAGCACCGAGCCGTCCTGTATGTTGACGCAGTCGCCGATGCGTATGGAGTTGACGTCGCCGCGTATTACGGTGTTGAACCATACGGAGCAGTCATTGCCCATGACCACGTCGCCGACTATGGTGGCGTTTTCGGCCAGGAAACAATTTTCTCCGATCTGAGGCGTAAATCCGCGTACCGGTACTATTAATGCCATAAGTGTAATTTTGAATTTTGAGTGTGTAATTTTGAATTGGTCGGACGGGTCGGACATGTCAGACCTGTCCGACCCGTCTGACTATAATTATAATTATGAATTCAGACTATAATTATGAATTATGCATTATGAATTGCTCAAAGCGGCAGGGTGCGTTCGCGCAGCCATTCCTGCTCGTCGGTGGTGAGCAGCGGAGCGAGGCGGGCGTAGACTGTCGCATGGTATTCGTTGACCCAGCGGATTTCGTCGGGTGTCATCATCGACAGCTCGAACAGCTTGCGGTCGAAGGGGAAGAGTGTGAGGGTCTCAAACTTGAGGAACCGGCCGAACTCGGTGGTGAACGCCTGCACTGTCAGCACGAGGTTCTCGCAGCGGATGCCGTGGACACCTTCGCGGTACACGCCGGGCTCGTTGGAGGTAATCATGCCCGGAGTGAGGGGTGTGGGGTTCTCGTTGAGGCGAATGCTTTGCGGACCTTCGTGCACGTTGAGAAAGTGGCCGACGCCGTGACCCGTGCCGTGGAGATAGCTGAGGCCGTGCTTCCAGAGGAACTGGCGTGCGAGAGCGTCGAGCTGCGCGCCGCGTGTGCCTTCGGGGAATATGGCTGTGCCGAGCGCTATGTGGCCTTTCATCACGAGGGTGAAGTCGCTCTTCTCCTGTGCGGTGGGCGTGCCGAGCGCTATGGTGCGGGTGATGTCGGTAGTGCCGTCGAGATATTGGGCGCCTGAGTCGACGAGAAGCAATCCGGCGGGGTGCAGGGTGGCGTCGCTCTCTTTGGTGGCCGAGTAGTGCACGATGGCGCCGTGGGCGGCATAGCCGGCGATGGTGTCGAAGCTGAGGTCGAAGTAAAGCGGCTGTGCCGAACGGTGTTTCTGCAGTATGTCGGCTACGGTGATTTCGGTGATGGGTTCGCCGGCGGCAAGGCGTTTTTCGATTTCGATAAACGATTTCACGAGCGCGGCGCCGTCGCGTTCCATTGCCGAACGAGTGCCCTCGATCTGTATCTTGTTCTTGCAGCCTTTGAGCATCGGTATGGGCGACGCGCCGTTGCGACGGTTGGAGCCGAGTGCCGAGCAGATGCGTTCGGCGGTGCGGGCTTCGTCGACAAGCACTTTATGCGGTGCGAGCGTGGAGAGGAAATCGAGTATCGAGGTGTAGGGCGCGGTAGCTACACCGGCCTCGCGGAGATATGCGATGACATCATCGTCGGTCTTGGCCGGGTCGATGAAAAGGGTAGACCCTTTGGGGGAGATAAATAGGAAGGATGTGGCCACGGGGTTGCAGGTGACATCGGTGCCGCGTATGTTGAGCGTCCACGCTATCTCGTCGAGCGCCGAGATGAGGATGGCGTCGAGGTTGCGTGACCTGAGGCTGTCGATAACGGCGTCAATCTTTTCCGAAGCTGCCTGACCGGCATATTTGATGTCGTGAATGAAAATCTTGTCCTGGGGCAGGGCGGGGCGGTCGGCCCAGATGCCGTCGACGGGGTCGAAGTCGGTAAGGAGTTCCACGTTGTGCGCTGCCAGACTTTGGGCGAGGGCGCTGACGGCCGCGTGGGAGAAGAGCATGCCGTCGATGCCTACGTATTGTCCGGCGGGGACGTTGGCTCCAAGCCATTGCGCTATCGAGGGGGTCTCGGCCAGTCCGTCCTTCATCAGCACTATTCCGGTGCCATCGAGCTGGCGTGCCGCCTGGATGAAATATCGCGAGTCGGTCCATAGAAGTGCCTTGTCGAGAGTCACCACAAGGTCGCCGGCCGAGCCTGTGAAGCCCGACATATAGCGGCGTGCCTGCCAGTGGTCGGCGAGGTATTCGCTCTGATGGGGGTCGATCTGTGGGATGACTGTGGCGTAGATGCCGTTGGCTTTCATGTGGCTGCGGAGCGCATCGAGGCGCGGTTGTATGGTCGTATTCATGGGTATAAATTGAAAAATCGTTGTATGCGTTGTATATTAGATATGCAAATATACAGAAAAATGTGTTCGGGTAAAAAATACGGCATGAAAAATTATCAGCAATAGCCGAGTATGCTGAGAATGAAGGGGGCGAGCAGGGCGGTGAGGAGGCCATTGAGGGTGAGGCCGAGCGAGGAGAAGGCGCCGTAGCGTTCGCTTCGTTCCATGGCGGCGGAGGTGCCTACGGCGTGGGCGGCGGTGCCGATTGACAGCCCGGTGGCTATCTGGCTGCGCACACGGCTCATCTTGACCATCTGGAAGCCTGCCATGCCGCCGAATATGCCGGTGCACACCACCACGGCGGCCGTCAGCGACGGTATGCCTCCGGTAGCCGATGATATTTCCATGGCTATGGGCGTGGTGACGGCTTTGGGCGCAAGCGACATGATGACCTCGCGCGAGGCTCCGAGCAGGTCGGCCACGAGCACTACCGATACTATTCCTGCCACGCATCCCGCCAGTTCGGCGGCGAGAAGCGGCAGCATCTGTTTCTTTATTGACTCGAGCTGGCGGTAGAGGGGGACGCCGAGCGCCACGACGGCCGGCTTGAGCCAGAAGTCTATGTATTCGCCCCCTTCGGAGTAGGTCTCGTAGTCGATGCCCGCCCCCGTGAGGATGCATATCAGTACGGCGATAGATATGAGTATGGGATTGAGCAGTTTGATGCCGGTGCGCTTTTGTAGCGCCTGCGAGCCGACAAACACGCAGAATGTCAGCGCTATGAGGAAATATTTGTTAGTCAGCAGTTCCATGTCCGTGTCTGATTGGTGAGTTGGCGGCGCGTCGTGCGGAGCCTGATGTGATGCGTCGGGTATACTGGTGTACCCAGCCGGTGACGGCTATGATGGCGAATGTGCTCGCTACTGTGGCAATCATGATGGGGAGCAGCTCGCCTTTGATGATGCCGAGGCATTTCATCAGCCCGACTCCAGCGGGCACGAAGAAAAATCCGAGATTGCGTACAAGGAAGTCGGAGATGCGGTCGACCTGTTCGACGCGTATGACACGCGCCTTGAGGGCAGCCGTAAGCAGCAGCATTCCTATGATGCTCGACGGCACCGGAATGGCGGTGGCCGTCACGATAAGCTCGCCGGCGGCGAGGAAGGCAAATAATATGCCGCATTGTAGAATCATTGTCTGCAAAAAAATAAAAAACTGCCGTGAGTAACTTCGGAGAGATGTTATTCATGGGCAGTCGTGTTATTAATTAATGTAATAGCTTGCGCGGTAAGCGCGGTGCAAAGGTAATGAAAATTGCATATCAAACAATTTTCATCAATGTTTTTAACATGCGCAGCGGGAATTTTTGGAATTTGCAGGCTTCGGGTATGGCGTGAGGCTGCTGTGAAAAAAAAGTGCGGCCGTGGGGGAGGTCGCTGTATTTTGCCTCATTTCAGGGTCTTTTTGGACGCTATGAGGAGCCGAAATAACAAAAAAACGCAAAAAGCGGAAAAAATAATTTGGAAAAGTTTGGTGATTTAAAAACTTTGCGTAACTTTGCAACCGCATTTGAGTCCGAAACAAGGCGCACGATGCAAGAGAAAATTGAAAGTTGCCTCTTTAGCTCAGTTGGCCAGAGCACGTGATTTGTAATCTCGGGGTCGTTGGTTCGAATCCGACAAGAGGCTCAAGAATGGAACAGACACCAAGTCGAAAAAAAGTTCGCTGAAAGTCCCGGCATGCGTTAGCGGATGCCGAAACGGAGAGCGCGGATTCGACCGGGTTTGTGAAAGGGCGAATACCAGAGTGGCCAAATGGGGCAGACTGTAAATCTGCTGGTTTATACCTTCGGTGGTTCGAATCCATCTTCGCCCACTTTAAAGTTGCGGAAGTAGCTCAGTTGATAGAGCATCAGCCTTCCAAGCTGAGGGTCGCGAGTTTGAGCCTCGTCTTCCGCTCAAAATTCAATTGTTTGCCAATGTAGCTCAGGGGTAGAGCACTTCCTTGGTAAGGAAGAGGTCGCGGGTTCAAATCCCGCCATCGGCTCTAAAATTCAAAAATTTAAAGCCTCGATAGCGTCCCGCGGTATCGTGGCTACTTGTTGAAAGTTAATCATTTAATCAAATAAATAGCAAAGTTATGGCTAAAGAGAAATTCGAAAGAACCAAACCGCATGTTAACATCGGTACCATCGGTCACGTTGACCACGGTAAAACCACTTTGACTGCGGCTATCACTACAGTTCTTGCAAAGAATGGTCTGTCAGAGGTTAAGTCGTTCGACCAGATCGACAACGCTCCCGAGGAAAAAGAGCGTGGTATTACTATCAATACTTCGCACGTTGAGTATGAAACCGCTAACCGCCACTATGCTCACGTAGACTGCCCCGGACACGCTGACTACGTTAAGAATATGGTTACCGGTGCTGCTCAGATGGACGGTGCTATCATCGTAGTTGCTGCTACCGATGGTCCCATGCCCCAGACTCGTGAGCACATCCTTCTCGCCCGTCAGGTGAACGTTCCCCGTATCGTTGTGTTCCTTAACAAATGCGATATGGTTGACGACGAAGAGATGCTTGAACTCGTTGAAATGGAGATGCGTGAACTTCTCTCAGCTTACGAATATGACGGAGACAACACTCCTATCATCCGTGGCTCTGCTCTTGGTGCCCTTAACGGCGAACCCGAATGGGAAGCTAAAGTTATGGAGCTTATGGAAGCAGTTGACAATTGGATTCCCCTGCCTCCCCGTGACGTTGATAAACCCTTCCTTATGCCTGTTGAGGATGTCTTCTCAATCACCGGTCGTGGTACCGTTGCTACCGGCCGTATCGAGACTGGTGTCGTAAAAGTAGGTGATGAGGTTCAGATCATGGGTCTTGGCGCTGACATGAAGTCAACCGTTACCGGTGTCGAAATGTTCCGCAAACTTCTCGACCAGGGCGAAGCCGGCGATAACGTAGGTCTTCTCCTCCGCGGTATCGACAAGAAAGAAATCAAACGTGGTATGGTAATCTGCCACCCCGGAGTTGTTAAACCTCACAGCAAATTCAAAGCTTCGGTTTATATCCTGAAGAAAGAAGAAGGTGGCCGTCACACTCCGTTCCACAACCACTACCGTCCCCAGTTCTACATCCGTACGCTCGACGTAACCGGCGAAATCACTCTTCCCGAAGGTGTAGAAATGGTAATGCCCGGTGACCACGTTGAAATCAACGTTGAGCTCATCAACCCGGTAGCTTGCGACCAGGGTCTCCGTTTCGCTATCCGCGAAGGTGGCCGTACCGTAGGTTCAGGTCAGATTACTGAAATCCTTGAGTAATACCTTAGGGATAAGACGTAAGAAATAAAACATAAGTCAGGTTCCCGATGAGAACCAAATGTAGTTGAGAACCTGACTTTTATACACGGGAATAGCTCAGTCGGTAGAGCACTGGTCTCCAAAACCAGGTGTCGGGAGTTCGAGCCTCTCTTCCCGTGCTAAAATTTTTAAAATGAAAAAATTAAAACTACTTACGAATATAGAGGAGTCGTATGCCGAGCTTCGGTATAAGACTTCTTGGCCTACCAGAAAGCAGTTGATAAAGAGCGCATGCATCGTCATGATTGCTTCCGTGATTATCGCTTTGATAATCTTTTTGATTGACTTTGTATGGCAACATTTAACGGGATTCGTTTATCCCAGCTAACCACTGAATGTGTATTGACTGATGGCAGAATCTAAGAAGGCATGGTACGTATTGCGTGCCATTTCAGGAAAGGAAGCGAAGGTAAAAGAGGTGCTTGACGCCCAGATGCGCAACACCGACCTTGGCAACTATCTGTTTCAAGTGTTGATACCCACTGAAAAGGTGCTCACTGTGCGTAACGGGAAGAAGGTGATTAAAGAAAAGAACCTTTATTCCGGTTATGTTTTTGTTGAGGCTGACCTTCAGGGTGAAGTTATGCACACACTGCGTAACACAACCAATGTCATTGACTTCCTTAAGGGAAGAGGCAAGGATGCCAAGCCCGAAGCACTTCGCGAGAGCGAGGTGATGCGTATGCTCGGCACTGCCGACGACCTCAATGAAGTTCCCGAAGATGGCGTGAACGACTACATGGTAGGCGAAAGCGTCAAGGTGAACTATGGCCCGTTCACCGGTTTCATCGGCGAAATCATCGATGTCTATCCCGAAAAGAAAAAACTGAAGGTAGAGGTAAAGATTTTTGGCAGGAAGACTCCGTTGGAGTTGGAAAATTCGCAGGTAGAGCGTGAATTGCGAGAGGCGTAATGTGGTTACGAACATGAAACCCCGTAGCGAGACATGCACCAAACAAACAAATTAAAATAGTAATTAGAAATGGCTAAAGAAATTGCTGGACAGATCAAATTGCAGATTAAAGGTGGAGCAGCAAATCCATCGCCGCCAGTAGGTCCCGCCTTGGGTTCGAAGGGCATCAATATCATGGAGTTTTGCAAGCAATTCAATGCCCGCACCCAGGACAAGGCAGGCAAAGTGCTTCCTGTAGTAATCACTTACTACACCGACAAGAGCTTTGACTTCGTTGTAAAGACCCCTCCTGTGGCTATCCAGTTGCTGGAAGCCTCCAAGAAGAAGAGCGGTTCTGCTCAGCCTAACCGTACAAAGGTTGCTGAAATCACTTGGGAGCAGGTGAAAGCGATTGCTGAAGATAAAATGCCTGATTTGAATTGCTTCACGGTAGAGTCTGCGATGAAGATGGTTGCCGGAACAGCCAGAAGCATGGGTATCACCGTAAAAGGGGCGTTCCCTGAAAATAACTAATAAACTTCAATTGACATGGGTAAACTTACAAAGAATCAAAAGTTGGCTTTAGAGAAGATTGAAGCTGGGAAGGCGTACACACTTGCGGAAGCGGCAGAGAAGGTAAAGGAAATCACCTATACCAAATTCGATGCCTCACTTGATATCGACGTGCGTCTTGGCGTAGATCCCCGAAAGGCCAATCAAATGGTACGTGGCGTTGTAACACTTCCCCACGGAACCGGCAAACAGGTCAAAGTGCTTGTACTTTGCAATCCCGATGCTGAGGCCGCTGCAACCGCAGCAGGTGCCGACTATGTAGGTCTTGAAGAGTATATCGACAAGATTAAGGGTGGCTGGCTTGATGTCGATGTTATCATCGCGCAGCCCGCAGTTATGGGTAAAATCGGTGCTGTGGCCCGAGTTCTCGGTCCCCGCGGCCTTATGCCTAACCCCAAGAGCGGTACAGTGACTGTTGACGTAGCAAAAGCTGTGGAGGAAGTAAAGAAGGGTAAAATCGACTTCAAGGTCGACAAGAACGGTATCGTTCACTCTTCGATTGGTAAGGTGTCATTTACCGCCGAGCAGATGAAAGACAATGCCCGCGAGTTCATCAACACTCTTATCAAGCTCAAACCCGCCGCAGCCAAGGGTACATATATCAAGAGCGTTTATCTTTCGAGCACAATGAGTCCCGGTGTAAAGATTGACACCAAGAGCATTGACGTTTAATCCATTTAACGAGACCAAGAAATGAAAAAGGAAGATAAAGCAATCATAATTGACCAAATCAAAGAGACTCTCAACAGCTACAGTTGCTTCTATCTTGCAGAAACTGCAGGACTCGACGCTGAGGCTACAAGCGAACTGCGCAAAGCTTGTTTCCAGGACGACATCAAACTCGTCGTTGTAAAGAACACTTTGCTTCACAAAGCTTTGGAGAGCATTGATTTCGACTTCAGCGAAATTTATTCTGTGCTTCACGGCTCGACTTCGCTGCTTTGCTCCAACACGGGCAACGCGCCGGCCAAGCTCCTCAAGAAGATGCAGAAAAAGGACCAACCCCTTCCCCGCCTCAAAGCGGCTTATGTAGAGGAAACTATCTACGTAGGTGAGGACCAGCTCGATACTCTTTCGAAAATCAAGAGCAAGAACGAGCTCATCGGCGACGTCATCACGTTGCTGCAATCGCCTGCCAAGAACGTTGTTTCTGCCCTTCAGTCGGGTGGCGGCAAGCTTCACGGTATCCTTGAGACATTATCAAACAAAGAGTAATAAAAAAGAAAACAAACAAATTAAATCATACAAAAATGGCAGATTTGAAAGCTTTTGCAGAACAATTAGTTAACCTCTCAGTAAAGGAAGTAAACGAACTTGCTCAGATTCTCAAAGAAGAGTACGGTATCGAACCTGCAGCAGCTGCAGTAGCAGTAGCAGCCGGTCCCGCAGCAGGCGCACCCGCTGCTGAAGAGAAAACAGCTTTTGACGTAGTTCTTAAGAACGCCGGCGCAAGCAAACTCGGTGTTGTTAAACTCGTTAAAGAACTCACCGGTCTTGGCTTGAAAGAAGCTAAAGAATTGGTAGACGGTGCTCCTTCTGTAGTTAAGGAAGGTATCTCTAAAGCAGACGCCGAAGGCCTCAAGAAACAACTTGAAGAGGCTGGTGCTGAAGTTGAACTGAAATAATATTGCCTGATATTCAGGCGATTAGGTTAAGAGTCATCGTAAGATGATTCTTAACCTTATTGTGTTCATTATTAATTCAAGTTCACTAATCTACGCAATATTTATTAGATGTCAGTTTCACAAGAAAAACCCCGTATAAATTTTGCAACCGTAAAGAATCAGCTCCCTTATCCTGACTTTCTGGAGGTGCAATTGAAATCATTCCGCGACTTCCTCCAGCTGGAGACTGCGCCGGAAAAAAGAAATAACGAGGGGCTTTACAAGGTTTTTGCGGAAAATTTCCCGATAGCCGACACTCGCAACAATTTCGTTCTTGAGTTTTTGGACTATTATATCGACCCTCCACGCTACACTATCGAGGAGTGTCTCGACCGCGGCCTTACGTACAGCGTTCCCTTGAAAGCCAAGTTGAAATTATACTGTACCGATCCTGACCATGAGGATTTCGCTACGGTTATCCAGGATGTATATCTCGGGCCGATTCCCTATATGACGGAGAAAGGCACGTTTGTCATCAACGGGGCGGAGCGTGTGGTCGTGTCGCAGTTGCATCGTTCGCCCGGCGTGTTCTTCGGTCAGAGCACCCACGCCAACGGCACGAAACTCTACTCGGCGCGTATCATTCCTTTCCGTGGCTCATGGATTGAGTTTGCCACTGACATCAATAACGTGATGTACGCTTACATCGACCGTAAGAAGAAATTGCCCGTCACCACTCTTTTGCGTGCAATCGGTCTGGAAAGCGACAAAGACATAATCGAGATATTCGGTCTTGCCGAGGAAATCAAGGTCAACAAGACCAACCTCAAGAAGGCTGTCGGCCGCAAGCTCGCCGCCCGTGTGCTCCGCACCTGGGTAGAGGACTTCGTCGACGAGGATACCGGCGAGGTTGTGTCGATCGAGCGCAACGATGTCGTTATCGACCGCGAGACTGTGCTCGAGGAAGAGCATATCGACGCCATCCTCGAAGCCGGCGTGCAGAACATCCTTCTCCACAAGGAGGACGCCAACACTTCCGACCACTCGATTATATTCAACACACTTCAGAAAGATACTTCAAACTCCGAAAAGGAGGCTATACAATATATCTATCGCCAGCTGCGCAACGCCGAGCCGCCGGATGACGCCAGCGCACGCGAGGTCATCACCAACCTTTTCTTCTCAGAAAAGCGTTACGACCTCGGCGAGGTGGGCCGTTACCGTATCAACAAGAAACTCGGCCTCACCACCCCGATGGACGTCAAGGTCCTCACCAAGGAAGACATCATCGAAATCATCAAATATCTTATCGAGCTCATCAACTCGAAGACCGATGTCGATGATATCGACCACCTGAGCAACCGTCGCGTCCGCACAGTAGGCGAGCAGCTCTACAACCAGTTCGGCGTAGGTCTGGCACGTATGTCACGCACCATCCGCGAGCGCATGAACGTGCGCGACAACGAGGTGTTCACGCCCATCGACCTTATCAACGCCAAGACAATCTCGTCGGTCATCAACACATTCTTCGGCACCAACGCCCTGTCGCAGTTCATGGACCAGACGAACCCGTTGGCCGAAATGACTCACAAACGCCGTATGTCGGCTCTCGGCCCCGGCGGTCTGTCGCGTGAGCGCGCAGGCTTCGAGGTGCGCGACGTGCACTATACCCACTACGGCCGTCTTTGCCCGATCGAGACCCCTGAAGGCCCCAATATCGGTCTTATCTCCTCGCTTTGCGTCTACGCCAAAATCAACGACCTCGGATTCATCGAGACCCCATACCGCGAAGTCAAGGACGCCAAGGTCAACCTCAACAACGACGACGTCGTATACCTCACCGCCGAAATCGAAGAGGGTAAAGTGATTGCCCAGGGCAACGCACCCCTCAATGAGGACGGAACATTCGTGCGCGAGCGTGTCAAAGCACGTCTTGACGCCGACTTCCCCGTGGTATCGCCGCAGGAGGTTGAGCTTATGGACGTGTCGCCCACGCAGATAGCATCCATCGCTGCATCGCTCATCCCCTTCCTCGAGCACGACGACGCCAACCGCGCGCTCATGGGCTCGAACATGATGCGCCAGGCAGTACCTCTGATGCGTTCGGAAAGCCCGATTGTCGGCACCGGTCTCGAAGGCCAGCTCATACGCGACTCCCGCACGCAGATTACCGCCGAAGGCGAGGGCACAATCGAGTTTGTCGACGCCCGCTGCATCCGCATCCGCTACGACCGCACCGAAGAGCAGGAATTCGTGGCATTTGAAAGCGCCGTCAAGGAATACTCAATACCCAAGTTCCGCAAGACCAACCAGAGCACCACTATCGACCTACGTCCCATCTGCGTGAAGGGACAGCGTGTCAAGAAGGGCGACATCCTCACCGAGGGATACTCTACCGAAAACGGCGAGCTCGCTCTCGGACGCAACCTCAAGGTGGCGTTCATGCCCTGGAAAGGTTACAACTACGAGGATGCCATCGTGCTCAACGAGCGCGTGGTCAAGGAAGATATCTTGACTTCGGTCCACGTCGACGAGTATTCGCTCGAAGTGCGCGAGACCAAACGAGGCATGGAGGAACTCACTTCCGACATCCCCAACCTCAGCGAGGACGCCACCAAGGACCTCGACGAACGCGGTATCATACGTATCGGTGCCCACGTCGTGCCCGGCGACATCATGATCGGTAAAATCACGCCTAAGGGCGAATCCGATCCCACTCCCGAGGAGAAACTTCTCCGCGCCATCTTCGGCGACAAGGCCGGCGATGTCAAGGACGCTTCGCTCAAGGCATCTCCGTCGCTCAAAGGTGTGGTAATCGGCACAAACCTCTTCTCGCGCGCCGTCAAGACAAAGAAGAACAAAGCCACCAATGCGCTCCTTCCCAAACTCGACGAGGAATACGAGGAGAAACTCAGCAAGCTCAAAGATATTCTCGTGTCGAAGCTGCTGAAACTCACTGACAAACGCAAGTCAAACGGCATCAAGGACTTCCTCGGCACCGACATCATCGCCAAGGATCAGAAATTCACCGCTCCCGTGCTCAAGGGTATCGACTATGATACCATCAACCTGAGCAACTGGACCGATGACGAGCATACCAACGACCTCATACGTCAGACAATCGCCAACTATCTGCGCAAGTCGAAAGAAGTCGACGCAGAGCTGCGCCGCAAGAAATTCGACATCTCGATAGGCGACGAGCTTCCCTCGGGCATCATGCAGATGGCCAAGGTCTACATCGCCAAGAAGCGTAAGATCAGCGTCGGCGACAAGATGGCAGGCCGTCACGGTAACAAAGGTATCGTGTCGCGTATCGTGCGTCAGGAAGACATGCCGTTCCTTGCCGACGGTACTCCCGTCGACATCGTCCTCAACCCTCTGGGTGTGCCTTCGCGTATGAACCTCGGACAGATATTCGAGACCGTACTCGGATGGGCCGGACGCGAGCTCGGCGAGAAGTTCGCTACCCCGATTTTCGACGGTGCCACTCTCGACGACCTCAACGAATGGACTGACAAGGCCGGCCTTCCCCGCTACGGAAAGACCTACCTCTACGACGGCGGCACCGGCGAACGCTTCGACCAGCCGGCCACCGTGGGTGTCATCTACATGCTTAAGCTCGGCCACATGGTCGAGGACAAGATGCACGCCCGTTCAATCGGTCCGTACTCACTCATCACCCAGCAGCCTCTCGGCGGTAAGGCCCAGTTCGGCGGTCAGCGTTTCGGAGAGATGGAGGTGTGGGCGCTCGAGGCATTCGGCGCATCGCACATACTTCAGGAAATCCTGACCATAAAGAGTGACGACGTCACCGGCCGTTCGAAAGCCTACGAAGCCATAGTCAAGGGCGACCCCATGCCCCCGGCAGGTATCCCCGAGTCATTGAACGTATTGCTCCACGAGCTCCGCGGCCTCGGCCTCAGCATTAAGCTCGAGCAATAATGCCCTGACATACAGTAGCAATCACCATATCAGAGACGCCGGGCAGAATATCCGAGATATTCTGCCGGGCTTTCCTCAGAAAATATAAACAGCTTTTTTACAGAATATGGCTTTTAAAAAAGATAATAAAACAAAAACCGGATTTTCCAAGATAACCATCGGCCTTGCTTCGCCCGAGGAGATACTTGAAAACTCGAGCGGCGAGGTGCTGAAGCCCGAAACCATCAACTACCGTACATACAAGCCTGAGCGTGACGGTCTTTTCTGCGAGCGCATCTTCGGTCCCGTAAAGGACTACGAGTGCCATTGCGGCAAGTACAAGCGCATACGCTACAAAGGCATCGTGTGCGACCGTTGCGGTGTGGAAGTGACTGAAAAGAAAGTGCGCCGCGAGCGCATGGGCCACATCAAGCTCGTGGTTCCCGTGGCTCATATCTGGTATTTCCGTTCGCTCCCCAATAAAATCGGTTACCTTCTCGGTCTTCCTTCCAAGAAACTCGACGCAGTCATATATTACGAGCGTTATGTCGTAGTACAGCCGGGCGTTGTGGAAGGCGTGGAGACTAACGACCTCCTTACCGAAGAGGAATATTTCGATATCATCGACAAGCTCCCCAAAGGCAACCAGCAGCTCGAGGACAACGACCCCGACAAGTTCGTCGCCAAGATGGGTGCCGAGGCCATTTTCATGCTCCTGCAGCGTCTCGACCTCGACAGCCTTTCATATAAACTGCGCGACCAGGCAGCCAAGGACGGCTCGCAGCAGCGCAAGACCGAGGCCCTCAAGCGCCTCCAGGTCGTGGAATCATTCCGTTCGTCGCGCGGTCGCAACAAGCCCGAATGGATGATACTCCAGGCTGTGCCTGTCATCCCGCCGGAGCTACGTCCCCTCGTGCCCCTCGACGGCGGACGTTTTGCCACTTCCGACCTCAACGACCTCTACCGTCGTGTAATCATACGCAACAACCGTCTGAAACGCCTTATCGAAATCAAGGCTCCCGATGTCATCCTCCGCAATGAGAAGCGCATGCTTCAGGAAGCCGTCGACTCGCTGCTCGACAACTCGCGCAAGTCATCGGCCGTCAAGACCGAAGCCAACCGTCCTCTCAAATCATTGAGCGACAGCCTCAAGGGTAAGCAGGGACGTTTCCGTCAGAACCTTCTCGGTAAGCGTGTCGACTACTCGGCCCGTTCGGTTATCGTCGTAGGTCCGGAACTTAAGATGCACGAGTGTGGTATACCCAAGAACATGGCCGCCGAGCTCTACAAACCCTTCATCATCCGCAAACTCATCGAGCGCGGCTCTGTCAAGACTGTAAAGAGCGCCAAGAAGATGGTCGACCAGAAGAAACCCGAAGTATGGGATATTCTGGAACACGTGATGAAAGGTCACCCCGTACTGCTCAACCGTGCCCCGACTCTTCACCGTCTCGGTATCCAGGCATTCCAGCCCAAGCTCATCGAAGGCAAGGCCATCCAGCTCCACCCGCTCGCATGTACGGCATTCAACGCTGACTTCGACGGCGACCAGATGGCAGTCCACTTGCCTCTCGGCAACGAGGCTATCCTCGAAGCCCAGATGCTCATGCTCGGCGCACACAATATCCTCAACCCCGCCAACGGCGCACCTATCACCGTGCCCTCGCAGGACATGGTGCTCGGTCTCTACTATATCACCAAGCTCCGCAAGGGCGACAAGGGCGAAGGCCTGAAGTTCTACGGTCCCGAAGAGGCTGAAATAGCATACAACGAAGGCCGCGTCACGCTCCACGCCCCCGTGTCGGTGATGGTCGACGACGTCGACGAGAACGGCAACAAAATCAAGCATCTCGTCGAGAACACCTCCGTAGGCCGTGTGCTCGTCAACCAGTTCGTGCCCGAGGAAATCGGCTACGTCAATGAAATCCTCTCGAAAAAATCATTGCGCAACATCATTTCGAAGGTAATCAAGAAATGCGGTATCCCGCGTTCGGCACAGTTCCTCGACGACATCAAGAACCTCGGTTACAAGATGGCATTCAAGGGCGGCCTGTCGTTCAACCTCGGCGACGTCATCATCCCCGCCGAGAAGGAAGCTATCGTCAACGAAGGTTACGCGCAGGTGGAGGAAGTGATGAACAACTACTCTATGGGTTTCATCACCAACAACGAGCGCTACAACCAGATTATCGATATCTGGACGCACGTCAACTCGCGCCTTACCGACATCCTCATGAAGCAGATGACCGAGGCCAACCAGGGCTTCAACTCAGTCTTCATGATGCTTGACTCGGGTGCCCGTGGTTCGAAGGACCAGATTCGTCAGCTCGCCGGTATGCGTGGTCTTATGGCCAAGCCGCAGAAAGCAGGTGCAGAGGGAGGTCAGATTATCGAGAACCCGATTTTGGCAAACTTCAAGGAGGGTCTGTCAGTGCTCGAGTACTTCATCTCTACCCACGGTGCCCGTAAGGGTCTTGCCGATACCGCGTTGAAGACCGCCGACGCAGGTTACCTCACCCGTCGTCTCGTCGACGTGGCCCACGACGTCATCATCCACGAAGAGGACTGCGGTACGCTCCGCGGCCTCGTATGCAAGGAAATCAAGAACAACGACGAGGTTGTCGCTTCGCTCGGCGAACGTATCCTCGGCCGTGTTTCTGTCCACGATATAGTCGACCCGCTGACAGGCGAAATCATCGTAGCCGCCGGCGAGGAAATCAACGACGCTGCTGCCGACCGCATCAACGCGTCGCCCATCGAGTCGGTGGAAATCCGCTCGGTGCTCACCTGCGAGTCGAAGAAAGGTGTCTGCGCCAAGTGCTACGGCCGCAACCTTGCCAACAACCGTCTCGTGCAGATGGGCGAAGCCGTCGGTGTCATCGCCGCGCAGTCAATCGGTGAGCCCGGTACTCAGCTTACACTCCGTACATTCCACGTCGGTGGTGTGGCCTCCAACATCGCGGCCGTCTCCACCCTCACTTCGCGCTACAACGGTGTGCTCGAAATCGAGGAGCTCCGTACCGTGACTACCGACGAAGTCGGTGTCAACGGCGAGAAAGTCGACGTCGTCATCGGTCGTCTTGCCGAAATGCGCATCATCGATCCCAACACCCGCATGATGCTCACCTCGGCCAACATTCCCTACGGTTCGAAACTCTACTTCAAGGATGGCGCCGAAATCAAGAAAGGCGACGTAATCTGCGAATGGGACCCCTTCAACGCCGTCATCGTCAGCGAAGTTCCCGGTAAGCTCCAGTTCACCAACCTTGTTGAAAACGTAACATACCGTGTCGACCGCGACGAGCAGTCAGGTCTCCACGAAAAGATTATCATCGAGTCGAAAGACCGTACGAAAGTGCCCGAAGTCAACATCGTCGACCGCGACGGCACTATCCTCAAGACCTACGCCCTCCCTGTGGGCGCGCACCTCATGCTCGACGAAGGCGCCGATGTCAAGACCGGCGAAATCTTCGTCAAGATACCTCGCGCGGCAGGTGGTGCCGGCGATATCACCGGTGGTCTTCCCCGTGTCACCGAGCTCTTCGAGGCCCGCAACCCGTCTAACCCCGCCATCGTGTCGGAAATCGACGGTGAGGTCAAGTTCGGCAAGGTGAAACGCGGTAACCGCGAAATCTCCGTTACCTCGAAAATCGGCGAGGAGAAGAAATACCTCGTGCCCCTGTCGAAGCAGATTCTCGTGCAGGAAAACGACTACGTGCGCGCCGGTACACCACTCTCCGACGGTGCCATCACTCCGACCGACATCCTCAACATCATGGGTCCGACCGCAGTGCAGGAATACATCGTCAACGAGGTGCAGGACGTATACCGTATGCAGGGTGTGAAGATCAACGACAAGCACTTCGAGGTCATCGTACGCCAGATGATGCGCAAAGTCAACATCATCGATCCGGGCGACACATGCTTCCTCGAGCAGCAGATTGTCGACAAACGCGACTTCATGGAAGAGAACGACCGTATCTGGGGCAAGAAAGTCGTCACCGACGCCGGCGACAGCGAGACTCTCCAGCCCGGTCAGATTATCACCGCGCGCAAGCTCCGCGACGAGAACTCCGCTCTCAAGCGCCGCGACCTCCGCACCGTAACAGTGCGTGATGCCGTTCCCGCTACTTCCGAGCAGATACTCCAGGGTATCACCCGCGCCGCTCTCCAGACCTCAAGCTTCATGTCGGCCGCATCCTTTCAGGAAACCACCAAGGTGCTCAACGAAGCCGCCATCAACGGCAAGACCGACACCCTCGAGGGCATGAAGGAGAACGTAATCTGCGGTCACCTGATTCCCGCCGGTACAGGTCTGCGCGAATACGAGCGCCTCGTGGTAGGCAGCAAAGACGACATCGAAGGTGTCTTCGCCACCGCGCAGGAAGTAGAGCACGACCTTCGCACGGAAGATGCCAAATAAAACGCCAATTGACGTAATCCGTTAATCATAACTTTGATATTTGAACTCAGTGGCACGACCTCCAAAGGCCGTGCCACTGATATTTTTTCCATATATATTATTGAAAATTTGAGAAAACGTTTTATTCAATTTTCAACGAAATTCCTCGCAGGAACGTTAAATATTTAGGAAATATATTATCTTTGCGCTATAAGTAACTGTTCAAATTTATTTTGATATTGTTTGGGAAGTTTTTTTAGGCGTTTTCCAATGAGAAGAAATGTAGCGAGTTATAGGACTGATGTCGGGAAGTGGAAAGTGGCAAAAAAGACTTTGGCGGAATATTGAAATAATGAGAATGGTTAGTAGGAAATAATTTTAAGCAGTTACTTAAATATCAGTGTATGAAGTTGATTGAAATGAATTTGCAGCGTATTTTTGACCTTTGTCGCATGCATAGGGTCAGGTCGCTTTCTGTTTTTGGTTCCATCCTTACAGATAGATTTACCGATAACAGCGATGTCGACTTGCTTGTTGACTTCGATACGACTGACCATGAGAAGTGGGATTACGTGGCTAACTATTTTGACTTTCAGACCGCTTTGGAAAATCTTTTTGGTCGCAAAGTCGATCTTGTAGTGGCCAAGGGCTTGAAAAATAAATATTTTATACGTAATCTAAACCGGACAAAACAGTTGATTTATGGCTGATGAATATATTTTGAAGCATCTTCAGGATGTACTTGACGCTATAAATGAACTGGAGAGCTTTTTTGCTGATTTTCCCAAGCGGTTTGATCTTTTTGAAAAAGACGGACTGAGAATCTGTGCCGTTGAAAGAAAGACTGAGATAATGGGGGAAGCAATAAATCGCATATTGAAAAGAGAGCCGTCTTTTCAATTTCCTAATGCAAGAGATATAATAAACACCCGTAACAGGATAATCCACGGTTATGACAGTGTGGAGACAGAATTCCTGTGGGGATTAGTGATACGTCATATCCCGCAATTGAAAGAGGATATAGAACGGTTGATGGCGGAGTACGAAAATTTTGATGACTGATAGCTTTCCAGCGTGTGTGATCAGCTCAGCCGTTCCGGATGGCCCGATGGCGTGGTTTTGTCAGTGACGTCCTGCAATTTGCGCCCCGCTGTATCCTGCACGTTGCGTGCGGGCTTCGGTTTCGGCATCTTGAGTTTGAATTCGTCGAATCCCTGACCGTATACGCCGTTTACGTTGGCCTGCGTTATGAATGCATCCTTGTCTATCGACTTGATGATGCGGTGTATTGTCACTGACTCAATCTTGCGGCACATCACAAGGAGCACCTTCACGTCCTGCTTGCTGTACCAGCCCATGCCGTTGAGCACCGTGCAGCCGCGGTGGGCGTCGTTGTTGATGGCAGTGGCAATCTCCTCCCAGTGGTGGGGCGAGAATATGATGAACTGTACCGCCTGGCGGTTGGTGTTGATGGTCTGGTCGGCCATGAGCGACACTACAAGGAGTACTACAAAGCCGTAGACCAGTCGCTCTATACCTTCGTCAAGACCGAATATGAGGAGCGACGACGATATGATGCAGAAATCGCAATACTGCATCGTGCGGCCTACCGATACATTGGTCTTCTTCGCCATGATGGCCGCCACAATATCCGTGCCGCCCGTCGAACCGTTGTGCACGAAAGCAAGCCCCAGGCCGATACCGCACATCATCGAGCCGATGATGATACTCATAAACGTCTCTCCCTCAAGCAACGGCGTGGGAAACAGAGGCATCAGCACACCGATGGCAATCGACACCACCGTCACTCCGAATATCGTCCTGATGACGAATGTCTTCCCGACAATACGGTACGCGATTGCGAGAAGCAGGATATTGAGCACATACATCGTGACGGCGACAGGAACGCCGAATCCGAATATCTTTTCCGTGGCGTAAAATACCACCTGGCCGGCACCTGCCATACCTCCCGTGATAACACCGAAAGGAGCTATGAACGCCGAAAATCCAAGACCGTAAAGCAATATGCCGAAGACAATGAAGAAATAGTCCTTGGCTCCTACCCATATTTTGTGATTGTTCAGTTTCATCCGTTGCAGATTAATAAAGTCTATTACAAAGGTATAACATTATTTTGCAATTTTATTCAATAATACACACTTTTTATCAACGTTCCGCCGATTTTTTCAGCCGCGTCAGCAGCCACCCCGCAATCACTAAAACCGGTATATACCACATACTCATTCCGCTTTTCCCCTCCGTCTTGCTACTGCTGTCGGAGGTGGCGTGCAGGCTGCCGGATGTAGCGCTGTCGGCACTGTAATGTCCCGTCTGTTCCGTCACGGCGTTGTCCCGCCTTTCTCGCTCCAGCCGTTCTCCCCTTACAGTGACCGTCCTCCCTGACGTGTCGTCATGTATCACAATCTCCGGCCGTTCAACCACTATATTGTCAATCCGCTCCAGCATGGCGTCAACGCTGACATCCCTCTCCACACGCACCGCAGCCTTATCCCTTATCTCAACACTTGCCGCCTCCGCCGCCTGATGCTTCGCCCTGCATCCCGCAGCACCCCAAAGACATGTCCCGACACTCAATCCAATCAAAATCCATCTCATAACAAAACCTCCCGATTAAAAAAAATCCCTGACCCCCTCTCTATTCCGGCCATCTAAAGTCAGACCCGTCCGACATGTCCGACCGGTCTGACTCGTCCGACTTATCCTTCTCCGAATTCCCTCCCCGCATCAAAGCACGGGCACTCCTTGTTCGCAAAATCGCGATGGCCGTACACCCTCGCCCCCGGATAACGCTCCTTAAGCCCCATGATCAGCTCCGTAAGCGCCACGCGCTGCTCATCGGTGCGCGTGTCAAGCGCCACCTTGCCGTCGCTCGACAGTCCGCCTACATAGCACACGCCTATCGACCGCGCGTTGTGCCCCATGCAGTGTGCGCCGGTTTCGCTTTCCTGTCGTCCCCGTTCAATCCTCCCGTCAAGTCCCACCACATAGTGGTAGCCTATGCATCTGAACCCGCGTTCGCGGTGCCAGCGGTCAATTTCCGCAGCTTTCACCTCGCGCCCTCTCGGTGTGGCGCTGCAATGTACTATTATCTCGTCAATCTTTCTCATGGCCTGTTATTTTATAAGTTTACGTATCATATCCCTCAGTTCACCGATATTTTCGCCAAGTTCAAGCAGCTCCCTGACATCGTTGCGTATCGCCTCCTTGTCGTGCGTCGTCTCCATTACCGACTTAAGTTCGCAGAACACACAGTACGCTCCGTACACCATCGTCAGCACCGGCAGTCCCGCCACCGCCGAAGCGATAACATCAATGCACGACAGGCACATCATCGGCAGAAAATAATTCATAGCCTTCCGGCACGTGCGTTTATACCCGCGCGAATTTATAGCCTGCCCCGACTTGCGCGACTTCCTGACACCCGTCACCAGGTCGACGCCCATCGCCACCACAACGAGCGCATACGTAAGCACAATCCACATCCCGTGCTCAAAAAAATGTTCCATCAAAAATTCCTTCATGACCACATTCCGATTTTATTGGTTAATAATTCATACTGATTTTGTATACCGCAAAATTACACCCCTCAAAAAATCAAAATGCGCCAAATTCATACACACCCCCACCGCTCAACACTCAAAAACTTCCCGCCGACCTTACTAATCCTACCGGGTGATGACGCGCAAGCGGAATAAAAAAAGAGCTTCAGCGACCAAAGTCCTGAAGCTCTCAAATCTCTCGTTATAACCTCTTATTTCCTATATTTCTCCGACTGCGCTTTAATCAGCTCCATATCCGAGAAATAATTGATACGCATCGCGCTGCGCACGTCGTCAAGCGTCTTGGCCGCAGCCTCGCGCGCCTTGATTGAACCCTTGTGGAGTATATCGTACACCATCGGAATGTCATTCTCAAACTGAGCGCGGCGTTCACGTATCGGAGCCAGAGTTTCCTCCAGGATATTGATAAGCAACTTCTTGACAGTACCGTCGCCCAGTCCGCCGCGTGTATAGTGCTCTTTCATCTCGTCGAGGCTTGCATATTGCGGTGCGTATTTCGCGAAATGCTCCGGAGTGGAGAACGCGTCGAGATATATGAACGGACAGTTACCCTCGAGATGTCCCGGATCCTCAATATTGAGGTGCAGCGGGTCGGTATACATGCTCTTCACCTTCTTGGCCACCTCTTTTGCAGTGTCCGACAGATAGATGCAGTTGCCGAGCGACTTCGACATCTTCGCTTTGCCGTCGGTACCCGGCAATCGCATGCACACTTCGTTGTCGGGCAACAGTATTTCCGGTTCCACGAGAGTCTCGCCGTAGATATTGTTGAAGCGGTTCACGATTTCGCGGGTAAGCTCAATCATCGGAGCTTGGTCCTCGCCGACAGGCACGGTCGTTGCGCGGAACGCCGTGATGTCCGACGCCTGGCTGACCGGATAGCAGAAAAATCCTACCGGTATCGACTGCTCGAAATTGCGCATTTTGATTTCCGTCTTTACCGTCGGGTTACGCTGCACGCGCGACACCGTCACAAGGTTCATGTAATAGAACGCCAGCTCGGCCAGTTCCGGCACCTGCGACTGTATGAAGATTGTCGTTTTCTCAGGGTCGATGCCTGCTGCAAGATAGTCGAGAGCGACCTCGATGACATTCTGACGCACCTTTTCGGGATTGTCGGCATTGTCGGTAAGCGCCTGCGCATCGGCAATCATGACGAAAATCTTGTCAAACTCCCCTGAATTCTGAAGCTCGACACGACGTCGCAACGAGCCTACATAATGTCCCAGATGCAGTTTACCGGTGGGACGGTCGCCGGTGAGAATTATTTTTTCCATATTCATTCATGTTTCTTGCTACAAAATTAAATAATCTAACCGTAAATTTCAACCAATTCAATGGAAAACCTGAAAACAAGCCTGCAATATTTACTCAAATTTTTAATTACTTAAATATATTCGATTAATTTTGTGATTGATAACCAATAAAAAGCTGAATGCTTATGAACGGCAGATTGATTCCCGAAAAAGATTTTTCTGATATTCAGGGTGAATATGAAAATTGGCGTAAAGAACTTGAATCACTTATTGAAAAAAGAAAATTCAATGCAGTGATGGGAGTAAACGCTGAGATGCTATCCCTTTATTGGACTATCGGACATGATATTCTTGAAAAACAAAAGGTATTGGGGTGGGGTGCGCAGGTTATTGATCGTCTTTCAGCCGACCTTTCTCGCCGTTTTCCCGATGACCGGGGGTATTCAGTGCGTAATTTAAAGAATATGAGGGCATTTGCGAAAACCTATCCTCATTATCCGATAGTGCAGGTGTCGCTTGCACAATTTGACGATATGCCTGTTGACCCGTTGTTGCGCGCCAATCTGCACATTGATGCTGACGGATTTGTGCAAGTGCCGCTTGCACAAATATCCTGGTATCATCATATATCGTTGATGTCAAAAGTCAAGGATGACGTTGCAAGGGCCTTTTATATTCTCGAAACGGCTGCAAACGGGTGGAGCCGCGATGTCATGATGTCGCAGGTAGCCAATAGGTATATTGATGCCAAAGGTAAAGCTGTCAGCAATTTCGAACATACGTTACCACCGTTTCAGTCTGATCTTGCGAAATATGCGTTCAAGGATCCGTATAGCTTCAGTTTCATAGGAACGGTAGCATTGCAGAATGAACTTGAAATAGAAAAGTCGCTTGCAGCGAAAGTGACTGATTTTCTGTTGGAAATGGGGCGTGGATTTGCTTTTGTCGGGCGGCAGTATCATGTCGCGGTCGATGGCGATGATTATTATATTGATTTGCTCATGTATCATTTGAAGCTGCACTGTTATGTTGTGGTGGAGCTAAAGGTAGTGGAGTTTATCCCTGAATTTGTCAGCAAACTTAATTTTTATATTTCAGCGGTTGATGAATATGTCAAATCGCCCGAAGATAAACCTACGATAGGTTTGTTGCTGTGCAGAACCAAAAGTGATAAAAAGGCGCGATTCGCATTGCGGGGTATCACACAACCTATGGGAATAGCTCAGTATGAGACCGAAAAGCTGTTTGCCGATGTCGCATCATCCCTTCCGCAGATTGAGGATATCGAAATTGAAATGGATAAAAACGGAGAAAATAATTTGTAAAAATATCGTTGAAAGATATAATTTCTTAACTTTACCGTAAATAATGGTGCTTAAGTTATTGTCAATAGATGGAAAATAAACTTGTATCGGGAGCTATCGGAGTGTTTGACTCGGGCTATGGCGGCCTTACCATTTTAGAGGGATTGCGCGCCGCTCTTCCGCAATATGACTACATATATCTTGGCGACAACGCCCGCGCGCCCTACGGCGTCCGTTCTTTCGAGATTGTCTACCGCTTCACTCTCGAGGCGGTGCAATATCTTTTCGGGCAGGGATGCCCCCTGGTAATCCTCGGTTGCAATACCGCTTCCGCAAAGGCATTGCGCACAATTCAGCAGAACGACCTCCCCGCTATGGACGACCCCACGCGCCGTGTGCTCGGCGTAATTCGTCCGACGGTCGAAAAACTCGGCGAGATAAGCCGTTCGGGCCACATCGGCGTATTCGGCACACCCGGCACGATAGCCAGCCGTTCCTACGACATGGAGGTAGCCAAACTTTATCCGGATTATGCCGTTACTGGCCACGCATGTCCGATGTGGGTTCCCCTTGTCGAAAACCGCGAGTCCGCAAGCCCCGGTGCCGATTACTTCGTGAAGCAGGAAATCGAACGCCTTTTCGATGCCGACCCGTTGATTGACACCGTCATACTCGGCTGCACCCACTATCCCCTCCTTCTCGGCAAAATCCGCAAATACATCCCGCGCGGCGTCTCCCTCGTCCTGCAGGGTGAGATTACAGGCGCTTCTCTTGCCGACTATCTCCGCCGTCATCCCGAAATGGAACGCCGCCTCTCCCGCAACGCCGGCTGCCGCTACCTCACCACCGAAAGCGCCGACCGCTTCAGCGCGATGGCCTCCGTATTCCTCTCCACCGGCATAAAGGCCGAGCACATCCTCCTCGGCTGACAACCGCTATTCCCCCCGATTTATCAGGATTAATCCCGATAAATCAAGATTAATCCTGAGCAATCCCGATAAGTCCCGATTTATCCCGGGCTTGACAGCCTTACCCCCGCTTCGATGCCGCCAGCGTCAGCACGCTGACCTTCACCCCGTTTGCTCCGGCCAGTACAGCCTTTGCCGAGGCGAGTAAAGTCGCCCCCGTGGTAATCACATCATCCACCACAAGCACATGCTTCCCGGCAAGTTCCTCGCCATGCACGGCCAAAATCTTCCCCTCCATATTGGCCGCGCGTTCCACGGCATTCTTGCGTGTCTGGGTAGAGTGGGGGAGTGCTTTCAGATTGTCGCCGCACTTTATCCCCGTCACATCGCTGATTCCCTCCGCTATCACCTCGCTTTGGTTGAATCCGCGGCGCCACCGTTTGAGCCGGTGCAGAGGTATGGGCAATATCATGTCAATCCCCTCGAAGAAACCTTCTGCGGCAAGTTCCGTGGCAAACATTCGCGCAAGCTCACGGTCAATCGCCGGCCGCCCGTTATATTTCGCATGCTGTATCAGTCGTGCGTAAGGGCTCTCCTTGATATAGTGGAACATCGCCGCCGCCCGCTCAACCGGTAATCCGGGGGCTGCCAGCCGCTTGTGCAGTTCGCTGAAACTGTCGCGGTGATAGCCCGTGCGAGGCATGTCATACAGGCAATGCAGGCACAGCAGCCGCTCTCCCTCCACAAGCGAGCGCCCGCAGCATTCACACACCGCGGGAAACACCGCTTCTCCGAGCCGGTTCAGCAACCCCTGTATTATCCCCGTAAAACGCATTCTCACTCCCTGTTTTCTGTCATATACATTTTGATGGCGCGCACCGTCAGGTCGCTCTCATATCCGCGCCCTATTGCGTAGCGGTACAGCTTGTTGCGGTCATCGTAGCTGCTTAGGTCGAGTGCCGCGGCCTTACGGTCGACAAGATGGCGCAGATTTCCGAAATATATCTCGGGGTCAATCTCCTCCATCGCCTCCTCCACGGTGTCGCGCGGTATCCGCTTGGCAGCCAAAGCCATCGCTATCTTGCGGCGCCCGTAGCCCGAAAACCGGTAGCGGTCGCGCACAAACGACCGCGCAAACCGCAGGTCGTCGACAAAGCGGTTGTCAATCAGCCCGTTGATTATATCTTCAGCCACATCGCCCGTTATACCCCATCCCCGCAGTTTTGTCATCAGCTCGTAGGTGCAATGCTCGGCACGCGCACACAGCGACTCCAGCCGCACCGTGGCATTCTCTTTCGATATCGGTTTACGTCGTTGCATCATACTCAGCGTCGGGCTATTATGAAACGGTCGGCTTTCTGCATGTCTTTCTCAATGTCGACATCCTGAAATCCGTGTTCGCGCAGCATCGCGGCCAACTCTTTGGAAAACAACGGATTGATTTCAAGAAACAGCGTGCCCTTATCGTCAAGCCGTTTTTCTGCAATCACCGCAATGGCGCGATAGAACACCAGCGGGTCATCGTCCGGCACGAAAAGCGCCGTAGCCGGCTCATGTTCAAGCACATTCCGCTCCATTCCCGCCGCCTCACGCTGTGCGATATACGGAGGATTGCTCACAATGATGTCATACCTCTCTCCGAGTGCGGCTACCATCTCGTCGGTATCCAACATATTGCCCTGAATAAAATTGACTTTGACCTTAAGTCCCGCGCTGTTGCTGCGTGCCACCTCAATGGCCTCCTCCGAAATGTCGACGGCTGTAACCTCCTTCGGGAAAGGCAGATGCCGCGCAAGGGCTATGGCGATGCACCCCGAACCGGTACCTAAATCGAGCACACGCAGGTCGCTGTCGTTACCGTAGCGGTCAACAATCATATCGACAAGCTGCGCCGTCTCAGGCCGCGGTATAAGCGTAGCCGGAGTCACATTGAAATCCATCCCGTAGAAATGCGCTTTCCCGAAAATATACTGTATCGGTTCCCCATCGAGCAGTCGTCCGACCGTAGCCTCGACCTGCCCTTTAAGAAAGTCGGTCACCGTCTCATTGCCGTGAATTATGGTAGCGGTCTTGTCCCACCCCTTTATCCGCAGCATCATCTCGTCAACCATAGCCGCTGCCTCACGCGCCCCATACTCCGCGGCAAGCCTTCCCCGTGCTTCCCGCATCATTTCCTCTACTGTCATAATCATATCCTCCATAATATGCAAAAATAATAAAAATCCCCGAATATATCTGTCTCGAGATAATGTTGCCGAACTCTAATTTTAAACCGCGGTTAAAAACCGCGACTACTATATGCTTGATTTGTAGGATGCTTAGCGTAGTAGCCGCGGTTTTCAACCGCGGAATGTTGAGTCATGTAACACCGTCGTTCCTCTCAAACCATTCATTGTACATAAATATGTCACATTCTTCGTAAAAATTGTTAAATTTTCATGGTATTCAGCAACTTATTGATATTTCTCATGTCATATTTTGTAAATAATCATTACCTTTCGTTTCTCCTATGTATGACTGAAGTTGCTTAATTCCAACGTATAAAAACTTTTGCATTATGATAAAACGTTTCTTATTTATTTTAGCCGCATTTATTCCTCTAATTATGAGTGCACAGAAATCAAAAAACGACGTCCCCGACTTCGCCTATCCCAAGCAGGTGATAAAGGATGCCGACGCCATGCTCGACAAGGCGCTCAAGGCCGGTGACGGCACCGCCGTAGTCGATGCCCTTATTCGTTCCGGACTGGCGCAGACCGCTATCTCCCCCGACTCCCTACCCTCGGTAATCTACCGTATCGAGGGTATTGCCGCCAAAGAGAAAGATGCTGTCACCCACGCCCTTCTCGACCTCCTTCTTGCCGACATATATACCCAATACTACGACGGCGACAGCTACAATCTCAACCGCCGCCCGGCACTTGCCTCCCCCGGCTCCGACATAACCCTCTGGAGCGGAAAGGAGTTCAAGGACAGGATCGTAGAGCTTTACAACCACGCGCTCACCCACGCCGACGCTCTCAAAAAAGCCCGTATCACCGACTATTCCGCTGTCATCGACTGCGATAAGGCTGACGCGATATTCTACCCAACGCTGTTCGACTTCGCATCGTTGCAGGCCGTCGACGGCATTTCGGGACTGTCCGACGAGTCCCTTCAGGTTCTCTCCCCCATATTCCTCTATGACATCAGATTGCGTGTACCCAACGTGCTCGCCAAGCCCTCGCGCGATGCAATCGAAATAGCCAACCGCTGGGTCGACGCCAATCAGGGCGCTCCCCGTGTCGCCGCATTGCTTACCCGTTACCAGATGCTTGAGGATTACGTAGTTGAAGATGATTCTGACGAAGATGACGCCGGCGAAGAGCTGACTACCCCCCTCATGCGCCTGTATGAAGAAAACAAGAGTACCCCCTACGCCGTAGAATTCCTCATCGACGAAAACCTGTATGCCCTGAGTGCGGGACAGAAAACCGCTCTCTACGACGCCCTAAAGGATTTCGAAGCCTCCAATCCGTCTTACTTCCGTATCAACGCGGTAAAAAATATCCTTGCCGAGCTTTCGCAACCCTCCGTCCGATTGCAGTTCCCCGCTCAGGTGGCCCGCGGCAAGGAGTTTAAGGTCGATGTCAGCATGAGCAATGTCGCCTCGACCGAACTGCTTGTTTACCGCGTGAAAAATCCGCGTCCCGGCTACGACGACGGCCGCTACAGCCTCAAAGACTGTGCGTCGGCTCCCGTGACCCGCATTCCGGTGAAATCCGACGGCGTGATTCCGTTCACCGACAAAAAGGAAGTGACCCTGACTCTCGACGAATACGGTGTATACATACTCACCTCGTCGCTCAAAAAAGCCGGACAGCGTGACTGGTACACGCCCGTCTACTGCTCAGACATGGCGCTCCTCGGCACAAATGGCAACGGCCTGCTGCGCGTATTCGCAGTCAGCGGCCTCGACGGTGCCCCTGTCGGCAGTGCCGATGTCACCACTTACCGCTACGACAATGGCGTCCCGGTCAAGCTCCGCACCCGTGAGACAGGAGCTGACGGCTACGTCGACCTCAACAAAGGCAATCTCCGCAACATATTCATCCACGCCGTAAAGGGCGACGACCGCTACGGCGCCGGAATGACCGAATATCTCTACGATTACCGTGGCGAAAATAGCGCCACGACTGCATTCATTCGCACATCTCTCGCCATCTACCACCCCGGTGACACCCTCGATTTCGTGGCCGTGGCCTACAACTACTCCGGCAACACCCGTACTCTCGTGAAGAATACCGAGCTGAAGGCCATACTCCGCAACCCCAACTACGTGGCCGTCGACACTGTCGATATACGCACCGACGACTATGGCCGTGCTTCCACCCGCTTCACACTTCCTGACGAAGGGCTGACCGGATACTTTATGATTGGTATCCTGAATCCGGCCACAAAACGCCAGATTGCAAGCGAGAGCGTAATGGTAAGCGACTACAAACTGCCTACCTACGAGGCTAAAGTCGACAGCGTCACAGTCAACGACGCCGACGGCTCAGTCACCGTGCTCGGCAAAGCCGCCACATACAGCGGTTTCCCCGTGCAGAACGCAGTAGTCGAAGCCACCCTCTCGGGCATGCAGCGCGTGTGGTGGAGAAGCAACACAGTGAAATTCCATACCGACACGCTTTCGACCGACGCCGACGGCGCTTTCCGCTGGGTGCTGTCGAAAGAGGTACTCAATCAGTCCCCCTTCCGCGGCGGACGATATGAGGTGTCATTTACCGTTACCTCCCCCTCAGGTGAAAACCGCTCCTGCCGCGATGACTTCTCGCTGAGCAAGCAGGCCTACATCTCCGTCGACGACAACGGCTGGTTCCCTGCCGCCAACGACGCTCGCCTCGGCATAGCCGTATTCAATCCTCTCGGCGAGAAGATTGAGTCTCCCGTGCATCTGACATTCAAGGATAAAGATGGCAAGGAATATGAATTTGACGCGGTAAGCCGCAACGGTTTCGCCGTGGCCGACCTCAGCAACCTCCGTTCCGGCTGCTATGACCTGACAGTCAGTGCTGTCGGCATAGACGCCAAATCTGTTGAAGCCGACGTTGTCGTCTATAATTCCGGCGACAAGGCATGTCCCGTAGCTTACGGTATATGGGCTCCCTCCGCTGCGGTCAAGGCCAAGGCCTCCGACCGCAAGGCTGAAATCGTCTACGGTATTCCGGCCGAACAGCCCCATGTGCTCATGACTGTGTACCGCGGAACCAATCTTATCGAGCAGAAATGGATTGACGCCCGCAAGGGTATGAACCGCCTGACGGTGAACGTACCCGATTCGCTCGCCGAAATGTCGGTACGCCTGTCTACGGTCAACAATTTCTCCGAGTGGTCCCGCATGTTCAAGGTCACTGTCGACAATCCAGATGCTTCCCTCAAGGTGAAAGTCGAGCACATGCGCGACCGCCTCAACCCGCTTGCCGACGAAACCGTTACCGTAAAAGTCACTAACGGTGCGGGCAAAGGTGTCGGAGCCGCTCTCATTCTCGACATGTATTCCAAGGCTCTCGACAACCTTGCCACGCAGTCATGGACATTCAGCCCCTCATCCGGCTACATCGGAAGCCTCTCGCTTGACAACAATCTGCGCGGTTTCGGCGTCAACGACTTCTCATCTTCGGTCAGGTCGCTCACGGTTCCCTCATTAGGCGTGCCCTCATTCAACTTCTACGGCCTGTCCTGGAGCGGTTACGGTCGCAACGGCGTGGTCATGTACGATATGCTCAAAGTTCGTGGCTCCGCTCCGAGAATGATGAAAGCCGAGAGAGTCACGGACGAAATGTACGTTGAGGAAGTTGAGGAGGAAGCTGCTGATTTAGGCGCTGTGTCCGAGCATAAGGAGGCACTTTACGGTTCTGCTGCCGGCGTTGTCGAGAATACAGACGGAGCGCTTAAAGAGAGTGTGGTTATAGCCTACGGTACCGCCGCTGTTGCAGAAGTCCGGGAGCAATACCGTCCCGCCGAAGTGCCGCTCGCGTTCTTCTCTCCGATGCTCACGACCGATGCCGACGGCAACCTGACATACTCCTTCACCGTGCCAAACGCCAACACTACCTGGGTGCTCAACGCACTGGCTTATACCGACCTTCTCGCTACCGGACTTGACATGCGCGAAGCCATCGCGTCGAAGCCTGTCATGGTCGAACCCAACATGCCCCGTTTCCTCCGCACCGGCGATGTGGCCGACATCCGTGCCACGGTCATGAATTCCACCGACGCGCCCGCTTCCGTGACCACGACTTTTGAAATACTTGATTCCGCCACGGGCGAAATCGTCGGCACACAGTCTGTCGACTCGGAAATCGCTCCCCGTCAGTCGGCCACAGTGAAATTCTCGCTCCCCGCTCCCGCCACGCCCGGCGCGATGATGGTACGCGTCAAGTCATCTACCGAAAGCTACAGCGACGGCGTGATGACCCTGCTCCCCGTCCTCTCATCGTCACAGCCTGTCATCGACGCTTCGACATTCTATCTCGCTCCCGACCAGAAGGAACTCTCCCGCGAGCTTCCCGCACAGTCGGCCGATTCCAAGGTAACGCTCTCCTTCTGCGAGAATCCCACATGGGAGGTAGTCTCGGCTCTCCCCGGACTCCGTTCCGACGATGCCGCCACCTCTCTCGCCGCATCGGCCCAGATATTCTCGGCGGCAGTGTCGTGCTACGTGCTCAGCCTCAATCCCGCTGTCGAGCCTGCCCTCAAGGAGTGGCTTGCTTCGGGCAAGGAGGGGGAGATGCTCTCCATGCTCAACCGCAACGACGACCTCAAGCAGCTCGTGCTCGCCGCCACTCCCTGGGTGCAGGAAGCCCAAAGCGACGAGGAGCGCATATCGCGCCTCGCCCTGCTCTTTGACAGCAAGGAGATTGACAGCAGCATAAAGTCGGCTGTCAGAAAGCTTGAGAAAATGCAGCGCGACGGTGGCGGCTGGTCATGGACCGACAACTATGACCGTCCCTCCGAATGGGCGACCATGCTTATCCTCAATAACTTCGCCGAACTCCGCCAGTTGGGCTGCTGTCCCTCGCAGCTCGACGGCATGGTGAAGAAAGCGCTGAAATATATCGATGCCGAGGTAGCCAAGGATTATGCCCGCTACCCCGACAGCGATTACTCCTACTATACCTACGTGCGCTCCCTCTATCGCGACGTCCCGATGTCGACCGGCGCGCAGAAGGCCTACAACGCCACCGTGCAGCGTACGCTTAAAGACTGGAAGAAGTCATCCACTCCCGCCAAGGCCGCCGATGCCCTCATGCTCTACCGCAATGATTACAAGGAGGTTGCCCGTCAGATACTCGCCTCAATCCGCGAATACGCCGTTTCGACTCCCGAGCTCGGTATGTGGTGGGATTCTGTCGACGGCAGCAGCTGGCGCTCGCTCACCGCTGTCGGCCAGACCGCTTTCATCCTCCAGGCATTCAACACCATAGAGCCCGGTTGCGCTGAAATCGACCCGATACGCCAGTGGCTTATCCTCAACAAGATTGTGCAGGACTGGGGCACATCGGTCGACGCTTCGGCCTGCGTGGCCGCCATACTGCAATGCGGCTCGTCATGGCTCAACCGTCCCGGCGACGCTGTCATCACCGTTGACGGCAAGCGCCTTGAGGCTGACCGCATGGACCGCCTGACCGGTCAGGTCATTGCAGCCATCCCCGATGCCAAGGGCAATCTGAAAATCACCCGCACCGCCGAGGGTCCCGCATGGGGCGCTGTCGTATCGCAGTCCACGCAGGTGATGAAAGATGTCAAGGCACACTCCATCCCCGAGTTGTCGGTAAGCAAGGAGCTTTTCGTTCGCACTGACAAGGGCTGGGCTCCCGCCGAGACATTCTCGGTAGGACAGGTAGTCAAAGTACGTCTCGTCATGAAGTCGATGCGCGACATGGACTATGTAACCCTCGTCGACAACCGTGCCGCAACGTTCGAGCCGGTAATCCAGACACCCCGTCCCGTCTACTGCGACGGCCTCGTGTTCTACCTCGAGAACCGCGACGCGGCCACCAACCTCTTCATCGACCGCATGCCCAAAGGTCAGTACGTCATAGAGTACGAGATGAACGTCAACAATGCCGGCACCTACTCCTCGGGCATAGCCACCCTCCAGAGCCAGTACGCTCCCGAAATGACCGCCCACTCCGCCGGCACCGCCCTCACAGTCACCGACTGACCCGGCCATCCATTACCGGCAGCGCCATAGTTTCAGTCCCGACTGATTTCCTCTAAAGTCGGACTCGTCCGACAGGTTCGACCTGTCTGACGGGTCTGACTTCCTCTATTATTATATCGGGATGTTTATTCTCATTTTGCTCCATTCTTTCTATTTTTTGGATTAACCTTACTCTGTATTTACTCCGATTGTCAATATCTTTGTAATATCCAACTTACTTAACATAAAACTTTACCAATGAAACTATTTACAATCGCGGCCGCGCTTCTGGCCGCACTATCGGTTACCGCGCAGTCACATATCGACGACCTGCGCCAACGCCTGCTTTCGAATGACAAGGACTACGTATTCGTCGTGGCTCATCGCGGCGACTGGCGTTCGGCTCCCGAAAATTCGGTCGGCGCCATAACGAGTGCCGCCGACAAAGGCGCCGACATGGTCGAAATCGACATCCACAAGACCAAAGACGGACAGTTCGTGCTGATGCACGACGGCAACATCGACCGCACCACCAACGGCCGCGGCAACATCTCCGACATGACCCTTGAGCAGCTCAAATCCTACCGTCTGCGTTACTCCGACGGCAACCTTTCCGACGAAACCATCCCGACCCTTGAGGAAGCGCTCCTCGCCTGCAAAGGCCGTGTGCTCGTCAATATCGACAAAGGCCACGATTACCTCGCTGAAATCTCTCCGATAATCCAGAAAACCGGTACCGAAGACCACGTGGTGCTCAAAGGGAGCAACTCCGTCGCCGATGTCAAGAACAAGCTCGCAGGCTACGAAAACATCATATTCATGCCGGTGGTAAATCTCGAAAACAGCTCGGCAAGCGGCTATGTGTCAAGTTTCCTCACGGAATACGGTCCTGCGGCTATCGAGGTGCAGTTCTCAAAGGACAATGTCGCTGGCATGAGCCTCATCCCGACCATAGTGGACAGCGGTTGCCGCGTATGGGTCAACACCCTTTGGGAAAGCCTGTGCGGAGGCCATGAGGACGAGAAAGCGATGCGCGACCCCGATGCCAACTGGGGCTGGGTGCTCGACCGGGGCGTCACTATAATACAGACCGACCGCATCGCCGAACTTATCAACTATCTCAAATCAAAAGGGCTGCGCGGCGAGGAGGCAACGCAGCCCGTTGTTTCTCCCCGCTTCGCCACCTTTGAGAAAGCCGCCGACGGCAACCGCTGTCTGCGGCCGCTCAGCTCGGGATGCGTATCGTTCGCCGACATGAACGGCGACGGCACATTCCTGAAAAGTCAGGCAGGGTCGGATGAGTCAGACATGTCTGACCGGTCCGACATGTGTGACTTAGCTAACCGTAAAAAAAGTTAGTCAATATCGTAAATTTTTTTCGATATTGACTAACTTTGTATTCCGACAGTTGTTGTCTGATAGGGACAAGATTTAGTAGCCGAGGGTATAACAGACTCTATTTTTCAACCGTGGAAGAAAAAGTCTTTCAGCACCCGGAATGAAATGGAATTTTTTAATTTGATTTCTCACTGATTGTTGCCCGTTTTTAACAACCTCAATTTATCGCCTATTATGCTTAGATTTTATTCTCTGCTGATTATTCTTGCCGCCTTTGCCGGCATAAACGCCATAGCCTCTCCGAAATACGAGATGCGCGGGGCGTGGCTTGTCACGGCCTACGGTATCGACTGGCCTTCGTGTCAGGGTGCAAGCCGTAAGGTGGCGCTGACGCAGCAGAGCGAACTCGATTCGATACTTGAGAATCTCCACCGCGCCGGCATCAATGCCGTATTCTTTCAGGTGCGCCCTATGGCCGATGCCCTCTATAACTCCTCCTACGAGCCCTGGTCGAGCTATCTTACCGGCAACCGCGGTACCGCGGCAAGCTATGACCCTCTGAGCCGATGTATCGAGCGCTGCCACGCGCTTGGTATGGAATGCCACGCATGGATCAATCCCTTTCGTGTCGGCTCCCGTCAGCCCACTACTTCGCTCGATGACTCGACTCGCGATTTGTGGATGACAAACCGCGTCGGCAAATCCACGATGACAATCTTCAATCCCGCCCTCGACGAGACGCGACGCCACCTTTGCAACATCTGCCGCGAAATAGCAACCAATTACGACATCGACGGCATCGTGTTCGACGACTATTTCTACAATCCCGAATTCATACCCGAGGACGAACGTGCCGCCGACTGGAAATACTACGTAGCCGCCGCCGAGGCCGGACAGTCGATAGCCGACTGGCGCCGCGCCAACATCAACCGTGCCATAGCCGATGTCTACGCCATGCTCGGCACCATCAAGGATGGCAAGATACGGTTCGGCGTATCCCCGCAGGGCATAGCCGGAGCCAACGGTGTGTATGACTGCGAGGGTGTGCCGTCGCTCCCCTCCTATGGTGTCGTTACGGCCGACAGCCAGTACGACAAGATATACTCCGACCCCGTCAACTGGCTCAAGGAGGGACTTGTCGACTACATTTCGCCCCAGATTTACTGGACCACCGACAACCGCCGCCACCCCTACGGCGGTCTGTCCCGATGGTGGAACGACGTGGCCGAGATGTACGGGCGCCACTGTTTCCCGAGCCAGAACATTGCGTGTTTTGCAAAAAAGAATACCCCCGAGCAGTGGGACGAGACATTCCGCCAGATAGAACTTAACCGCGAGTACTCCTTCAACTACGCTCCGGGCGCGGTGCTCTACTCGGCGCGCTATGTCGCCGGAAAGTATGGTCCCGGATTCGGCAAGGCTCTCCGCGAAAAGATTTTCAAGGCGCCGGCACTCGTGCCCCCGATGCGCTGGAAGGGGAAAAGCCGCCATCTTGAGGTTACAGGTCTGTCACTCAGCAAATCGGGACAGCTTGAATGGACTGCCGCCGACGATGCCCGCTACGTCGTCTACGCCATACCCGACGATGTCGACGATGCCGACGCACAGTCATCGGGCTGCGACGGCATAGATTCCACCTATATCCTCGCTGTCACCTACGACACCTCATACACTCTCCCCGCCAAATACCGCAAAGGCTACCGCATAGCCGTCACACCCTATGACCGCTACGGCATTGAATGGCAGCCCACCTACCTGTAGCCCGTTAGCGGGCGCGGCGTATAAAAGCTGTAAATTTTACGCGACTTGTAGGGACGCGATTTATCGCGTCCGCATAATAAGTCGGTGTTCAAAATATTACCTACATCTGTTGCGGACGCGATGAATCGCGTCCCTACAATTTGCCGGTTTTTTTAAATTACTTTACTCATGGACTTCGACATCAGATACATGCGCCGTGCAATCCGGCTGGCCAAATCATCAATGACCGATACCCACCCAAATCCCAACGTCGGGGCCGTAATCGTGGCCCGCGGACGCATAATAGGGGAGGGATACCACCGCCGCTGCGGACAGCCGCACGCCGAGGTCAACGCCGTGGCCTCCGTGGCTCCAGCCGACCGCCCGCTGCTCGCCGAATCCACCATCTATGTCACCCTTGAGCCGTGTTCTCACTACGGCAAGACACCCCCGTGCGCCCGCCTGATTATCGACAGCGGCATACCACGCGTGGTGATAGCCTGCGGTGACCCGTTCGATAAAGTGCGCGGCCGCGGCGTCGCCATGCTCCGCGATGCCGGCGTAGAGGTTGTGGAGGGCGTACTTGAGGATGAGGCGCGTGCGCTCAATCCGCGCTTTTTCACCGCCCACAATTTGCACCGTCCGTTCATCACCCTAAAATGGGCGCAGAGTGCCGACGGATTCATGGACGCCGTGCGGCATCCCGATGAACCGGCATTCACATTCTCCTCGCCGCTCGACTCCGCACTCGTGCACCGCGAACGCGCCCTCCACGACGCCCTGCTCACCTCCGCCTCCACGCTCCTTGCCGACAATCCACGCCTCGACGTGCGCCGCTGGGACGGTCCCGACCCCAAGGTCGTTGTCATCGACCGCCGCGGCATTATCGATGCCGCAACAGCCTGCGGCCTGCGCCTGTTCACCGACGGCACCCGACACATCATGTTGCTCACTCCCTATCCCCTGCAGCTCCCCGGGGTGGAAAACATCCCCATCTCCTCCGACACCCCGTTGACCGAAATAATGTCGGAACTCTACCGCCGCGGCATCACCTCGATAATGACCGAATGCGGCCCCCGCATGCTTCAGTCGCTGATCGACGCCGGCCTCTACGACGCCGTCCGCGTATACACCTCCCCCCGCACCCTCGGCGACCGCGGCACCTCTCCCGCCCCCATGTTGTAACTTTCAGTATACAGGAATAATACAAGTATGTGTTGCAGAACTTCAAAATATATCGACGAAATTGTAGGGACGCGATTCAATGCTGTTTACTTAGGGTCGTGACGTCCGCAGGACGTCGATTATTCGTAACCCCGTACGCCGAAGCTTGCGAAGGCGTGCGGGGTAAGTAATCATATCGGAAGTGGCGTCCGGAGGACGCCGATTTACAACGCTTCATTCATAATAAAAAGCTGGTAACTAAGTAAATCGGCGTCCTCCGGACGCCACGGTTATATATCCATTATTCCCCGCATGCCTCCGTTTCACTCCGGCATACGGGGTTACGAATAATCAGCGTCCTGCGGACGCTCTGATGCATTGTTATTCTTAAGCAAACAGTATCGAATCGCGTTCCTACAAACAAACAAACAAACAAACAAGTTTACAAACAAGTTTACAAACAACCTGTATAACCATGAAAAAACTGCTTACACTTATTGCCGCAGTCGGTATCGCCGCAAGTGCGATTGCTTCAGAACTTACCGTCGTATCCTACAACCTACGTTATGAAAACGACTGGGACGCCGAGGCCGGCAACGGCTGGAAAGAGCGTTACCCCGCAGCCGCCGACCAGTTGCTGTTCATACGTCCAGACGTGTTCGGCACACAGGAACTCCAATCGGGCCAGATAAAGGACCTGCTTGCACGCATGCCGCAATACTCCTACATAGGAGTGGCGCGCGAGGACGGCAAGGAGGACGGCGAATACTCCGCCATATTCTACAACCGCGACCGCGTAAAGCTCATCGACTCGGGCACATTCTGGATATCGGAGACGCCCGACCGTCCGTCGAAAGGCTGGGACGGCCAGTGCACCCGAATATGCACCTGGGGCCAATTCGAGACCGCTGACGGCAAGCCCTTCTACTACTTCAACATGCACATGGACCACGTAGGCATCATCGCACGCCGCGAGGGTGGCAAACTTATCGTCAGCAAAATCAAGGAGATTGCCGGCGACGGCGCCACAGTGCTCCTCTCGGGCGATTTCAACGTCGACCAGACGAGCGAGGTCTACGACGTATTTGCCAACTCCGGCATACTCGCCGACACGTATGAGAGTGCCCGCCACCGCTTCGCACCCAACGGCACATTCAACTCATTCAACCCCGCCAACACCACCGCATCGCGTATCGACCACATCTTCACAAGCCCGTCAGTGACCGTCGACCGCTACGGCATCCTGACCGACATGCGCTGGGAAAATGCACCGTCGGAGGTACACAAAGGCAACGACGCTCCCGACGAAATCGACCTTGCCGAGCGCCCGATACGCACTATCTCCGACCACTACCCCGTAGTAGTCTACCTCGAGTTCTGATATTCCCGGCATCACATCCACCGATAACAAAATAAAAACCGCGGCTACTTTCGGGCAACCGCGGTTTTTATTTTTATCGAATAATTTCAGATGAAAAAATGTTGCGGAACATCCAATAGTAGGGACGCGATGAATCGCGTCCGCATTATTATGATATTTAACATGTTATGCCTTCCGGGCGCGGACGCGATGAATGCGTCCCTACAAATTCGTTCGTATATTGTAAGTTTTGCAACACCTTCATATGTAAAAACTGTCAAGCCCGGGGCGGTTCTCACCTGATTTCCCCGGGCTTGATTGTCTTTTTTGTTTGGAACAGTCCATTATCACCGGACGGCTCCGTAATTTCTATCAATTGTTCTCCGGGCGGAGTTTGCGTACTGTTACAGCTGTCTGCCACATTTCGCTTTCGCGGAGTGCCTTGAGCTCTTTCTCAAGACCGTCGCGATAGTCGGGCTTGGAGTTGGCGTCGATTGAAATCTGCGCCTCGTTGCCGGTCTTCACGCTGTTGTAGAGCTTCTCAACCACGGGCTTGATGGCATCGTGGAACGGGCCCATCCAGTCCAATGCGCCGCGCTGCGCGGTGGTAGAGCAGTTGGCATACATCCAGTCCATACCGTTCTTTGCGAAGAGGGGCATGAGCGACTGTGTAAGTTCCTCTACTGTCTCGTTGAAAGCCTCGGAGGGGGTGTGGCCGTTTTCGCGGAGCACTTCATACTGCGCCAGCAGCAGACCCTGGATAGCGCCCATGAGCGAACCGCGTTCGCCGGTGAGGTCGGAAGTAGCCTCGCGCTGGAATGTGGTCTCGAACAGGTATCCCGAACCGATACCGATGCCGAGTGCGATGGTGCGCTCCACGGCGCGGCCGGTATAGTCCTGATAGATAGCGTACGACGAGTTCAGGCCGCGGCCTTCGAGGAACATGGTGCGGAGCGATGTGCCCGAGCCTTTGGGGGCTACCATGATTACGTCAATGTCGGCGGGGGGCACCACGCCCGTACGGTCGCTCCAGGTAATGGCGAAACCGTGTGAGAAGTAGAGGGCTTTGCCTGCGGTAAGATATTTTTTAAGTGTAGGCCATACCGACATTACGGCTGCGTCGGAGAGAAGGCACATCACGATGGTGGCACGCTCGGCAGCTTCCTCGATTGAGAAAAGTGTCTCGCCGGGCACCCATCCGTCGGCTACAGCCTTATCGAAAGTCTTGCCTGCGCGCTGGCCTACGATGACGTTGAATCCGTTGTCACGGAGATTCATGCTCTGGCCGGGGCCCTGCACGCCATAACCTATCACTGCGATTGTTTCATTCTTAAGCACTTCACGCGCTTTCTCGAGGGGGAATTCGTCGCGTACAACGACTGTTTCTTCCACGCCTCCAAAATTCATTTTTGCCATGATTAAAGCAATTATTATTGGGGTTCTTAAATATTGTACCTTTTAATTGTTGCAAATATAAACAAATTTTGCGATATAACTTGCAATTTGCGACAAATATTTTCAATTTTTCTTTAAATTGTAGCTTTTTCAGCTATAATTGCTACGTAACTGCGACACTTATGGCATCAGCTTTACTGCTACTCCGTCAACAACTGCGATTACCACCCGGTCATTTACCCGCAATATTGCCGATGCGCCGTCATAAAGGCAACGCCCGTCAACCGAAAACACTTTTGCATGCGTTCCGCTGACCGTTATTTCACCGGGAGCCGAAACCCGCGCACGAACCGTCTCCAAAGTCACATCGTCGACCGAGGCGCCGGCCGCTTGCCGCAATGTAACGCGGTCGAGGAAGAGTTTACGGTTTGAGCGGTCATTGTCATAGCCTATCATAACCCTGACATCGGAGAGCGGCAGGGGTGCATCGAAACATATATCGTAGACGGCATATCGTGCCTCAGTGAGCGTGACAGCATATCCGGAAGCGACAGTCCCGTCGGGTGCGAGCAACGATACACCAACCGACGCACCGGAGTAATAGCGTTCATTATTATATTCGGCCATCGTAAGAGATACTGCAAGAGGAGCATCCGGATTAACATTAACCGAAGGAGTCATCAGTGTGACCGGACTAAGCGAGGGTGCGAACACGAAATTTCCGGCGCACATTCCGGCAGCCGATGCGTTCCAGCCCGCAGAAACGGTTACATCGTCAATATCTACGTTATATGCGACATTGTCCATCGACCCTGTGGTGCATCCGTTGAAATCCTCGTCGAGAAGCACCGTCTCCGACACTCCGTCCTCATCAACAATCTGCGCAGCGCATTCGACTGATGCCGTCAGAAGCACCGTCACACTGATTATAATGGCAGTTCGCAGATATAACGTCATGACTGAATTTTTTTGTGGGGAGATGAACAGCCTCAGCGGGTAGCGGTATTTATAGGCAGGCTGCGCGGACAGAAACGGATACGTGCGCGGGTGCACACCACTCCGTTGCGCGCTATTTCCACATCCTGCGTCTCCTCGTCGCCTTTGCAGCGTACTTCCACTACATCGTCGAAATGCGCCTCGCTGTGATATGATATGTCGAAACGGCTCACACGGTTGAGGTCGTAATGGTTTACTCCCCAGCGGTCGAGAATAAACTGTATGTAGCGCGTGGAGTTGACGTGACGGTTGAAATCTATATCGGAATATTGGAATTTATACATCGTGACATGGTCGGGGATGCCGAGCGGACCCAGACGTGGATGACGCTCTATCGGACACCGGCGCTCGCTCGGCGTGATTCGGTCAAGCAGCGACGTCAGGTCGGCCGGACGGCGTGTCACAATATTTATCGCCACCCAGGTGAGGCGTCCGTAGCCGATGGCTTCATCATTTTCATCGCGTATCTCCACGATGCGTTCAGAGAAATGGCGGTTGATGTCCTCCACCCATGTGATGAGGCTGTACGGCTTGTTGATCGAGGGAAACCGCGACAGTTCGATACTCAGCCTTGACAGGACCCACGCGTTGTTATCCTTAAGCAGATGCTCGTATCCTACCCCCAGTGCCGACGCATGGGCAGTGGATATATCGATAAGCCGCTGTGCGAGAAGCGGCAGAGAGATTTCCTGCTGCGCGTTGCACTCCGCAGCACTCAAAAAATAGTCTACTTTATATTCCGTCAGGTTATTGTCCATTTAATAAGTAACTGTTCAAAATTATTTGTTGTATAATCGGCATGCGGTAATCAATGCCAAATATACAACAAATTTAATTAAATTTTGGATATATCGTTAAATGAGCAATCACTCGGCGGGAAATTTGTCGGGATGTAGACGCGCCTGCTGCTCGATATAATTCGACACATGCTCGATGGGCGACTTCGTCACCGTGACACGTCCCGAGCGCACAAACTGGCGTATGTCGTAGCGTTTCAGCTCCTCAAACAAGGCTTCGGTCTCATCGTTGTGGCCGGTCTTTTCAAGGATTGTATATTCGGGGGTTATATCAAGTATGCGGGCGCCGTGGTGACGTATGATATTCTCCAGATTGCTTTCAATCAGCAGTTTGTCGGTAGGCACCTTGTATAGCGCCACCTCCTGGTACACGATTTCGTCGTCGGTGTGGAGGAAGGCCTTTATCACATCTATGCGTTTCTCAATCTGCTGCACTACCTTTTCCATCTGCCGGCGGTCGCCGTAGGCGGTGAATGTCAGCTTGTGCACGCCGGGTATCGATGTCGGGCTGGCCGAAATGCTTTCGAGGTTGATACAGCGGCGGGTGAAGATGATGGTCACCTGATTGAGCACGCCGACATTGTTTTCGGAAAATACCGAAATGGTAAATAACTGTTTGTCCATGACTTCTTACAACTACAACTTAAACATCTCGTTAGCATTAATCATCATCTCGTCGACGGCGGCGCCGAGCGGTATCATCGGGAATATCATGTCGGTGGGGTCGATATTGACATTGAGCAGGTAGGCATGCTCGCTTCTGACCATGCGGTCGATGGCGTCGTCGAGCTGCCCGCGCTCGGTGACGTTCTCCCCCTTTATGCCGTAGGCGGCGCATATGGCCACGAAGTCGGGGTTGACCATCGGGGTCTGCGAGAAGCGGCCGTTGTAGAAGAGCTGCTGCCACTGGCGCACGTTGCCGAGGAAGTTATTGTTGAGCAACACGATTTTCACCGCCGTGCCGTATTCGAGTATCGTGCCGAGCTCCTGTATCGTCATCTGGAAACCGCCGTCGCCCACGAAGAGCACTACCTGACGGTCGGGGCATCCCATCTTGGCGCCTATGGCTGCCGGAAGACCGAAGCCCATCGTGCCCAGGCCGCCCGATGTGAGGAGCGAACGCGGCTCGGTGAAGCGGAAATAGCGCGAGCCGAACATCTGGTTCTGCCCTACGTCGGTCACGCCGATAGCACGGTCGTGGAACGCACGGCTTACCCGGTCGACCACCTCGCCCATCTTCATCATACCCTCGCAGGGATGCACTTCGGGATTGATTACCTTCTCCGTCTCGACCTTCTCGCATGGCGTGAATGAGTCGAGCCACTCGGCATGGCGGGCACAGTTGATTTTGGGAAGAAGCGCCTCAAGGGCCTGGCGCGCGTCGGCATGTATGGTGAGCGCGGCCTTGACGTTCTTGTTGAACTCCGAGGAGTCGATGTCGACATGTATTATCTTAGCCTGCGGGGCGTAGCGGTCGAGACGTCCCGTCACGCGGTCGTCAAAACGCATGCCTATCGCTAAAATCACATCGGCGCGGTTGGTATTGTAGTTGGGTCCGATGTTGCCGTGCATGCCGAGCATTCCTTTGTAGAGGGGGTGGTCAGACGGCATTGTCGACAGGCCGAGCAACGTGGCGGCCACGGGTATGTCGGCCTTCTCGGCAAGCATCTGCAGCTCCTTCTCGGCTCCCGCTATCATCACGCCGTGACCCGAAATTATCATCGGGCGCTCGGCATGGTTGAGCAGACGCGCGGCCTCGGAGATGTCGGCCGAATTGATTTCAGGCACGGGAATATATGAGCGGATATAGTCGCACGTCTGGTGCGCCCACTCCAGCATCCCCACTTGGGCATCCTTGGCTATATCTAGCACCACGGGGCCGGGACGGCCGTTGTTGGCGATATAGAACGCACGTGCCACTGCGGCGGGTATGTCCTCGGAGCGGCGTATCTGCACCGCCCACTTCGTGACGGGATGCACGATGCCTACCACGTCGGTCTCCTGGAACGCATCGCTGCCGAGCAGCGACGAGGCCACTTGTCCGGTGATGACAACGAGCGGCGTCGAGTCCATCAGTGCGTCCGACAGGCCGGTGATCACGTTGGTTGCGGCCGGGCCCGAAGTGACGATTACGACACCCGTCTTGCCCGTGGCCCGCGCATAGCCCTGCGCGGCGTGGGTGGCACCCTGCTCGTGGCGTACCAGTATATGCTTCAGTTGCGAAGTGTAGTCATAGAGCTTGTCGTAGACCGGTATGATTGCTCCGCCGGGATACCCGAACACCGTATCCACTCCCTCGCAGATGAGGGATTTGATAAGTGCCTCTGCTCCGTTAATCTTGTTGCTCATATATATAATATCTTTTTTACCTTAATTATATTTGTGTGTCGGCGAGTGGTTGATTACTGTCTTACTCCACCCTTGTCGGCCGAGGTGACAGCAGCCGCATAGTTGCGGAGCGCTTTCGACACGACCCTGTCGCGCCCGCGCGGAGTGAAGGCGTCGCTGCCGAATGCTTCCTCGGCCACACGGCGTGCCGCAAGTTCCTCGTCGGAAATATCCACACGGATCGTACGTGCGGGGATGTCTATCTCGATGAAATCACCGTCGCGCACCAGACCGATATTGCCGCCGGCAGCCGCCTCGGGCGATATGTGGCCTATGGAGAGTCCGGAGGTGCCGCCTGAGAACCGTCCGTCGGTGATGAGGGCACATTCTTTGCCCAGGTGCTTCGCCTTGATGTAGCTCGTGGGATAGAGCATCTCCTGCATGCCGGGGCCTCCCTTGGGTCCTTCGTAGGTGATTACCACCACGTCGCCCGCCACTACCTTGTCGCCGAGGATTCCTTCCACTGCTTCGTCCTGCGAACGGAACACCTTGGCCGGGCCGCGGAAACGGAATATGCTCTCGTCGACTCCGGCCGTCTTGACAACGCAGCCGTCGAGCGCTATGTTTCCTTTGAGCACAGCCAATCCGCCATCCTTCACGTAGGCATGCTCCACATCGCGTATGCAGCCGTTGGCGCGGTCGCTGTCAAGACTCGAGTAGTATGACATCTGCGAGCCGAGCACGAGGTTTTTGGTCTCGCCGGGAGCCGAGCGCCAGAGTTCGTCGGCGGCATCGTCGAAATGCTTCCCTTCGATGGCATAGCGGTCGATGGCCTCGCCGAGCGTAAGCCCGTCGACACGTTTGACCGATGTATCCACCAGGCCGGCGTCGGCAAGCTGCTTCATAATCGACAGGATACCGCCTGCGCGGTTCACATCCTGTATATGGTAGTGGGAGTTGGGCGCCACCTTACACAGCACGGGCGTCTTGCGCGAGAGGGCGTCGATGTCGTCCATCCTGAAGTCGGCGCCGGCCTCGTTGGCCACGGCAAGCAGGTGGAGCACGGTGTTGGTCGAGCCACCCATAGCGATGTCAAGGGTCATGGCGTTGAGTATCGCCTGACGCGATGCTATCGAACGCGGGAGCACCGACGTGTCGTCCTTCTCGTAGAACGCGTAGGTATTCTCGACTATCTTTTTCGCGGCCTTTTTGAACAGCTCCTTGCGGTTGATATGCGTGGCAACTACGGTACCGTTGCCCGGGAGTGCCAGACCGATAGCCTCGTTGAGCGAGTTCATCGAGTTGGCGGTGAACATGCCCGAGCACGAGCCGCATGTGGGGCATCCGCGGCGCTCGAGTTCGGCCACCGTTGCATCGTCGACCGAAGTGTCGGCCGAGTCAATCATGATGTCGATAAGGTCGAGGGCGCGGTCGCCGAGACGTCCCGCCTCCATCGGGCCGCCGCTCACGAATATCGCGGGGATATTGAGTCGCATCGCAGCCATCAGCATGCCGGGAGTCACCTTGTCGCAATTAGATATGCACACCATAGCGTCGGCCTTGTGGGCGTTGACCATATACTCCACCGAGTCGGCGATAAGGTCGCGCGACGGCAGCGAGTAAAGCATACCGTCATGCCCCATGGCGATACCGTCGTCAATGGCGATGGTATTGAATTCGGCGGCGAAACAGCCGAGCTTCTCAATCTCCTCTTTTACCACCTGACCGATTTCATGCAGGTGCGTATGTCCGGGGACAAACTGTGTGAACGAATTTACGATAGCGATAATCGGCTTGCCGATCTGCTCCTCTTTCATACCATTTGCGCGCCATAGGGCACGAGCTCCTGCCATTCGGCGGCCCGATGTGCTTGTCGCGCTTCTTAACGGTGTAGGCATATTGATGTTGTTTTTATTAATTACAATTTAATATCGTTTTAGTTCCGATAACAGGGACAAAAAGCATGTTATTCAACATAGTTTTTTATCAGAATTTCGCAAATTTATTCAAAAATGACCGTACAAACAAATAATTGCACACATTTTTACCCAATATGTAACTAATTTCTCATTTTTTGCCCTAAATAAAGCATTGGTATCATCATCAGCCCGGCTTACCTGCTGACGCCTGATACGCCACAAGGGCTTTCGGTCCGGAAGAATAAAAAAGATAAGGCCGGCGCGAAAAAAAGAAGTTTTTTAATTATTTTTGCAAAATCATTACATCCCACTACGGTATCATTTGCCGTACTGTCACAAGGAAAATAACAGAAAGAACGTGAGAGCCAGGACACTGAGTTTGATATTAGCCCTAATCTGCACCTTTTCGGTCAAGGCTATAAGCTTTGACCTCGACTCCATCGCGGCGATGGGGCGTTTTCCGCGTTTCTGTGTCAACACCTACCGGTGGGGCGACAAGTTCTTCAACGGCTATGACACTACCTACGTCGATGGCACGGGATATAAATTGAATGTCAAGCTGCGCACTGAGTCGTGGACCGACTACTACAACCTGCATTTCGAGAACGACACCGAGATGTCGATGATATCAAATCCCTCGACTTCGGTAGGTCTCTATCTCACTTACATGGCCGTGTCGCTCGGATACGATATGAACGTATCGAAATATTTCGACGGGCATGAGGAAGCGCGGCGCCGATGGAACTTCGGGTTCAACTGCATGCTGTTCTCGGCCAACCTCTATTTCCTTCAGAACGATGTGGGCACACATATCTCCACGATTCGTCAGCACGGCAAAGACACTTTTCACCCTGACATAGAATATAAAGGTATCGACAACACCTCATGGGGATTTGACTTTGCATATTTCTTCACCCACCGGCGCTACTCCCACGCGGCCGCATTCAATTTCTCCCGCATACAGAAACGCTCCGGCGGCTCATTCTTTGCCGGCTTCTCCTTCAACCGGGTGAAATACAACTTCGATTTCAACAACCTGCCCGACGACATCAGCAACACTCTTCCCCCTGACCTGCCCGACAACCGTTACCGCGTGAATACCCGCAACTATATCCTGTCGGGCGGCTACGGATTCAACTGGGTCTTTGCCCGACACTGGCTCATGGGCGTATCATGCACACTGATGGCGGGACTGTCGGACGGATATTACGAAGACACCACCAACAAAAAGACTACATTTTCGGCAATGAACCGTGGAGAGCTGTCGGTGATATGGAACAACAAGCATTGGTTTGCAGGCGTAATAGGCAACGTTTGCCTGAGCATGTTGCGCGACCACCGACGCACCCTTCTCTCGTCAGTCATCAATATGGAAGTGTCGCTCGGCTATCGCTTCAATCTTTGGTAATACCCCTAATCGGCAATATATATGTATGCCGTAAAAAATAAATTTGCTATATTTGCCGTTAATAAGTAACTGTTCTAAATTATTTTGATATTTACCGCCGGTACACCGACCTGATACAACAACGAAATGAAAAGACTGATATATATTGTCTGTGCCATAGTGGCCTGCGCCGCGCTCGCAGGTTGCGGAGGCCCCAAACTCGCCACCGCCAACGAGCAATATTTCCGCGGAGAGTACAACGACGCCGCCAAGACCTACCGCAAAATCTACAACAAGCTCACCAAGCCCGACGAACGGGCCCTACGCGGCGAAGTGGCCTGGAAGATGGGTCTGTGCCATCGCGAGCTCAACCAGTCGGCTCGTGCCGCGGCGGCATTCCAGAACGCCATACGCTACAAATACCCCGACTCGCTTGCCCGGCTTTATCTTGCCGAGGCGCTCCATGCCGAGGGGAAATATCCGCAGGCCATAAAAGCATATGAGGAATATCTCGCCATGGTGCCAGATTCAAAGACGGCACGCAACGGACTCGACGGCGCCACGATGGCCAACGCTACCCGCGGCGAGCGCACCCGCTACGTCGTGCGCCAGCACAAGCTGTTCAATTCACGCCGCTCCGACTATGCCCCGATGTACGCGCCCGGCGAGACCGACATACTCTACTTCACCACCACCAACGAGCATGTCAACGGTACCAAGAAATCTGAAATCACCGGCATGAAGAAAGGCGACATCTGGATGTCGCGCAAAAACGAACGCGGCGAGTGGCTCCGTCCCGAAGCCGTAGAGGGAGAGCTTAACACCGAGTTTGACGAAGGCATCATATCATTCTCGCCCGACGGTTCGCTGATGTATCTTACCCGAGCCCGTCGCGAACCCAATGCTCCCACTTCGGTGGAGATATTCACATCATCCCGCTCCGATGCCAAATGGAGCGCGCCGCAGAAACTCGAAATCACGGCCGACACCATTTCGGTATACGCCCATCCTGCAGTGTCGCCCGACGGCAACTACCTCTACTTCACCTCCGACATGCCCGGTGGCGAAGGTGGCCGCGACATATGGCGCATCAACCTCAAGGACCAGGTCGGTTCGCTCGAAAACCTCGGGAAATGGATTAACACTCCCGGCGACGAGATGTTCCCCTACATGCGCACCGACTCCGTAATGTATTTCGCCTCCGACGGCCATCCCGGCTACGGCGGTCTCGACATATTCCGCGCCGAGCTTACCAAATCCGGCGGCTGGAAGGTCGAGAACATGGGACGTCCAGTCAACTCCCCCGCCGACGATTTCGGCATCACTTTCGAGCCGGGTGCCGAACGCGGATTCCTGTCGTCAAACCGCGACGACGCCCGCGGCTACGATCACATATTCTCGTTTGAATTGCCCGAACTACAGATATGGATATCGGGCTGGGTGCTCGACCGCGACGACGAGCCCGTGCCCAATGCCGTAATCCGCATCGTAGGCAACGACGGCTCCAACCAGAAAGAGATTGCACGCAACGACGGCTCATTCCGTTTCCCCCTCTCACGCGGCGTAAGCTACGTGATGCTTGCCGGCGCAAAAGGCTATCTCAACGCCAAGCAGGAATTCACATCCGACACTGCCGAGGAGGATGCCGAATACAGCGTGGATTTCATTCTGGCGTCAATCAACAAGCCGGTGGTAATCGACAACATATTTTACGATTTCGACAAGGCGTCGCTGCGTCCGGAGTCGAAAGCCGCGCTCGACGAGATGGCACAGGTGATGCGCGACAACCCAAACATCACCATCGAGATGGCCTCGCACACCGACCGCAAAGGCTCCGACGAATACAACCTCGCGCTCTCCGAACGCCGCGCGAAGTCGGTAATCGACTACCTCATATCCGTGGGAATAGCGCCCGACCGCCTGCAGCACATGGGCTACGGCGAGTCTCGACCCAAGACCATCACCAAGCGCCTCGCCAAAGAGTACCCGCAATTCCCCGAAGGAACCGTCCTCGATGAGAAATACATCGAGACACTCCCGGAAGCCGATCAGGAAGCCGCCGACCAGATAAACCGACGCACGGAGTTCCAGGTGCTCTCCATCGACTACAACATGTTCTGAAACAGCAAGAATGATGAAATGGCGTACTGAAATATCAATACCGCGGCTTGACGTGGAAATAAATCACGCCACGTCAATGATAATGTTGGGCTCATGCTTCACCGACGAGATAGGCATGCGCCTGCGCCGTCAGCTTTTCGACGCCGAAGTAAACCCTTCGGGCATTCTGTTCAATCCCGAAAGCATAGCCGACACCATAACCGACGCGCTCGACGACCGGCGTTTCACCGCCGGAGAGCTGTTTGAGGTCGACGGCACATGGCGCACGCTGCGGCGCCACTCGCGATTCTCGCTCCCCGACCGCGACGCCACGCTGCGCCTGCTCAATTCGAGCCTCGACGCCACCCGGAGCCGCCTGCTGTCGGCCGACCTGCTTATTGTGACCTTCGGTTCGGCAATCGTCCACCGCCATATCCCGTCGGGCAGCGTGGCAGCCAACTGCCACAAGCAGCCGGCATCGCTTTTTTCGGTTGAAGGTATCGGCGTGGACGACATAGCATCGCGCTGGCGCTCTTTGCTCGACAGGCTTTTCACCCTCAACCCCGCGCTCAAGGTAATATTTACCGTAAGCCCGGTGCGGCATGCCGGCTACGGACTGCAGCGTGACCGTCTGTCAAAATCCACACTCATAGTTGCCGCCAATCAGCTCGCCGGCAATCGTGTGAGCTACTTTCCTTCATACGAAATTCTGGTCGACGACCTGCGCGACTACCGCTGGTATGCCGAGGATATGGTGCACCCCTCCCCTGCGGCCGCCGACTATGTCTACGATATTTTCCGTCAGTCGCTCATGACACCCGACACCATCGCACGTGCCGACAAATGGAGCCGGCTGACACGGCGCATGGAGCACCGCCACTCGTCGCCGCAGGCCGAAGCTACATTCCGCGGGCAGACCATTGCCATGGCGCAGGAACTGGCAGGTGCCGACGACGCATTGTTTCAACGATTTATATCTCTAAAGTAATGAAAATAAATATATCCGATATAGCAGCGCTTTTCAGTCAACAAGCGCAATATCCCTGCATCATTGAGGAACTGCTCATTGACAGCCGTCTGTTGAGCACGCCGGAGAAAACACTGTTCGTAGCCTTGCGCACAGCCAACAACGACGGCCATGCCTACGTGAAAGAACTGATTGACAAAGGCGTGCGCAACTTCATAGTCGACCGCATCGCGCCCGAATGGACCGGTGACGGCATCAATTTCATCACTGTCGACAATACCTGTGAAGCGCTTCAGCGCATCGGCGGTCTGTGCCGCACAAAACTCAAAGGTACCGTTGTGGCAATCACCGGAAGTATCGGAAAGACAACCGTCAAGGAACTCTTCAGCAGTAGCGCCGAATCAGCCGGGAGCACGGTGACACGCAGTCCGCGGTCATACAACTCGCAGGTGGGGGTCCCCCTGTCGCTGTGGCAGCTCGACCCCGAGGCCGGCATCGCCATCGTCGAAGCCGGAATCTCTATGAAAAACGAGATGGCGAGACTTGAAAAGATGATACGTCCCGACATCGGTATTCTGACGGTGATAACCGGTGAACATGACGACGGATTTGACGGGCGCCGCGACAAAATCGAAGAAAAAATTAACCTGTTCGCCAACTGCCATACCGTCATATACAATGCCGACGACCCCGACCAGGAAGAGCTGCTCCGCGAGCGTTATCCCGACAAACATCTCGTCGGCGTACATGCCGGTGCAGGCAACGATTTCACCGATTGCCTCGCGTATGTCAGGAAACTCGCCGAGGTGACAGGAACCGACATCACTGTCGCCGACACACCCCGACGCCCCGTCACGCGGCTCGAGGTGGTCGACGGAGTCAACAACTGCCGCATCATAGCCAACCGTCTCAGCGAGGACCCCGTATCACTGTGCGGGGCGCTCGATTTCGCCAGGCGCCAGGCCGGCGGAAAGGTATCACTCTCCATGATTGTCGACAGCACGACGGCCGAGAAATACCCCGACGAACTCCGGCACATCATAGAGCGCTACGGCATAAAGAAATGCCATACAACACGGCTGTGCAGCCCCGACAACATCGTTAAGAATGATTTCCATGACGAAATCATAGTAGTCAATACGGGAGCCGAATGCGGCGTCGATAAGGTTGTGGCCATACTCGAAGACAAGCAGCACGAAACGCTCATGGAAGTGAATCTTGACGCGATGGTACACAATTTCAACTTCTTCCGCTCGAAAGTAAAGCCGGAGACCGGCGTGATATGCATGCTGAAAGCCCACGGCTACGGAGCTGGCTCCGTGGAGCTTGCCCGCACACTTCAGGAACAGGGCGCGGCCTACATCGCGGTAGCCGTTGTCGACGAGGGTATAGAACTGCGCCGATGCGGCATAACGATGCCCGTAATCGTGCTCAACCCGCGTGTATACGATTTCCACACACTCTTCCTCTATGACCTCGAACCGGAAGTATACAGCTTCGACATTCTCGAAAAGCTTATAGCGCACTTCGAGGCGTATGACACCGATGTCAGGTTTCCGATACACCTTAAGGTCGATACCGGCATGCGGCGACTCGGTTTCTTAGAGGAGGATATGCCGCGCGTGGCAAAGATGCTGTCGGCTGCACGTCACATCTACGCCAAATCCATCTTCTCGCATCTGGCATGCGCCGACGACCCGTCGGAGGATGATTATACCCTCAACCAGTTCGCTGTATTCGGCCGCTGCTACGATGCGCTGACCGCCACTCTCCCCTACCATATCAAGCGCCACATACTCAACTCCACCGGCATAGTCCGATTCCCCGAGTTCCAGTATGATTTCGTGCGTCTCGGCATTGGGCTTTACGGAGTGCCCACGATGTACGACGGCTCTATGGCCGAGCTGCGCAATGTGTCGCGCCTCACCTCTACCGTCATCTCCATAAAGCACTGGAAAAAGGGTGATACCGTAGGCTACAACCGCCGCGGACTTCTGACCCGCGACTCCGTCATAGCCACCGTACCTGTCGGTTATGCCGACGGCATAGACCGCCATCTCGGCTACGGCAACGCTTCATTCATAGTCAACGGCCACCGCTGCCTCACCGTAGGGTCGATATGCATGGACATATGCATGATTGACGTGACCGACGCTCCCTGCGCGGTAGGCGACCGCGTCGAGATATTCGGTGACACCGTCACCCCGCAGATGCTCGCCGACACGCTCACCACAATCCCTTACGAGATACTGACCTCGATATCTCCCCGCGTCAAACGCATATATTACCGCGAATAATCCAACTGCGACCATAACACAATCAAGTCACACATAACAATAAAACTATGGAAATTTTACGCCAACGCATCCTGCAGGACGGCCGCGCTCTTCCCGGAGGCATAATCAAAGTCGACAGCTTCCTCAACCACCAGCTTGATCCCAACCTGATGATGGTAGTGGCCAAAGAGTTCGCACATCTCCTCGAAGGCCGCAACATCAACAAAATCATCACCATCGAGGCAAGCGGCATCGCGCCGGCTATACTTTTAGGCTACGTCATGCAGCTTCCGGTTGTCTTCATCAAGAAGAAAACGCCTAAAACGATGAGTGACTTCTACGTGACCGAGGTACACTCCTTCACAAAGGACCGCTGGTACACGGTATGTATAGCCACAGATTTTCTGACTGCCGACGACAACGTTGTGTTTGTCGACGACTTCCTCGCCTACGGCAATGCCGCCCGCGGAGCCATCGACCTGTGCACTATGGCCGGGGCAAATCTCGAAGCGATGTGCTTCATCATCGAGAAAGGATTTCAGGGCGGAGGCGACCAGCTGCGCCGTGAAGGCTACGACATACAGTCGCTCGCCATAATCGACGCCGATGCCGACGGCCAGATAAAATTCCGCGACTGAACGCCGCGGCGGCTCAACATTAAGCCGATTACAAATGTTATAGGTTAAGAGAGCGTTTGAATTTAAACCGTATTAACAATAAAAGAGAATAAGTGGAGATACTTCAAATTAATCCTGAGGTCTTTTTTGGTTAATTCCGCCAAGTTTCATCAGTCGCATAGCTCGCTATGCTCCTTCTTCAACTCGCGGAATTCCCTCAAAAAATCCTCTCAGTCTTAATTTGATTTAAAAACACTCTCTAAAAGTGTCGGAATACTTGACATTTCAACTGTTTATTTATTTATCATGAAGGGAAATCGGCTTAAATTAATGCTGGCGCTGTCATTACTGTTGCCCGCTTTGTCAGTAAATGCATCTGACGCACCGTCGTCGCAACGTGTAGGACTCGTGCTGAGCGGAGGCGGTGCCCGCGGCATAGCAGAGATAGGTGTGATTCAGGCACTTGAAGAGAACCAGATACCTATCGACTACATCACCGGCACGTCGATAGGCGCCATAGTGGGCGGATTGTACGCCGCCGGCTATTCCCCGGCGGAGATGCTTGAACTCGTAAAGTCGAAAATGTTCATGGAGGCGTCGACCGGCAACATCGACCCGCGCTACCGCTACCAGTTCTTCAAGCCTGAGCAGAAACCGACAATGCTCAGTCTCAACATGTCTCCCGGCTCCATGAGCCTCAGCCCTATCCTTCCGTCAAGCCTCATATCGCCGATGCCGATGAACTTCTATTTCATGGCTATTTTCGCGCGCTATACGGCGCAATGCGGCGGCGATTTCAACAAACTGTTCGTGCCGCTGCGCACCGTTGCGTCCGACATGACCCGTAAGGAGGCCAAGATATGGAGCAGCGGACAGCTGACCGATGCCGTAAGGTCGTCGATGAGTTTTCCGGTAGTGTTCAAGCCCGTCACATATCAGGGCGCATTGCTCTACGACGGCGGCATATTCAACAATTTCCCCGTCGACATCATGAAAAAGGATTTCCATCCCGACATCATCATCGGCGTGGACATTCATTCCACCGACACTATAAAGCATTTCCCCGACGTACTGCAACAGATGGATATGCTCGTGATACGTCCGCAGAATTATGACCTGGCTGCCGAGGACGGGATAAAACTGCGCATCAACCTCAACAAATACTCGTTGCTCGACTTTGACAAGGCCGATGAAATCTACAGCATCGGCTACAAGCACGGTCTGGCAATGGTCGACTCGATAAAAAAACGCGTCGTGGCACGGCGTCCGGCAGCGCAGGTCGAGGAACGGCGCCGCAGGTTCAAGGAAGCCACCCCGCGGGCATATTTCGATTCGGTAAACGTGAGCGGCGGCACAAAGTCACAGAACGAATACCTCAGCTATCTGTTCACTACCGAGCATCCCGACACGTTCGGCATACAGTCGGCGCTTAAATCATACACTATGGCCGTGTCGACCTCGCGTCTCAATGACCTTGAACCTGAGGCGGTCTACGACAAAGAGTCGGGCCGGTTCAAGCTATTGCTACGCGCTTCGGTGAAAAGCCCGATCGACATAGGCATAGGAGGATTCGTCACCTCCTCCACCAATTCCATGTTGTTTCTGTCGCTTGGCTACAATTCGCTCAACCATAAGGCCGTCAATGCCTCAGTCAGCGGATGGATAGGACAAAGCTACATGGCCGGAATGCTCGACACTCGGCTCATGCTCCGTCGCCGTCACGTCTCGGCACTCGGATTTGAAGCTGTGATATGGCGTCAGAAATTTTATGAGAATGACAAACTTTTCTATCAGACCGACGCGCCTGCGTTCATCACTAACATCGAGACATTCACCCGGTTTAAGTTTTCACGGGCAACAAGCCGTCAGGGCATCTTCTCCATGGGGATAGCCTACGGACACACCGACGACCGTTTCTACAACAACGACGAGAGCATAGTCAACTCGGAGACCGACCGCAACAAGACAATACGCGACATCGGACAACTGTCGGCGCGGTGGACTTATTCCACCCTTGATGACAATACACTCCCCCTCGAGGGCCGGTATATCGGCGTGCTCGGCCAGGGTATATGGGAAAGATACCATTTCACCCAGGGCGCCCCTATGCGGCGTTCTGTCAACCCGTCGGAGAAAGGCCACGACAAATGGCTGCAACTCGAAATGAAATATCTCGACTACTTCAGCCTCGGGTCAAAATGGTCGCTCGGGCTTGAAAGCGACATCATCATGTCGACCCACCATCTTCTCCGCGACTACAATGCCGCGATTGTCAATACCGCTTCATTCAATCCCACCCCGGCATCATACAACGTGTTCAATCCCAAATTGCGTGCAAATTCATTCATTACAGCCGGCCTCGTACCCGTCTACAAATTCAACGACCGCCTGACGGCACGCCTCGCCATGCACGGCTTTATCCCCATGCGTCCGATACACCAGGCTGCCGACGGTACCGCATGCTATGGCCGCTGGTTCTCCCGCGCTTCACTCTACACCGAACTGTCAGCCTCCCTCAAACTACCCTTCGGCAACCTGACAGCCTACGGCACATACCAGACCTCCCCCGGCAACCGCTGGGGCGTAGGCATCTCCTTCGGCTACTTCATCCTCGCCCCCCGCATGACAAGACTGTAAAAACAAGATGTGATTTATCAATATATTTTGTAATTTATGTATTGTATGTGATGTATCGGAGTATGTGAAGTATGTAATTTTGAGATTGTAAAATTTTGTATTTACCTGCCGTTAATCTCGCGAAAAATTATTAAATTCGCAATTAAGGCATTTATTCAAATTCTACGCAAAAATGACCCGGAAATGAATGGTTTCTTGAAAATATCAGGTGAATATACATCGTGGAATGTGTACCGCAAATCGGTGATAATCTGCGATGTTACAGAGATGTTCATAAGCCGTGCACTTCCGCGCGGGTCGCGCACCATCGACCAGATGCGGCAGGCTGCCCGTTCCTGCAAGCAGAATATCGTTGAGGGTGTCAGTGACGGCACCGTGTCAATCGAAATGTGCATAAAACTTATCGGCGTAGCCCGTGGGTCGGTAATGGAACTGCGTGAGGACTATGCTGATTTTCTGCGGCAACATAAATGCGAGATATGGAGCAAAGATGACTCCCGCACCCTCGCTACGCGAAATTACAGCCGTACCCACTATGATGCGCGTGAATATGTCGATAAATGCGAGGCTCGCTCCAACGAGACTGTCGCCAACATCATGCTCACTTTAATACGACAAATGGAAGCCATGTTAGCCAAAGTCCTTAAAGCGCTTGAAGCGCAATTTCTTGAAGACGGCGGCCTCAAGGAGGCTATGAGCCGCGAGAGGCGTAAAAGGCGCGGATACTGACAGCCGTGCAATATCAAATGTTGATGGTAGGCATGTGGTGCATGTATTTTATTTGACCATACGGTTTAAAATGCCAAAAGATGATTTTTTGAGATGAAATATTTTTATATCGTTGAGAATAATTATCTTTGTAAAGTCAGTAAACGCTTGAATATAGTGCTGGCAAAATATAATACGCAATTAATAAAAACATATACGAGATGGCAAAAAAGAAAACGCGGATATATGAGAATCCTATACCTGTAAAAAACGGCAAAAAGAAGATGACTGACAGTATATATGATAATTTAGGCGATATGAGGCTGATGCTTATGACCACCATGGCGGAGATGGGTATCAGTGCGGAAGAATATGACAGTTTTCTCAAAAGCGACATTGACAGGGAAAAGATAAAGAAAGCCATGCTTGATATGTCGGATTATCCTTTTGACGATGATTTCGAAGAATATGAATTTGAAGATGAAGATGAGGATTCAAGGCCGTCCCTGACTTTGCGGCCTATCAACACCAAGGTGGTTCCGATGCCTGATGCCGATAAAAAATCGCTTCGGATTAAGGTGCAGATGAATGATGTCAGCAAGCCGCCGATGTGGCGCGAACTTGTCATTCCGGCCGATTTCAATTTCTCGCAGCTCCACTATGCCATTCAGGCTGCAACAGGACTTATGAACTGCCATCTGTGGCAATTTCAACGCCGGGCATATCAACCGGATTTACAGATAGGTATTCCTGTAAAAGACGAATACGGGTATGGACTTGAAGAATGGACGCATGACGCGGATAAAACGCCTGTAACGGCATTTCTCGCCAAAAAGGGTGACAAACTCGAATATGTCTATGACTTTGGCGATGACTGGATTTTCACCGTCAGTGTGCTTGAAGTCATGGAACGTGACGGAGAGGTGGCGCAATTAAAGAAATGGAAGTGCGACATGCAACCCATCGAGGACTGCGGAGGCGTATATGAATATTGCAGACTGCGCGATATAGCTGAAAACATGAGCAAAATCGACAAAAAAGAGAGAAAAAAGATTACTGAGTATTACGGATTTGATGATTTCGACATGTTTGCCGCTTGGCTTGATGAAGCGAATATCGACCCCGAACATATCAGCGAGAGACTTGCCGATATTCCCGACGAGTTCGAGGATATCGACTGATAATGTCTGCGACATTTGTCTTTCCGATAAAAAACAGGCATTTGACTTAAATACTTATAAAAAGTCAAAAGTCTCGGAATTTTGTTGTAATTTTGCAATCTACTTGATAATGAGAATAAAACTATGGCAAGACCTATTAAAGAAACGCCTGTATTGGAGGGGGAAGATGCCCGTCGATTTATTGAACACATGAACACGACTCGCATTGAATCATCTGAAAAAAAGCGTAGGCGGCTGGCTAATTATAAATTAGCAATGAGCATTTTAGTTAATAAATAATCTACTATGCAAGCTGAGGAAATATTAGCTGATTATGAAATACGGAAACTCGGATTGAATGACAAGGTCAAGCAATTCGATTGTGGAGATGAAGACATTAACGACTTTATCATTAACGATGCGCCCTTATATCGAAAAACATTGCTTGCCATGACATATATCCTCGAGCACAAGGGTACAAACAGGGTTGTGGCTTATTTCAGTGTCGCCAATGACAGAATTTCAATAAAGGATTTCCCGTCAAATACAGATTTCAATCGATTCAGAAAGCATAAATTTGTCAACGAAAAGAGATTAAAAAGCTATCCTGCAATCAAATTATGTCGATTAGGTATAGATAAGTCCATTCAGGGACAGCATATCGGAACTTTTATTATAGATTTTGTAAGTACGTTATTTATAACTGACAATAAATCAGGTTGTAGGTTTCTGACCGTAGATGCTTACCGAAATGCTATTCCATTTTATCTCAAAAACGATTTTGCTTTTTTAAGTTCCGAAGATGAAGATCAGGACACACGGCTAATGTATTTTGACTTGAGCGACCTTGAATCTTAAATTACATAATTCAGGACAACAAGTCACAATCAATCATGAGTATAGCAAACTGAGAATAAAAAAGATTGGGGGAGGTGTGGTTTTTTGGTGGCGGGGGTTGTAAGTGCCGGGGGATTTTTGTAATTTTGCAGGCAAACAGCCACGGGGATGCCGACACGGTTTTTCCACGGATTCGGACTCCCCTCTAAATATCTCACTGCAATGAATCAGCACAGCTTGGTATCTATCTCCGACTTGAGCAAAGAGAAGATGCTCCATCTTCTGGAGCAGGCCCGCTATTTTGAAGAGCATCCCAATCACAAAATCCTTGACGGGAAAGTTGTGGGGACGCTTTTTTTTGAACCGTCAACACGTACGCGACTGAGTTTCGAGACGGCTGTCAACCGCCTCGGAGGCCGTATCATCGGTTTTGCCGACGCCAACACTACTTCGTCGTCAAAGGGTGAGACCCTGAAGGACACGATAAAGATGGTGTCGAATTATGTCGACCTGATAATCATGCGCCACTATCTCGAGGGGGCGGCAAGATATGCCGCCGAGGTGACCGAAGTGCCTGTAATCAACGCGGGCGACGGCGCCAACCAGCATCCGTCGCAGACGATGCTCGACCTCTACTCCATCTACAAGACCCAGGGAACGCTCCAGGGCCTTACCATCACTTTGGTGGGCGACCTCAAATACGGACGCACAGTCCACTCCCTCATCATGGCGATGAAATATTTCAACCCTACGTTCCGTTTCGTGGCCTGCGACGAGCTGCAGATGCCGAAGGAGTATCTGAAATATTGCGACGAACAGGGCATAGACTACAGCATACACACTGACTTCTCGCCCGAGGTTATCAACTCATCCGACATAATATACATGACACGCGTACAGCGCGAGCGCTTCACCGACCTTGCCGAGTATGAACGGGTGAAGGATCTGTACACGCTGCGCAATTCGATGCTCGACAACTCGCGCGACAATCTGCGCATACTCCATCCGCTGCCCCGTGTCAACGAGATTGCTCCCGACGTCGACGACAATCCGAAGGCATACTATTTCAATCAGGCCCGCAACGGCCTGTACATGCGCCAGGCTCTCATCTGCGACGCACTCCAGATAACGCCCGACGCATAACGTGGGCAACCTGTAAAAACATCTGACTACTTAAGAGTAAAAAACATATCGGAATGACAACCAACAAGACATCGCTCGCCGTTGCGGCACTGCGCAACGGCACCGTGATAGACCATATACCGGCCGACCAGCTGTTCAAATGCGTCAAGATATTAGGGGTAGAAAATCTCTCCAACCAGCTTACCATCGGCAACAACCTCATGAGCCACAAACTCGGAGCCAAAGGCATCATCAAGATTGCCGACGTCACTTTCCCGGAGAAAGTGCTCAACCGCGTCGCCCTCGTAGCTCCGACAGCGGTGGTCAACATCATACGCGACTACCACGTGGTGGAGAAACGTCCCGTAGTGCTCCCCCGCACAGTAGTGGGAATAGTGCGCTGCTCCAACCCCAAATGCATCACCAACAACGAGCCGATGGCGACAAAATTCGAGGTAGTAGACCCCGAGACACGCACCATACGCTGCCACTACTGCAACCATGCGACCACCGGCGCCAAAGCCGACATAATATAAATCAATCCGGACACAGATTATGTACGGATTGATTTGAAATTTTCTCTTTATTATCTTTTAGTCTTAATACGGTTTATACTTTCATATTACCATAATGGCAAAGAAACAGAACTGGAAACCGGGAACGATGATTTATCCCCTGCCTGCCGTCATCGTGACATGCGGACGCGACATCGAGCACTCCAACATGCTCACCGTGGCGTGGACAGGTACGATATGCACCAATCCGGCCATGTGCTATATCTCGGTGCGCCCCGAACGCCACAGCTATCCGATGATAAAGGAAACGATGCAGTTCACCATCAACCTTACCACGGAGGCGCTCGCCCGCGCCACCGACTGGGTGGGAGTGAAATCGGGACGCGACTTCGACAAATGGAAAGAGACGGGGCTTACCCCGGCGCAGGGCGTGGCGGTAAGCTGCCCCTACATCGAGGAGTCGCCGCTCAGCATCGAATGCCGTGTCAAGACGATAATGCCTCTCGGCAGCCATGACTTGTTCATAGCCGAGGTGGTCAATGTCATAGCCGACGAAAGCCTCATCGACCCGGAGACCGGCGCCTTCAACCTCGGCAATGCCGGACTCATCAACTACAGCCACGGCAACTACTACCGCCAGGGCGAGCAGATAGGCCGCTTCGGCTGGACAGTAAAAAAGAAATAATCCGACAAAAAGAAGAAATAAATTTTACCAATATATACAGTATCTATGGAAAGAGACAATGCTATTTTCGACATCATCGCCCGCGAGCATGACCGTCAAAAGAAAGGAATCGAACTCATCGCATCGGAAAACTTCGTCAGCGACCAGGTAATGCAGGCGATGGGCTCATGCCTTACCAACAAGTATGCCGAAGGTTATCCCGGCCATCGTTACTATGGCGGTTGCCAGGTGGTAGATGAGGCGGAACAGCTGGCAATCGACCGCATCAAGGAAATATTCGGAGCCGAATACGCCAACGTACAGCCCCACTCGGGCGCGCAGGCCAACATGGCGGTGTTCATGTCGGTGCTCCGTCCGGGCGACAAGTTCCTCGGCCTCAACCTCGCACACGGCGGCCATCTGTCGCACGGAAGCCCCGTCAACTTCTCGGGCCTGATGTTCCAGGCATTGGAATATAACGTAAAAGAGGATACCGGCCTCATCGACTACGACCAGATGGAGGAAGTGGCACGCCGCGAGCGTCCGCGTCTCATCGTGGGCGGTGCCAGCGCCTACTCACGCGAATGGGACTACGCCCGCATGCGCCGTCTCGCCGACGAAATCGGCGCCATACTCATGATCGACATGGCCCACCCCGCCGGACTTATCGCAGCCGGACTGCTTGACAACCCCGTAAAATACGCACATATCGTCACTTCGACCACCCACAAGACACTCCGCGGCCCACGCGGCGGTATCATCCTGCTCGGCAAGGATTTCGACAATCCCTGGGGCAAGACCACACCGAAGGGCGTAGTCCGCAAGATGTCGTCGCTCATCGACTCGGCCGTATTCCCCGGCGTGCAGGGCGGCCCGCTCGAACATGTCGTAGCCGCAAAGGCTGTGGCATTCGGCGAAGCTCTCCAGCCTTCATACAAGGAATATCAGGCACAGGTCAAGAAAAACGCCGCAGTCATGGCGCAGGCCCTTGTCGACAAAGGATACAAAATCATATCGGGTGGCACCGACAACCACTGCATGCTCGTAGACCTCCGCACCAAGTTCCCCGAACTCACAGGTAAAGTGGCAGAAAAAGTGCTCGTCGACGCCGACATCACCGCCAACAAGAACATGGTGCCCTTCGACAGCCGCTCGCCCTTCCAGACTTCGGGTATCCGTCTCGGCACGGCAGCCATCACTACCCGCGGCGCCAAAGAGGAACTCATGGGCGAAATCGTCGAAATGATTGACACAGTGCTCTCCAACCCCGAAAACGACAAGGTGATAGCTTCGGTGCGCGAAAAAGTCAACGCCACAATGAAGGACTACCCGATGTTCGCCTACTAATCCGGTAAATCTCACGACGTCAGATGCTCGCGCTTTATTATATATATTTCTTCCTTATCGCGGTGCCGGTGCTGTTCTCGCTGACAGTGCTGACATGCATCGTCATACTCATCGGCACGGCCATAGGCAACGGCTCATGGTGGGGGTATTACCCGGCAATGGTGTGGGCCAAGGTGTTCTGCATACTGTCGCTCGTGAAAGTGTCGGTAAGAGGGAGGGAGAATATCGACAAGCGCACATCCTACGTATTTGTAGCCAACCATCAGGGTGCCTATGATATTTTCTCGGTGTACGGCTACCTCGGGCATAATTTCAAGTGGATGATGAAAAAGAGTCTGCGCAAAATCATGCTCGTGGGGTATACGTGCCAGAAATGCGGGCACATATTCGTGGACCGCAGTTCGCCGACGGCTATACGCCGCACCATCGAAACGGCCGAAAAGCGCCTGTGCGACGGCATGTCGCTGGTGGTGTTTCCCGAGGGAGCTCGTACATTCACCGGCAAGATGGGCCCGTTCAAGAAAGGAGCATATCAGCTCGCGCTTGAATTCCACCTGCCGCTTGTGCCCGTCACCATCGACGGTTCGTTTGACATAATGCCGCGTATGCGCTATGTGCCACGGCCGGGACGCATCGTGCTGACGATACACAAGCCGATTGCCCCGCCCGCCGACGAAGCCGCCCGCACCGAGGTGATAGAACAGACACGACAGGCGATAGAATCGTCGCTCGGCAACAGCTGACGAACTTTCCGCCAAATATCATTGTTATACGAAATGGCATGCATTCTGACATGAATGTTGCCATTTTGTCATTTATGACTGACAAAAATGAGTTTGGCACGCTATATGCTGAAATATGATTATGTGACCGTAAAAGTCACGACAACAACACTACGGATAAATAACTAAAAATATAACCATCATGAAAATTAAACCCTTAGCCGACCGCGTGCTCATCAACCCCTGCGCGGCAGAAGAAGTGACCGTATCAGGCATCATCATTCCTGACTCAGCAAAAGAGAAACCTCTCAAAGGCACCGTTCTCGCCACCGGTAACGGTACTAAAGACGAAGAGATGGTAGTGAAGGAAGGCGACACCGTGCTCTACGGTAAATACGCAGGCACTGAAATCGAGGTCGAAGGCAACAAATACCTTATCATGCGTCAGAGCGATATTCTCGCCGTGTGCGAATAATACGCCTCACTGACACCAAAAACTGAACCGTTCATCGTGTGCTCAATGGCGCATACTGACGGTTCGAGACAAAAAAAGAACAATAAAAAAACGAATATATCATGGCTAAAGAAATAAAATTTGACATTAAAGCCCGCGAAGAGCTCAAGAAAGGTGTCGACGCACTTGCCGACGCAGTAAAAGTGACACTCGGTCCGAAAGGCCGCAATGTTATCATCGAGAAGAAATTCGGGGCACCCCATATCACCAAGGACGGTGTCAGCGTAGCCCGCGAAGTCGAACTCGAAGACCCGTTCCAGAACATGGGCGCACAGCTCGTGAAAGAGGTTGCCTCGAAGACCGGTGACGACGCCGGCGACGGCACGACTACCGCTACCGTGCTTGCACAGGCCATCATCAACGTAGGCCTCAAGAACGTAGCCGCAGGCGCCAACCCGATGGACATCAAACGCGGTATCGACAAAGCCGTTGAGGCCGTGGTCGGCTCAATCAAGGCTCAGAGCGAAGAGGTAGGCGACGACTTCAAGAAAATCGAGGATGTAGCGCGTATCTCGGCCAACAACGATGACAAAATCGGCCATCTCATCGCCGAGGCCATGAAGAAAGTGAAGAAAGAGGGCGTAATCACTGTCGACGAAGCCAAAGGCACCGAGACTACGGTCGACGTGGTGGAGGGTATGCAGTTTGACCGCGGTTACATCTCACCCTATTTCATCACCAACACCGAGAAGATGGAATGCGAGATGGAGCGTCCCTACATACTTCTTTACGACAAGAAGATTTCCAACTTCAAGGACCTTCTTCCCGTGCTCGAACCGGTTGCACAGGGCGGACGTCCGCTGCTCATCATCGCTGAAGATGTTGATTCGGAAGCACTCGCCACACTGGTTGTCAACCGTCTGCGCGGTTCGTTGAAAGTTTGTGCCGTCAAGGCTCCCGGTTTCGGCGACCGCCGCAAAGAGATGCTCGAAGACATCGCCATCCTCACCGGCGGCACAGTAATCTCCGAGGAGAAGGGCATGAAGCTCGACGCCGCTACCATCGACATGCTCGGCACTGCCGACAAGGTGACTGTCAACAAAGAGAACACCACTATCGTTGACGGCGCAGGCTCAAAAGAGGCCATCGCATCACGTGTGGCCCAGATTAAAGCTCAGATTGAGCAGACCAAGAGCGACTACGACAAGGAGAAACTTCAGGAACGTCTGGCCAAACTCGCCGGCGGCGTGGCAGTGCTCCACATCGGCGCTCCCTCGGAAGTGGAAATGAAAGAGAAGAAAGACCGCGTCGATGACGCTCTCAGCGCAACACGTGCGGCTATCGCCGAAGGCATCGTTCCCGGCGGCGGCGTGGCATATATCCGCGCCATTTCCTCTATCGAGGATATGAAGGGCGACAATGAGGACGAGACTACCGGTATCCACATCGTGAAACGCGCTATCGAGGAACCGCTCCGTCAGATTGTAGCCAATGCAGGCGCCGAAGGTGCTGTAATCGTACAAAAAGTGAAGGAAGGCAATGCCGACTTCGGTTACAACGCACGCACAGGCGAATTCGAGAACCTTATGGCTGCCGGCGTAATCGACCCTGCCAAAGTGACCCGCGTGGCTCTTGAAAACGCAGCCTCTATCGCCGGCATGTTCCTCACCACCGAATGCGTCATCGCCGACAAAAAAGAGGAAAATCCCGCACCCGCAATGCCCGCACCCGGAATGGGCGGCATGGGCGGCATGATGTAATCCGCTTACGCAAACAATACTATATATGCAACCCCGGCTCGTTTATGAACCGGGGTTGCATATATAGTATATAATTTACACGCCGAGGACTATGGCGGGACTAATGTTGAGTTTCTGGCTGATTAACCGTGCATGCTTGAGTGTAGGTTCTTTCTTTCCGGAAAGATACTCGCAGATACGCGACGGATTAATTCCGAGTAATTTTGAAAGACCGACCTGAGTGAGTCCCATTTCATACATTCTAAGTTTTATCACATCAATCAATGAAGGGGAGCCAATCGAGTAATGCTCCTCGGAATAGTCGGAAACCAATCCGGAAAGCAATTCAAGTTCCATACTATATGGATCGGTAAGGGGGGTATCATCTTTTACATGGGGCAATAATTCCTCAACCCTTTCAAGAGCCCAACGATATTGCGCTTCATTCTCTATCTTTGTCATATCTTAGTCATTAAGTAACTGTTTTAAATTATTTCATACTAACCATTCTCATTATTTTAATATTATGCCGGAGTCTTTTTTGCCGCTTTCCATCCCGTCGTCAGTCTTGTAGCTCGCCACATTCCTTCTTCCTCACCGGAAATCGCCTGAAATTCCTCCCGTCATAATATCAAAATAATTTTGAACCGTCACTTATATGTTGGCACAATCTATTTTATCGTATTCGGCATGTGTACCGATAAATCTTATATAAATCCATTTTATCGTAAATTTTATAACAACCACCAGACGATGGTTGTTGCCACGAATATTAAACACATAATGCTGATTACCAACATTGTCCACACTATTGAAACTTCTTTTCACATCTGCGAAATTGTTCCAATCGGCAGCTTTGACTACACGAAGCCAATCCTGTAACGCAGTTCTGGTATCAGGATGTTTTTCTATATATAGTTTCAGCGGCTCCTCCGTTATTATCCTCATTGGCAGAATAAGTAACTGTTTAAAATTATTTTATATTAACCATTCTCATTATTTTAATATTATGCCGGAATTTTTTGTCGCTTTCCATCACGTCATCAGTCTTGTAGCTTGCCACACTCTTCTTCCTCATTGAAAATCGCCTGAAAAAATTCTCATGTCATAATATCAAAATAATTTTGAACAGCTACTTAAGATTCACTTTTTTAATATTACAAAATTAGAAATAAAATTTCAAAATATCAAATTAGATACTCTGATAATTTAAATATTATCCGAATTAGTGCGTTCTATTACAAGAAACTATATTATTTACCAAGCAAATGTTATAATTTAACAAAATTAACAAAAGATAATATTCTATATGATTATGGGGCTTGGATATGGGGATGGTTTTCGCTAACTTTGTGAGTAGTAAAAACAACCCGACGTTTCGATTATAATATGAATTAAGGTTTTCAACATTTTCGACCAATCGAAAACCTGTTTTCAAAATCGTTTCGATTATAACCCTTACCGACGTGATTAAACGAATATTCATATCCTTAATACTGACCATGGTTACGGCTACCGTATCGGCCCAGCATATGAGAGTACCCTCTCACGAAGCAGCCGAACGCTACGCAGCAATGGAGAAAGCGGACCTTACGCGCCATCTGCCCGACATCAACAACCGCGAGCTCAAATCATTCGCAAGCGACGAGGCTGTCATGACGGCAAACGACATGCTGGCGCTGGCGCGCACTTTCATCGGTCTGCGCTACCGCTACGGTGGCAGAACGCCCAAAGGATTCGACTGTTCGGGATTCACATCGTATATCTTCTCTCAGTTCGGATATGAACTGAAGCGTTCGTCGCGCGACCAATACCGCTGCGACGGCGAGACGGTCGACAAAATGCAGGTACAGCCGGGCGACCTTATTTTCTTCACGGGACGCAATTCGAAATCGGGCAACGTAGGCCATGTGGGTATCGTTGTCGACGGCGACCCTGTCTCCGGCCAGATTACATTCATTCACTCAGCCTGCTCGTCGGGCATATCAATCGACACGACCGACGACCCCTATTACTCAAAAAGATTTATCGGGGTGAAAAGAGTCATCAAGTGATGTCCCGTCACCGGCAGACACATCCGGCCTACATAATCCGCCACTAAAGGCACAAGGACATCAGGCGCGTCGCCAACTTATTTGTTGTATTCCGAGTTATATTATCATGGACAGTATCAAAAACCGTATAGAGGAGCTCCGCAGGCTCCTCAATGAGTATAATCACCAATATTACGTACTCAATGCGCCTACAGTGAGCGATAAGGAATTCGACTTCCTGCTCAAAGAGCTTGAGGCTCTCGAAGCCACACGCCCCGACCTCGCCGACCCGCTTTCGCCGACGCAGCGCGTGGGAAGCGACCTCAGCAAGGGGTTCACGCAGATAAAGCATATCTACCCAATGCTGTCGCTTGCCAACACCTATTCGGTAGAGGAGGTCGACGACTTCGTGAAGCGCGTGAAAAAGGAGATAGTCAATGAGGAGTGCGTCCTCGTGGGCGAAATGAAATTTGACGGCACATCAATCTCGCTTATCTATGAGCATGGACGCCTCGTAAGAGCCGTGACCCGCGGCGATGGAGAGCAGGGCGATGATGTCACGGCCAACGTCAAGACCATACGCTCCATACCGATGCAGCTGCAGGGGGAAGGATGGCCCGACAAATTCGAGATACGCGGCGAAATCGTATTGCCGTGGAAGGCGTTCGACCGTCTGAATGCCGAACGTGAATTTAACGAGGAGCCTCTTTTCGCCAATCCGCGCAACGCGGCGTCCGGGACGCTCAAACTGCTCAACCCAAAAGAGGTGAGCCGTCGCGGACTTGACGCATACTTCTACTATCTGCTTGGCGGGAATCTGCCTTGCGACACCCACTACGCCAATATGATGGAGGCCCGCAAATGGGGCTTCAAGGTCTCTGACGCGATGACACGCCTGCTGACGATAGATGATGTTGACCGCTACATCAACTATTGGGACAAAGCCCGTAAAGAACTTCCGGTAGCTACCGACGGACTTGTGTTCAAGGTCGACAACCTTCGCCAGCAACTCAATCTCGGCTACACCGCAAAATCGCCGCGCTGGGCCATCGCCTACAAGTTTCAGGCAGAAAGAGCCCTTACGAAACTGAAATATGTGTCATTTGAAGTGGGACGCACCGGCGTGGTGACACCCGTCGCCAACCTTGAGCCGGTACTCCTTTCGGGCACGATTGTAAAACGCGCGTCGCTCCACAATGCCGACATCATACGCACTCTCGACATACATGAGCATGATATGCTCTACGTTGAAAAAGGAGGCGAAATCATACCGAAAATAACCGGCGTGGACACTGCGCAGCGCGAAGCCGGAGCGGCTGTAGTGGAATTTGTCACCCACTGCCCCGCATGCGGCACTCCGCTCGTACGCATCGAGGGGGAAGCAGCGCGCGTATGCCCCGACAAATACGGATGCACTCCGCAGATCAAAGGCCGCATAGAGCACTTCGTCGGGCGCCGCATGATGAATATCGACGGTATCGGCGAGGAAATGGTCAATGACCTTTGCGAAAAGGGTTATCTCAAAAACTGCGCCGACATCTACGACCTGACAGCCGAACAGATAAAAAGCCTTTATGTCAAAGGTGACAAAATCGCCGAAAAGATACTGGCCGGTATCGAAGCGTCGAAATCAGTGCCTTACGAGCGCGTGCTCTACGCCTTGTCAATACCCTACGTGGGAGAGACCGGAGCCAAGAAAATAGCGCGCGCGTCGGGCAGCATCGATCGCCTGATGGCCATGACCGAGGATGAACTTATGGCAATAGAGGATGTAGGTCCCAACATTGCCCGCGGCATAATCGATTTTTTTGCCGACGAACGCAACAGGTCGATTGTAGAACGGCTGCGTTCGGCCGGCGTGACGCTTGACGCACCTGCCGTAGCCGATGTGAAGTCGTCCGACATACTGCAAGGCAAGAGCATTGTCATTTCGGGCACGTTCAACCGTCATTCACGCGACCAGTACAAGGCGCTGATCGAGCAGCACGGAGGCAAGAACGTAGGCTCCATATCCAAAAAGACCGACATGGTGCTTGCCGGCGAAAATATGGGTCCGGCCAAACTCGAGAAAGCGACCGCACTCAATATCCCCATCATCGACGAGGACACCTTCCTCGGCATGATCGGAGAATAGGAGCAGGAACTTAAATGGTGTCTGCTCAAATAGAACCGGTGTTGCAAAACTGATATGCCGCATGGTGTAGGGCTGTTCCCCGGAGCAGCCGATAGCGAAGATTGATTTATCAGGTGTTTTGCGGCTGCACTGTGGTGCAGCCCCACAGGATGATGCGTCATATTTACAATATATTATAAGTTATGCAGTACCCCTGTAACTTTTGAGACTGAGAATAATACCACGAGGGCGAGACGCCCTCGCCCCATTCCAGAGCCCCAAAGAGTGTAGTGTATAATATCATGTCATGCATTGCTGATGCGGACGCGATAAATCGCGTCCCTACATATTTATCTGTAATTTTACGGATTTTACAACATCGGTATTACAGGCTTGAGTTGTGGATGTTTCGCGTGGTGGGTTTTCTGTTTAAGCGCCACGAACAATCGGGCTCCGGAATGTGTTCTATGATAAAAATACTGAAAAAAATGAAAAATAAACATATTATTTTCCCGGCTATTGTATTTGCCGTTATCGCTCTGGTGTCATGCCAGAATAAAGAGGGACTTGCCACGAAAGTAAACGGCACATGGCAATCCGTGCCCGAACATATCATCAATACCGACAGTATAAGTGTCAGTCTGATAAAATCATACGAATTCGCGCCATTGCAGGATGCGGAAGGCACCCTTATAATAAGCGCGATGCTTTCGATTGAGAAATATATGCCTGAAAACGACTCCATCATCTCCCCTCTCACCGTCAACGCTGCTGCCGTAGCTTCGGTGAGCGGTACGTATGAAGCTGTCTCATACGATAAAATCATACTTCATCCCGATGCTTCGACTTTTTCGCTTTCTGTCGATTCGGCGGCTGTCAGCTATGATTATAATGTGCTTGACAACAACGCGGCTCCCGACCTCGTAAGCCTCAAGCCACAATGGGCAGCTGAATTCAAACGAGACCTCACTCAGGCCGTCAAGGAGAATTTCATGCGCTGCGACACACTGACCAAAGTCAAAGTGACCGACACCATGTTGCTCTGCCATGACGGCAAAGAAGACCTTACCATGAGGTTGCAGACACCGCAATGATGTATCGTAGATATAAATATAGCAGGCGCCCGCAGGAAAATTCCCGCGAGCGCCTGTTTCTTTTGACGGTTGGTATGGTTTAGATACGTTTAAGTTCCACCTGCTGACCGTTGAATGTGCAGGTAAGTTTATCACCGTCAATCTTTACGTTGGTGAAGCTCTGCTCCATATTTACCATTTCCGACTTCATTTCCTCCATAGCGGCATCAATCATGTCGTCGCTCATGCCTTCGATTGAGAATTTATTGAAAGTAAAATCAGAAGCCGAGAATTTGAAGGTGATTGTATTGTCCTTATAGGTATATTCGCAAGTACCCTCAGCATCAATGTCGATTACGGGAGAAGCATTCTTCATGACCATAGTCTGGGTAAGTTTGCCGGAATCCTTGAAATCATAGGTTACGACAGCGTTGACACCGCCCTGATTGATTGTCTGCTCCCATTTGCCGAGTAAAGGATTGTCGCTGTTGCTCTTTGAGCATGACATAACAAGCAACATAGTGCACAGGCACATTGTAAAATACATCAAACGTTTCATTTCTTAAAAAATTTAAATTGTTAAACAGTTTATTGGGTACAAATTTGCGAATTTTCAGGCAATAAACCAAGTTAAACGCCTCATATGTAAAGGAAACGCAACAGAATGCCATCATGCGAGGGTAAATCAGCCCGAAAAAGCGCCATCAATACAGAAGTATCATCCTGTACCAGCAACGCAACCTCCGCCAATCATCGACAAGCCGTCTTGCCGGCGGCTGCTCCGGGGAGCAGCCCTACATTATACATCTTACATTATGCAACTTATGACTGCCTATATCAGCTTTGCAATTTTCGGAATTTCAAAACAATTTCAAAACAATCTATTTTTCTGATGAAAATTTATTTCGGGTAATTTTGTGATTACGAGAAAAAAGCGTATCTTTGTGCCGCTTCAAAACAATACAAAACCAAATCAAATCAATTAAACAAATTAATTAATGGCAACAAAAATCAGATTACAACGCCACGGTCGCAAGAACTACGCGTTTTATCCTATTGTAATCGCCGATAGCAGAGCACCACGAGATGGTAAATTTATTGAAAGGATAGGTTCTTATAATCCTAACACTAATCCTGCTACAATAACTTTGAATTTCGAACGGGCTTTGTATTGGGTCAATGTCGGCGCACAACCTACCGACACCGTACGTACTATCCTCTCAAACGAGGGCGTTCTGCTGATGAAACATCTCCAGGGCGGTGTAAAGAAAGGTGCTTTTGACGAAGCTGAAGCTCAACGTCGTTTCGATGCCTGGAAAAGCAAAAAACAGGCTGCCGTTGACGCCGTCAAGTCTTCTATGGCCGACAAAAAAGCTCTCGACGCTAAAACACGTCTTGAGGCCGAGCAAGCTAAGAACAAGGCAAAAGCTGAGGTCGTAGCTAAGAAAAAAGCTGAAATCGCTGCCGCTAAGGCTGAAGCTGAAGCAGCTGCCAAAGCTGAGGCAGAAGCAGCCGCAACTGAGGAAACAGCAGCTGAGGCTCCCGCCGCAGAATAATTCAGCTTCCTTACAGCATTCGACTTCACGTCGATACAGAAACACCCGCCGATATTCCTATCGCGCGGGTGTTTTTTTATGTCGATTTTTAACGCTTATTATGATGAAGAGAAACCCAAATAACGAATTTGCATTGACACGATTCAATGCGGTTTTGCTTAAGGTGCATAGACAGGAGCGAGGGCGTCCCGCCCTCGGGGTATTATTCTTACACGCTGAAAGTTTCCAAAGGGTGTTGCAAAACTATAATCAGCGGTCAAAAGTCACAGCGAATTGTAGTGGCGCGATTCATCGCATCCGCGCTATGGCTATGATATTTAGTGCGTTATGCCATCCGGATGCGGACGCGATGAACCGCGTCCCTACTATGCTCAGAAGGAGAACTGGAAGAGGAGGTCGACACGGTTGGCGTGGTTGTGCTCGCCGTTGAAGTTATGACGCGAGCCTATCAGGTATTCGGCACCGACCTGCAGACGCGGCGACATATCCCAGAATATGTTGAATGCTCCGTAGAGTCCGTAACGATAGTCGGAACCTTCGACCTTATAGTCGGGGTAGTATCCGACGCGGCCCAATGCCGCGCAGGCATACACGCTCGGGGTGAAGTTGTATTTCAGACCGAAATTCAGTCCTAATGCCAGCGGGGCATAGAGCCGTCCGGGAGTCGTGCTGTCTGTCACAAGGTCGTAGGCGCCGATTGACATGTCGGCCATGTAGCTTTCATAGCCTTTGCCCGTGTTGACCATGCCGTAGATTGCGAGGCGGTTGAACGGATAGAACACCGTCGATGCCTGTATGCCCCACCCCGGCACCGTCTTGTGCTCGCCCGTCACAAGATTTTTATACGGAATCGAACGCATTATGCCTGACAGACGCACATGCTCGCCGTGGCCCCAGTTGTACTGGCCGAACACCGCAAGGTCGGGAAGATAGTCGTCGAGTTTCTTTGTAAAGACCCCGTCGGCATCGACCTGCGACTTCGGTATTTCAAGCGAAGCCGCCATCTCCCAGTGCCGGTTGAATTCATGCTGCCATCTCACCAGCAGGTCGGTATGGGAAGTTTTGCCGTTCTGCCCTCCCCCGTCGATAGTCGGAGCCTGCGCCTCCGGGTCGCTGAATGTTGTCGCGGCATATCCTACGGTCCAGTCGGAGATGGTCACATAAGCTTTTTTCAGCTTGAATATGACATTGTCGGGACCGGAGAAATCGCACTGTATATATCCGATAATGTCGCCGAACACCGCACTGCGTCCTATGACCTTGAAAAATAATGCCGTACCCGCCGGAGTGCCGCCGATACGCCTTGTGCGGTCGGGGTCGCGGGGCACAGGTATCATGTAGGGTACAAAACCGTTGACCGGTACAGAGCCGTCGAAATCGCCCCACGCGCGCATTCTTATGCATCCGCCGATACCCATGGCGAGCCTGGCGTCCTTGCTCATGAACAGGAAATATGGAGCGAGCGGGTCCTGAAAATGGCGGTATTGGTCGACATAGAATAACGCAAGGGTCTGCGCGACAGAATCATCGGGAGCTTTCTCTCCATCGCCGACATATATGATTTTATGGCTTTGCTTGAGTCGCTCGGTCTTTATCTCATCGGCAGTCATGGTGTCGAGACCGGGCAGCGTATCACGCGGCACGACGGCATCGGCCACGGTGTCGGCTGCAATTGCCGAAGTGCACACCGCAAGCCCGAGCACAAGGTTAATAAATCTTCCCATAATGTAACTAAACAGTTAAAACGTTGACTTCAATATTGCCCTTAAGAGCTTGAAATATTAACAATCAGTAACTGTGGATGGTTGTCATTTAATTATAAATATCACACCGGCCGATGCCATAACTATTTTTTACAACAAATTTTTGTAAATTTGCGACAGATTAACAGCGTCACACCCATATATACTATCAAAATACAGACAACACTTCAGGATGACAAAATTTCCAATACGTTCACAACAGCTTGTCGACCTCGCCGGCGAGCGAATAATAATACTTGACGGTGCGTTCGGCACCATGCTGCAGAGCCTTAATCTTACGGAAGATGATTTCCGGGGTTCTCGTTTTAAATCACACGGCACCAACCTGCGCGGATGCAACGACGTGCTGTGTCTTACCTGTCCGCAGGCCGTTGCCGGCATTCACCGGCAATATCTCGAGGCGGGAGCCGACATAATAGAGACCAACTCGTTCAACGCCAATGCCATATCGCTTGCCGACTACGCCCTGTCGGAGTACGCGGCCGAAATCAACCTTGCCGCGGCTGAAATAGCCCGCGCTGAGGCCGACGGATACTTCAATGCAACAGGACACCGCGCCTATGTGGCCGGAAGCGTCGGGCCGACAAACAAATCGCTGACCATGGCCGTAACGCTCGACGATGACATAGACTGGGACACCATGGTCGCCGCCTACACCACCCAGATGACCGCACTCATAAAAGGTGGCGCGGACCTGCTCATAATAGAGACAATCTTCGACACGCTCAACGCCAAAGCGGCTATCTACGCAGCCGAGACGGCTTTTGAGTCGACCGGAATCACTCTACCTGTAATCCTGTCGGTGACGCTGACCGAAAGCGGCCGCACTCTCTCGGGGCAGTCGCTCGAAGCGTTTGCGGCCACGGTGGCTCACGCCAATCCGTTTGCCGTGGGTCTCAACTGCGGATTCGGCATCGAGGGTATGGCCGCGCATATCGCCACGCTCCAGCCGCTTGTGCCGCGCGTATCGGTCTATGCCAATGCAGGCCTTCCCGACAAGCTGGGCCGCTACAACGAGACACCGCAGATGATGGCCGACGCCCTGCGCCCCATTCTTGAAGCCGGGCAGCTGAATATCGTAGGCGGATGCTGCGGCACCACTCCCGACCATATACGCGCCATAGCCAAGGAGGCATCGGCATATACACCGCGTCCGTACCGTAAGCCTGACGACACCCTCATTCTTGCCGGACTCGACAGACTTGCAATATCGCCGGAGACAAATTTCGTGAACGTAGGCGAACGCTGCAATGTGGCCGGCAGCCGCAAGTTCCTTCGTCTAATAAAGGAAAACAACTATGACGAAGCGCTCGAGATAGCCCGCACGCAGGTGGAAAAGGGAGCGCAGATTGTCGATGTCAACATGGACGACGCGCTTCTCGACGCCAGCCAGTGCATCAGCAGGTTCATACGTCTGGCTCAGGTCGACCCCGACATAGCCGCTGTACCTGTGATGGTCGACTCATCGGACTGGAACGTCATCCTCGCCGGACTCAAGACCATTCAAGGCAAGCCGGTAGTCAACTCAATATCGCTCAAGGTGGGCGAAGAGGCCTTCATAGAGCACGCCAGAACGATACGCCGCTTCGGCGCAGCAATGGTGGTAATGGCATTCGACGAGGAGGGACAGGCCACATCGTTCGAACGTAAAACGGAGATATGCGCCCGCAGCTACCGGCTGCTCACTACCCGTGCCGGCGTACCGCCACAGGATATAATCTTCGACCCCAATATACTTTCAATCGCGACGGGAATACCCGAACACAATCATTATGCCGTCGATTTCATCGAGGCAACGCGATGGATTAAGCAGAATCTGCCCGGAGCAAAGGTAAGCGGCGGATTGTCCAACCTGTCATTTTCATTCCGCGGCAACAATCAGGTGCGCGAGGCCATGCATGCCATATTCCTGTCACACGCCATTCCGGCCGGCATGGACATGGCCATTGTCAACGCGGCTTCCCTCCCGTCGCCCGACGAGATTCCGCCGCGGCTGGCACAGCTCGTCGAGGATGTGATACTCGACAAAGATGACGATGCGGCCGACCGTCTTGTAGAGGAAGCACAGCTCATACTGCAACAGAAAGCGGGCTCAGGCACAACGCCGCTCCAGCCGGCGGCCGAACTGACCTCGCTTCCGCCTGACGAAGCACTTACAACAGCGGTGGCGCGAGGCCTTTCAGGGAATCTCGACGCACTGGTAGGCGCCGCGCTGCAACAGGCCGGCTCGGCGGTCGAGGTTATCAACGGACCGCTTATGGCGGCGATGAACCTCGTGGGACAGCGTTTCGGCGAAGGAAAGATATTCCTGCCTCAGGTTGTGAAGAGCGCTTCGGCCATGAAAGCGGCCGTCGACATACTCACTCCGGTGATTGAAGCGGAGAAAGCCATGGGAAAATCTGACGCCGCCGTATCTCGCCCGAAGATGGTAATAGCGACAGTGAAAGGCGACGTGCACGACATCGGAAAAAATATCGTATCAGTCATAATGCGCTGCAACGGATATGATGTCATCGACCTCGGAGTCATGGTTCCGGCCGAGACCATTGTGGAACGTGCGCGGAGCGAAAATGCCGACATAGTCGGTCTGTCGGGGCTGATTACCCCGTCGCTCGAGGAGATGTGCAACGTGGCACGGCTCATGGAGCGCACCGGCCTGACAATGCCTCTCTTTATCGGGGGCGCAACGACATCCGACCTCCACACGGCCATAAAGATAGCTCCGCTCTATTCTTCGTCGGTAGTTCACACGCGCGACGCGGCGCAGATGCCGGGACGTGTAAAGGAATTCATCGACCCGGCCACGGCCGACGAAGCCGGACGGCAGTTGCTTGACGAGCAGGAACGGTTGCGCAATGCATCGGACGCTCCGGTGCGCATGCTGTCGCTCGCCGAAGCACGTGCCCTCAGGCCGCATGCAGCTCCGGGACACACGGTAACGGAACGCATCTCGCCGAAACCGTTCTCTTACGAATGGGACATCGACACGCTCCGCCCGCTAATCAACTGGCGTGCATTCCTTGCCGCGTGGAAGCTCGACGCTTCCCTTGCGTCACTTGCCCCCGACGCCCGCAACGCCGGCCCAGGTCACAACATATCAAAAGCTCCGTCGTCGCAGAAACAGGCCAAAGCGATAGAGGCGCGCCGCCTGCTCAAAGACGCCGACGACGTACTCGCCTCCCTTGCCGCGAAAGGCCTCGGGGTAAAGGCCATAGTTGACTGCCGCCCTGCCTGCTCCACTCACGACGACGAGATACTGATTTCGGCTGAGAGCGGCCGATTCGCTATCCCGACACTGAGGCAGCAGCTCGACGACAACGGACAGCCCCGCGTGGCACTATCCGATTTCATAAATCCTGCGGCGCCCGATGGCTCGCCCGATGATTTTACGGGTATTTTCGCCGTCTCGACCGGTGCGAAAATACAACAGCTGATTGACGATGTAGCCACTACGGATGAATACATGGGACTTGTGTACCGCACTGTCGCCGACCGTCTCGCCGAAGCCGCAACCGAGGCCACACACCGGCAGGCGCTCCATGACTGGGGGTATACCGACGGCGATGTCAACCTCTCCGACCTCGAAATCGAGATGCAGTCGATACGCCCCGCTGTCGGCTATCCGTCGCTGCCCGACCAGTCGCTTGTATTCATAATCGACCGGATACTCGATTTAAAGAGAATAGAACTTGTGCCGACCGAAAGCGGAGCGTTGAATCCCCCCGCCTCGACCGCCGGACTGATAATCCTCAATCCGAAATCGCACTACTTTATCCTCGGAAAGATTGGCGACGACCAGCGCAATGACTATCTGTCGCGCCATCCGCTCGGCCGTCCCGACCGGGCCCGTTTCCTGCCCCAATAGAATAAAACGGGCATAAGTTACTTAAAATAGCGCTTACAATCAAAAAATATTTGCACAATACCGATTAAAAGCGTACCTTTGCAAAGCAATAAACCAAGGTAGGTCCGGTAGCTCAGCTGGATAGAGCATCTGCCTTCTAAGCAGACGGTCATGCGTTCGAGTCGCATCCGGATCACTTAAGGGTCAACACCCAAATACCACGGAGCCTCCCAGTCGGGAGGCTCTTTTCGTATATATGCCCTTGATTTCAAGCAGTTAGCCATTTTAGCAATCCCCTATTGTTAAGGAAGTTAAAAATCTCTGTGCTAAATTTTCCCGGTACTTTTTAGCAGTTGTTAGAACCGATTTAGCACATTAACTTTGCATCAGAATAACAATGATTCTCCCCGAAAAGTACCGCAAATGTACCGGGAACGCATGAAACACTTTCCTCGTGTGTTTCAGCACGTTACGAGGACCCGATAAATTTTGGTACACGCTTCGGTACACCGCCGGGTACACTCCGGTACATATTTTCGGCAGGTGTACCGGGATTTTCGGAGACAAGAACTTCAAAATTCTTTAACAAATGGCAACATCAAACCCACAAGTCAGAATAATATACGACAGACGCAAACGCGCGTCCTCTACCGTCAAGGGGACTGTCGAAATCGAGGTAGCCTCCAACGGCGACCGTCTGCGCCTTTCTACAGGCGTAAGCGTCCTACGTCAGCAATGGAAAGGCGGCTCTGTAATCAACCACCCCAAGGCTCCCGAACTGAATCAGCAAATCCGTGATATGTACGATGACATCTTCGACCGCCTCACCACTATGGTAAAGGCCGGAGTAATCGACTTAAACCTGCTCAAAGGTACGCGCAAAAGAGCCGTTGACGAAAGCAACGACTTTCTCGCTTGGCTCGAAAAGCGCATTATGCTGCGCGGCGTAACAGAGTCCACACGTCGGCAGCATCTTGTCATGCACCGATGCCTGAAAGAGTTCGGTCAAATCCGCACCTTCGAGGATTTGACAACCCGCAACATCAAGCTATGGGACGATTATATCCGCACCAAGGTAACAGCACAGTCATCAGTACACGGTTATCACAAACGCCTGAAACCGTACATACAGGAAGCCCTGCAACTCAATCTCATCGCCCGTAATCCTTACGAGACAATGCGCATACCGCGTGGACGCTCCGAGGGCATCAAATTCCTCACAGAAGAAGAACGCGACCGTATAGCTGCTCTGGAATGTTACGGCCCGGTTGAGAAAGTCCGCGATATGTTCATCTTCGCCTGCTACACGGGGCTTTCGTACTCTGACCTTGTCAAGATACGCAAGGAGGACATCATCAAGCAGGGCGACGATTACTGCATCAAGGACAAACGACTGAAAACTAACGTACCTTATACCATAGTTCTTTTGCCTCAGGCAATGGATATACTTCGCAAGTACAATTACTGTCTGAACCTGATGAGTAACCAAAAGTGCAACGAGAACCTTAAGCTCATCGCCCACATGGCCGACATTCACCTTAATTTGACCATGCACGTCGGACGCCACACTTTCGCCACCTGGGCGCTCAGCAAAGGCGTAGGCATCGAGACGGTCAGCAAGATGCTTGCTCATACCAACGTTACCATGACGGAAAAATACGCCAAAGTACTCCAAACATCGGTATATCAAGGCTTCGATACACTCAAAAGAGCAGCACTCTGAACGGCTGCAAGTGCATAAAGGCGCTCGGATCGACACTTTCGGTCCGGGCGCTTTTCTTATATCTCCACCATCAGTTTCTCCCTAAGTTCCGACACTTCGGCTCTCAATGCCGCTATCTCACCCATCAGAGCCTTATGCTCCGCCTCTATCTTTTCAAGATAGTTTGTCATAAATCCGATTGTCTTTGTCTGCCCGTCAATAATGCGCACCAATGTGTGCATATCCAGTTGCTCCTGCTTCTTCGACACCGTAGCTTCCTCCTTAACTTCGTCTGAAAGCATTTCCCCTGCGCCGCTAATCAACCAGTCAATTCTCAGTCTGGGATTCAACGAACACAGCCTCTCGACGAACCGGTTGCTCAGCTTGTCGTGCCGGTTCAATATCGTAGACATCACACAAGGATTGTATCCCATTTTTACAGCCGCATCCTTCTGCGACAGAATGACGCGCTGTTCCTTGAGCCAAGCAAGTGCTTCTTTGGCTCTATTTCGTATTTCCTCATCCATTGGGACAGTTGGCTATTTAGGTTTATGTTTATGTTTTTACGAGGTTTCTTAAAAGGAGTTTGTGATTGTAAAGTTTAGCATAAACTATTCGTTTTGTGTGTTTATATGCTACTAAATTTGCCTAACAAACTCAAATGCAAAGATAATAAATTCCTTCTTTGTTTAGAGTTTATACGATTAATAAAATCCAAATTTTCTATTTATGGCAGATGAAACTCATATAAACGCCAGGCTCCGTAAAATTGAAAAATCAGTCGAAGGCATACGCTCAATGATGGAGGACTTCATAGAGAGCGCCAAAATCCCTGACCGAATAATCGGCACAACAGAGGCGGCAGAATATCTCGGCATCAGCCCCTCGAAAGTCTGCGAAGAAATCAGGGCCGGTAATCTTCCGGCGGAAAAAGGACCGAGAAGTTACAAAATATCATTACGCACAGTTATGGAGCGAGTCGGAATAACCGACATTCGCGCCTTTCAAAAAAAAAGCTGACAGACGTAATCCTAAGCCCCGATTATGCTATGACAACGTATGAAATCCGAGAAATCGAATCGAAGCGTTTGCGCGAGTACCTGCAAACGCTTTCCACTACCGAGCATCGCTTTTTCGTGAGCGATGTAATGGAGAAATGCGGACGCCAAATGTCGAAAAAGACATTTTACAACTGGAAATACGGCATGTGCCGAATTCCGCTGTTCGCAAAGAAAATCATTGAAGAAGTGGCCGGTACCACAATCTTCATCTGGACTGACGAATTCAAATAACACTCAAAATCTATCTGAATATGAACGTAAAAGAAGAACTGATACAGGTAATGGGACATATCGCAGAGCAGTTCCATACCGACCGCATAGCGGTGATTGTTTGCTGCGAGGGCGAGCCGCAGTGGTGCTCGATGATGGGCTTCCGTCAGCCGTATGGCCCCGTCGGCACCATCGCTACTGTTATCTCCACCGGCGAGGTAATCGACGCTGTGGTTGCCTTTGCCTACGAAATGTCCAACTCTAAAGCGAAAGGAGTATAGCCATGCCGTTACCGATGGAAAGCAACCTCAATAATCGTATCAAGTACGATGACACCAGTTCATTCGTGTGCTATCTGCTCACTCTCGACCGGGGGCAGCATGCAGAATTTATAAAGAAAGTGGCTTACCGCTGCGGAGTGTCACGTTCGGTGGTCTATTCATGGAAATATATGTGCTGCCGCATACCGACCTATGCCAAGGAGATAATCGAGATGTGCGCCGGAGTGCAGATTTTTGACGATTGAACATGATAAGGAGCAAACCGAACATCGACCCGCAGAAGAAGTATTGTGTAAAGGCAGCCTGCTATGAGCTTGAAATTTGCGAGGACACCCTGCGCAAATACCGTGACAGCGGACTCATAGGCTGCATACGCATCACGAGCCGCGAAATATATTATCTCGGCTCGGATCTTCTTGCCCTGTGGAAGACAATGCAAAAACGCAAGAAATATGATTGACAAATCTACGATAGAGAAAGTGTTGCAGAGCGTTGACATCGTGGATGTCATCTCGGAACACGTCACCTTACAGAAGAAAGGCTCGCTATACTGGTGCTGCTGTCCGTTCCATTCGGAGCGCACTCCGTCGATGGCGGTCAGCAAGGCGCGAGGCACTTTCACCTGCTACGGCTGCGGGGCCCACGGCGATGCCGTGGAGTTCCTTCAGAAGCTCGACAACCTGTCGTTCCCCGAAGCTATCGAGAGGCTTGCCAAGAAATCAGGCATACAGATAATGCACGACCACCGGGAGCGCACCGACGAGGAAATAGAAGCGTCAAAGCACCGTGAGAGTTTGCTCGCCGCCATCGCCGTGGCGCAGGATTTCTTTGTCAGTCAACTGCAAGCCGATACTTCGGAAGCGGATGCCGCCCGTAATTACGCTTACGGACGCTGGGGCGAGGAATACTGCAAGTCGGTCGGCATTGGCTATGCTCCCGACAGCTGGGACGCTTTGCCGGAGTATTGCCGCAGTCGCGGTGTGGACTATGCACACCTCAAGGATGCCGGCATTGTCAAGTTCAGCGACAAATCACGGAAATACTATTCGTTTTTCCGTGGCCGCATCACTATCCCGATATGTGACCGCTACGGCAAAATCATTTCATATACAGCCCGCTACTTCGGTGACAATCCGGATGAAACTAAATATCTCAACACGGCCAACACACCGGTTTTCGAGAAGGGCAATACCATATTCGGACTCAAAGAGGCTATCAGACAGGCCGGACGCACAGGCAGGTTTATCATTGTCGAGGGAGCGCCCGACGTCCTCCGTATGCACTCCGACGAGGTCGGACTGACGGAGACGGTCGCCACCCTCGGAACGGCATGGAGCGAACAGCAGCTAAAGCAACTGCAACGCTACGCTCCGAGCCTTTGCTTTATACCCGATGCCGACCCTCCTAAGGAGGGAGAACATTACGGCCCGGGGATAAAGGCGGTGATGAAGAACGGTCTGGAGGCAATGCGACTGGGCTTCTCTGTATCTGTCAGGGAGATTCCCGTCGGCGAGGACGGCCATAAACAGGACCCGGACAGCTTCATCACCGGCTGCGACATCTTCAACTCTCTTGAAGATGTGAATTTTGCCGTTTGGTATGGTCTGAAGCTGCTCAATTCCTGCTCTACTGATACAGAGCGCATAGAGGCTTTGAAACGTATCTGTCGCGAGGCGCTGGTGCTCGTCGAGGACGAGACTACGCTTAACTGCTGTCTTGAACCTCTCTACAAGGTTTTCGGCAAACTCAAACTGTGGCGCGATGCCGTTCAGAACAGCCGTGATGAGCGGCGCCGTGAGGCGGCCCGAAAGGAGCGCGAGGCTATGAGCGAGGAACAGGCGGCTATGCGCGAACTCGGTATCATCGTCAGAAACCGATGCTATTGCTCATATTCCAAAGAGGGTGAACTGGAAAGGTGGAGCAATTTCCTCATGGAGCCGCTTTTCCACATCATCGACGGCGACAATGCCATCCGCATTTTCCGCATCGTCAATGACAAGGGGGGCAGACGTGAAATTGAACTGCGGCAGGACGAGCTTGTTTCTCTCGCCCGTTTCCAACAGCGAATCGAAAGCCTCGGTTTCTTCATCTTCAAGGGGAATCTCGCAAATCTGCTCAACTTGAAGGAATATCTCTATTCCATCACCGACTCTGCGGTTCAGTTAAGCAAAATGGGCTGGAATGCCGCCGAGGAAGTCTATGCCTTCGGCGACGGCATTTTCGCCGACAATGTGCTTTATAATGTCAACGACCTGGGTATCGTCAAAATCGGCGACCGCACTTTTTACCTGCCCGCTTTCTCCAAAATGCACATCGACCAAAAGGACGCTTACCAGTTCGAGCGCAGCTTCTCCTGCCGTCAGCATGGAGAAGTGTCGCTATACGAGTATGTACAGCGCATGGTTACTGTATTCGGCGACAATGCCAAAGTCGGCTTCGCCTTTCTTCTGGCGACACTCTTTTTAGACGTTGTGAAGCAGACCTCCAAACGTCTCGCCCTGCTGAATATTTTCGGTCGCAAGGGTTCGGGCAAGACGGAATTGGGCACCGCCCTTATGTCGTTCTTCATACGGCAGAACGACCCTCCTTCGCTCGCCACAACATCTATGGCCTCGCTCAATGAAATGCTGTCGTGCGCCGAGAACAATCTCGTGCATCTCGACGAGTATAAGAATGAAATCGACTTTCGCAAGATTGAACTGCTCAAACAGATATGGGGCGGCAGCGGTCAGACGAAGAAGAACATGGACGGCGACAAAAAGGTGCAGCGCACTTTTGTTCGCTCCGGGGTTATCCTCACAGGTCAGGACGCTCCGACCCGTGACGATGCCCTTTTCTCTCGTGTCATTCATCTGTCCTACTCGCAGGTTACGTTCAGCAAGGAAGCCAAACGTAACTTCGAGGAGTTTCAGGCTATCAGCGCACGGGGCGCCTCCCACCTTACGGTGCAGCTTCTGAAACTCCGCAAACTGTTTGAGACGGATTATGCCGCCCATTACGCCGCCTGTAAGCGTGAGCTTATGGCGGCTCTCGCCGAGGACAACATCGAGGACCGTCTGCTCAACAACTGGCTCGCTCCGCTTGCGGCGTTCCATACGGTGCAGACTTCGCTTCGTCTGCCCATCGACTACCTCGATCTGTTCAATATCTGCGTCGGAGGTATACGCCGGCAGAATGAACAGCTGAAGAAGAACTCCGACATCGCCGTATTCTGGTCAATGCTCGATTCCGGCCACATGCTGGGCCGCATTGTCGCCAAAAGCCATTTCGCCATCAGGGTGCAGTCTTCGTTCAAACGTCTTGACGGAGACGTTATCGACTTCGGACGCAACAAGTCGGTGCTGTACCTCAATTATCAGAATGTAATCGCCACGCTGGGGCAGCGCGTCAACGGCTCCAACATCGTAGGAAAGCTCGACACCGTCTCGCTCGACTCTTATCTGAGGACGCACCCGGCGTTCCTCGGTACCAAGCAGTACCGCTTTCGCGTCCTGCTCCCCAACGGTACGCCTGATTATACTTTCGACACGCGCGACGGCCGTTCCGTGCGCCGCGTAAAGGAAGTGCGTCCTATGGCTTTCGTTTTCGATTATGAATTGCTCAAGGAGAGTTACGAGATTAACCTCGAAACGCAGGAGCGCAACGAAAACGATGCCTCGGAAGATGATGTGGAGCCGGAAGAAACCGACTCTCAATTACCTCCGGAAGAACCCGAATTGCCGTTTTGACAGTTCTCCCCATTACCTATTACTAATATCTGCCGTTGAAATTTGATTCAGCGGCATTTTTTTCGATTATTTTTTCGCCTTTCTCTGAATTTCTGTGAGCCGAAATTTCGGCAAGACAATTCAGACAATTTAGACAACGCTTTATATCAGAGAGTTAACCCGATTTTTGCCGTGCCATTGCTTAGACACGTTTAGACAAAATCGAAATTTTTTCGGGTTCATCAGCCGAAAATAGACAGCGAAAGCCACTATATAGATATATGATTTTTGACTGATAAAATCTATATCTTTATATATCAGGGGCTTTGCTTCATCTCTCTACTCTCGGCTATTTGTCTGAGTTCGCTACCCCGACAACATCCTCGTATGTGCGCGAGGATTTTTTCTTCATGCTCCGGTTTTGCACTGTCCGCTGTTCCCGAATATCGGCAACGCAACGCCTTGAAAACAAGGCTAAGTCGCTGATATTTGGTAAATTTGCATATACCAATCGGGCTGACTATGAGCGACCTTTGCATCTATTTACCGCTGGAAGACTATCTCGCGCAGTGGTTCGTAAACGAACACGGCGGCGAGAGGCCGGTGCATCTTCTTCGCGGTTCTATCGAGAGCAAGGCGCTCGAAACGTATCTGGAGAAGCTGCCGGAGGGCGTCGAGCCGGAGGTGTTCGCCGACGATAAGTTGCCCGTCAGGATTCCGACGTTCCGCAATCGTCCGCCGGAGACTTACAACTATCTGCCGCCCCGTGCGCTTGCGCTGCTGCTGAATATCATCCGCAACCGCTTCGATATTCAGCTGTGGGAGGAGCTTCACCACTTCGGCAAAATCGGCAAGCGTCAGGATGAACTCATTTATGCATGGATGGAGAAGCACCGCATCGACCCGACGGAGAAGAACTGGAACGCCATAGCCAAACGCTATCAGCGTCAGCGAAACATCTATCTCGGTCGTGAACGGGCGAAAAATCAATATTCCCGCAAAAAATCGCATTGATTTCAGCGGTCATTATTTACAATTCTACGATTTCTACGATAATGCGTGTTTCCACTCAGATATTACCCGGAATAAAAGCTATCGGCTGGGTCGATTGCCGATACCTGCCGAAGCGTGTTGACCTCTCGGCTATCTGCGGTATGACGGTGGCCGTCCTGACGGACATTCACCCCATACCGTTCTTCGACGAGCCGACCTGCGAGTGCCAGAGCAAGAAGGACGGTGCCGGGTATCAAGACACCGTCACCTTGAAGTTTCTTACAAGCAAGCAACTTCCCCGTGGTGCGGCTCTCGGATTTGTCGTTACCGATGTCAACGGCAATTCCTACCTTATCGGCTCGCGGGAACATCCGCTGCCGATTGTGGAGCCGACCCGTCAGACCGGCATACCGTCGGGCGATGCCGCCGGATATGCCTACGAAATTAAGCACGTTTCCATCAAAGGGATGGTGCCGTGCGTCATATAGCAGTTACCATCTTCCCAATAGGTCATTACAGATTTTGAAGTGAATTTTTCCGCTCGTCCGTGAGGATAGGCGGATTATTTTTATTAACTTTGTGCTCAGTCTAATAGAACTCTATGTCACGTTCAAGAATAATAACTATTGAAGGCGTATCATTCTGCGTTTCTGACGCAGACTATGATTTTTTTTGGAAAGCACATAATTGCGGTGAGGATAGTGATATTTTCAAAGTCGCGTGCAGACGAATTCTTGGACTTGGACCTGAATCTCATACTTTGGATGAATTTCATGTCAAATATATAATGTGGCCATGCGGCAGTGACGAGGGCGTTAAGACTATTCTTAGAAGTGGGCTTGTTGAGTATGAAGAAGAATGGCTTAAAAACCAGAAAATAGATACTAAGCCCTCAGCAGCAGAATCTTTAAGAAGATTAGATGCTATTAACAAGCAAGACCCCAAAAGAACAAGACACAAGTTATAATCTCCGTCATAATATTGTATAATTCTCCGTCAGTAACTTTTGTTGTTGGCGGCTTTTTTCATTGGTAGCGAGAGCCACACCCTGCGGAGAAGCCCTGCAAGAGTGTGGGAGCAGGCGAAATTGTTTCGTGGCCGTTCTCAGTAATCACTCATAGTTCGCGGCTTTTGTGGTCGAAGTGGACTGATTGCCTAAATGCCGTCCGAGGGAGCGCGTGGACGATGGGCTAAGTCATCCTCCAACTCGCCCTTGCATTCCTCGGCTATGGCTGCACAAGTCGTAGCAGGAGGCGATCACCGCGCATCGTGGCGGTCGGTCGTGGTATTCTTCGCACCTCTTTTCCTCTGAGGTCATCACCGATCCAAGGGCTTCCATTCCTGCGCTGTCGGGGTCAGGCTCGCGTGGATAGCGAAGTTGATACCTCGAAGCCGAGGTAGTAAGGTCGGAGTCCGCAGGATGCCGTCTGATGTTGTACAGCCCATAATGCCGCAGGAGGTCTTGCCGCATCTGCCTTTTGTGGTCACGTCTGATAACAGCTGTGCTCTCGGCTGCCGAGGTCTGCGGGCGTTCCATATTCCCACCGAGGAGTTGAGTTCACGGATTGCGATTTTCTATTACTTCTTCCGTTACCGGCTTCCGCATAGGCCCATTTTTAGTTTTGCTTCACAAAGTTAGCACGGGCGGTCTCTTGGTCAAGGACAGGTTTGCCTCCGGTGGAGTTCATTTTTCGCTACGTTGCAAAATGACATTCATCCTTGACCTCACAGTTCCCTATGCCCGTGCTTTGGTTTGTTCGTAAAACTTCAAAAAATGAACCGTATGTTACACCCTCAAACTTCAAAAGCAATGAAAATCAAACTGCAATTCGGAGAACTCAACATCACTCCCTCGGTGGAGGAACGCCTCGACGACCTCGGCTTTATCGCCGACAGCTTCGCCTCTGACGTGGCTGACCACAAGTCAGACTGCGACGGCAATCCCTCTATCTACTGCGGCACATGGGCCAAGTACAACGACGGCAATCTCTGCGGCCTCTGGATAGACCTCACTACCTTCGACGACTTCGAGGAGTTCATCAACTTCTGCAAGGCTATCCACGCCGACGAGCCGGACCCCGAACTGGACGCGCAGGACTGGGAATGTCTGCCCCAGGGTCTCGACGGCGACGACCTCTTTATCGAGGAAAAGTGGGACCTGCTGCAGGAATACCTCGAACTGTGCGACCGCTTCGATGCCGATGCAGTGAACGCCTACATCTGCTGCTACGACATATACAGCCTCAGCGGTTTCGAGGAACGCTATCAGGGCGAGTTCAAATCGGAGGAAGACTTCGCCGAATACATCGTCAACGAGCTCTACGACCTCGACCGGCTTATGGGCAATCTGTCCTACTACTTCGACTACGAAAAGTACGCCCGCGAACTTTTCATGAGCGATTACTCGATTGAGAACGGCTACGTTTTCAACAATCTCGCCTGACCGCTCCCGCACTCTCTCCTTGCAGGGCCGCTCCTTCGGGAGTGGCTCTCGATGTGGTTAGAGATATTAGTCAGCTGGTACTACCTTAGTAGTTGCATATTCAAAATCCAGACTCTGTGCAACTTCATAGTCATCGATGGATTTTACGACTTCCCATTTTTTGCCATTGAGCAAAACAATCTCACCAAAGCTTCGAGTGACATTGCGCTCTTCACTTCCAATTACAATTCTACGACCATTGGTGTAATAGATATAGTCAATTCTCATTTTTTATCTAAAATCGTCTATATAATATGTCCCATCAGTAGGTCTCACGATTTCTCCAGTAAAGGAATTATATATTCCTTCCTGACGAGTGGTATTTTCTTGTTGGCTTTGCAACGATTTTTTCAACTCACCTTCTTTGTATGAATTGTAAATAGTATTATGTGACCTATTTTCAATTTCAAAAAATCTCATAGCGTTTCCATCTGTTGTTTCAACGCTAATATCTGTTACGAGCTTGGGTACTTCATAACAGATGTCATGGAACTTAGTGCACCCTGTCGCTAATGCTTTGTGGATTAACCCTGTAACATTTAAGGAAATGGCTATATCAAGGTAAGTGAATAACGCCTGGTCATCAGAATAATGAAGTAATATTCCATTATTCTCAGATTCTTTTTTTGAATAATCAAGACTAACCCCTCTAATGTATTTCAAGTCCACAAAATGTCGCTCGAAGGTATCTATGGGCAACATATCTAATGTGTCATTGGGATTTATAGATTGATAGATAAATCCTCTTGACATAAATCGAAAGACCTTTTGCAGATATAGTAACCACTCATTATACTCAATTAGCAGAAGCAAGTCCTTAAAGGCTTTCCGATTATGGCTCAAATTGTAATCCAATAGCGATTTCAAATTCTTTATCAGATTTGCCTTAGGGTTATTATCATCATTGATATTCCCTGAAATTATTCTCCAACAAGTATAATTGTTGTCGAATCTGAGACCTTTTATAATGGCCTCATTATATTTCTCGTAATATTCAAAGTCAAAAGCTCTTTCCATAACGCAAAGTTATGAAATTTCGCTGACATTCTGTGTCTTTTCAGCTTCTTTATTACAGCGGTAACTTCGTGGTGTAAACAAGTTACACCATGGCAAAAACAGCATACAATCTCCACCTCAAAGGCTATGTCGGCGGTGCCGACTTCGACCGAAAGGCAGTCGATAAGATGCTCGCCGAACAATCCGGCAAGCGCGTAAACGTGCTCATCGACTCCTTAGGCGGCTCACTCGCTACGGGTCTCAGTATCTCCGCAGCCTTCAAGCTGCATGGAGATGTTGCCGTGCATTTCGTCGGACTCAATGCATCTGCCGCCACCATCGCTTCGCTCGGTGCGGCTCACATCTCCATCGATGCCGGGGCTATGTATCTCGTGCATCAGTGCTCGACCGCCTTCTTCGAGTGGGGCTCGCTGAACAGCGACCAGTTCGCCACTCTCATCGCCGACTGCGAGAAAATCAAGGCCGACCTTGACAAACTCGACCTCAATGTGGCGCAGCTCTACGCCAAGAAATGCCGCAAACCTGCCGCCGACCTTCTCGCCCTGATGAAAGTGGGAGGCTGGCTCACGGCAAAGGAAGCCCTCGACTGGGGCTTTGTCGATGAAATCACCGACCTTGCCGATGAACCGGCCCCGAAGCTCACCGATGCGCTCGCTTCCGCAATGGCTTCCGAGGGGATGCCGATACCGAACATCCCTGTCGCCGAAGTGGAGAAAGACTCCGCTTTCTCTCGCTTTCTCGCCGCCCTTACATCATTGTTCTATGCTAAGGCAGAGCGGCAAGCCGATAACAAACCGTCCACAAATCCCATTACCACCGCAATGAACAAGACCTACACTTTCATCTGTGCCGTTCTCGGCATCTCGGCTATTGCCCTGACGGACAATAAAGCCTCGCTCTCCGATGAAGACCTTGTCAAGATTGACAATGCCCTCAAAGAGAAAGACGATGTAATCGCCGACCGCGACAAGACAATCGCCGACCTTCAGGCGAAGCTCACTCAGAAGCCCGCAGAACCCTCAAAGCAGGTTGTCGAGGACTCCAAGCCCGGCGAGCCGCAGCCCAAGAACGATGTCGAGCAGTTTGTAGATACCTATAACTCTGCCCGCGCTCTCTACAACGAAGTCTAACCCTTAACTCTCCATACTACAATGGCAGGTAAATTTTCATTCACCCTGAAGGAGTATCAGGAGGCCGCCGTGAAATATCGCGCCGACCTCCTCATGCTCCCCATTATCGGTATCGGCGACACGCTCCAATATATGACGGGGCGACCCGGTATCCGCTACAAGGAGCGCGTCGGCAACCTGACCGGTGACGCTCAGTTCGCTCCCTACAATCCCCAACGTGCCGTGGATTACAACCTCGGCATCGAGTTCCGCGATCTCGAAACCTATTTTGGCTCCGTCGTCGCCAATTTCGAGCCTAACTCGGCAATCTCGACCATCTTAGGCACAGGCGCCACTAAGGGCGACGGTCAGATGACTACGCCCACAGCTCGCCACGTCCTCGCCAAGATTGCAAAGAACCTCTCCGAACATCTCAACGATGCTGTTTGGAACGGTGTCCGCAATGCCGCCGGTGATACCACCGCCGACCTGTTCGATGGCTTCGACACGATTACCGAAAAGGAAATCGCCAACGGTGCCATCGCCGCCGAGGAGGGCAACTACATGAAGTTCACCGATGCAATCACTCCGGCTAATGCCGTGGATATTGCAAAGGAGATTCTGTTCTCGCTCGACCCGCGTCTGCGCTCGCAGGACTTGTATCTCTACTGTTCGCAGGACTTCGTCGACAAGTACAACGAAGGCTACCTGCTCACTCACGGGGGCATCCCTTACAACACCCAGTACGGACAGGGTGCCGTCGAAGGCTCCAACGGCAAGCTGAAGTTCTGCCCCCTCTACAACAAGGCCGGCTCGAAGTTCATGCACGTTACCACAAAGGCAAATATGCTTGTGGGCTACGACCAGATGGGCGACGTGGAGAACGTGATGGTCAAGGAGTATGCTCCGTTCATTCTCTCTTACATCGCCACTATGTTCTTCGGTGTGCAGTTCGAGACAATCGACAAGCGACGCTTCAAAACCATTGAAATCGCAGTATAACAAGCGGAGAGCGGAGAGTGGAGAGCGGAGAGGGCAACCCACCAATGCTTTCCGGCTCAACAAGCCTCTCCACACTCCGCTCTCCACACTACACTGATAATTATGGCAAAAGTTTGTACCTCAATACAGAAAAGTCTCGGGTGGTGCCAGGGCACCCCCGAGCTTCCCGGTGTAAAACGCCGCATCTACTACCTCGCCAAGAGCGAGATAGTGGTGTTCCCGCAGTTGCCCCGTGATGAACTGGGCCGCGCTACTTCGGCAATCCTCGCCGGTGACTTCACTCTCGCCGCAGATGCGAAGTGGAAATACATCGACATCCTCCCCGACAAGTCGCAGCTGACTTCCGAGGCTCAGGGAGAACTCCCTTCGCAGACGCAGCTTAACAAGCTCACTGCCGTTCACCCCGGAGTCGGTGCCGATGCGTCGGCTGCCGCCGCCTACATCAACAACACCGACAACGTTTTTGTCGTGGAAGATATGAAAGGCAACTTCCGCGTCCTCGGCAACGACAAGTGGAGCACAAAGGCAACCGTCGCACAGGATCTCGGTCAGGGTGCAACCGGCACGACCTCCACAACTATCAACGTCGAGGCTACCGACGAAGTGCCCGCGCCCTTCTATGTCGGTACGCTCGAAACCGAGAACGGCGATATCGACTGCTCCGCTAATGCCGCATAAAGATGGATCCAAGCAGAGCCGTCAGGGTAGGAGCATTGAAATTGGATGAAATGTTGAACGACATCGAAGTTCCTTCGCTTGACGTTCCCGACCTTGACGGCTCTTCCTCTCCGCTCTCCACACTCCACACTCCACTCGGCAAAGACCTCTTTGCCGTTAAAAAACGTGCGGCTTGGAAAGATGTGCAACAGGCAGAGGCCCGTTGCGACTTTGCTCCGAACAAAGTTCGTATCTCATACCGCAATCCGCAGTTCGGCATTATCTCGCTCTGGAAGAAGTCAATCTACGGCAGAACCTTGACCGACATTAAGAGCGACCACGATATGGTGGAGAAATTTGCCGAGGGTATGAATACCCTTATCCGACAAATCCTCGGTCACTCGCTCGCCAACGGCGACTGGTGCATCGTTACCTCGCCCAAGCGTCGCCACAAAACCAAGAACTTTGCCGCGATGATCTCCGCGAGACTCGGAGAACTTCTCGGCATACCCTTCTACGAAGATGTCGCCGAGTGCCACTCGAAGCATCGTGTCGGAGCTGTCTTTACCTTCGGCAAAGAACCGCCCAAAGAGCGCAACATCATCGTCTTTGACGATTTTGTTACCACCGGTGCCACGATGATTTCGATGCGTGACCTGCTTTTCCCTCTCGGTTACAACCTCGTTTTCTTCACTGGCATTAACAACAAATTGTAATGGATCACAATTTTACAGAACTGATAAAACAATGGCTTGAAAAGCCGGAATACGAGCGAGACTATTCTGTCGGCGCTCTATACCTTTTGAAGCTTTCCGGCAATCAAATTCTCTACAAGAATATTGTCGCCGCCCTCGATAAACGCCACGACGTTATCGAGTACCAACTTCAAAAGTATTACAATTTCCGCGTCCAAGCCCTGACTCACGCGCAGGTCGAAGAAATGGCCGCGCAGGTCGAAACTATCGTGGCCGAGCATATTCCGCTGGCGGCTAACGCCGACCAGAATCCGGCAAAGGGCCGACGTGCCGACCACGATTCACTCCCCGATGAAATCAAGGCGAAGTACGTTGAGAACCTTTCGCTTCTCCAACGTATGCGCGAGCTGCATCTGCGCCTACGCTCGCTCTCGCTTGACAACTCGCCATGCCCGGACTCCGAGCGTTATCCGTTCCTCAAAGAACTTATATCGCTCGACAAGAAACTCCATGCCAACTGGGAGGCTTACGACCAATATGTAGCTCCCGGCCCCGTTATCGACAAAGTCGCTTTGCAAGGCAAAGATCCCGCTCCCTCGCGATCGCCAAAAGGTAAACGCTCAGTCGCCGGTAGCAAGAAGTCTGCGAAATGAAACGCACCGCCAACATCGACAATATCCTGCACCCACTCTCAGATACACCTTTTCAAGCGTATCTGAGTAATGCAGTCCAAGTGGCCGACATTCTCGAATGGATTTTGTCACAGGTCGGTGTCGCCGAAGTCTGGCAGACTTCCTTCTCTATCTCCGAGGAATTTCTTCGCCGCTTATTCTTCATCACAAAAGATAAGCGCGTGAGCCGGATTAACCTTGTGCTCGACCACAAGGCAACCAACAAGACGCTCAAACTGTGGGCGTTCATCACACAAGTTATTGAGCGCACCTATCTTGCAGACAACCACAGCAAGATTTTGTTGGTGCAATCCGAGGCCGGAGATACTGTTTCGGTAATTACCTCACAGAACTTGACCCGTGGCAACCGCCACGAGTCGGCGTTTATCTCCACCGATAAAGCCATCTTCGACCGGCTCCAAGAGCAGGTCAATGATTTAATAACCAATCACAGCGTACCACTCCATGACTTATTCCGAGACAGAATTGCAGCAGATTGAAAAGTATGCTTCAATCTATTTGAAGATTTCCGACATCGCCGTGATACTTGACATCCCGGCTGATGTGCTTCGTGCCGACATCGCCGACCGAGGCACCGACGTTAGCAAAGCTTACCGCCGTGGCAAAGCCGCTTCTAAGGTCAAGCTCCATTCTCAGGAAATGATGCTTGCTCAGGTCGGCTCGCCGCTCGCTATCGAGAACGCCCACCGCAATCTGCTTGACATGGAGGACGACGAGTAAGCGCTATGTCATATCCCAACGCTATCGAAGTTTGCCGCGCCGAACTCTTTACCAAAGAGGTGGAGTTGCGCGAGCGCTATCCCGGCCAGATGGTCGAGAAAGTCTTGCGTGTGCGCGAGATGTATAACTGGTTCATCGCTAATCCCGACGGCACCGACCGCGAATTTGTCGCTGAGGTGTGCCAACGGCACAATATCCATAGGACTACCGCCTATTCGGATTTGGCTGTGGTTAAGTCGTTGCTGCCGATGCTCGGCTCCGCCTCACGCGACTTCCACCGTTGGCGCACCAACGAAATGCTTATCGCCACTTACAAGATGGCTGAGAAGCGAAAGGACAGCAAGACGATGGAGCGCGCCGCTACCGCATACGGCAAACTAAACCGCGTTGACCTCGAAGACGAACAGGCTATACCGCTCGACCAAATCCTCGTTCAGCCCTTCACGGCTACTGATGATCCGCGTGTACTCGGCATCGAGCCTATCCCCAACATTGCCGACAAAATCGCGGCCATGATTGCGAAGTACCGGGCCGAAACCATCGACATTGAAGATGTCGAGTTCGAGGAAGTGGACCTTGAACTTGACTCGCTTTTCCCTGACCCAAAAACTGACTCAGACAATGGCCGAGAAGAAGATTTACTTCAATAAACCGCAGCGGTTGACACAGCTTATCGGAGCGAACACTACCGTTATCGTCGCAGGGCGACGCACCGGCAAGACGGACAGCATCGCTGCTCCGTTTGTTCTGCGCAATATGCAGCGTATGCCCGGCTCGACAGGCGGCATCGTGGTGCCGACCTTCAAGCACGGATTGACCAACACAATCCCCGGCTTGCTCGCCGCTTGGAAGCGATGGGGCTTCATCGAGGGAATCCATTATGTCGTGGGGAGGAAACCGCCGAAGTCCTTCCGGCAACCAATCATCGACCCGAAAGATTATGAACACGTCATATCTTTCTACAACGGCTCTGTGGCTGTAATCATCAGCCAAGACCGACCAGGCAGCTCGAACTCGCTTACGCTCTCGTGGCTGCTGGTCGATGAAGCCAAGTTTATCGACTACGCCAAACTGAAAGACGAAACGCTTCCGGCCAACGGCGGCATCAAGTCGCACTTCGGAAAGCACTCCTTCAATCACTCAATTATGATATTGAGTGATATGCCGCAGACCCAAAAGGGCAGTTGGTTCCTCCATTACCGCGACAAGATGGACCCGGAGCTGATTGCAACCATCGAGGCCACGGTCTACGAGATATGGCGCATCAAGGAGCGAATACGCTCCCTCAACGCCAAAGGCGCAACGGTTCCCGATTACCTGAAGGGCTACCTGCGCCGCCTCGACCGCGACCTCAATAAGATGCGCTCCGTCGCGGTCTACTACCGCGAGTATTCCTCGATTGAGAACTTGCAGCTTCTCGGAGAGAACTATATCAAGCAGATGAAACGCGACCTTACTCCTTTGACCTTCCAAACCTCTATCCTGTGTCAGAGGATCGGAATCGCAAAGGACGGCTTCTATTCCTCGATGCGTGAAGGGCACAAGTACGATGCCAACGATAATCAATACCTCGACACCCTCGGTTTTGATTACGACTTCTCGGCTCTCGACTCTCGCGCCGACAAGGACGTTGACCCCGACGCGCCGATTTGCATTGGTATGGATTACAACGCGAACATAAATTGGATTGTCGCCGGACAGCCTCGCGACCGTCGGCTCAATGTGATTAAATCGTTCTACGTCAAGTTTGAGCGTAAGATTCCGGCACTCGTCGAGGACTTCTGCCGCTACTATGCCTCGCACCGCAACAAGACGGTGGTCTTTTATTACGATGCAACGGCACTCGGCTCAAACTATGCCGTCAACGACCAGGACTTCCACTATAATGTGGTAAAGGAGTTCGAGCGGCACGGCTGGCGCATCGAGTCCGTGTACCTCGGAAACCCGATGCACCATGACGAGAAGTATCTTCTCATCAACAACGCCTTCGCCGGGAAGCAAAGGCTCATGCCGTTCTTCAACCGCTCGAATAACGAAGATCTTATCCTTGCCATTCAGTCAGCCGGTGTCTCCAACGGTCGCAACGGCTTCCGCAAGGATAAATCCGGCGAAAAACTCGCCGAGAGCGAGGAAGACCTGCTCGAACACCGCACAGACGGCACCGATGCCTTCGATACGCTCTACATCGGCTGCGAAAAGTTCCCGTTCCACGATACTTTCGCCCTCTCCGTGTCGGGCGTATCGTAGCGTATCGTAGTCTGAATTTTCTTCTTGGTTACACACTCGTTCTCAAATATTTTCGTTAACTTTGCAGTCGGAAAGGCATTTACCTCTCCACGACATTCTGGAAAAATAAGAAGCGTTATGCGTATCTTGAACTTGAAAACGTAGGAAATTTTCAACAGTACTCGAAGATGGCATGATGGCTTTCCTCGCATAGCGTGGGCTGCTGTCAACCACATCTGAGTACAATCGGTTTCCTACGACCTTCAAGTTAAGACGTGGCATAGTTGGCTCACGTTTTCTATATTAACTAACTCTCTCTGTTGAGCCTACGAGAATCCTTAAAGATATGAGTAACCGTATCATTACATCAATATTATGTGCCATTTCTGCTATAACCGCAATGGCACAGGAAGAGGCATCGGATAGTGTTGCGGTATCGGTGCTGAATGGGGTTGTTGACGGAGTCCTTCATAATAATGCTGTGCCTTTGACACAGTTTTCAGCAAATGACAGCGTCATGTGTGGCAACTGTCATAACGATAGTATTTGCAGACCTGATTACTTTATCCCTGATCGTACTTTTGCATTTTCGCAGTATATTACAGAAAATCTGATGCGGCCTTTCCCTGCTTTTCATTATATATATGTTTCTCCGGGAGTGATTTACAATAATGACAATCTGCAAATATCCGGGAATGTTGATATTGCTTCTTATCCGGGAATGATGAATAAGACTACCGGCACTTTGGGCGTTTCGGTACAGAATGAAAAGTTGAGCTTTTACGTTGGCGGCATTGTCAACAAATACTCTTTTTATGGCGGTCTTATTCGCCAGTCAGGTATACATGGCCGCTTTACTTACCGGTTTTCATCGCCTTTGTCATTTACGGCATACGCTTATTATTATGGCAGGAACGCTATGCCTATGATGCCAAACGGCTCTCCTATGCCTCCGTCAATGCTGGGGTATTATGATGTATCACGATTCGGTGGTTATGTCAATTACAGAGCCACCGAAAATTTAGGAATATTGATGGGAGGACAGATAGTGGAACGTCATGGTCCTCGCAACTATTATGACGTGGAACCAATCGCTACCCCTTACATAAATGTCGGCCGTGGGAAAAAGAAAATTGGAATAGGTTTGCCGGTAGGTCAGATAATCTACGGCTTGTTTGGACGATAACATTGTTTTTGCATGAAATATAGATTATTGGTAACAATATTTTGCGCAACCCTTGCTATAGCGGCAATGGCGCAGACGGAAACGCCCGACAGCGTAAAGACACAAGAACTTGACGAGGTGGTTGTCGAAGCCCAAATGCAGCGCACTAACGCTACATCTTCAACATATACCCCGACCTCAAGGCAGAAATCGTCCGCGCAAAACGCCATTGACCTTTTGCGACAGCTCGCCATTCCGCAAATCAACATCAATCTTGTTGACAATGCGGTTACGACACCAAGCGGTCAGAATGTCGCGGTCTATATCAACTATATCCCTGCCTCGGCAGAGGAAATCGAGGGTATTATGACATCTGATGTGCGGCGTGTCGAATATCTCGATTTTCCTACCGACCCTCGTTTTCAGAGCAACGAGCATGTAGTCAATTTCATCATGCAGAAATACGAATACGGCGGCTACACCAAAGCGACGGTAAATGAAAATTTCTTTGTGGGAAAACTGTCAAGCCGTGCTTCAATATATTCAAAGTTCGCATATAAGCGAATGACATACGATTTATATGCAGGTGCGTCAAATCACGACATCAGACATTCAGGTACATCAACCATTGGGAACTATACTCTTGAAAACGCCGCCGGCGAACCGTACCTTATTACGCGAAACGAAATATTCGACAACTCTCATTTCAGGTATAACCAGTACCCCGTTACGTTCAGAGCCATTTACGATTCCGACAAAGTGCAGATTGCAAACACTGTCGGCTTTAACTTCGATCAGTCGCCGACGGCTGAAACATCCGGCAAGCTGTCGTTTGTACCCCGACAGGCAGAAGACTACGAATATAGCAGATACGAGCCTTATACCAGCCGTTATATTATATGGTCTGGCAATTACTATTTCATTCTGCCCCGAAATTTCCATCTTAGCGTTTCGCCTGGCATAAATTACGGACACACAAACAACAATTACCGCTATCAGACTTCAGCCACTGATGCCATAGTAAACGACTCAAGGGAAAATGTATGGCAGTTCAGGGGCAGCGCCACTCTTTACAAGATATTCACAGACAGACAAAACGGCTTCTTCCGCGCTTATTACGGTTCCACATCCAATGATGTGAGCTATTTAGGCACATCTCCTTACGACAATGATTTCCTCGACACCTATGCCGGAGCCGCGCTCGGTTACAGCTTCTCCAACAATCAATGGAATGTGAGTGCTGATGTGGCTCTGCAATGGGAGAAGAACAAAATCAACGACCAGTCCGTTTCAGAGGTCTATCCTCTCGCTAATGTATCAGCCGGATTCTCTCCTTCACAGAAACATTCTTTCCGCGCATACTTCCATTTCGGCGCGAACTATCCCGGTGCAAGCGAGAAAACGCCGAATATACTGCAACAGAACGAACTGATGTACTATACCGGCAATCCCGAAATCGGACTTTCCCGACAGGTTACATTCAACCTATCTTACAACTGGATGCCGTCTAACAGATTCTCGGCTTCGGCTTTTGCCCAATACTTCGGAGAATATAACCTGTATGTGCCTGTTTACGAGCCATACGACGGTGGGACTGCTTTGCTTCGCACCTTTGAAACTGACGGCGACTATAACCGTACTCAAATCGGAATGTCGTTTAATTACAAACTGTTAAATGGCAATATTCAACTTGCGGCATCGCCCTCAATTTCAATCTATCGTATGACCGGATTATTTGACATTAAACGGAGTCCGTTCACTTGCAACGCATCGGTTACTTATTATCTTGGTAATTTCTACTTTCAGGCATCGTATCAGACAAGAAACCTGACAGTGCAGGGCAATCGTGGAGTAATATATAAAGACCGTGATTTCTACCAGATACTCGCAGGATGGAGCCGGGCAAACTGGAATATCAGGGTAAGCGCGATGAATCTATTTCGCAATGACTGGCTCTGTGCTACTAATACGTTGTCAACTCCTTTGTATTCAGAAACACGATTCGTTGATGGAAACAACTTTCATCGCCGTTTGAACCTTTCGGTGACATACACTTTCGGTTACGGAAAGAAAGTACAACGGGGCAACGAGGTCGGAGAACAATCAGGCGCATCTTCAGCTATTATGAAATAACCGTAAACACCATTAAACATGAAGAAACTACTTCTGCTTTTACTTCCTCTCCTTACACTCGCGTTCAGTTCTTGCGATAATGACACCCCGGACTATCCAGACACCAAACTGATCAAAGGACAATGGCAATTAGTTGAGGACGGGAGCAATGATAATCCGCTTATATACCGTTTTACTACCGACGGCGAAAACACCTGGTCGTGGGGCGGTCTCATTACATACTATCTTTTGCCGGACGGAACAGCCGATTTCTATAAGAGATACACATGGCACGTGTCAGATCCTGCGAATGAAGATGACGGGAAACCGCGTCTCGAACTCACTTGGTATGACGCTCCCGACAGTGATGATTTATGGGATGCAACGGAATATTATATAGTCATAAAGCTGACACCGACGGAAATGTGGCTGAAACGTTATCAAAAAGGCTTATCCGAAGAAGTTAAGAAATTAATACGTCGCGACGACCTCCCGGTTCCACCCATACATTTCGATAACTGATAAAGCAAGGCATATCATATAAAAACCTCGGCAGTGATTGTAGGGCTTTCTTATGGAGTTGCGGCACCGCCGCCGCGCTTTCGTAAATCAAGCCTAAGGTCTCGACCGAAAGGCTTCAATCGCTAACTCATTCAGCGAGCTTAGGCACCAACTATCCGTTGGATCTAAGCTCGCTTTTTTATGCGGCATTGTTCCGGCAATGGCTGTCATTCCCAGATATAGGTCGTTACCGTTCTTCGTGGTCCTTTGATGGAGATTTTACCGACTGAAACTCTGAACCATTCGTTGCATCGACTCGACTTGTGGCGATTTGCCTCATTCCGAGTTTATTTTCATAGGTATTCGGCGATTGCAAGGCAATTCTTTACCTGTTCTTCCTCATCCGGGCTTCACATAAAGGTGAGAGGCTTTTGCCGTCAGTGATTACTTCACTGGGCAGATGTGTATTTGGGCTTACAGTTGGCGTTCGCCATCAAATATGCCTTACAGGTTACGTAGATCAGGATTTTGCCGGGACGTTTCGCGAGGAACTTTACTCGTAAACACGCACGGAGGCACATTGTATTTACATCGCGAAGTTAGCGGCCTTATCTACGCTCGTCAAGGGCATGTAAATTCGCTCAAAAAATCTTCCTTTTTTCCGTTGTGCCTATGAAAAAAGAGTATTCAGGGGGCAAGCCCTTTTGGACGAACCCTTGTCGGCTAACGTGCCTGTGGCACTGATTGGGTCAGCCGCATATTCTGCAATGTAAAACAAACGCGCCCCGGCGCACAGTAAAAACCCTCTAAAACTTCAAAATCATGACCCACGTAATGAACATATTCGACAGCTCTCTCAACTCCAACCGCAAGCTCAAATACTATTCGGTAGAAGTAATCACCTTCGACGGCGAAAGCATCTCGGTAGAAGTCGAAGCCCGCAGCGCCGAGGAAGCCCAGGAAATCGCAGCCGCACAAGTCGATGACGTCGACTACACAATGGTTCAGGGCTGCTACGCAGGTTGGTAAAACCTATCCTCCCTCAAAGGGACGGCTGTCCGCCGGGGCAGCCTTTTCCTTTGCTCATTTTCGCCATCGCTTCACTATCATTTGTCTAACGGCTCTCCGGCACCGCCTACAAGCCGAGGGTTGCGGGTCAGACCCTGCGCAATCGATGTGCTCCGGGCAGGTGCCTGTCGGCCATCCGAGCTGACCGCTCAACGCTCCAAAGGCCGCAGACTTCTCCATCGGTATTCATCGGCATGGCATTTCGCGCCATTTTTTTGGGGAGTGATCGTATTGTGTCCTGTCTATCGACGCGGAGCGTGAGACCGCCTAAGTCGCTCTGCATTATTGTGTCCTCGCCATCGTGCCACGAAAAGGAAGCGGCGCATTGCCTCCGCTGTCGGCATTTCCATTCACCCCGTTTTGTCAGACGGCAGTACATAGCCGGATTAGTGTCGTACTTCCGGCGCGACGGCCACCGCCGCCGCTGGCCTCAACCTGCGGCGTTCTGATGATCTGCGACTCGCCACCGCATCGGGCGCAGGAGCATGTTACCGCGCTTCCGGCCTCATCCGCAACCCTCAGTTGTCGGGCCACACCCTTGACATCCGTACCGTTTCACTTGCAGCCGCGACGAGTACGGAGCAATGGCCGTTCCCGACGTCGGGCGGTTCGGGCTGTTTTCCACGGATTGTTTTCTTTGCCAATGAAGCATCTGGGGAGTGATCCGATGTCTATTTTTCCATCTGCAAAGGTAGGGCTGACCGCTCATCGCAAAATATACCTGACGGATTTCTACACAAAATTTCAATAAAAATCTCGCTTCGCTACGTTGCAGCTTCATTTTTATCTGCGGCCTCCGGCTGAAATTTTACTTGAAATTTTTGCTTTTCCATCGCTTTCTCAGCTCTCCCAATTATTGCAATGTAAAAATTAAGAGCCTCGGCTCACTTGTCAACCCCCAAATACTTCAAAATCATGGCAAAGAAAACTAAAAAATCCGCAGAAAAACAGGTCGCCCAAACCGCCGCTCCCGCCGTCGAGAACACTCCGGCCATCGCTCCCAGGCTCATCGTGGCTCAGCGCAAGTTCAACCGCTGGTACGTCTACTTCAAGGGCGTGGCCCCCAAGGACAACGTCGGATGCGGATGCAAGACGGCCAAAAGCGCGATGCGCTACATGCACCTGCTCAAAGCCCGATACGGGGCGACTATCTCGCAGAACATCTATGAACGCCTCCAGTTCGAGGCCGCAAGGGAGGCATAAGCCTCTCTTGCTTTCCCCGGAAGTCCAACCCATAAATCCGAAAAGCTATGTACGAATATATCTGCACAACAAAACAGGGCAAATGGAAATTCTATGCCGACAACGATACGGACGCAATGCGACTGGCCCTTTTCTACACGTGGCGCGACGGCGAGGACTTTATAAAAGTCGAGTTCCGAAAAGGTTGCGAGAATTACACACTCTCCATCTTCCATATCGACAACAACAATCACGAATGTTTCACCCTCTAATCCCCGAAGCAATGGAAATCGACTACAACAAGTTTACCGAACAGGAGCTGCAAATCATCCTCGATGCAGCACGAAAAATCAACTTCGCCTTCGGCATACAGTTTCCGAGCTACAAAGAGCAAGTCGCCCTTCTGATTGAAGACCTCCACTTCCGCGTCATCAATCAGATAGTCATTCAGGCGCACAACGCCCTCCGCTCTAAATACATCGCGCGAGGCATCGACCCCGACGCGCCGGACTTCCGTCCCGACCATCTGGAGAAATGACTTCTCCAATCCGTCCGTGCAGCGGTTGACCCTCCGGGGTTGACCGCTTTCTCACTGTCTTTTATCGGCCACGACCGCAAAGTTAACTTTGCGGCATGGCACACCGGATTACATACAAGCCCCAGGGCATTATACTTTCTTCGGCTGTCGGTGAAATCACCGTCGCCGTCGAGGGGGAATATGTCGATGTTACGCTGACCGCCACCGGCGGCATCGTCATCCTCTCGGAGCGTTACTACGCCCACGGCGGTTATGTAACGCTCTATGATCTCGGCTCGCTTATCGAGTCCGAGATAAATAAGTCCGGCCAGGCATGCGCCGACTTTACCCTGCGGGTATTTACCGACTCGGTCAACAACAAGGCGGACTTCTGTGTGCTTCATATCCTTTACTGCGACCGCTTCACGGTCTGCACGGATATTCCCACATTCCTCAAAGAGAACTTCCTGACAACACTCTCAATGCGCCGTGTCGCTCCCGGCTCCACGCTCTCCCTTTTCTTCTACGCGGAATCCGGGGAGAGTCTGGAGTATTCGGTACAGCATACCTTTCAGACGAAAAAATCTGAGGCGAGATTTCTTCATTCATATTTTATGGATTCCGGCAAGACCGCCGCCACCTCCGGGGTCGTGCAGATCAACGTGCCGTTGTCCTCGGTCATTGCCGATGCCGCAGGGTTCGCCGCCGCTCGCCCTGACAATATTACGCTGCTGTCGTTTACCGTCCGTTGCGGTCAGCGGTCTGTTACCTGTTTCGTTGACAACTCGCTCTCAGACCTTGAATCGTTCTATTTCCGCAACTGCTTCAATGTCTGGGATACGGCCACTTTGCCGGTGGAAACCACCGCAAAGACGGGCGTTGACCGCTCCCTCGCCATCATCAACGGCAGCTCGCGGTTCTACAACCAATCCACGACCAAGACCTACGAGGTGGAGGCCGGGCCGCTGACTTCTGACGAAGCCGGATGGATAGACCAACTCTTTTCGTCGCACGATGTGTTCCGAATCGAGCCGGACCCGACAAACAGTTATGACCCGCTGCTTCTCGTTCCAATCCTCATTACCGACGCCACCTGCGAAATTCAGAACGGCGACGATAAACTTAACAAGGTCAAGTTCACATGGCGATATACAGACAACCGCCCGATTGTGCGCTTGTCCGCGTCGCCCGGCATTTTCACAGAACCTTACAATCTCGTTTACTCGTAAACTCGCTATGGCTCATTCCATCCATATCTCAACGGCAAGAACAATGCTTAACTCCGGCGACCCTGTCGATATTTCCGTTTGGAAATCCGACGGCTCTATCCTGGAACTCCGAAATTGTATCTCCCTGCGATACAATTTTTACGGCGGCTGGAGGAACGTTAAGATACTTTCCTCCGGCGAGTGCCGCAAGATACGCGACTGCTGCATCTTCCGCGTGAACGACCTCGAAGTTTTTTTGTAGCTAACTCATTTCTCAACATTTGTTGAACTATATTCGGCAGATTTTTAGTAACTTTGCGATTATTAACGGACAATATATGAAGAAGCTCATTCTAATTTTTACGATAATACTGTCTTGTTTTGCCGCAAAAGCACAAAGCATAGACGAACGTATAGGAACGGCAATGAATACATCCGATTTCTTTGGTCTGCATGACATTTATTACAGCACTCCGAAAGATTCGATATCCCCGTTCTTAGAGGTATTCTCACGCTGCCTGATTGGCAACCGTTTTAATCGTCCTGATATATCCATACCGGCCTTTGATGAATTACTTAAAACTCAGTCTGAAATGCTTGATCTGAACCTGCTGCTACAAAGTTCAGTCATGTATTCAATGGACTTGAGCAGGGTCGGTAAAAACGAAGACGCATACAATCTGCTCTCCGCAGTATTATCATCGGCATACCAAATGGTTGACTCTACGAGTCTTAAGCCTTATGCCGATATGGCTGCACAATACAAAAGTCTGACACAATATTCTCCATATCAGATTTCTTTTAACGGAGATAAGGGAATTATACCGTTTGACACAATTCCGACAGGGAAACAAGGCAGTCAGCAATATTTGATGCAGATTACCGAAGCACGAATCAATGGTAATCCCGTAAAGATTACCTTTGACACTGGTGCAGGAGTTAATGTTATTACTGATTCTTTGGCCCGAGCCTATGGACTCGAATTCCTTGATGCCGATGTTGCCGCCACCGGCGTAGAATCATCTGCCGGCAGATATGCCATTGCCAAAGAATTGTCGTTAGGTAATATCAAGATTAACGATGTTCCATTCTATGTCATTGACATAAGAAGTCACAACGACGAAGCCGATAAATATATTGATGTCCTTGAATTTATCGTTGGCAGTGAGCTGATGCTTCAGCTTAAAGATGTAACTCTTGATTTTTCAGCCAAAGAAATTCAAGTACCTGCTGTTGCTGCCAGCCCATCGAGTGTGCGACCGAATATGTGTTTTTCTTCTCAAATGAATTTGGTAACACAAGCGCAAGTAAATGGACAACCACAAATGATGAAACTTGACAGCGGAGATGCAGGGTTCGGAAGACTCAACAAATTCTACTTTGACGCAAATAAAGATTATCTCACAACAAACTGCAAAAGTGATACGGTTAGAATGGCTGGGGTCGGAGGTGTTTGGTCGGTACTCTGTTACAAACTGCCGGATGCAACATTGACTCTTGGGGGCAATTCAGTTACAGTACCGATGTTAGACGTTCAAACCGAGCAGCATGGCAACTATATGGAGGAGGATAATCTTGGTATAAGAAGCATGATGCTATTTCGCAAAGTCCGCTTTAATCTTGTAGATATGATTTTATCGACAGAGTTGTAATAGCGTCTTTTCGCGCACCTCATATAGTCCATAACTTCGCTGAAAATCTCAGCAAGTTATGGACTTTTCTTTTTCCGACCTCAACTTTAACTCCGTCGAAACGCTTCCGGGCTTCGAGGCCCGCGCTGCGTTCACTGTCAATTCCGCGTCAGTATTCCGCGAAGACGTGGATATTGTGCCGACTATTGTAGACGATACTCTCTCATACGTTCCGTGGGGCGGCGACAATCAGATGCCGTTCGACTTGCTCGCGCTCGTCGAAAAGGACGAAACTTTGGCAACCTGCCAGTGTTTCAACGCCGAGGTCTGCTACGGTTCGGGGCTGCAATACTGCGCCACCGAAGCCTCCGCTTCGGTCAAGTCGGCAGTCGATGACTTCCTACTTGACAACGACCTCGCCGCTTACTTTCTCGGCATCTGTCAGGACTTCAAGCACTTCGGATTCGCCGTATCAGTGCTTATTCTCAATGAGGACGGCACAAGGATTGTGCGCCTGTTGAGAAAGGAAGCCTGTTATTGCCGCTTCACTCCGGCTGACAAGCACGGTCGTATTTCCAAAATCCTTTACGCCAACTGGCGTAAACCCATCTCGTCGCGGAGCGACATCGAGGAAATCGACCTACTCGACCAGACTTCGCCGTGGCGAGATCTGCAAGACAAACTCGCCAAAAAGTCGAAGTGCCGGAAATTTGCTATTGTATCGCGCATCCCGACCGTGGATAGCACATACTATCCAATTCCGTATTACGGCGCGTTGTTCCGGGGTAAGTGGTACAACATCAAGCAGCTTATCGGCATCGCAAAGGAAGCGAAGCTCAAAAACTCCGCTCCCATAAAGTACCACATCGAGGTCGGGGCGAAATATTGGGAGTCAATATTTCGTGCCGAGGGCATCACCGACCGCCGCAAGCAACAGGCGCGTATCGTCGCCGAGAAACAGCAGATTCTCGACTTCCTCACAGGTGCCGAGAACAGCGGCAAAGCCTGGTTCTCGACGTTCTATGTTACGCCCGATGGCAAGGAACAGCACGACGTGGTAATCAACAAGATTGACGATAGCAAGGAGGGCGGCGACTGGGAAACCGACATTCAGGAAGCAATCAATATGATATGCTTTACTATGCGGGTGCATAGTAATCTTGTCGGTTCCGTGCCGGGCAAGGCGCAGTCCAACAACTCCGGCTCGGACAAGCGCGAGCTTTACACCATAGCCCAAGCCCTCCAGAAGCCATATCACGACCTGCTCTTTACCGTGCATCGTATCATTATCCGATTTAACGGCTGGCAGGGCGTTCACCCCGAAATCCCCTTTATCCAACTTACCACGCTTGACGAGCATACCGACGCAAAGCAAGTGAAACTCCCCAACGCAAACGACAATGGCAAAGCTGATAACGACTGACGCGCAGTTGCGCTCACATCTTCCGAACATCATCGCCTCGGTCAAGGGCGAAACGCCCTTTATCGAAAGGCTCGCGCTCTTTCTCGACCTCGCCGAGGACTGGGTCAGAACGACTTTCACTTCCGAAACCACCTTTAACACCATCTGCGGCTATACCGACTCGAACCCGCTTAAAATCCTTACTTCGCGGCTCGCTGTCGCCGACGCTCTGCGCCGGGCTATTCCATCGCTCGACATCGTGCTTTCGCCTAACGGCTTTGCGGTGGTGAACACCTCAAACCTCGCTCCGGCATCGAAACCGCGTGTCGACAGACTCATAGGCTCGATGCTGAGCCACCGCGACGATTGCATCGCCGCTCTCTTGCCCGGACTCGTCGGGGCATCGAAGTGGCTCACATCCTCACAGGCCGACTTCTTCGGCGCGACACTTTTCCCTGACCTCGCTATCGTGGATAGTGTAGGCAACGTACAGGGCTGTCGTTGGGACAAGTATCTGGAACTGCGCCCGCAGGTCATAGACCTTGAGGCATCACTGGCCGAAGAATGGTTGTCGCCGGAACTGATGTCAGCACTCCGCTCCGAAAATCTGCGCGGAGATCTGACAGAAAAGCGGCACGAGATTGTCAGGCAGGTAAAAGCGCAGGTCGTGGGCTACCTGCGGTCGGGGTCGTTCAACTCGCGGAGGCTCGCAGATATTGTGAATTATATCCGGCTGAACCCCGAATTTTTCAGCGAATGGCACCAGTCGGAAACCGCGAAGCTGTTTGCGCCGCCGGTCTTTCGTAATGAAAAGAAGGCTTCGGGCTACTTCTTTTAGCGGTGTCGGGGCAATCGGCAGTCGGTGAAGCTACGTCGCAGGGGTCATTTGTCGGTCATATCGCATTGGAGTTATGGCACGAGGCACTGATTTTCCTGTGCGAAATTAGAATATGCGTCAGCAGGTCAAGGGCAGGTTTGCACTCCGTGTTCCTCCGTTCTTCGCTCCGTTGCAGAACGGCTTTCACCCTTGACTCTCTCAGCCTCCTATGCACATTCTTTGATTTGCACGTAAAATCTAAAGTGCTTCGGCACATAACTCTTAAATCAATTCGATATGATACTTCCCGACAAACGACCCGTTGAGCGCGACTTCGCCAACCTCACCGACTACTCGCAGACTTGCCCCGACGGTGCAAGAAAGTTCTTCGCCTTCATCCATTTCACCGATGAATCGACCTGCCTTTTCGCAAACATCTTCACGTTCAGCAGAACATTCGCCACGATGCTCGTGATGGAAAAATTCAGCGACTGCCTCGAATATATCAGCAGTATCAATATCCACGAGCAGGAATATTGAACGACCCGACCCACCTGTGGCGGCTCCCACTCCGGGAGTCGCCTTTGCTGTCTTTTACCCGGTAAGGGCATTACCGTACCTTCGCGGTACAATAATGCTCATACCTATGCAGACAATCTCGATTAACTTCATCGTACCGCAGGGCTGGCACGAGCTTTCCGATAAACAGCTCCGCTATGTTTATCAGCTTCTCGCCGATGATTTCGCCACCGACGACAAATCGTGCCAACGAGAGCAGAGTCAAGCTCGCTTGGACTATGCCGAGTGCAGCCGATTTTGCTGGGAAGAAATCAAGACCTTATGCCTTCTCCAGTGGAGCGGCACAAAGGTTATCGGTCGGCAAGACAGCGGGGCCTATCTCCTCAAAAAAGCAAAGATTCTTTTTGAGGTTACTCCCTTGACCCTCGCAGAGCTGCTGCCGCATCTCGACTGGCTCGCTTCTCTGCCGACGGTTCCCGTCAGGCTATCCAAAATCAACCGCCAGCACGCTCTCCCGGCTGACTTCTCCGAAGTGCCGTTTGAGACTTTCATTATCTGCGACAACCTCTATCAAGGTTATCTCCAGACGCAGAACGATGAACTGCTCGACCAACTTGGTGCTACGCTCTATGGCAAGGCCATGACCTTCAAGCCATACGAGCGCATAAGCATCTTCTACTGGTTCGCCGCGCTCAAAGATACCTTCTCGCGCAAATTCCCGGATTTCTTTCAGCCAATCAGCGCCGCCACCGGCGGCAACCTGCTCGGCTCTGCCGCGCCCTCGGTCGAGGACGCGATGAACGCTCAGATCCGTGCCCTCACCAAAGGTGATGCCACGAAAGAGAAAGAAGTCCTCGCGCTCGATACTCACCGCGCACTCACTGAGCTTAACGCCCAGGCTCGTGAGTATAAGGAACTGAACGCCAAAACCGCCTCCAAATGACAGCGCAACTCAACGGTCGATGGAACGCGGCGGCTTTCTTTGAAAACCTGACCGCAACCAACCGCCTTGCCCGACAAGAAGGTTTTACCTTCTGCCGCGTCAGCGGTCTTGACGGCTTCGAGGAAGCGGTCAACGAGGCACAGACTCAAACAGCCTTCGTCTGCGTCAGCGATATAGCCGACGGCTATACCGAGTTGAACAACACGCCGCGCACCCGCCGCGTCAAAACCGTGTTTTTCGCTATGCGCCACGCCGCCGAGGATATGGCGGCCCGCGCCGAGTGCATGGAGATCATGCGCGAACTGTTCCGTCAGTTCATGTCGCGGCTTCTCCCTGAAAAAGTCAAGTTGGAGCAGAACTGCATCTACCTTGACCCCCGAATAACGTTCAACGAGATTGACCGCTATTTTTTCAGTGGCGCCGCCGGTGCTTATTTCCAGATAGCCGTCGATGTGTTCACCGATTTAAGATACAACCCCGATGAATGGGCGTAAGCCCATCGGCAAAGTTGGCGCTTGAACGTCAGCGGGCGCAGGGCGCAGCTCTGCGGTCGATGGTGCAAGCTATCAAGCCAACCTTTGCCAATGGAACATTCCTATGAATACAGATAAAAACAGTGTCGAAGCCCGCCGTAAATACGTCCGGGCCTTCAACTCCACTATGGTAAAGATATGGCGCGAGCAAATCGCCCTTCTCGGTGTCATCGATACTGGGGCGCTTTACCGCTCGACGGTCGGCATATCTATGACAGCCGACGGCAAGTTCATCGACATTACTCTTGAACAGGCATTTAACACCTACGGTCTTTTCGTTGACTATGGCACGGGCCGCAATACTCCGCGAGGCAACCCCGGCGACATTGGCAAAGCCAACGGTCGCAAGCGCAAGCGGTGGTTCTCTCGCAAGTATTTCGCTTCCGTAATGAACATTCAGGAGTTCTACGCAGACTCTCTCGGCCAGGAGTTCTGCCGTGCCATTTCCAACGCTCTCAATCCCGACATTATGCGCCGCACTATAACATTATAGCTAATCTATTTTGCAATAGACCTTTGCAGATACTCTCTATTGCTATCTCAATAGCATAGTCTACAATGCCTTCAATTATGGTTTATTCGACCAATCGTTTCTGAAATAACAGTTTAATTCAACGAAATCCTCAAATAAACCATTTCGTTGTGGATTATATCATAAGAACGCAAATATAGACAATTATTTTTGTTCCAAAAAATCTGCTTATAATGTTCCTCCTCAAATGTAAACAGACAGTTTTCTCCACTATAATCAGTGTTCTTGTAGGCTTGTATTTCATAAATCAGATTTTCTCGCCTATCAAAGAAATGCAAGTCTAATGAGAGATCGCAATCACCAAGAACCTGACAAACATAAATGCCATTTTTGTTCACCGCTATTGGCTCATATAATGTTCTCATGATTAGTTTGCCGGCTGTTGAATCATACCACAACACCGAATTGTTATGATAATCCAAAGGAACTTTAAATCCCAATAACTTCAAGTCTGGATAATATAGCAGATTATCAATACAATATAATTCATCGTCTGTTACAGCTTCATATATCGCACATCTATCAACTGAATCCAAATCAGCTATTTGTTCTCTTACGTCTTGAAAAATTTTATTCAAAACGTCATATTGAGCGATTGAATCCACACGTTGAGGATAGATATTATAATCATCTGACGTGCTATCTGCTTGCATATACTCCTCTTTGCTGATTTTTTCCACCGAAAAAACAGCTTTTGCAACTGCAACTTCAGAATCAGCATTAACTTCGTTAGAGTTGCAATTACAGGATATTAACAATATGGTAATGAGCAATCCGCCAAAAGCTATAACACCTACTATTTTATGCCAATTCTTCATGCTATTTTGTATTTGCCGTTGTCATGCGCAAAGTTACACATTTTCGTTGACATACAGCGCACTCCGTTGAAAATTCGTGTCTTTTCCCCGGTATAGTTGCCGCCATAACTTTGCCGTATAAACAGCATCAGTTATGGCTATTGATACAAAATCACTTTCTCAACTCATTGCCGAGTTTCGCAAGTTGCAGACCAAAGACTCCATAACCCCGGAGTCGTTGGGCTATATCCTGCAACGTATCGCAGACCTGCTCGCTACCGCCGGAACCTCGGAGACTCAGGCAATCCTCGGCAACTGGTACAATACGCTCTCCAAGGTCGATCACACCGCCGTCTGCAAATTGCAGCAAGGCCCGGCTGACCGTAACTTCGTCAGGCTCTCGAACACGTTCATCGACCTGCTGACTGGCCAGCAGATGACAAACGAGAACGCCACAATAATAAATATGGCAACCACCGAGCGGGCCGGGGCGATGAAAGCGCAGCAGGTAGTTGACCTCAACAATACCCGACGCGCCGTTGCCGACATCGAGAAACTTCTTGATGTGATTCAGGCCAAACTCGGCATGACCGAAGGCTCCAAAGGGCTGTATAACACAGCCCAGATTTCGTGCGTAGTCCAAAACGGACAACTGCACGTCCTCGGCGCACAGCAGCTTATCGCTGACGGATATGTGCCATATATCTTCCGTCCCGTCCGAAAGCGCAATCCTTTCAAGGACAAGGACGCGACCGCCGAGCAACTGGCCGCGAAAAAGTATTGCTCCGTCAAGAAAGGATGGGGTGTGTTCGGCTCGCTCTATGCCGTGAAACTCAACGGCACTCAGGTTATGTTCTCCACCGGCCCGCACAATCTTCTATGCACGGAAAAGCAGCCGGGATATTCCGGTTTGCCTGAGTATTTCGTCTCCCACAGCGTCAACAAGGAGGGGAACAGGACTTTCGGCTGGGGGCGCACATCGGTGCATTTGCTCGACGGCAACCTCGCAAAAACGACTGCGAGGAAAAAGGAGCGTATGATAAGGCTGCGCTTCGGAATCGGTTTCGCAAAACCGATTTATCCCGGACGCGCCGCCATCACACCGGCCAATCTCGCAAGCTCGCTCGCCGAGTTCTTTCTTATCTACAATCCCGCAACCGAAAAATGGACTTTCGGGAAATAAAAAGAAAGCCCGAAGTTGACGCTCCGGGGGTGCTATCTTTTATACTTCTCAACTGAAAGCCCACAGGGGGTTGCTATCATCGATACGTCGCACAGGAAAGCCGTGGTAAATACTACGAGGGTGCTATCCGGCATCTGTCAGAGGTATCCACTTTTCTTAGCTTGGCTTCACTTTCGTTCAGAGGTGTCCGGTCGGATTAGCTTGGTTTCACTTAACAATACGCAAAGATAATACTTTTTCTTCACATACACAACTCGTTAACCCACAAAATCATGAATCTCCACAAACATAAGCCTACAATTCAGCTTCTATCCGCAATTCTGCTGATAGTGGTAGGCTGCGGCCTCCTGATTTCCGGCTTCATCATGCCTCCGCCCGGCGAAATTCATAATTCCGTCCTTGTCGCCTTCGGCGAGATTCTGACTTTCGCGGGCGCTTTGTTCGGCATTGACTACCACTATAAATACAAAAACCATGACAACAATCAAGAAAGGTAGCAGGGGCGACACCGTCGCCCTCCTGCAACGCAAACTCAACCTCATTCCTGACGGTATCTTCGGCCCGATTACCGATGAAGCCGTTCGCGATTTTCAGAAATCGCACGGCATCGCCGTGGACGGCATCGTAGGCCCGAAGACCTGGGCGGCTCTCGGTGTGGGCTCGTTACCGAACACCCGGCGCATCGACAAGATAATCCTCCATTGTTCGGCCACGCCGGAGGGGAAGGATTATACTGTCGCCCAAATCCGCCAATGGCATCTTGCCCGTGGCTTCTCCGATGTCGGCTATCACTATGTGATATACCGCGACGGTTCCGTTCATCGTGGCCGTCCTGAAACCCAGGTCGGCGCACACACGACCGGCTACAACCCTCATTCCATCGGAATCTGCTACATCGGAGGCTGCGCAGCCACCAAAAACGCCAAGGGGGAATATCCTCCCAAAGACACGCGCACTCCGGAGCAACGTGCCTCGCTCGTCAAACTTGTTGCCGAGATGCGGAAGAAATATCCCGGCGCCACAGTACACGGACACAACGAGTTCGCAAACAAGGCTTGTCCTTCGTTCAACGTTCAGAAAGAGCCTGAGCTATGCGGTCGTTAATCTTCATCCTCGCGCTGGCACTCATCACCTCGTGCCGCTCACATAAGGAACTGCAACAGGACAAGTCCCTCGCAGTCGATTCCGTCGCCCGGTCGGAACATCACCGCACAATCGCGGTGATTGACTCCGCTATCCGCAATATTGATTTTAGCTTCGATACCCTGAAAATCAATATCGAGCGGCCTTATTCCATTGGCGACATCGTCGCCTGTCAGCCTGAGATTATTCGCATCAAGGCTGTAAAGGGGCGCGTGGTTGACCGGCGGCGTGTTCATAAGGACAGCGTCGAAGCCTTCAATCGGCTTGATACGGTGGCTTATCGTCAATCAGCCGCCGAGACTTCGACAGAACACACCGCCACGACGCGCCTCTATAATCCGCCTGACGGCACGGCGGTTATAATAATCGCGCTTATAATCGTCGGGATTTTATTCTTCGTTTGCTATCGCAAGCGCTGATTTCATAAAGCACTGAAAGTAGAAGTTTTTTCATAAATTGGCAGAGCGAGTTGCCCGTGAGGGTAGCTCGTTTTGTTTTATATGTCGCGTTCATCTTTTCTGACCCTCCCGGCTGGTGGCGGATGTCGGCCATACTGACCTCAATACGTCTTCCGTTTGATGTCTACATCCTTCCGTGTCCGAGCATCGTTGGTCGAGGCTCCGTTTCTCTCCGCTTCGACTAACGACCGCTGCGGTTTTCGGGTCGATAGATTGCGCCCTGCAATTCCATTCCGCTTCTTCCACGACACCTCCACGCCGCTACGGTTGCCGCTCCGTACCTCCGCGACACCTCCGCTCTGTTGCGGCTCGTGGCGCTCCATTGCATCTACGGTTACAAACTATCTTTGACGGCTACGCTCTCGCTTTCCCCCGACACCGCTCCTGCGTCACGGTGTCGGTTCGCTTCGCTCCGCTGTCAACCCGAAACCTCCGCTTGCTATTCCGACCCGTAAGGACAGGCATCTTCACTCCGGCCTCCAATCGGCGCACTGCCGCCATCCGCCACCATCCTCCCACCCATAAGAGGACTGATGAACGCACGGAGATTTGCCCGTGGCACTCGCTCATTTCTCGCCCTGTCGGGCAGTATGGATTGTTCGCCGAGGGCAAAATGTAGGCGGCTTCCATTATCGACCCCACCCGGAACGTGGCTTATGCAATGGCATTTGACCGCTCAATACGTCAGTCGCTCGCATCCCCAGTCATCGCTGACTCCGAGCATTTTTGGCCGAGGTTCCGATGCTCTCCACTTCGGCTAAAAACCGCTGCGTCCTTCGGGTCGAGAGATTACGACCTCCGGCTTGCCATCCGCTGTTCCCCGACACCGCTCCTGCGTCACGGTGTCGGGCGCGTATGTCTGCGCCTGCGGTAATAAACTCTCTTTGACGGCTACACTCTCGCTAACACCGACACCTCCGGCTGAGCCTACGGTGTCGCCTCGCTTCCGTTCCGCTGTCAACCCGAAACCTTCGCTTGCTATTCCGAGCCATCGATGCCGGTCTGCTTCGTTCTTTCCTCCAATCGCACGGATGCCATACTGTCAGCCGCGTTCCTCCCACCCACAGAGGAAGAAGTCGCCCACATTCCAAGCCCCCGGCACGTTCCTCTCGTTCATCGTCTGCGACGCTATGCCCACCCCAGGCCCCGATGCGCGATGCGCCGATGCACTGACTCCACTCCGGCAGTCGGCCAACCACTTCACTCACTCCGAGTCTGCCTACGGCTTAGGGCAAGGGCAGGTCGGCACATTGTCTTAGTGCAAGCCCACGACAAAGTGCCTGTCGCTCCGTGCCTCCGCGACACCTGCCGTTTGCGCTAATCCTATGTAGGCACTCCGAGTTCCCTCCGTTCCTTTGGCTGACAAGCCTTCCGTTACGCGCCGCATCGTCATCACCGCACATCGCCATCGTTATTCACCTCGCCTTGATAAATCTGCGCCGAGGGAAAGCGGAGTGCTGTCGCAAAGGTCAATTTCCACGATGCGGAAATTTGACCTTCACGGCAGCGATTTTACCGCCCGTTCTGCATATAGCGGTAGGACGAAAAAGGGTCGGAGCGAAAACGAGGTTCAGCGCGGTGGGGGGTGTGCAATGCCACTACGGGGGCAAGCCCCCGTAACCCCCAACTCCCTCATTCTTCGGTCGTTTCATCTCGCAACCCGCTACAAAACCGAGATTTTTGTAGACGGGACCCGCGCAGATGCGGTAGATTTGCCTGATATGCAAATCTTTAAGGCTCAATTCAGACGGGACCCAACGGCTTCCGCCGCCCATCCGAATTGAGGCCGGTTCTTTCCTTCCCGGCACCCTCCCGTCGGCCCTGTATCCTGCCCGACACCAACCCTGTTTAACGTCTTTTCTCGTCCGAAAAGACTCCGCGATATTTGCAGGGAACACCTACAAATATCGGTTAATCAATAAGGAATTATGCCAAATTATACATCTACCGCCAACGTCATCCTTTCCGTCAATGGTAAGCAAGCGCAGAAGATGCTCTCGCAGCTCGAAAAGGATGCCCGCCGTCTGGAAAAGCAGATAGCAAAGGCAGCATCCGCAGGAGATAAGGCCACGATGAAGAAACTTCAACGTGAGCTGAAATCCACCCAGCGGATGATAGAGCAGTTGAAAGGCTCTGCCGCTTCTACCGAGAATGTTCTGAGGCGTCTTGACAAGGCAACACCTCGCGAACTGAACAAGGCATTGAAGCAACTGAAGAATGAGTTGAACGGCATAGAGCGCGGCACCGCCGCTTGGGACGCTCAAATCGATAAGATTAAGGCCGTCAGACAGGAGATTGACAAGGTCAATGAATCGATGCGCGACCAGGAATCTCTCTCTGACCGCGTCATGAACTGGATTAACAAGTGGCAAATGGCCCTTTTGGCTGTCGGTGCAGCCATTACAGGGCTTGTAATGGCAGGTCGTGCCGCCGTCAATGCTTTTGCGGGTATGGAGCAGGAGATGGCCAACGTCCGCAAGTTTACGGGTATGGATGCCGATGAAGTCGCCGCCTTGAACGAGGAGTTCAAGAAGATAGACACCCGCACCTCCCGTGAGGAACTGAATCAGCTGGCGCAGGAGGCCGGTCGCCTCGGAAAGTCCTCGCAGAAGGATGTTTTCGGCTTCGTCCGCGCCGCTGATAAAATCAATGTCGCCCTCGATGACCTCGGAGACGGTGCTACGCTGACCCTCTCCAAGCTCACCGGCATCTTCGGTGACGAGAAGCGGCTCGGCACCGAGAAGGCTCTGCTGTCGGTCGGTTCTGTTATCAATGAGTTGTCGCAGAACTGCTCGGCCTCGGCTCCCTATATCGCTGAGTTCGCCTCACGTATGGGAGGCGTCGGCGCTCAGGCCGGCATGACCGTGCAGCAGATTATGGGCTTCGCCGCTGTCCTTGACTCCAATAACCAAAAGCTTGAAGCATCTTCGACGGCTCTCTCGCAGGTTATTGTCCGCATCTACCAGGACCCGGCTAAATACGCCCGTGTCGCCGGTATGGATGTGCAGAAATTCTCCAATCTCGTCAAAACGGATATGAATGCCGCCCTGATCGAGTTCCTTTCGACTCTCAAACAGGTCGGCAACATGGATGTCCTCTCTCCGATGTTCAAGGACATGGGCGAGAACGGCTCACGTGCCA
>ERZ780168.51-NODE-51-length-106256-cov-13.923419_pt1 | contig 106256 bp, 144 predicted proteins | sample MGYA00510981_ERZ780168 | MGnify/ENA primary metagenome ERZ780168 (study PRJEB29588, sample SAMEA2158769) | human gut metagenome | biome: human gut; feature: human-associated habitat; material: faeces | place: Denmark | collected 2008/2010 ...
CTTTAAAAATAAGAGGGTCGCCCTGCAGGGCGACCCTCTTATTTTTAAAGGATAAACGGACTGTTAGTTTTATAACACCTATCTAAAATCATTGATTTGAAGGCACAAACAGTTAAAAAAAAGAGGACGCCTAAAAAGCGTCCTCTTTCATTTTACACCTTCGCTCTTACAACTGCTAGGACATTATGCCGCCACTCATATCCAGACGTAACAAGCATTTTTACATACTGACCCTTGCTATTGATACATGATCCGTTTCGGCCCGTTAGTACAGCAGGTTTCTTGTCTTTCAGCAGGTAGATAGCAATACTGGAGTCATGGACAACCACGTCACCAGGCTTCAGCTCATTCTTATAAAAGTCAATACTTTTATTCGGGTACACGACCTTACAGTCGATCAGCTTGTCCGCATTAACAATAGACTTTTCGCCGACGCCATAGCCAGCCTTGCTGTGACTCAGGATCTTTCCAGCCTGCAGCAGACCAACATCCTGCAGTACCCAAGAGACAAAGTGCGCACAGCTTGAACCAGGTTTAGACAGTTTCTTAGTTGCGGCGAACGTAGTCTTCGCCGTATAACCGTCGCCTTTGTAATGCCACTTGTTCTTTAGCATGTAGCCACTGATTGTCTTTGCAGACGCGACAACTGCTTCTGAGATAAGCTTCTCCTGTGTCTTCGGTCCCACAATACCGTCCACGGTCAGACCATAATTGTACTGAAAATTACGAACAGCTTGGTCGGTCTTGACGCCCCAGATGCCGTCCTCGGCGAGCTGATTGCCTAGAATATTTAGTCGATGCTGTAGCAACTTAACCTTATCGCCGGTGTCATTCTTCATCAGCAAGCCAGTGCTATTTTGAGTCTGGGTTTTTGCAGGAGCGGCAATTTCAAAGTATCCATGGTTCATATCAACATTACCTTTGATACCGGACACGCGACCCTTGCTGCTATACTGCCAAGCCCAAACCTTGCCAGTGTAATGGAGCTTAGAGCCATACTCAGCCAGCCAAATTTTTAGGCCAGCAACTCTGGAGGTGACCAGCTTATTCTTCAGAAAATCGGTCGAACTATACAATCCGCACTCATAACCTGCGTCCTTTACCGTCTTTACGAACCTTAGAACAATGTCTGTTCTAGTAGCGTCGGACAGTTTCAAAATGGCCGTTTCATATTCCTGGTCGAAGAAGAGGGGAAGGTCAAACTTCTTTCCCTCGATTGCTTTTAGGAAAGTCTTGGCTTCCTGTTCACCGCGAGCCACACTATCAGCATAGCTATACCAGTAAGCCCCAACCTTGATACCGGCGGCTCTAGCCCCGGCATAATTTACTTCAAAATACTTATCCTTCTGAGAGATCTCTCGCCCGTAACCGGCGCGAAGGATGGCGAATTTTACGCCATCCTTCGCAACTTTTTTCCAGTCGATTGCTCCCTGATGTACGGATACATCAACACCCTTTAATGCCATATTACTGCTCCTTCATCTATATGAGTTATCCTGTTGATTCTGTTTCTGTTATTTCTGACGCGCTGAGGGTGCCGCTGTCATCTACAGCTAGTTTAAACTTTTTAGTGCTTCCCTCTGTGGAAGAGTTAATGATAAGATCGGAGCCAACTCTTTGGATGTTGTCAGCGAGGAGCCTGTCGTCTAGCGGTTCTATCTCTTCCACAACCGTATATATGTCTGGCAACACTTGCCCATCCGATTCGTAAGCGTAGAAATACGATGCCTTATCTTCGGAGGTGATTAAAATATATTTTTCACCGGTGTTGGTTCGATCTTTTGGATATCCAGTCGGAAAATTTAACGACGACCAGCCGCCCGCGCTACCATATACAAAGCTCATAAGCCCCAGCATGTACAAATTCCCAACATACTGGAAAGGCACACCATCTTCTTCTATTGTCTTTACGGCAGCTGGAGGAGATATGAAATTCATTTGATTAGCACTGTAGCCATTTTGAATTTGGATCTTAGTTCCCTCAGTAAGAAACGGGAGGTGTTCCTTATCTGCCATGATAAAATTCCATGGGGCACTGTTGCCGTTCCTTACATTCCCATAACGCCCGATCGGCATCGTCGCCTTAGTTCTTGTTAGCTTGTACAAGCAAGGCGCGTCCACTAAGTCACCAAAGTTTCCAGAGAAGTCTGATGCACCGATATTTTCCCGCGCCTGAGCTTTTTCACCGTCAGAAAAATTTTGACTAGACCAAGCGTAGACATATCTATCACCAAAACTGTTAATGCTATTATTGACGCTATTCATCTGAGCGTTAAATGCTGTACTAACCCGATCAACATCCTTCTTCTTAGCAACACTCTTGGGCAGTAGCTCTTCCGGCAACAGCTTAATATCATACTTATTTTTAGTCGTCTGATCATTGCGATATATAGAGAGAGTCTTGTTTACGTATTCGCCAGTACACATCACAGATATCGTACCGTTATGCACACAGATACAGAACGAGTTGGTTGGCCATGTAGATGTGTCTGGCGGCAACACATAGTTATCTTGGAAATTATCAAGAAAAGGAGTCGTGCTAGCCCATTCCGGGAAACTATCATCACACTCCCGGCATTTTGCAGTAAGAGTAATCCTTTCGTCGCCGAAGTCGATATCGTATGACTGGCCTTCAGTTAGGTTAAACCAAAACATTATCTCCGTCGGTAAATCCACTCGCAAGCAATACGGACTTAACTACCGTTTCCTTCCCAAGGTAATCCTTGTACGCAACTCTATTCCGCATTATCATATTCTGAATTGCGGTAAGTAAATTTTTAATATTCAGTTTATTCAAGACAACACCGCCTTATTGAAACGTTGGTCGGGGGAATCTTCCACTGTAATCGTATCCCCTCCGGCATCCATACCTACTGCAATAACATTGTTGTCATCAGATGCTCCGCCAGTAGAATCAGACCATTGCCATTTTGTTACTAAACAATAAACATTTTGTACATGTAGGTATACCGTGCCTGCCATGAGCGCATCGTAAACTTCCTGTGCAGTTACGGCTACGCCATCTTGATTATATAAAGTATATGTCAACCAACCTCACTCCCATTCTGAACTACATCGAAAATTGTTACACTACCGCCGCCGAACTTAGCGTTAGACTTGGAGATCTGCTTTGCCGTTCCCGCATCAATAATCAGAATCTTTGCGTTGTCAGGAAGAGCTTGAAGCTCTTCGAGATCCACAACGCTTCGCAAAGCCAAAGGTTCGCTCATATAATTCACTCCTCACATCAAAATAATTTTCCCGTCTTCATCAGTCAGCAGTTCTCCGTTATTACTAACAGCCGCCAACATATTCGCATCCATTAGACTAGCTACTGTATCATCCGCTACTAACGCGGAAGCTCCTCCTGAATTTTTATACGTCCATTCATGGAGTTCTTCATCATACATATACTCTGTTTCCGTATCCATTTCATAGAACGTACTGCCATTTGAAATCGGCATTCCATCAAAAGTTTTGATTGGCTTTGTATCGGTAGATTTGCCAACAAAGTTCATATCATTTTTATTCTGATGGCCGCCATATTTAATCAAGGACACCATGTTAGGTCACATCCTTTCATCATCAATGTTAGAAGACCTGGAGGTTATTCCTCCAGGTCTTCTTTCTTATCCATATTCATCAAAGCTGCCAGCACAGCGCTGACGACGACCGCCCCAGCACTGATCGCTACAGTCTTTGCACTTGCCACATCGGTGACGCCGTTAACCCATGCTACCAGGTTCGCGGCGATAGCACCGGCGGCAGCCTGCAGTGCGGTACGTAGTGCTCTATGGAGCCATTCTCTTTGTTTCATAACTATTACTCCTTCCGTTAGTACAGTTATTCTTCATTCTTGGTGGGGAGCTGTTTAAGCTCTTCTACCATTTTTGTAATCGTACCATTCCCACCTAGTGAATGGTACGCACAATAACTTTCCAACACATTCTGCATCGCATACATAGGGATGTAACCCATGTTTACATAATGCGAATGATCTCTAATAATTTCTGCTCGCAGCAAACACTTCATCCCGTCGTTAACTGCATGGTAGCGCTGGAACAGTGTTTGCTGCTTTTTGTATAAAACCGCCCATACCCCTGTCAAGAAAGAAACAAGCACAGAGACAATTACTTGAGGTACATACTCAATCAATTTGTTCACCTCTTTTACAAACTGTGGTCTGCCTTGCAATTGCACCAGATTAGTCAATTGGGTATGAGATAGAGACCACGTAATTCCCCGCAGCACCATAGACCAATTGAAGCCCACCGTTTGCTAGAATCTTTCCGCGCAAAGGGTGTTTGTAGCTTGCTGTCCACTGGCACATCTCAAATGGCACTAATGTCCTGTGTTGAGGGCAAGGAACAATAGTGCTATTCAAAATAGTCTTCCAAGCGGAAATACTTTTCCCTAGGGTTATTGTGCCACTGATCCAGCATATCCCCATTTTCTTTGTTACTGTCAATTTCCCATCCGTGAAAGTGCCGGAAAGACCAGATGTACTCGCAAATTCGTCGTACTCCCAAGTTTCGCTATAACATCCTACGCTTGCATCTACGGTCCCGGACAATGTCAACCTGCCATTTTTAAAAATTAGCGCCGCTTCCGGAGCTTCGTCGCCGTCATCGTATGTTTGAGATATTGTCATAATTGCGGAGCTAGTTTCTGGATCACCGGTGTCATTAAAACTTGTCTCAATCTTATTCGTAACATGGACTGTATAATCACCATTTGTTACTCTGTCTTCGCCTTTGACAAGGATATCTTTGCCGGATATTTTGCCATCAATTATTAGCTCCGTAATATTGGTTTTTTTATCTGTTTTTAAAAGTAACTTTCCGCCACCAAGATTCATATTTCCATTATCCATCTTAAATATACTCCCCGCAGTATTCGCCAAAGGGTCAGAAGCAATTCCGTTGTAATTCTTAGATCTGAGTGTTCCAGTCACTTTAATGTCCTGAGCAAACAAATTCTCCGTGTCAATGTTTTTTGCTTTAGCTGCTCCCACCGCCAGCTTATCCGTTGTAACACATCCTGCGTCAAGAGCTTCCGTTATTACGGACCCTGTCGCTATCTTCGCCCCGTCAAAAAGTGTTGTGTCAGTCTTACTACACCAAGAGGCGAGCTTTTGATTCGCCTCATGCGCTTGATTGTACGCGGACTTTGATGCCTCATAAGAACTAGAAACGGACACTTCAGAATAAGCGAACGTGCCATCTGTAAATTGTGTCAACACGCAAGTGTACAGCACGCTGGTCGCAGAACTATCGCTATACGTTGGCTCCGTCTCTATCCACCCGTTGCCAGGAGGAACAGATGTTGGTTTGCTAGGCGGGCTTAGTGTTGACACCTGAGTTTTGTAATACCGAGTCTCTGATTCCACACTAGTAACATACGCCAGTGTTATCATTGCAGAAGCTAGTACACTCATCAATTATCACCTTCCAGTTGAGCGACAAAAATTGCCTTGTTGTTTACTTGGTCTGCGTCAATAGTAAGAGTCTGGCCGGTCTTTGTCGTTGTCGTCTCTCCATCCTTATACCATTTAATCACTCCCAGCTGCGCAATTTCAGAGGCAGTCAATTCTTTGCCGCCCTTATACACGTGAGCGGTCAAAGTGGTGGCAATAGAAGTGTTCTTAAAAATAGTGCCGTTAGATGACGTGATAGAAATCGTTACCGCGTCTGCGCCGTCCGTCCCATTAGTGCCGTTTCTACTAACACTAAAAGAGGTAGTAGAGTTTCCATCATCGTAGTTAACCACGGTTTTAGCCCACAAGTATCCGCCCGCAGCAACAGCAGGGATAGTAGTGCCCCAGTCAGACTCCGGCGGCGTGTTCCCGTTGGAGCTGGATGCGTAGGTAACAGAGGTGCTTGACACACCAACGCTGCTACCGTCAGTCCCTTGGCGACTAACACTAAATGCCGTTGTTGAATTGCCATCGCTATAAGTCACCACAGTCTTAGTCCATAGATACTCGCCATTAGAAATAGCAGGAATTGAAGTCTGCCAGCCACTATCGGGGGCAGTCGTGCCATTAGCTCCCTTTGCATATGTAACGGATGTAGAGGATACCTTAACGCTTGTACCATTAGTTCCTGAGAAAGAAATGGCGAAGGTGAACTGCTTGTAAATTGTAATGTCATTACCAATATGAACCGGGATTTTTACCGCACCACCCTCTGTAACCTCGGACGACACTGTAATTGTTAAGGTGGGGGCTGTAGTGCTTGTATCCTTTGAAACCGTCACGCCAGTTGGCTTCTCAATCTCGGACACATTGATTGTTACAGGGATCTGTGTCGCCCCTTGCAATGCGATAACCTGAGTAGTCGTACTACTGCCGTTAACAGCAGAAGTGGCTGTACCCGGAAAAGCGTGTGCTTCAGATGTCAGCATAACCGAATACGCATCTGTAATATCAGTTAATGTAATTTGATCAGATGACCTAATCATTTCTAAAAATCTCCTTATCAAGTAATCAGGCTACACATAAATACAGCCTTAACGTCTATGTCATTTGAAGTAAGCGTCATTGTAAAACCATCGTTTCCAATTCTGGGGTCTGATGAAAGAATGATACTAAACGAATCTTCGCCAAATTTTTGCCACGACCATTGCAAATATGACGAAGTACCAAAAGAATTCTTTAAGTCTGCTATAGTTGAAATCTTTTTAGCTCCATAATATACTGTCGCTGTTAACGTAGTAGAAATCTCGTTATTCCGGAAAACATTACCCCTAGAAGAATCGACGCGGACAAGCACGGCATCTTCGCCGTCCTTACCATTTGAAATTTTATTTAGCGTCAAAACTTTCTCGTAGTTATTGTCTTCATATTTTACAGTAAATGTGACTGTCGCCACAGTTTTGCTTATATTTGTGAGAGTGAAAACTCCCGCGCTCGTGTCATATGTTCCGTTGCATCCATCGCACGCATACGTAACAGTGCATTCAGACAGTTGGTCTACTAAGCCCTTCGTAACCTTTAGCTTTACAGTGTAATCGTCAAGTGTCGTCGGAGTTCCGTTTCCGTCACAAAGAACGCCAATATACTCTCTTGACAGTGAGACATTGATAGGAGCGCTCGCATCCTTCGAATATCCGGAGATAGTCAAAGTTGACCCGTCCCAAACCAACGCGCCATTACCAAAGTTAAACGTTCCGTCAGACAAAATCTTTACGCCATTATTTCCGCCGACATAGATCGAACCGTCCTTCGCGATATAGGTTCCGTCATTTGTAGACGCTATAGAGTTCTTGCCGCCAGTGGATAGGGAGGTAGCATTGACGTTACCTGTAAAGTTTGCTGTACCATCCTCGTTAAACGAAATCACAGTTCCATTTTCACTGACGATGGACAGTACCGAGTCTCCCTTGGGGTCGATTGAAACCGTGTTCGTGCCGTTTGTTACGGTCAAACCGTCGGCGTCAAACCGCATACTGTTATCAGAGTTGTAGATTCCAAGCGACTCACCTAGCAACAGCTTGCCGCAAAGGACTTCACCATTGATACCGTACCCCTCAGTGTACTCTCCGGTTTTCGGATTGACATAGAAGAACCGACCAAGAGCTGCGCGGGTAGACTTCCAGTTGTCATCTGTAATAGCGATAGTCGAGTTGATGATCTTCATCTGGATGTCTTCGTACTTCTCGGTCATCGGGTCAAACTTTCTGTAGAGCGTCCCGTGTTGGTCAACAACCATATTCTGATTGTCGGCACTGTCTATAATTTTTGTGTGTGTTGCGGATAGACCATTTTCTGTCCAGTTAGAAAGGACACCAGACGCGTCGGAACCCTTGACTGCCTGCTTTGTTACATAGTCAAAGGTAGACGCCATAGACGATGCGCGGGATAGAATATCCGCCACATCAGCTGTACCACTAAGCGTCTTAGTTACGTCGGAGAACTCGACAGACAGGCTATCCATATCTGAATAGTCAAGATCATAACTAACAAGCCTTAGTCTGTATACTGCGCCATCAACCTTAACCCGAATCCAATTACCTACAGAGAAGTAGTCAACTATCGGTGCGAACGCTGGGATGATCAAAAGATTCTTTAATGTAGCTGTAATAGTATGCTGCAGGTTCGCAGACTTGTAGATTTCTTTCTTAGCCTTGTCGATAAACTGAAGAGCCTGGTCAACAAGCTCTGAGTCAGTCAGTCCATCAGAGATGAAGTTGTCGTTAGAATATTCATCCTCTCTCCGGTAAGAAGAAAACTCAACCCACAAATCATGACCCAGGTATGTCTCCAAATCGAGAGCGCCCCGAATCTCTTCCTGCGCCCTTTCGATATACTGCTTTACCCCAAGTACCGGTTCATCCGAAGCCGTCTCCGCCCCCTCGTCGCCCAGGATAATCATAAGCTCTGAACTGCGAACATCCTTTTCTGCCTGTATCGCTAAAAGCTTGTTGTAGTATGGCAAATAGTACTGGCTATACATAATAGAGGTTGTTTCGCCGCCACCGGATTCCGTCAAGATATTTAGAACGTCTTGGCAGCAATCCTCAAATTCATCCAAACAATCCATGCTGTACTTCTTTAGATTATTTGTGAACTGCTCCAGCTCCAGCTTGAATAAACCAGTAATACTAACATCCTCAGTGTCTGAAATGGCAATCTTCTTTTCTACAAGTTGCTTTGCGTAGTCGGCATAATTGTCTGTTACGACAACAGAAATTGTACTCGACGTTGCCACGTCTTCTTCTTCGGTGTAGCTAGTAACAGTAAAATTGCCTGTCCACGTTGGAGTGCTTCCTTCTGTATTCACCCATGAAGTTGTGTTAATGGAGAACTTGAATCTGCTTGTATCAATAAACACTTTCGCCATTGCCTTTAGCGCACTCTCAACCGTAGCTTTTGATGTCCCAGAGGTCAGCTTAGACACAGCGATAGGGGAGAGGTTATCCGCTGTCAGTAAGGCAGCTTGTGCCGCAGCATTCGTTTCCTGGTGCTCGTAGGTTGGCATCATGGATGTCTGTAAGTAGCTGCCGAACTCTATCGCGCTAAAGTAAGCCTTGACCAGATTAGAGTAGCCAGCGATAGGAGAGGTGATCTTCTCTAAGTTTTCGTTCATCGACTTGTACTTATCTACAAGCTCGTTGTAGGAAACTAGAATGGTGGCGTCGATTGAGCTGCCAGCTTCTTCATTGTAGTGCTGACACAACTCATCGTAGCTGTTTAATTTTGCTACCAGCTCATCCGACATATCCTCTTTGGTATCATCCGTGATACACCAAATGTATCCGCCGCCACTTGGATTGCATAGGCGAACCGTCGCCGTCATCAGGTCATCGCCAGCAGTTAGTCGAAAACAATTTTTCACGGAACCAGTGTCTGTTTCGTAGGACACCTCGTCGGTGAGATTCTCAGTAGAAACAAAGATTGTTGTGTCCTGACCATACCCCTCGTTAATATTAGAACTGTTACATTCCGGGCAGTTGCCGTCAAATTCACCTCTATAACCGCAGTCTAGGCAGGTCCGCTCCAAGTCATACACTTCTACCGTTCGGGACGGAGTTCCTTTATCAGTAGACCCGGAAGGATAAACAAACAGACAGCCGATTTCTTCTGCAACGGCGTCGAAAGCATCTTTGATAGAATCGCCATCAAAAGAAAATGTCCGCTGCAGTTTTGCTATCGTCGAATCTACATGGCCAATAGAATAGTGAGGCGCTTTCTCCATTAGACGATGGAGGAGGGACGCGTCAGGTCTGTCCGGGCGATAGAGAATAGTAGGGAAGTTTTCATCGTAGTCATCTCTGTCGATGTCATCTTCCGTGTTAATCTCAATGTCGTGCAGTAAAATTTGAGACAGCTCGGCTTCACCCAAGCTTGTTGCGGTTATACTCTTCATAACACTAGAAGACTCCTGTGTGTTAACAGAGATAGAAAACCACTTATCCCACTCTTTACACCAGACTAACTTAAAGTCAACTACCTTATCCCATATAGGACAGACCCTACCGTCGAATTCTTTATATATATCAAAAGATAGTTCGCATGAATCACTCAATCTATCTGACAAGCTGATATTATCAGCCGTATTTAAAACGCCAAGCTTTTCTCCACCGCGCTTTGCTAACACTAGAGTCGGGCACTCTGGCGACCCAGTTCCATCAAACTGAATGCGAATAGCCATTAGAACACCACCTTCCGTATCGGCCTGTAAATAATTTTTACGTCACACGGTATGGAGAAGGTAATAGTGTTTACGCGATCCGAATAAGAGTTATAGAGCCGGAAGAATGTGAAATTGAAATCGTTATAAATCTTTTTGTGGGAGGCTAGGGAAGAGGTGACAATCTTGTCTACGCAGTCCATTGTTATCTTTTCTCCAGCAGTGCAGCCGGTTATAAATGTAACCCGCCCTTCCAGATTATTAGTAATAGAGAGATCCCCGTCCTGCTTACAAGTGACTTCTAAGAGGTCAGGATAAAGCACTCCAATCTCGTCCGAATCGTTTGTTATATTATAAGTTCCATTGGCGGCTTCTATAGAGAACGCAACAGTCGTAACTTTGCCAACACCAAACGGACGGTTAGTATTAAAGGTAAGGTTCAACCCAATAATATTTCCGGCAAACTCAATCTTCTCCACGTTGAAACTTCCCTGGAAGGTTATATCCTTCCACCCGTTTTCTTTTGGGTCAAGCAAAGCAAAGTCATAAAACCGTCTGCGGTTTAGCCAACGCATCAACTTGCGGTACTCATCCAAGGAAATCTCCTGGCCAGGCCCATCTGTGGTATTCTTGCAGATGCTAAATGTGGTAGAAAAACACTGCTCGTACTCCGTGCCTGTTTGAGCATAATAAACCCCGCCATGTTGCTTGACGGAGTTAAAGGTAATCTCAGACCCTGCGGAGCTGCTGTCCGTGCCACCGCTATCAAACGTGCATACGATGTAGCCGAGGCTACTAAGTTGCACGCCATCATATATGAAATCTGTTGCTCTCATATAGTAACCTCCTGTTCTTTTATTCTGCTACTGTCTGGTAGCGCCTATGAAACTCTCGTTCAATTTCTTTGAGCAGCCTAGCCATCTTTTTATTTAGCGCAGCATATTTATCGCTTTGCGCCGTCGCGTCTACAATTGCTTTGGCTAGTTCCGCCTTTAGACTAGAGACTTCTTCACTCAGCGAGTCAATCTCGTTTAGTGAAGCAGAATACCGTGACTCGAACAATTCTTTTTCGGCCAGCACATTATCGTACTTCTCTCTCAGCCGTTCATACTTGTTCTTTTGAGCCTGATATCTTCTTTTATAATCCAAACCATTTCCTCCAATAATGACGAACGGGAGCGGCATATGCCGCTCCCGTTTTCTATTACCATTTAATATTATTTTTTCCTTTTGCGTTTTTGCCCACTAGCCTGTCTACAGTCATCGCCTGAACCAGCTTTTCAAACTTAGGATCAGATCGTGCCGAGTTCATGAAGTCATTATAATTTGACACATTCGGAAGAACGATCTCCATATCGATAGAATTCTTGATATCGCCACCAGTGTTACCAGGAACTTTAGCAACCGGCCAATTAACACCGAAGTTCATAGCGCGGGCGATGAAGTTACGGGGGTTGTTCGCCATATCCCAGATGTTGGATGTAGCATCTCGATTCAAAACACTATCACCCCTCTTGAGCTGGGTAAGCAAAGCACCGTCAGATTTACGGATAATAGTTTCCGGGCCGTTCTCCTGAGTCCATGCAAACTCATCACGGGGGACACCCTGCACGCCAGAGGCATAGCCACGTTTCTTCATCCACGCAATCAGCTGCTTGTTGTACTTACCGCCAATCTTTTCGTATTTCTTTCCGTACTTCTTCTCAAAGCCCATCTTTTTGAAATACTCATTTCGCGCCTTCATTGACCAGTCATAGTCTTTATACTTCAATCTATGGATGAAGTATTTGTTAGGCTTTAATTTCTTCTTGTTGCCGGTGTACTTCTTCTTATAGAAGATTCCGTCCATTTTTTTATCATCTGTCGGAGTTTTTGTTGTAGTTGTACTACCCCCACCAGTATTTGATTTCGGAGTGCCCTTGCCCTCGTCAGTCTGATTTTCGACATCCTTGACATCCCCGGCGGCGTCAGAATCACCATTAGAATATAGACGAGCAACATACTCTTTGATCTCATTTAGAATGCCGTTTAAAGTAGTACACTCTTCGCTAAAGCTATCACTGTAATTAGCCAGTACGTCCTTAGAACTGTTCTCGCCCCAAATAGTCTTCATCGAATCGGATAGAGTGGCCCCGACATCTTCGGTCGCACTAGTAATTGTATCAGCAACTGTTGCCGCGTTCTTATTCGCAGACTCAATTGCGTCGGATAACAACTTGTCTATATCATCAAGACGCTCATTTATAAACTCCTCGAAGTTATCAACGAGGTCGTCCAGAAGCTCTTTCGTATCAGATACATACTTGTCATACTGAGTGTCTTGCAGGTCGTCCTTTGCTTCCTTTAGGTCGTTCTTCAACTGCTGTACAGTCTTCTTAGACTCCTCTGAAGTATCACCGGAATAAGCAGATAGCTGCTTCTCTAGTTTTGATATATTCTTGACCTGTTCGTCAATGTTCTTTTGGTAGTCATACAGATCCTTTGCACTATCTAACGCCTTTTCGTACTCATCAATAGTGTCTTTCAGAGAATCCAACAAAGCGTCGAACCCGTCCTCGGCTAAGTCTTTTAGCGCATCCTTCTCGTCATTTGCCGCCAGAATAGCATCTCTATGTGATTCAATCAAGTCCTCACGACGCTCTAAAAGCTTTGTGTTATATGGATCATTGGCAATGGATTTATTGATCTCAGCAATAGCCTTGGCGTACTGATCAGCCTGTGCCATATACACATCGTAGTTCTGAGCGTGTAGCGCTTTAGTAGCGATACCTTCGTTAGTAATTGCTCCGTTGTCATCATACAGATCCTTCTCGCTCATTAAGTCAATAAGGAAGTTTGCCTCATCTGTTAGCTTTGAGAATCCATCCTGCATGTCATCAAACTTATCCCAGTCTAACTGCCGCAACTCATTTCTATATTTTGCTAACGCTTCGTCCGCCTCAATAATAGAAGTTGTGAGCTGGTCAATCTCGTGTCGCATATCATACCATGCTTCGGAGCCAATTTTCACAGACCCAGAATCAACAGCTTCATTCAGCTTTTTAACGAGACCAGCCCGTTTCGCCACAAGTCTATTTTGATTCTTGGCCTCATACTTAATCAAGGCGTCGTAATACTTAGAACTTGCTTTGTAACCCGCCTCCTCATAAAAGTCAATAGAGGCTTGGAACGCTTCTTGGTAATCCTTTGCGCGGTCAATAGTGTTCTGCGCTTTAGTGGAATAGTTATCGAAGATTTCTTTATAAGCGTCGGCGACAGTTACTTTTAGCTCCGCTACCTGCTTCTTGCAGTCTTGAGCTTTATTATACCACTCTTGATATTGGCTGATCTTTTCTTTCAATTTCTTGTTGGAGATCTTGTCAATATCAATCGCGCCGTTCTGAACTTTCTTCTTGTATGATTTGTTCAGGCCAACAGCATTTGCCTTCTTAATATAATAGTTATAAGCCTTGCCTTGCGTAACAATCTCTTTGTTTACATTTCCGATATTTGTCTTTAAGGCTTTATTTCTATCTGTCATCGTTTGATAAGCACTATCGGCTGTTACTTTGACAAGCTCAATAGCTTCTTCAATCCGCTGAAGCTTAACCTCTACCCAGTCGAAAAACTCGGCGTCTGATTTCGAGCCAGAACCTTTTTTCTTGCCAGAGGACTTCTTTTTGCTAGAAGACTTCTTTTTGTTTTTCTTGTTGGAGTTAGACTTAGAAGACGAACTTCTTGACTTTAAACTGCTATTACCACGGACACCAGGGTTCGGGTTACCAAAGTTCTTCTTTCCGCCAGTGGTACTGCCAGCAAAAGCAGTACCGTCCGCCATAGCTGTCTTGCCGCGCGTGTCGGAGCCGCGTAGCTGACCTTTCTTAAAAAGTTCCTCTGTTTGCGCGGCGTTAAAGATTATATCGTGAGAACGATAGTCAAAGAACTCTGCACCGTCCTGCCCGATTATATAAAATGAACCATCCCTTACCAGCAACTCTGGGCCGACCTCACCGCCTAAAGCAGTACCGGAACCTCCAGCGCCCCAAAAACCAGATGTGCCTTGAGCAAAAGCAGTGCCATTAGCTTTAGAGCCATTGCTTCTCAATCTCTGAGATGCACCCATATAGTATTTAGCTCTATTTATACTAGTAGAGGCCCCATTATATCTATTCGAATTACCCGTGCTAGGCCCTGCTGTCTTCTTGATGGTGTTGACAGTGTGATTCTCGACATAATTTGTGGTGATAGTCTTAGTTACATTCGGCTTTCGACTAGCTGTGTCTATCGCTGAATTGTAATTATGAACCTTTTGGGTAGCTTCTTCTGCGCCGGTGACGGTTACTTTAGTATTAACAGTGTTTTCTTTCGATCCATCACCTTGTTTCGACGCATCAGAAGATGGTGTATATATCTTCCTGTTACCTGTTTCAGTCCGAACTTGCACAGTAACATTTTGTCCTTCGAATTCTTTTCTTATCCGCTCGACTGCACCAGGTTCCACTTCCGGAGAAACAAAAATTACCTTTCCAGTCTCGTCAGAAACAAAAGTTCCAATACCCGTTTCGGCATCTATAGTGTCAACACCTACTGATAGGACTATTTTCTTGCCGCTATCTTTTTCAACCTGAGCGATATAATCATTTACGCTTTTATTCTCTGATTTTGCGGCACTTTTGACAGCGGATTCATCTACCTGTAAATATCCTCCACCTATATCTGTATAAAGAATTTTGTTATAGGATTCTTGATATTTCTTAGCAAAATCCTCGACGGACATCCCAGCAACTTCTGCTGCTTTAGCTACAGCCTCATAAGAAGCAACCGTGTATTTTGAACCATCCTGCATAGAGGTTCCGAGTTGTTGGGAATATTTTGCGATTCGCTCCAGGTAGGTCATCCCAGCGTCATCAGACCAGTCTATATCAATATAGTTTCCTGCGGCGGCAAGTAAAGACTCAAAACCATCCGTCGATAGGCCAATAGCTTCAGCCACTTCTTTAAAATGGCTGACCGGGATATCCCAGTCATAATTCCCGTTTTCATCTTTTGTGAAAGAGTCGCCGTACTTCTGCAAGACGCTTTGTACATCTTTGTCAGAACTCATTTTGTCGAAGAATGCTTGTACGCCGGACGCAGCTAAATTACCATCCGCATCTCTATTTCTGTATACTGAGTCGAATTCTTTGAGTAACTTTTGGGCTTCTTTTCTTTTCTCCGCAATATTGTTTATATTAACATCATCGAACCCTGCAAAATTTTCCTTCATGAAGCCCCAGTACATATCGTTACCAAGCCCCGTCATGCCAGTCTTCTGATACTGCATCATATTATCATATGCCTTTACAGTCTCATCGTATGGAGCGTAAGACTTCGACATATTTTGATAATTCTGCATACTCTTCCCGAAGGAGATCACGTCTTGCAAGACGTAACCGTACTGTTCTTCAGAAGATAATGCACGGTCAGTAGCGTCTGCCAGGTTATTGTAGTAATCACAGAGTTGCTGTGCGGTGATGCCGTGCATTTGCATAAAGGTGTCTAGCTCGTCGAATTCACCGGCAAGTGCCAAGATAGATTGCTCAGTCACATCTCCGGCGTCACCAAGGTTATAGAAGTCATCAATTAGGGATGACAAAGTTCCGTCTGCTGCAAAACCATCGCCGATAATTTCTTCGATGGTTTTCCCTTCAGCGGCATCCATTGCTTGTATGTATGCGGCCTCCGATTCCCGGAGTAGGTCAACATATTTCTGTTCTTCAGGTGTTGCTGCTTCAAAACCGCTTAACGTATCTTCGATAACAGAGACGTACTCTTGAGCGGCTGTTTGAGCAGCTTCAAGCTGCTGTTCATTCATATCAAGATTCGCAGAAATATTTTGCTTCGCCTCATTTGACAAACCCGGATCTGCTAATTTTTCTTTACATTTATCAACACGTTCAGTGTATTTAAGAATATCTTCAGACGCGGCGAGGAGTCTTTCCCCAAGAAGGCCATCATAATTTCCAGAGAAAGCTGCCGATAGGGAATCCCATGCGCCGCCACTGGACGTTATAACACTTAGCGCGTCGTCATGTACTTTCTTAGATTCTGTCTCTGCTACTTCCTTTTTATACGCAAGCGTACGTCGGAGTTCCTCGTTCTCCCTTTGAAGTTTTGCGACTGTACCTTCGTCAGTAAGATTCGTATACCCCTGATCTCGGATATTATCAATGATCTTCTGATTGGCGTCTATCTGCGTTTTTGTATTATCTACATCCGCCTGGGCCGCCTTATAAGACTCTGTTGATGCTTGCAGCTTTTCAATCTTACTGTCAAGAGACTCGGCCTTCATTGCGGTGACGCCAAACGCAGTAGCCAATGCACCAACGGCGACTACTGCGTCTGCAACAGGATGAGCTGATATAACACCCCACAGACCACTAATTGCTCCTTTGGCCTTATCAACTCCGGCTAAAGTTTTTCCAGCGAGTATTCCACTAAAAGAATCTTTATTGTCGCCAGTAGCAAGCTGCTTAATTATATCCGCCCCGCCCTTTGCGAGCTTAACGCTCGCCACACCAGCAAGCGCAGTTTCAGCTACGGTTGCGACAGGGCCGAGTTGATGGAACAGCTCTATTGCTTCGTTTAGAAACCCTAAGATACCTGTGCCGCCAGACACTACGCCTTTTACGAGATCAGAATTTATAGTGTTGTAAGACAGCTCTTCAAACTGCTCTTTAAACTGACCAACCTTACCGGAGATTGAGTCCATAACGACCTCATTAGCTGCTTCAGTTTCTCCGGAAGCACTCAGCGCTTCGTCATAAGCGCCAGTCAAGTCCTTTAGGTTAGTGATAATGCCAGCAACAACGTTGGACTGATTCTTACCAGCGATGCGCTCAAGCAATGCTGCCTGGTCTGTATCAGACATCTTATCCCAAACGCTTGCAATCTCTACCATGATATCGTAAATCGACTTATAGGTAGTGGCGTTTTCCATAATATCAACGCCAGACAACGCTTTAATTTCTGCGCGATATTTTGCAGCGGATGTCGCAACATCGTCGTAGTCTTCACCAAGTTCTTCGAGTTCAGGCTTAGATGTGCGGATTCTTGCGGACATTGTTTTTAAAGCTGTGCCCGTTTTAATTGGGTCCTGAATTGCGGCGTTTCCGGCTGCCGCGAGGGCAACAGATTCTTCGAAGGATGTGTTAGCTACGTTAAGAGCCGCACCACCACGCTCCAGAGCAGTCATTAGTTCTTCTGCGCTAATAGCATAATCTTTACCGACTTTAGCCAAAACGTCAGAAACACGAGTGGCATCAGAAGCTTCAAGACCGTAGCCCTTAATAATAGAAGTTAAACCAGTCGTTGACGCACTCACTGTCGTGTCGGCAACATTTGACATGATAGTTGCAGCATCAGCAAGAGTAGAGGCGTCTTCTAATCCATAGCCAAGACGGGTGAATGTCTCGACAGACCCAAGAACCTCTGTGACACTGTGCCCCATATTATATGCTGAGTCTGCCGCCCTCTGGAAGAACGAGTCGAGTTCTGAGCCGCTCTTTCCAGTGACAATGGTAAGCTGAGTTAGCGCGTCATTGATATCCCTAACAGCGGTAACCATTTCCGTGGCAACTTGTTTCGCCTTATTAAAAGCACCTTGGATTGCTTCAGCAGCTGTCACGCCTTGCGCTATAGAAAGAACTTCTGATTTGAAGCCAGTCCCGGCGTTGCTCTGCCTGTAGTCTATCCCAGCAATGCCAGAGATGATTTTCTTCAGATCCGACTTACTGTACGACCCAGCTTCAACGATTGACTCAAGCTGCGCCTTATAAGATTTTAGGTTATTAACATCAGCATCATCCAGCAACGACAGCTTCTTTGGTTGATCTATGCTAGATATTTTCTTCAAAAGATTGTATACGGGGGTCAAATCGTTAGATGTGTCTTTAACCGAAGCAGAAAGCCCGTCCATTACACCCTTAGCAGCCGCAATGGCTGTTCTCGCTGAGGACTCAACTTTGCCAAAACTTTCAGCAGATACTGTTCCTAATTGGTTGAGCTGATAAATCGCGCTTTCCGCTTTTTTTAGCTCAGCTTCTACTCCTGTAGTATTTACCCCTGATGTGCCATACTTAGCTGTTTTTTCGCGGATAGCATCGACCTGTTTTTGAAGTGCTGCAGCTACTTTGTTTGGAATAGCAGTATCTTCCAACCCTCTGGTTCTAGCCGCATTTTGTATTGCGGCGACTTTGTTTTTGCTGTTAGCAAACCTACCTCTATCGTAAGAGCCAGTCTGAATCGCGCTCCTAACAAGTCCGGCTAACACCCTCTTCTCGCTGGACAAATCGCTAGACAACGATTTGTCTTTCTGTACAGACGGATTTTTACGAACGTAATCTACGAGATTTTTATAATACTTAACAAGAGGCTCGATATTTGTAGCGGACGACTTTTTGCTTCCAGATCTACCAGCATTGCCAGAACCTCCGCTGCCTCGACTACCCTTGCCGTTGATCTTTATGTCGTCTATGTTTAGAACTAAATTTTTTGCTGCGGCATTGACAGCGTTCTGTAACCTCTTAGTATCAATTACGGGCAGGAGATTTACCTGCACGCCGTTCTTTGCAGCAGCCGCACTAGCAGCAGCTTTCAAAGCACTACTATCAAATTCAGGTATAAGTTTTACCTTTACGCCAAATTCTTCCGCCACGATCTCACCACCTTGATATTATCCAAATTTAGAACGAAGGACGTCGATGACTTTTTTATCGACGTCCTTTTGTGCGTTATCTATATAGGGCCTGGCAAATGCTTTTTTCCACATGCCATTTTTGTTTCCTTGCGCCCCTGTATTTATAATAAAACTTAGGTCTGTACCAGACGGTTGGTAGCCTGGAAACACCGGCGTGTTACCCGGAGTCTCATCCGTCACCAAAAGTGACAGGTCTTCCTCGTAATGTTTCAGGTTCGCTCCAGACTGCATCATACCTCTGCGTGTATACCATTCAGGACTGTACGAATAGACGTCCGAGTTGATATGTTCCTTTATAATATCATCCACCATAGTTGGGATTTCGTTATGTACGACGTCTCTAAGCTCTTCCATTATGTGTGCTTTAAGGGCTGCAATGCTATCAAACACTATCACCATTATCACCTTGTTCAGCTACATACTTGCTAAAATTTTCTGCTAGCGCACCAACACTTGCCTTTAAAGATTCAGCGTTCTTTGAAAAGACAGAAATGATTTCAGACAGATCGCTGCCCATAACCTCCTTAAATACAAGGGACACCTCGTTGTATTTCTGAGTAACGAACTTTAGCATTGATAGAGCTTCATTTAGCTCTCTTTCTCTTGTGCTATTGATCTTGTTAATCCGCGCTTGCAGCTGCTCCTCAAACGCATTCTCAAAAATGAATAGCTGATTCTCATTTACATTATCAAGCACTTTGTCATAAACATCTGTTACGGTGACAAGAAAAAATTCTGATTCTGCGTCCGCCTCATCAAAATCAATATCGGTAAACGCGACTAGTACAGCGTGCATGTACGCAATATCTTTAAGCCATGGGAGATATTCATCGTCATCAAAACAAGAATCAACGCCAGCCGCTACGGCTGCAACAAACTGATTCGCAGTAATATTCTTTTTAACATGGAACACAACCTCATCGCCAATCTCAATAGCCGTCTCGTTAGCTGAATTATCTTGCCTTTTAAAGTATTTATTTAAAGCATCAACACTGATGCACTTGTTTTCTTTTTTACTCATAATTACCCTTTCATTCGTTAGACGGCGTAGCAAAATGTGACAACCCGATGCAAATTGCATCTGCTTCGTCCGGCCCAACATCTTTATCCAATTTGTCCTTTACGTAGGCAATCGCCTGCTGTTTTAACTCTTTGCTCTTGACGCCTTTTCCCTGATGAAAACCTAATTTCTTTCTCCAGGCCGTCGGCAAGATGCAATAGAACTCAATGTCGTGATAGTAGCACCACGCCATGATCGCCCCTTGTATCCGGGCTAAAGATTTATACGTGCTTACGTTTACTTGTTTTTGTATGTCCTCAAACACCACCAAATCTGTGTTTGAAGTTGCTATAATGTAACAAAGACTGGTCATCATATACCCAATTCGCCTTTCGGCGTCTTTGTCTTTGCTTAAATCAATGACGCCCGATTCAACGCAGACGCCATCTTCCAATATGGCGTACCCGCTAATAGCAGTCGCCTGATCTAACGCGAGTATACGCATAATTCCTCCTAGGTTAAAAATAGGGGTACGGAATACTCCGTACCCCTAGGATAGGTATGGATAGAATCCGATTATTCGTTCTCGTCCAGCATGATCATATCCAGGATGTTGTTATCGTTTTCGGTATCGACCATCAGATCACAGGTAATGGTAACGCTTGCGGGATCGCCGTTATTAGACATCTCCAGAGTAAAGTCAGTCTGAGGTGCGCACTTCCAAGCAATCATACGGAGCCAGACATCTTCACCAGCCTCAGTCTTATCCTTAGTTTCCATGTAAGCAGTAAAATACTTAGGGAAGGTGGTAGACTTGATAGAGATCTTTTGTGCAGAAGTCAGATCTTCCATGTAATAAACAACGCACTTATCGCCAATAGCAATGCCACTAGTCTCGCCAGCAGTAAAGGTGCCATTTGACAGAGCGCCGCTGATTGCAGTGCCACAATCATCATCAGCCTTAAACACAGTTGCGGTAGTTGCAGTCTTGCTGGTAACAGTCAGCTTACCAGCTTCAGTTGCAGCAACCACTTCGCGCTTCAGCCAGTTTGCGCCGGACTCAATGTCCCCACCAGTCATCAGAGAATACAGATCGAACGGGGTGATCTGAGTCTCAAAGCTGATAGTGCCGCCACGTTCACCAAAGAAGGTGACGCGCTTGGGGTGGCCCCAACCACCATAAGCGTAAACAGATTCACCGGTCATTTCAGCGGTGGACACGTTTGCGTAATCCATATTCAGGAAAGGCTTCTTAGTCTTATATTCACAAAAAAGCACGTTGCAAACCTCACGGTTCGCCATCTTAGGAACGCCCATGTTTTATTCCTCCTATTAAATATAAAAATGAAACCGCCATAATGGCGGTTAGCAAATGTCACTCACTCGGACGACACCAAGCAGAGAAGTCAAAGTCATCTTTACCCCACACGCTCCAGCGCGTAAGGATGGTGTCAATCTGTAGGGACATGTTGATTTCATTAAATTGATCGTACAGTTGATACACTGTTAAGTTATAAACGTCTTGTATATTCATCGAGTATGATCTCGCTGCTAACTTAGATGTGACGTTGTCTAGTCGCATAGCATCCTGCCTGTCCTTATATTTCTTGGATCTCTTTCTGCCTGCCGCTATCTTTGCTTCACGCTCTAGCTCTTTCTTACTCTTCTTTTTAACGGCCCCTTCTTTTGGAGGGGACATATAATTGCGTTGCAAAATTAAATCTCGCACCTGCTCATAGTTACTGCAATTGATATTCCCGACAATATCATCTGCGCCGGGACGTAACGTCAGAAAAGACGCCGACGGCTCATCAAACACAAGACGTTCATCTAGAAAGAATGACAACGCTTCTGTAATTGCATTACGAAAATCTTGTTGTGCAACCAAGAACAAAAAGAGGGGAGTGGAGTTTAACTCTTCTACGATATCCGGTGTTAGCTCTATGTTTAAGTTATCTGCTAGTTGAGACTTCGTATATAAAAGCATACCGATTCGCCAGTTATACACGTCCTCGCCGCCAGCCTCCACAATATCGTTAGTAGTAGGGCATCGTATATGACCGACTCCTTTTACCAGCAAAGAGCCTGTGTAATTCAGCTCCAGTTTTGTGAAGGAATCAACCATAATCTTTTGCACCATGTCTAAAGTTAAAGTCTTTAAACAGGTACACCACCTTCCTTGTGATATAGTTGTAGTTCGGCAAAACATATCCGACAGGGTAACGCTCTGAAGGTGTTACTTTGCCAATACCAAACCCGTGCTTGTGGTTAATCTCATCATCAATCGCATCAGCAATCATATCGACAAGAGTGCCAAATTCTCCAGGCATCATACTCGTATGGCAGGTAACAAAAATCATAAGCTCGACGTCACACACGGTGTCACTGCTGATGTTCGTAATATTCGTTTCGCAACAAATGTATGGAGCCGCGATATCAGTTGTCTCAGGGATACGGGCAAAAGGAAAGACCTTCTTATACAGAAGGCCAGGAGCAGGAGCGATCTTGAACTCATCGTCGCCAAGTAGATCAACAATCTTTTGAGAAGACAGAATACACTCAATCGCTTTGTCTTTGCATACACGCGCGGGATACAACAAACCCATTACGACCACCCCTTTACTGTAAGTTCTTTCTTTGTTTCTAACTCGCCACACACTGCGGTCAAAACAAATTTCTTACCTGTATTACTTCTATTCTTCCCGACAGCTAGGATAGGCTGTCCGTTCGACAACATTATAGATGCAACACTCGTTTCGCAATCCACAGAATATGTAACCTGTTCATCAACAACATCTCCACTGATATAAACGGAAGAAGTCAAGGAATTATTAGAACCGATATAAACGAATCCTTTGTCGAGGCCAGTAATTTCAATGCGATCTTCTATTGGCTTCGGCTTTGACGCATCAGGCTTTTTAATTCGGTCGTAATAATTAGCTATCATCAGCTCGTAATTATCTACCTCATCATTACGCGGACTCTCAACTAGCATATGGACATAAATACCATGTCCGTTATAAACACTACTAGCCCTATTCAGCTTGGTGACTTCGAACGCCTGGATGTCCTCCGCTTTCGGGTCATCAATCAAAAATCTATCATCGCGATCTATCAAAGCAGTCTCGTCATCTTTAGGCATTGTAACCTGCATTCTAGCGTCGCCAACGGTAACAAACTGCTGAGAATATTCACCGGTCAGATACTTAGTGCCGTCAATAGCAATAACCATACGAGACACTACTTCGCCGCGCGGATTCACCCACTTTAGGTTATAATTACACTGAACCATTAGCCCAGTCTGATATACCTCGCTGTACTCATCAACAGATGTGATAAGCCAAATACTATTAGCCCATTCTACATATGTACCAGCAAAGATTGTCTCGCCAGGCATAGTGTGAATGTTTTTTTCCATGAGCTTCTGTGTGCTGGTAATAGCGCACTTACGTTCTTCGCCATCAATAACCGCAGTCTGAAATGACAACGAGTTTGGCAGTTTACTGTTAATCCAGCTCTGCGTATTTTTTAGCCAACGCTCTCTTGGAGGGTCTTTTAAATAAGAAAGGCGGCGCTTGTAACTGCTTAAACTACTCAATAACGCCACCACCCTTATACGATGCCTCTAGCTTCTTGCACAAGTCAATCGCTCGAAAAACATTCTTCTTTACTTTCTTTACTGAGCAGTCTGATATATTGTCAGACAGGTAGGACACGATTCCGATAATACTCATGTAGTATGGCTGTGAAGACAGATTGTCTAGCAATTCAACACCAACAAGTTCTGTCAACAAGGTATCTAAGTATTCTTTTAGAGTTTCCTCCTCACATTCTTTTAGCGGCAAGATCTTATACAGCTTTCCTACAGTTCGTTCAAAATATTTCCGCATCATAGCATCCGGTATCATAAAACACCTCCGCTCACATATGCAGTTTGTGCAGCGCACCATGATTATAAGAAAACTCGTTAATCATGTTCTTATAATTTGACTTTGTTGTAGAGTAAAGACCTTGCATATTACTGATGAAGTTAGAAGGGGAATACGGAGAGAAGTCTTTTGTCTTTAGGAAGTTGCCTAAGACAAAGTGATCCCCGCTAAACAAAAAGCCACTCAACCATTTGAGCAGCATTCCTTCGGAAATAATATCAACCACCTCATCAGAGGTGATATAATCATCAAGACGTTTATCATGATATTCAGTGATACACACCGGGAGATCCCAGTTAAATTGCCGGGCCTCCAAATCCTTATCAGAGAATGACAGACCGGTGCGTCGCCGAAAAATATTTTCAAACTCGGAGCAGGCTGAAAAAAGAAATTGGTCAGCTTGTTCGTTGAACACTTCTTCTTCCATGTTAACATAATCATACGATGTGATTTTGTTCAAGAACGCCCCGGTAAACACATCGAATGAAGTAGCCATAAGTTAACCTCACTTATAAATCAGTTCGGTGCCTAGTGCTTCTTCCAAAGCTCTAATAACATTAAGGTCTGCTAGTTCACCATCTTCAATCTTTTGCTTTGCGACATAGACAACCCCGCGCTTCTGACCGCGAGACAGACCAGACACTTTGTCTTTGACTTCATTTGCTTTCAGAGAAAACAGATCCTCAAAGTCTTCATAGGTCAAAGCGTTCTTGTAATACTGTGTAGCGTTCAGAGCCTCCAGCACTTCTTGGTCGTCAATCAACCACCAGTTTTCCGTAAAGAACTTACGCTGAGCACTTCTCGCTCTTTGCAGTGAACCGAAGGTCATTTCGATTTCGTCACCGAACTCAGACCATCTATGTTCCTCGCCGGTCGTTGTGTCTTTGTAAAACAAAGATCCGTGAAAACCATTTTTAACGCTCACGTAAAGATTCGGGTCGATCGCCTTTCGAACCTTCGGCTTTGAAGGCTTCTTTTTTCCGGTTGCTATTTCGGTAGCTGCCGTAGTTTCTTCCGGCGCTTTTGCGCTGGCCACGGGAGTTCCGGTTAGCGCACCCTTCTTTACACTTGTTTTGCTTGCTGCCATTTTAAAATCCTTTCTTTCCTAAAAGCCGCCCCTGAAAAGGGGCGGCTAAAAATAGTTACCAATTAGGAGAACTGAATACGGCCAATGCCGTCGTTGCAAGAGGTCACAACGCCCATGCCGTACATATCGTAGAACTCATACTCCTGAGTCATGTCTGCATTATCCAGAGCGTCAGTCAACTTGATAATGCTGTTACCTTCATAGACCATCTTGATAGGCTTAGAGTCAGTAGCAATGATATGCAGAGTGTCGTCGGGGAAGATGAAGTCATGGGTGCCAATCTTATGACGCTGAGGAGTCTTGATAACAGGAGTACCAAAGAACTTACCAGCGTAGCCCATGTTGTACATATCAGACTTGTACTCCAGACCCTGAATAGAGGGAGCAAGATTACGCAGAGCCTTCATAGTACCCATGATGATCGCCTGCTTACCGGAGGCAGCTTCAGCATGCTGAATAACGTCTAGCACAGTGCCCTCATCATAGGAGCCAGCAGCGGGGAAGAAGGCAGTACCGTCCAGGTCGTCAGAAGTCAGACCAGCCCAGCAAGTGTAGATATCGTTCAGGACCTTCTGACGATAAGACTCGCCGACTCTATTGATAAATTCGTTAAAGTCAACGCGACCAGCCAGTAGTCTACGCAGAGGCTCGTAAATGCGGACGCCGTGCATTTCGGTGTGGATAGTCTTAGTAGTAGCGCCGCCCAGTCTCTGACGACGCAGGCCACGGACACCAGGAGCCACAGTGGAAACATCGTACCAGTTTACATCTTCTACTACAAAAGTAGGCTCGTCGCCCTCGGCGACGTTACGGAAGTCAACCAGAGAGGTAAACATCTCGTCGCCCTGCAGACCTTCAACAACAGTACGGGGAATAATTTCTTCAATCAGAGCAAACAGACCATTGTGAGCACCGTCTCTCATCTGCTTATAGCCCAGAGTAGTACCGCCGTTAATTTCAATCAGGGCATTACGCATAGCTTCCAAGCCCTGTTCCTTGGAATACTTTTGAGGCTGGCCCTTGTAGGTTTCAACAGCCAACTGAACCAGGTTCATATCAACATTCATTTTCGAACCCTCCTTTCTTACATTTCAATCGCGTAGAATGTATAACGAGCAGTCTTGTCAATAGCAATCACCTTGCCAAGCGCAGTTGCACTGGTAGCTGCGGGAGCGGTAATCTTGCCATTAGCACCCAGAGACACAGCGACTGCTGTAGCAGTAGGAGCAGTGCCGCCGACAAAACCTTCAGCGGTGACAGAAAAAACGCCCGGACAGCCTAGTCTATAGGCGGTGGCGGGCTTACCAGCTTCGTTAATAAATTCATCCAGGTTCTTATAGGTACACTCATCGTAAATTACTTCCGGAGTGCCAAGCACAGCACACTTCTTCAAATCAGAAGTCGCGGTTGCCAGAGTTGCATAATACAGGTCATGTTCACCAGGAACAAGAGCACCAATCTCAACGATAGTACCATTTTCAACAGCGATGTTCTTGTTATCGCCATCCCGCACCAGAACAGAAGTAACCATTGTGCGCTGATCGGTGCCGGGCATATTATCACAGCGGAATACAGTGTAGGCCAATTTCGTCTACCTCCTTATTTGTTATGTAGGTATTTCTTTACAACACCACCGTAAGGTTCATAGGTGGGTTCATGATCGAGCACCGGTAGCACAGGTGCCTTTTTGTAGGTTTGATTCATAGAGAAAGTCGCAGTTCGGCCACGAATGGCGAAACACTTCTCTTCAATTGCGGTAAGGTCATACTTGTCCGCATTATTTTTTAGATCCTTGAAATCTTCATTTGATTCAAGGTCAGAGAACATACTGAACAGTTCTGCTTTCTTTTCTGATAGAATTTGATTTTTGAATTCTCTAAGTTCTTTAAGCTCTTTCTTTAACAGAGCAAAGTCTTCTTCAGAAATAGCACAAGACGTTTTCTTTTCGTCTTCACCGCAAGCAAACTCATCGTCATTGTCTTGAGGCTTCTTATCTTCCTCATCCTCTGGATCATCCTTTGCGTGACCCGTCCGATCTTCTTCCAAAGAATGTTCCTCGACGTCTTCCTGATTGTCGTCCTGCCCAGAGTCTTGAGACTCGTCTGTGCCAGGGTTAGCATCAGGGTCGGTGCCAGGTTCAGTCGGATTCTCCTCTTCCGGAGGAGTCACGACAGGGTCTTCTTCATCAATTTGAGATACACCAAGGCGTTCTCTGATTGCAGCCAGCTTATCTTCTACTTCGTCAATGGTGTAAGCGGCCAGCTCAAAATCCAAATCATCCAGGGTTAGTCCGTACTTCTCGACCAGCTTTAGCTTTTTATTAACCAACTTGTTTGTCACCCCTTCTAAATAATTTCTAGTTGCCATAGGCACTTCTTCGAGCATTGCATATAGCTCGGATGTGAATGCGTCAGAGCTGAAAGTAGCAAGGGACGCAGATTCAAAACAAGGCTCGCAATTTCCAAGCAGGCAAAACGCTAAAAACTCAAAGTCGTCAATTACGTACACGCCATTATCTAGGTGATCTTCTTTTACTTTGATCTCCATAGACTCATACACAATACCGTCACTAACAATCTTTTCATACGCCTCTTGCCGCTTCCAAAGCAGAACATCGGTACACAAATATTCGTGGATAACTCCATCTTCTTCTGTGACCAACTCCCACCAATTACTTGCCGACTCAGGGACAACACCAACGGGGTGAGTGATGTTTACCATCTTTGGGAGCTTATCTTTACGAACAACTTCAATATCATGCCCGCCAATCATGTCGTCGTCTCGCATGTAGTTAGCGACAACCGGAACATTGTACATAGACGGCAAGCACTTCTCAAACACTTCTTTGCTGATATAGGAACCATTGCGGTTTTCCCCGTGGTAAGCAATACGCAGAACACCCTGGTCAAACGATTCATTGCATGACATGATGTTCTTTAGTGCAGAGTTGAAAACAAGTCTTACATTCTTGTCATTCATTCTTTTCTCACCTCCTTGCTGCTAGGTGTTGTATATTAAAACATCAAAACATTGGACGTCACATAAGAAGAAAGTACACTATCTAAATCAATGCTTATTCCCGTCTTATCTACAAACGCCCATGATGACGCATTGTCTTTTTGCCCTAATAGCAAAAAACCGAGATCCAACAGCTCGTCCCTGTCAGCCTCGGCGAACACATAAATATATTTCATTTTTTAATCTTCGTCTCTCTCTTGCGAGATCTCTCCGCTGTCGCTAAGTTCTTGTGCGGACGCTTCCGGACGACCGGCTTCCGCCAACGAATCAGAACTCATAGTGTTTGTAGAGCGAAGAGGCATAAAGCGATTCTTAATATCCAAGATATCATCCTCAAGATAGTTGAGACAGTTCATGTCTGCTTGCGGCATACCATACGTTGCGGCTAGATAAGACACCATAGGCATACCAACCTGGCACATCTTGAGATACTGATTACCCAGCTCGTCTCTGTTAAATGGAGAAGAATCTAGGAACGTGACTCTAAACTTCTTACCAAAATTCAATGACTGGATGTACCGATTGACCATATCCTCAATGCTCTTCACAACGCCATAAGTAATACCTTGGTCAGCTTTGATAGAAAGCAACAGGGCATTACTGGATGACTTGCTGCTGTTATTAAACAGCAGGGAAGAGACACCAGCAGAATCAAACAATGAGCTGATTGCATCAGCCACAGCATTTGAATCTGTGCTAGAAGACTTTTCAAAGGAAATCTTGTCAACTGTCATCGGAGTTAAGACCGAACCGACCGCGTCAGGCAGAACGTCGTCAAGGTTCATCCAAAATTCTCTAGCCTTATCAAAGTCCATTTGCCACTGACCGTCAGAAGTAAGGCCAAGCTTCATAACAAGAATTGCGTAATTCTCTAACTCCGTCTTAGTGAGTTTAAGCTCTTTGTAATTCTCAAGATCATATATCTCAGGCATAATGCCAATGAACGGTGGAAGAGCATAAGCGTCAATGTCGTTCGTACATTTGATAGCAAAAGACGTTGGGCAGTCCAAGTCAATCCATCTATCAAGAGATCGCTTCTTGTACTCATCGTATTTTATGCGGAACTCTTCTGGGAAGAATTGAAGTCTATCTGGGTATGTCGCAAAATACGTAAAGTCGAAACTTACATTATAGACGTTGCCTTCTATTGAAGAAATTCGACAGTAATCAGACGGTAGCCTTTGAATTGTGATGTTGTCTTGCGTAACCCATAGCGTACCATAATAAACATCTTCTCTAAAGCACACCGTAAGGATCTTTCTGAACTGCGACTTTACATTGAACGCTTCCATTACTTTAAGAACCTTATTGAAGTTACGCTTCACACTTGTCTTATTTTCTTTTGATGTATCTATACCAAACGGTGACACAACATAAGCCAAGTCGTTCAACATAGTAAAGTATTGAATGAGACGACGGAAGTAAGAGCTAACGCCATATACATTGATGCAGGCATCCCGTAGCTGCTTCTCATGAGTATAAGGATCTTCTAAGAAGTCTAGAATCTGTTCCTTGGTGTATTTCTTAAATGTGGGTCTATAATCTCGCCGATTCAAATCCCGCATAACCAACCGATTCAAGACTTTAAACCGTTCGGGCATTCTGAATGTATCTTTGAGAGTAAACTCCTGTTTAGATTTCTCGTCTGGTGTACTATCTAGTACAAACTTTTCGCCCATAACAACTCACCTCCTTCTAAGTCTGGGTGCTCTTTGACATCGCAATAGCTCAGAAATATCTATGTTAGATTTCCTCTTCATACGCGACTTGTCTTCTAGTTGACACGCAACCCAGTAGTTATAAGAAAGGGATGAGTACCGGTCTTTTCGATAGCCGGATTTTTCGTATACCTTTACACCTGATTGAGTGTCTTCGTATTTCAAGTTAATAATTTCGTCAACCAGGTACGTAGTGTCCACATACGGAAGTCGAACCGCAGTCTTCTCGACCGGGTTGATGGACCCCCAACCACGTACTTCAGAGAGATAATCTTCCGCATCATATTCGTTTGCAAGCAAGCGAATTTTACCAGACCGGAATCCTTCTCTCAAAGAAAAAGCACACTCCGAATTGAAGCGTGCAGTCTGATTATTTATTACCCACAGAGCTTTTGGTGCATCCATGTCGGTACACCTAGCAGCAAGGTCAGGATTGTTATAGCAGGACAGAGCACCATATGTTTCGCCTGTGTCAGGATCGTATATATCGTCCAGCAACAAGTCAACCACACCAGCGCCAACGCCTTTGCCGTCAATCACAATATAGTCTGCTGAGTATTCTTCGTACAATCTCCGAATACGTAACGCCTGTCTTTGCGTCGTCTCGCCTTCATGCGACTCCGTATAAACGATGTTGCTATAGTAACGACCATGCGTATTGGGTGTCATTCGATTCACAAAGATCGCCGTCGCGTCGTTCTCTGACTTTTTCGTAGAACTCATCAAAGCGACGTCAACAGATATTATTCTTATCTCATCTACCTGTTTGTTCACGATCCCCATATCCTTGGCGGCCAGTTTTCCAGGCAAGGCATAGGATGGCAGCATCGGGAACTTCAGACGTCGCGTGCGATTGATTGCCTCATAGTTGAAGAACGAACCTTCAACGTCGCCTGTCCAGCAACATTCCATTTCCCTCGCCCATTGGGATTCATTAAATGTCGCTTCGGACATTTCTTCGATCGCCTGTTCTGCGCTATATAGCCCTTCTTTAATTGAGAGCTGATAGGGGAGACCACATACAAAGTACGGCCCAGCTTGTACCATCTTAGCGTAAAAATCTTCGACCTTCTTGTATGACCAATGATCTTTAAACCAGGCAGAAGTCAGATAGATTTCTTTGTTTCTTTCTTTGACATGGGCATACTCCGGATTATCAATATATGGAGGATGGCGTTCATCAGAAAGAAATCTCCTTAACACCTCATTGATGGCCGATTCAGGGATCATTCTAAACTCATCACAGATAATAATGTTCGCTCTGTTGCCACGAGCTGTATCGCTAGCAGTTACAACCTTAATCGTTGACCCGTTTTCAAAGATACAAATAGGGTTGTTAGGGGCTGTCGTAATAGTCTTAATCTCGCGTTTCAGCCCTGGCGAGTTTACCATGAACTGATTCTGAATGTACTCCAGAATATTGATACTCTGAGATCTACGCCCAGCAGCAACGCAGACTTTTGTGCCGGGGTACAAGATACACCGCACACAGCAGTAAAGAGAAATAAGAAAACTCTTGCCTTGCCCTCTCGCTGCAATATAGGCAGTATAGTTACATTGATCCATCTCGACCATAAGTATTTGTTGAAATGGCTTCAGGCTAATACCCAGGTAGTCTTTTGCAAACCTATGTGGGTTGGCTCGGTAGAAAGCAGCCCAGGCAGCCACGCCTTCGAAGACACGCTCCTCTCTTGACTTCGTAGGGTCAAGTCTTATTTGCCGTGTCTTTGTGTATTCCGTCATTCATCGACCACATCCTCATCTTCTGAGTAATCCGGACGATCAACCCTGTACTCACTCATCGCCTCTTCGTACATCTCGTTGTACTTGTTGTCCACCCCTACCATATTACATAACGGGCCTAGGAACCAAGTCATGTTGTACTTTCTAATATTATCAACGTCAACCCAGTCCGATTGCGGCTCCGGAATAGGGCGTGTCTGCTCCCACTTTTGAATCGCTACACCAAAAGGCATATCATCTAGCCCAGAGTTCCGCTCGTCCTCTTTGATCTGGCTGGGCTTCAGATTCAATGAACCTAGCGTATTGACCAGAGAGGCTTGTTGTTTTTCGAAAGGCTTACCATTCTTCTGAAGTTCATCAATCTCAAACACAGACAGACAAGCCTGTTTAACCAGGAGAGCCTTGGCGGGAGTATCAACGGTATATCCATTAGTCAGCCTGTCGTATGTATGTTGAAGCTCGTCGTAGCACCACGGCTCTCTGCCCTTACCCCAGAACTCTTCTAGTTCAGGGGGGACTTCAGGATCTTCTTCAGCGTTCATACCAATAGAAGCCTGCTTCCCCAGTAGCATTTGTCGCCGGGCTTCTTCGACGACAGTGTTGTCATATGTCTTTTTAATATGCTGGTTGAGGTTCATTCGGTCAAGGTAAGTTCTGATCAATGTTGAACTCTCGCTTTTGTTCGCCGTAGAGACCTTATCCCAAACGTCTTTTTCCCAATAGATATCAAACTTCGAGCATACCTTTTTAGCTGCGTCCGCCTCAGATAGACCGCTATCCCTATACTTGATATATAGGGCGTCAACACACCTGTTACACCAGCACAGGTAGTTATTATTTCCTTTATACAGCGTGCTCTGAACAGTCTTGAAATTGCGAGCTTGTGTAGGATAGACAGTGCCGCAACCAACACATTTGAACTGACCTTTGACTCTTGTGGGTTCCGTCGCCCCTAATTTCTGCCTAGCCATTACAGGTCAATAGTCTGGAAACGACCGTGCGCAACTTCATCACGGAGCCGCTTGCCTGGGCTAAACTTTACACCCTTGCGGGGAGGAATATTATAAGTCTGCTCGTTGATTGTTGCTTGTCGTTCAGGATATTCATGTACCTTAAAGGCACCAAAACCGTGCAGAGAGATGTCTTCGCCTTCGGCCAGTGCCTTTTCGATAGCGAACTTTACAGCATCTACCATCAGTTCGCCATCCTTTACTCTATACTTAACGCCAGACAGATGCTCCGCCATTTCCAATACTCGTCTTACAAATTGCTTATTGTTAATCATTTCATTCAACCTTTCATTCGTTCATGTTACAGGTCAGCTAGTCCAGTTGCCTTAACATCTGTTTTAATTCCATCTTCACCAAAATACTTTTCCAACTGTTCGTCATCAGGAGTGTCGTCATACAGCCGAACCATATCGGCGGAACTCCAGCCGATAACAGTCTGCACAACACTATCCGGCAGACCAAGCCGTGCTAACTTTGTGGTGAAGAAATGACGTAAGGCGTGCCAATAGAACGGCACGCCCAATATTTTGCTAAACCGAACAGCCCAGCTGTTCAGCGTAGAAATATTCATTTGTTTCGTGGGGTCTGCTTTGTCATAAAACAGCCATTCGCTCTCCACGTTATTTTCTTTTCTCCAATTCATATAGAGGTCTAAGTAAGGGTCGAACTCTTTTGAGAGGGTGTAACAATAGAGATATTTACCGTTGCCAGCACCTTTTGTTTTTACCTTCTCCGGAGTCTTATATAGCGACCCGTAAATAATGTTGTCGTTTGTGAACCAGTCTACCTTAAAACGCAACAGTTCCGACTTTCTTCTTCCGCTACACATAGCAAGTGACAGTGCGCACGCTTGAGTAAACCTCTCTTCTTTAACCAGAATATCTAGCAGCGACTGCAACTGCTCATCAGAGAACACTGTTTTCTCTCTAACCGGCTGATTGATTGGGGACTCGATCTTCCTCACGATGGGACGATATCCTTCATACTCGTCGTCCAAAATATTCTCCACGTAATTGGATAGGGAAGAAAGGGCGGCCTTTAGACGTCTGACTCTTGCTGGGGAGTTTTCGTTCTCGTAGATAAGCCAGTTCTGATATGAGATCAGGTCACGCTTTGATAGGTCAACAAAGAATTTATTATTGTTGTTCTGCAGATTCCATACAAAGAAGATGTCGAGGTCGTGGGAGTACCCATCAATTGTTCCACTACTTCTTTGTACTGATTTTAGATAAGTAAGGAAATCGTTCTTCAATCTTTTATTTTCTGGATTAACCTGCTCTAAAAGCGTAGGGCTAGTGATGTTGTTATACTTTGTCTTACGTGGCATATACGCCCACCTCGCTTTCTAGCAGCATTCAATTTTAGTCTAGTCTTATATTGTATGACGCGTCTCGTCCGCACTCAGGATTGAAGAACAGCAGCGTCTGACCAGGAATGCTATACAGCCTTTTTGTATTAGCAAAGCTATCTGTGCCGCACAGCGCTCGAACAGAAATTGTTTCAATTGCAAGCTCTTCAAACTCTTCTAAGTGATGACGATGCGCTAAGATAATATAGTCAATCTTTTGGTCAAATCGTTGCGAGAAAAGTGCGTAAAGACTCTTCCCCGCTGTGTTGACTTTCTTCTCTAGGTCGCCGTGTGTCGCACAAATGTAATAACCACAGACGTTCATTGTAGCGAACTCCGGATACTCAGAGTTAATAATATGAACGTGATTAAATCCAGCCAGCCTTAGCTCAAGCCACCAGGGAATTAGCCGCTCTATATTATCTGTGTGGATACTATCTTTCTTATTCTGTACTGTACGTGAGTGATTACCGTAGGTGCAATACAAATTCAGTTCCGGCACATACTGTGATAATTCAGCAACCGTTTCAGCAATAAGCTCTGACACCTGCATAATCTGATCGCACACCAGTTGTTCCGACTCAATCCTAGAGGTTGTATGAATGGCACCGCTAATCATGTCACCTAGCACAAGTATGTGCAGCTTGCTAGGCTTGTGTAACTTCATCCGCTCGACCGCGCCGTCAATCAGTTTTCTGACGCGGTTAACACAGATATCGGTGCTATACTCGTTCCAAACATTATAGGTCTTCATCCCGTAATGCCAGTCCGCCAACACCAATACAGCCTCATTATTCCCACGAATCGTATGTAACTCTTCTTGGTAAAGATTATGCAGCTTAGGGGTTAAAGTGAGCGCAGCCTCGAACAACCTGTCACCTAACGCCTCCAGCCTGCCTGCATGAGACAGCTTCGCATCCAGGACTCTCTGCTGATCAAGTAGCGCTTTGCGCTCGTGTTCGATCCTTTTTGTCTGATTGTATAGCGGGTCTTTTGCATTGACCTTATGGATGAGCAGCCCCTCATTGTCGATTACTTCAAATAACCGTTTCATGCCGTACATTCGTCGGCGAACCTCGGACGAACTGTAGGCGTTGCCCTCACCAAAAATCTCTTCGCTGATATCTTCAAAGCTGTCGGGGAGAGTACGGGTGACAAGTTTGCTATCGACAAGATATCGCAAGCGGTCGTAAGAGATCACTGACGACGACACCCCGTTTCACCATAGGTAGCGACCACACCTTCTGTTCGCAGTCGATTTAGGAATCTCATAACTGTACGACTTTCTTCTAGATAGAACTTATGTCGCGTCTTTCTGATGTTTGCGCGCCGTACTTTCTTACGGATTGCTGCAGCTTCTGCTCTTGAAATTTGAATCAATTTCTTTGCTCCTTTTATTCTATTTGAGATTAAATAAAGAACCATATTGTTCATTTAAAATGTTCCATGAACCTGTTCATTATTTTAATCTCATATAATAGTAGAATTTTTTGGAAGATAAATTTTTGCAAAAAAATAGCGGCCTTCTGGCCGCTAAAATTTTTATTCCTGCTTCTCCAATACGGAGCCAGTGTTAAGCGTAATTGTGTTACCATCAATTTTCCCGCTCAAGACGTTGCTTTCAGATTGAGAAATAATATTAAAATTGTTATCAGAAACTCCCCACCTTATACTGGTCGGGCCAGTGGAACTACCATTAACAGTAACATCAATATTGCCAACGCCAAAGCTCTTTACATCTAGCTCAATTTCAATATTACTATTATCTTCGACGCTACGATATTTACCAGTATAATCTGGTGTTTCCTTGCCACTATAGTTGATCACAAAAGAACTGTAGCCGTGATCGACTACTTTTCCATCACTCAACTCTGGCAAAAATCCAGCACCATTTGCATAACACTTCATCACCTGATTCCTATCATCAGGGGTAGCGTTTGGTAGGGCGGCTTCGAGAAAGGAAAAAAGCTCCGAATTGAATGCGTTATCCGTACTTTGACCAGTCGTTTTAAAATTGCAAATAAACGCGACTTCTTGTACAGAATCATTTTCGCCAACAGAATCTCTTCCTGTGGAGATTTTAATTTTAGACCCATCAATCAGCGAAAATGAACCGCTACTATTAGTCTTGTTTAGACGCGTCATCGACCCATAATCGATAGAGAAAGTCTCGCTCCAGGCTTCGAGACTTTTATTATATGTGTCACAGAACTCTCCAACCGTAAAAGAACCTCCTCCGCCGCAACCAGCCAGCGATACGGCCATGCATATCGCAAGTAAAGCACCTAGTATTTTTCTCATACACTTTTCCCCCATCAATTTAACGTTAGAACTATTTTACCACATATTACATTGTTCGTCAATATATGCACCACCACTACACCGATCTAGTCGCCGCCAGGCGTTCAGCTGCCGCAGCCTTTTGCGCATCAGACATTCTGCGCTTTGGGGATACTCTTACCCAGTCACGGGGAACCGTGTATGTCACGGCTCCCGTTTCTGATTCTCTGATCTTCTGTATTTCGTCTGGCCTGTCTTTGCAGAACTTAGATAGGCGATTGATTAACCGCTTGTTATGTGTATATACTTCGGCGCGGTCATCTACTTCCGTATAAAGGATGATTGTTTCTCTTTCTTCTTTTGATAAGTTAACCATAATTTTCTCCCTCTATATAAAACCGATTTCGCTGTGTCTTTTCAAATATTTCATTATGTAACTTTTTAAAGTCATTGCGTACAAGCTGAAACTTTCCAGCGTTATAAAGCGGAACCTCTATACGCAATCTAGTCTGAGCATATTTACTAGTGGTTGTTTTCTTAGCTCGATGCCACACTGTAGTTGCGCTAGAGTCCAGCTTCGTGATGTACCCAAGCTTAATAAGCTCCGGTAAGTAGCTGTGGCTAATATGCTGTCTAGTGACACCGCACCACTCAGATAAAGCGGATAGGGAAATGTCAAATTCTCTATTCTTATTTGCGTACACCTTCGCATAGCATAGCAGAGCTAGAGCAAGTTTGCGTGTATTCTTTCCGTCAAACAAATTGACGATTCTGTTGATGTCTGTTTCGCTTATGTATAAAGTCACATTATCTTTCAATCTATCATCACAATTACGCGCCGATTCAATAATGTCATTTACATTGTACTTCAAATAATTATCGGTACGCTTTGCCCACTCAAAAATCCTGTCTCTTGTTTCTCGGAAGGTACACCCTTCCTGGGTGTACCAACGAGCAATCATATAGGCGGCGCGGTAACGACCGCGTTCTGTTATCTTCTTTCCGTCAAGGTACTCTTTTACTTCATATACTTCATCTATCAAATGAGGGAACATCCTCCTTCTTTATCTTAATCATCGTATATCTCTTTCCTAGGTATTCGAGTTCTCCTGTATCATCCTGCTTTGGCAGTTTGATGTCTGCCTGCTCGATATTGCTAACAATGCCAGCGCCGCCAACAACCCACTTAAACCGCTGATTCCACGTCCTGTGGTCATGGCATAACATGACGGCGGCGTTAGCAACCAGCGAGGCGTTGCCGTTACAAATAGAGTAGCAGCGATTCCTATACCGCTCGTACAGTAGGGCGTATGCTTTCTTGCGTTCCGCTTCCGCGTCCTCTCCATCGAGCTGTTTCAACTTGTGCGACAGCTCTTTTACCTCTGTGCAGAACGAGCGATAGACTTGCTCCATTTCCTTGTAGAGTTCGTCCGAAACAGGGATTTCATCGTTAATCATGATGTTATAGTCGAACTCTTGGTCAGCTCTTTTGTACCTGACGCCCTTCTTCCAATGCTCGATCTCCCAACACAGCTTATTCATATTGGACAGTGAACGAGACAGCTTCAGTCTTTCATAATACGGAGAGGCGTACTTCATAAAATAAGGGAGGGGGCGTCCATATTTTGAAATAGTGCGGGGCATAGGGTACAGGATTCCGGTCTTTGCGTAATCTCTTTTACACCCTCCGTTTCCGGATATTTGTTAGGGAATAGACTATATCATTACCCGTAAGACACGGGCAGTCAGCGCTTCCATTTAAGGGGATCTCACCCACTGAGAGTTTCACTCAGCCGTACTCCTATTGCGGAATCTCACCGCCAACGGGATAGTCGTTGCACCTTCCTTATTAAAGGCTTGGCACAGAATTATCATATAGCACATTGTTTTTAACTTATATTATTTGATGTACACCATTCATCCCATCCGTCAACATGTACGTGCTTCCACGTTCTGTTATTCTTTATACTGAGCACGATGCCGTAACTGATGTTATTCTTTTTTGAAACCGCAGTAATATTTTCTCCATTCATAAGCGATTCCTTTATCCCTTTAGCGACGTCTTCAGATATTTTAGCGGATTTGTTTTTGCTTCCTTGAAGCGCCTTTGAGATCTTTTCTCTCGTATAATCACTGACGACTCTTCCCGTCATAAGCTCTCGCAATTTATTTTTGTGTTCATCTGAGCACGGTAAATGTTTGCTTGACTCTGACATTTTTCGCTTCGTCTCTTCAGAAGCTTTTCGCCCAAGCATATGCTCCCGATTTTTCTCTCCGACGATACGCTTTGCGTGGTCGTTCATAGGCACCCCACGTTTCCCGCCTCCGCCATCCGAAATATTGTAGCAGCTCCCTTTATCTTTTAGTTCTTTTATGTAGTATATTTCAGCGGCATCGACGTCATCACTATCGCTACAAATTTGCACAACTGAAAACGTGAAGGAGTCTGATCCGTATTTATTCCAGGCGTTTTGTAAATGCCTGTTATCGTGTGAATGATCATTTAATTTCCAACAATGATTCCAAAATCTTCTTTGAAAATTTTGCTTGGTCTGCCCAATATATTGCTTGCCGTTAACTGTATTGGTAATAGAATATATTCCAAAAAGATCTTTATATTTTTCTTCTTCTATAAATTTCAATAATACTCCTCTTGGTAACTCATCAGAATTTATTTTATGTGCTACTTAGATTTTCTCTGTTAGCCGGTTCTTGACCGACACCCTACATGTGTAGGTTCACTGACTTTGCACTACGCTGTTACCAGCGCAGGCCACCGATTGTTGATGGATTTACCTGTTAAGACACTTATAATGTCAATATACTTCTCATACTTATCTCTTTGTTCTTCTGTTTTACCACATCTGTTTCTGTATGCTGTTGCGTAATTACTGTACTCACCAATCAAATTCTTCATTGTCCGTAGGATTACTTTCAACCTGTTCTCTGGCGTAAATTCCTCCGGCTCTGTTGTAATCTTATCATCTACGTCTATAACAGGTATGGCGTTTTTTTCTACGCCGTTTAGTAACCTGTCATCATCAAATACTAAAACTAAATCTCCGTCAAACTTCTACTCTCGTAGAAAGACTATATCATCTACCGCATAGCGGCAGCGGTGCGCTTGGAAGCCCGTATCAATAGGACTCCTACTGGGCTACACTCATCACCCATAGTCGTTGCACATTCCTTAAAGGCTTGCACAGGATTACCTTCCCGGCTTCCCCTGTTAGCTGAACAACTAGCAGTCATTTCCTACTGCTCCTGACGTTTGCTCAACACCCGCTGATAAACGGTTCACACCGAGCTTACACCTACGTTACCGCAGGGAAGGACTTTGTTTAGGAGTAATCTGCTCCATTCAATCTTTGTGGGATTATTGATTTAGAATTGATGATGCACGTATTAACCAAATGACTGAGGTACTTGCTTGTTAATTCATTATTGATAGCGTACAACACGACATTCTCACTATCACAAATGTGAGGGTTACGTGTAATCAACTTGCCGCCGTGCATTGGCCCTTCTTTTGTTATACAGTAAAATTCATTGTCGCCGAGACAACCGTTAGGATCTAAACCAGCCGCCGCTTCCATGAATGCAATTAAGTCTGGTATCAGAAACTTGAAGCAGCTCTTGATCCATATCTTGCCGCAGCACATCTCGTCTATGTATTTAGTCAGCAGACTGATTAAGTAACTCCGCACTTCATATTGTTTAAGCATAGCGGGATTCTTTATTACGGACTTTGCATAGTCGTTTAAGGGACTGCACTTATCTGCCGTCAGCCCTAAGAAGCACATAGAGTAGAAGGGATCGCCGTCAATAATCTTTTGTGCCCACTCAATAGAGTCCGTAGCAAGCTCAACAAATTCTTGGTAGGGGAGGTTGAGCGTCTGAAGAACCTGGTAGTTGCATCTCGTATAAACTGGCTCGATATCTTTATTGAAGTTCCATTTAGCAACGCCTAAGCAATAACCATACTTTTCGAATTGCTCCCAATAATATTCCCAGTCTGTTGCATCTTTGTTCGTCTGAAAATATTTGAAGCCCTTATACATACTCTTGCTCAAGATAATCATCGGCTCGGCGTCCGGGGTAACGTCATGCGACACGCCCCATATATCCTTGATAGATGTTACACCCCGCTCGGCGTAGAAGGTGGGGTAATCAACCTCGCAGGTAAGACCTTTGATATACGGCGCTCGCCAAAGTATCGTCGTCGGGCTATCAGCAGACGACAGCCGGAACTGAACCTCGTCCGTAATAGCCGGGTGGTGTATGCCACAACCGTCAAATGGAGTTACGTTGATATCTCTATATCCGTCCGCCACGCTCTTTTGCGTCCAGAGGATCTCTTTGCCATCAGCGTTGGTGAAAGATGTCTTTTCATCGTATATGTATTTGATATGCTGTTGCGGCAACACGCACTCGTAGTCCGGCACAACAATCACTTTAGGGCGGAAGCCATTCAAGCAATGGCAAGAAGAAAGGCATAGACCCCTATAAGCCATCAGCTTACTTATGACGGTCGGGCCGGGGCCAGCCCCCATAGTGATTGCCTCGTACACCGGATCTGATATAGCCGCGTCGATAAAGCTCAAGATAGAGTTGCGGGTCATGCTCGCCGATCGTTCGCACAGTACAAAGTGAGTGCCGTTTAACCAGAACCCATTCATAATTAGCTCCGTCATGACGTCTGTATCAGAGGAGCTACCCTTACAATCGACAAAACAAATACGCCGCGCACAGGTCACATCTTCGCCTGTGATACGCCGTATCTGATAGAATAGTAAATTGTCTGCCTGCTTTATTTCGTAGGGACGCAGATCTACCCGTAAAGAAAAATTGTTCTCTTTTAATAGCTTGAAAGCTATCTTGTATGTCGTGTATAGCTTAGGTGCGAACAGTTAAAAGCACCTCTCTTATCATGAAAGTGATCATCTCCTTATTAAATGAAGTTCATTGTCGTAAACACTCTCGACACCAAATCGCTCTTTCAGGTTGCACAGCTTTCTTTTATACACCGTGTCAAAGTCTTCGTCGGCGTCTTTTCTAAAGTCATATAGGATGGCTAGTAAATCCCTAACCGCCCTCTTAGCTACGTCCGGGTCCCGCATCCGCACCAGCGGAGTTTGTAATCATAAAAGAATTCTTCGCAATCTTCTACATCGCGACACCTTTTGGAGTATGTCTTCAGGACGTAAGAAGCTACATCCTGAAAAAAACCACCTCGTCTTCCCTTAAAACATATTTTAGATTCATGAATCACTACTCACTTTCTTTGTGCCATTTGAATGTTACTGCCCCGCCAGTATAAAATTTACTGTGGAAGATTAAGTTCGCCACACCATAGTAATTGATAATGGTTAACACTTGTTCCTCACGGCGTGGTTGCAAACTACGAATCACAACTCCAGTCTGTCTGTTTTCCGGATTGACATATTTAGTAATTGCGTCTTTCGCATCCTCATACCTTAATATCGCGGCCACGTCCTCGCCAATTATCCGGTGGTCGCCTGCGTCACAACTTGCGACACAACTATAATCGTTATTTGCGATGACTCGCGCATTACCAGTAAGAACTTCGTGAGCAGAAAAGAAAATACTTAACTTATTCTCCCATATCTCATCTTTCCATATCGTCAATATCTAACCTCCCGATAAACTATTAACTCTTGTCTTCTTTCAAAAAAAGAGTCGCGCCACTACCTTCAGGTCTGCAACGTCCAAGTCTTCAAACCCCGTAGACTGACAAATGCCATACCCTTCGCGGTCGTCTCTCACTGGACAGTCATCACAATCTCCATGTGCCCCGCACCAACAATTGACCAACCACTCCAGGCAATCCCGCTCAAGCCTTCTTTCTAACTCAGTCCATTTTAGTATACCTCCTTTTTTATCCTATCGCTTACTTCTTCTTATTCCGTAGCTCCGCCATTTGCGGGGACTCGATCTTAAACCACTCGCCAGGGAAGGTGGCCTCGATCACCGTGTCATCCTCTCGCATGACGTGGACACGGGGAGAGGTGGTGGCCAACTCACCAATCATCCGCTGACTCCAATACTCCGTAGCGATGATTCTGTAGCGGTTAGCGCCGGGTTCACAGATCACTACGGTCGGGGTGACGCCCGGTTCGATCTTCATGTCGGACGGCCATTCGTCCGGGTAGTGTACGTGCGGTACATACTGTTTTTCGTTGCGCTTCTTCATCTTGTCAAATAAACCCATTTTACATTCCTCCATTTCAAATCTCTGTCATGACATTTATTATCAGAGCCTCAGCTGCTTCGACCCACCGCCCGTCCAGCTCGACTAACCCAAGGTCTTCCGGATCGACGGTTGGGTCAAAAAATTCGCACTGGCTGTCCAGCTCATAATACAAGTATACACTATTTTTTTCTGGGGTAGTGTCGGTTCTCTTATTTTCCTGAAACGAGTTACAGTTGTCGTACCACACGCAGCACTTGCATAGATTGACGCAGGTGTTGTGTGCGCTGATGTCTATCACCTCCTATCAAGTGGTCAGTTTAGTGTAAGAACTCCTATGTAGTTGCATGAAAACGAGGGAAATAATCTGTAGGGTATATAGACATATACCCGTTCAGTTTATTCTATTTACGTAGTCTAGTGTCGGGCCTTTTATATGATGATAGGGATACCGTCGGAACGGAGAGCCGAACGGGTCCGGGTAACCCCAGTACAGCTCCAGGCAGATCCGTTTGTACTCTGGCGGGCCGTCGGCGTAGATGACGTTGGGGTTTACCATCATTAGGTAGTCGCTCCCATCTTTGTCAATTCGGCAGAGCTGTTGCTCTACGCCATCGTGCTTAAAAGTGATCCCTAAAAATTTTTCCTTGAGTTTGTCTATATAGTAGGAAGCCCGGCGCGGCTCGTAACCTAACACCCTGCAGATATCTTGGGCGGCTAAGGGGACAATCTCATCGCTACGTGTTTCATCTGGGTTGTAACAGAGGTAGTTGTGTTCACAATTAAGGTTTGGTGTTAGTCTCAGCACAGCTCCTATGTATTTTAAATTGCCGGTTCCTTTTTTATAAAGCTGGAGGAAGGTGTCTTTTTTAACTTTTCGAACCTTAACATATTGCCACGACCCGCTTGTTGGCTTAGTTCCACGTAGAAAGAAATTATCGTTTATATACCAATGACCAAACCAGTCTGGTCGAAGTATATTTAAGGGAACACATTTTAAAAATAAATTATCTAAACTACTCTTATCAAGCATAGCAATCTCTCCGATCTCGGTTCTAGTAGCCATCTGAGGAGAGTGCGTGCTACTAGAAAGAATCACATGCCAATGATTATCTTCGGTCTCGGTCGTGTCAAAAGCGTCTAGATCAAAGCTGTCGTCGCTGTCGCTGCCGTCTATGTCGCTATCGCCATCAGGACTACTATCGCCGCTGTCACCCTTACTGAAATCTATTTCTATCACCGGGATAGTGTGGAGTGACAAAGCCACAAGCCTGGGCAGGGTATCCAGCCTAACGCCAGCGCAGAAGCCCTGGAGGTCATAAGCGGCGCTAGGAGGAAACACCAAGTTGCTGGACAGTACGTCCTCGCCATACTGAATATCAGACGTATCACAGCCGGACAGCATTGCTACTATTTTAGTTACTGACATAGGGGCATCAACTCTTTGAAGTAGACAAGTCCCGCGTTTATAAAAATGGCATACCGCCCTTCATGATAGTTGTCTACCGTACACAGAGGGTGTGTCGATTGTCCGTCCCGAACCGCCATGCTAGACATATTTTTTTCAAATCGCTTCCTGTACTTATCAACATTATTGGTGCTTCTGCCCAGCACTCGGCAGACATCCGTAAATGTGAGCGGCGCAATCAAGTCTAGATTTTCTTCGTACGGATTCCAGCACAACACATGCTCGCTCTTATGTATAAATGGGATCAGTCGAAGTACGGTGCCAATCTCTTTTGCGCTCTTCACGTTGTCCGTATACAGTCTTTGATATTTAGGCACGGACAGTCGTGCGGTTGGGGCGGCGTACCTTTTCTGCCGTGGCAGCCTACCCTTAGCGAACAACCAGTTACTCAAGATCAAGCATCCCTGGGCGCTTTCGTCCACCAGACGCGCCCGTTCCATATCGTCTAAAAATTTGTAAAAGGCGTCTTTCCCAATCTGTAAGATATCTTGGGCCTCACTCTTTGACATTGGGTGCTGCGCTCTCGTGCGGCCAGCCATCACCACACTCCCATCTTGCATCGGGTTCTCTGAATACTGCATGTGCGTCGCCAGCATAGCGACCCTAGCTAAGTTTGCCAAAGTGATGTCCGGGCAGAAACATTCCCCGATTTGTTTGGGCAACCTTAGGAATATGAACTGTTCGTCAGATCGGACACGAGCGTTCGCTCTAAAGACATCAATGCCTCGCTCCTTCTGCCTCTGAACTATTTTGATTTCTTCATCTTGGTGTAGAGGGCGGAAGCCATGCCCGCGTCTAAAAATACCGAAGGTGTTGTCTGGACCTCGCTCAATTGATTCGTAGCGTTTATCTATAGTGTGCTACCTCCTTATAAAAATTTTGTTGTCGCGGCCTTGCCGCCTGATTATAATATACAAGTTTTTCTTTCAAACGTCAAGGGGATAGAGTGGAACTCGTGCGAAATCCAACTCGAAATATTCTGATAAAAAATATACTGGGCGACTATGAACAATTGTGAATAAATTATGAACATACATGAACGAATTGTTAACAAATAGATTTTCGGACACACTCTGCTATCTTGTCCGCGATACGCTACGCCCCTTCCATATCCTTGAAATTCTGCGCTTCTTTAGATGCCTGTGGCCTGAAGCTCAATATTTAATTGTGAACAAACTATTAACAAAATACGTTCACTTTAACAGGTAGGCGTACTTTGGCAGAAAAATAGGCGTACTTAGACAGAAAGAGCGGATTGTGATTTTGTGTTGATATACCAACATTTTTTAGCTGTTGAGACACTTGTATTATATCTTATATCTATATATACATATATATAGTAATTCTCTCCGTCACACCTCTATCTCTTGTAAGGTAGTCCGTGGCGTGTCAGTAGATCAGCCGTCCTATCTCTTCGCCCCGGCCTGGAGAAGTAGGTAAGTCCGTAGAAGGGAAAAGGAAAGGTACGCCTGCGGCGTAGTCCGTAGAGAGAAAAGTGAGATGAGCTGTCTTGCTTGTGTGGGTAGTAGTTCTGTAACGCTGGTGGTGGGTAGGGCTGCGCCGGGATGAACGCGAGATGGTAGGGGGCGAAAGAATGTAGGTTAGCAGGTAGAAGGAAAAGTGATCCGTAGAGGGAAGAGTGGGTAAGGGCGTGGTGCATGGTGGATGTGGGGAGCGCTATGTTGTTCGCCAGAGGTGAGCTAGGTTTCGGAAGGTAGCAGACCGTCATATCTCCATCCTGTGTATGGCCGCTGCAGCGGCGGCTTGTTAGGTCGCTGCGCTCCCGAAGATTTTTTATTTTTAGCCCGTACAAGAAAAATGGAGTAGAAGAACTTTTCCTGTTGGTGGGGACGGCGTAACGGAATGATGGTCAGGCTTCCAGGCCATGACCTTCTCGCAGGAGAGGTTGGAGCTTTCTACAAAAGAAAGCGTGAGAGCGGCAGGAGTGGGAGATCAGCGAAGAGGGTTGGCAAGACGGAGCCGACGTGGATGGTTGAGGGGAAGAGCTGTTCTGCGATAGGAGGCGGGACTTGCAACGCTTCGCGTGAGGATTCATTTTTTTAGCCCGTAGAAAGAAATGGGATGAGAAGAGTGCTGGTTACGGAAGTAACTAGGGGTGGGAAGCCGCATAGCCACGGACTACCTTACGGTATTTCAATTTTTTAAAAGAAACAGCGCAGGATAGTTATTGGGTGAGAGGTAGAGCGTTTAGGGCCAAGTAGTGCTGGTGGATGGAACACCACCTTTTCTCTCTACGGAAAAAGAGCGGGAGCGATTCCGGGAGCGGAGCGACCTACAAGATGCCGCTGCAGCGGCCTTCCGTAAGAGGGAAACTAGACGGTTGAACTTACCTATCATGTTTTCTTCCACACTACGCAGAGAAAATAGAACGGAACGGTCAGGGGTATATACCTACATACCCAACATATTATCTCTCTAATTTTTCGTGGGACTACAGGAAGAAAATAGACCTCAGAAGTCAAATGGCGGCGGGGGTTGAATCAGCAGGTGCTTCGTACAGAGCAGCGAGCTGGTAGTCGTATCCGTTGCCACCCAGGTTCAGGTTGGTGTAGGCTTCGGTCATCTCTTCCTTGGTGAGGCCGATGTAGCAGAGGGTCTCGTTCATGGAGGAGTGGCCGAACATCTTCTGGAGGAGTACCAGCTTGCGAGGGTCGTTGCCGGACATCATCATCTGATGATAGCCGAACGTCTTGCGGAGGGAGTGAGAGGAGAACCGGAAGTCGAAGTTGCAGTGGTCGGCGATATCTTCTAGGATACGATTGACAGATCTTCTGTTGAGAGGACCAGGCTCGTAAGCACCACGGTTGTTGCTCTCAGACCGGAACACTAGGTCAGACAGACTGACAGAGTAGGGTGCGTGCTCCAGGTAGAGTTCCACAGCGTCCATGACCGCGTCGTTGATGACAACGTAGCGGTTCTTTTTTCTTTTACGGGTGGAGGCAGTTTTCTTTTCCAGGATCTCAAAGGATTCTTTAAAGGAGAAGTCCTCGTTTAGGATGTGGGTGAACCGGAGACGCTGCAGGTCACTAATTCGGAGGCCGAAGTTGATGCCCATGACAAGTAGCATATGATCTCTGTAGCGGTGGTTGTCCAGAAGGTAGGAGCACGCTCTACGGATGTCTTCAACACTCTTGATAGGGTCAGCCGCTCGGTCAGGTGCGGTGATGGCCTCTACCGGCTGGTCGCTCTGAGCGGTGATCCGGCTGGCAGCAGATTGCTTGAGTACCCGTGAACGGCTACTGTCGGCAGTCCGTGAGCGGCGGACAGAGTTGACGTCGATGGACGCGGGGTTGACAGTTTTGCTGGCGGGGTTGACAGCACTGTTGGGGAAAGAAATTAGGTTGCTCATTGGCAAAACCTCCTTTTAAATTTGAAATGTTTTCTATTGATTATGTTACTATTATAGCGAAAATGTTTTCAAATGTCAAGATTTTTGGACGGCGAATTCCAAGAAATTTTCCAAAATTTATGAGCTACTGATTACGTCCCAAAATCAGAGACTGGAGAAACGAAGAGGAAACTTTAACCAAATAAAGTGAAATGAAAAGTTCTGATAATCAATATGTTGCGGATGGAAGTGGCGAGTTTTGGTGAGAAAAAGTTGTGAAATGGTGGAACAACTAATTCCATATTACATTAAAAAACCGGCTTTAAAATATGGAAATTGCCCCCTCTACACCCCATAGGCGGGAAATGGGACGTTACTAATAAACGGTGTTAGGTACTATAATAGACTATAGTCTAGAACGGCTAATGGTCATTAGCTTGCCTGGCACAAATCAATAATAGGAATAAGTCTCAATAACACATTCTGACCGAAAAAATAAAAAATGCAAAAAAGGGGTTGACAAACCATGTCTATGTCTGGTATACTCAAAGCACAGTCAAGGGACGGACGCCAAACCGGATGGACGGCGAAAAGTGACAGTCGCCGGTTATGTCCTAACCTGATTGTATGACGTAAACCAGGCCAGCCCGGCGGCCTTGCTCCATAGGAGCGGAAGCCAGGCAAAAAAATCCCTGAAGAATCACAAAAACCGCTTGACAAAAACAAGCCGATGTGATAAGATAGGGACAGCTCGAACGGGGCAACCTGTTTTGAGTGGGGCAAAATGAGACATTACAAAATCCAGGCAACCGGATAGCAATTTGACTTTTGCCAAAAAATCTACCACTTGACTAACCATTGAGTGGTACGTGCGGATAGCACGCTATACCGCACGGCGTACCTTGAAAACTCAATGCCAGACATTTCCTTTTCCGGCGTGGGGCGTTTTACCGTATTTATACGGTAAAACCAATGTAAGTTGGTAGCCCTCCTATGTGTAGTGTACTCCGTATTTATACGGATAATACTATCCATGGCACGATTAACCAGATTGGGAGATGGTAAAACGTGGCAAGTGCTAAAGGCGCAAGGGTGCAATAAGGCTGGAAACGGCTGGATATTATAGAGGTATCCTATCCTTTTACAGGATTTACCACTCTGTCGGACGTCCCCAGGGGATAACTATACCCTGGGGAAGAAAGAGGATAAACCGCTAAAACAATAGCGTGCTGGTTGGCACGCCGTGACCTGTTATGCGGGGGCGTTGTGGGATGTACCAGGGTGGCCAGAAGGGGAAAAAGACTAATAATCTGGAAACGTCAGAGAAAGATTATTAGCAAGTACCTGGAATAAAGTTAGCACAACACCGGATGGCGTGGCTTGTTATGAGTGCAGTGACGGTAACAAGCATAGGTCTATAGTTAAGACCTATCAGACGGTGATAAAACTCTTACTGGAAAAATCTAGGCCGGGTATGTTTTGTAGTTAGTAGCGAACGTGAACCCTAAAATTCATGCCCGGCCTATTTTTGAAAGAGGATTTGTTTTTTTTTATTATCAAATAAGAAGTCGTCAAAAGTGAATCAGACCGGCGGAACATCCACCTGTGTAATTTACCTTTGAAAATTACTACATAAAAAGGAGAATAACCATGAATAACAATGAATTGTTGAAAAAGTACGAATCCACTACCACCACCGACCTGAACAATCAGGTGAAGTCCGCTGTCGAGAAGGCAAACGCCTATGCTAAACAGCCCGAACTGAACCAGGTCGAGCTGTTGAAGCTCCGTGCCGATGCCGTTGCTCTGGCAGATGACTATAACCGTCTGGTAAAGCTCCGCCGTCTGGGCGAGCTGGCCGCCATGTCCTACGGGGACGCCATCAACGCCATGACGGTAGAGGGCGGGGAAACTTGCCCCAAGATGGAAGTGATTCTCGATGGGGAGATCATGAACATCACCACGTCCAACGCCACCCGTATCCGCTGGAACGAGTTGTTGAAGGCTGGCCAGTGTCCCGACGGTTACGAAAACCTGGAATCCCTGGTAAAGGTTTTCACCCACAACTGCCTCACCAACAAATTTGAAAAGGGTCAGTTGGTCGAGCTGCCCCCGCTGGACCCCGCTATCAAAGCGGTCGCTAATGGTCGTGACAACTGGGACTCTGGCTCTATGAATAAGTTGCAGTGCCAGATCCGGGATCTCATCGGCTGGATGTTCCCGGTGGACGAAGTAGGGGAATACTCTGCTCCTAGAAAGTCTGATGTACGGTGGTTTTCTGACATCGTTTGCCCTGCGAGTGACCGCGCTGGTGAACCTGCCCACTATGTCCAGCGCAAGGTATCTACTTTGTTGGACTCCCTGTTCAGAGTGTTCTATACCCTGAAAGAGGAGAAGGAAGTGGTCGTACGGCCTGCAAAAGCTAGCAAGAACCAGTAAGTCGTTCCGGCGACTATAAACAGGCGTTAGGCCGGGAGCGTTCGCAGGTTAGGGCAAGCCCAACCTGCGAGGTCGCAGGAATAACATAGGTGGATTCTGTCTATGCCTGCAAAAAAAAAGCTACCCTAGCAGTAGCTTGCTAGGGTAGCGGAAGGGTAGGACGCTGTATGAGTAACCATACATATGTAGTCGGTGAATATACCGACTATGGTTATAAAGGTGGTGATGGTTTGTATAACGAAGATATTAAGCGGAATTTTTTGGATACGGAATGCAGTAGCTTGAAAAAGCAAAGAGATATTGCGAAAGTTTTTTCTTCTATCGCGTCGTTTGAGCAAGAGAATGGTCTAGACATCGCTGAAATGGGCAAGAATTTGAGCGCGCAGGCTCTTGAACGTACTGGAATAAATGAGTATAGTGGAATTAGGAGTTATATTACTAGGTTAAGAGAGTATGCAAGATGGTGCGAAAAAAACAATATCTTCCCATCAATCCCCGGCGGGATTTTTGAAGTTTCTCCGGACGATGTGGATATTACAGATTCTCTAAAAGGGGTTTTGTTTAAAGACGAATTTGACTTGCTGGAGTCTATTAGATTAGTCCGTGACTTTGATTCTGGCTATCCAGAGGTTGCAGCCTTTTGTCTTTACTGGGTCGGTCTTACAAAAGACGAAGCAGTTTTGCTAAAAGACACTGACGTTGACTTGGAAAACAAGATCGTTTATGTTCATGACGGTATTGTTGCAGAAGACTTTTCGGATGCCATTTGTGATGTATTAAACCGTTACCGTAATTGCAAATGGTCAACCCGGGCGAACGGAACTACACTCATGAGCGTTCGCAAGGATTTGTCTGTTGACACATTTCTTAAAAGGATGTTAACAGATGGTTCTAAAAAATTCGGTATGCCTGTAACAAAAACACAAATCACAGCACTATGTCAAGATGTGGTGACGGATTGTTCAGCACTTGGTCTCCCTAGTCGTCATACTTTTCAAAACGTCTGGCGGTGCGGTGGGTTCAATCGTATGTACAAGCTGGAACAATCCGGCGTGGATGTAATGAACCGCCCCACCATAGAAACGGTTTTTCGTGGAAAAAAGAATTACTACGATACACTAAGAATGTATCAATATTATAAAAAGGTCTTTGGTTTATAAGCCGTCGCATAGCGACGGCTTAATTTATTAGGGAGGGTTACTTATGAAAATGTATGGCGAAAAGGATGTAGTGGAACCCAGAGAATATGTCAAGATGCACCGCGTAAGAACTCTGTGTGAACTTCAGAACAACACCATGGAACCGCTCGGATGGTTCAGCCTTCCCGGATGGTTCAAAGATCTGGTCCGGTCGGAACTATCTGGTATGGCGAAGGCTGGTAACACCGGTGCCATCTCTGGTCTGGACTACATCGCAAAGATGGAATCCAGAAAGGCGGATCGTACCGGCTGGAAGTGTGGTACTGTATCATTCTCTAGTCGCAGCCGGAAAGCCCCTATCTTCACAGACTACCTGCGGGAACGTAGAATCTCGTTCAGCGTTCATAGGTGTAGTGGTAAGGTAGTGTTCCGGCTGACTTTCCATCCATGTGAGCTGGCCGGAATCAAGTCTCAGCTGGATCGTATCGCAATGACGTAACAGGAAACTTTTACCTCTGGAAATTTTCCCTCTGATGGTATATTATACTTGTATTAGGTGTTTTATACAAATCAAAGAGGTATGAGGTGAGAGAATTGTATATTACGAACAAAAAGGGAACTATTCAGGTGGTTGTCAAACCCGTTGATATCTCGCGCGGAGATGTCAAGGTGGAAGTTGTCTCTGGCTTGGAGCACATCTACTCGGAGCTCCCGTTGTTTTTCGAGGTTAGATCCTATGTAGTAGTCCAGCACGACACTCCGCCTAATAGGTTCTCGCTTGTTATCGAGAGGGTAGAGGACGATTATAGCGATACATGGTTTTGGGATTGTGTCTGTTTTGACGTAACCCTGGAACCGCACGAACTGGAATGGTTCAACTAATACATACCTGTCTTACCGCCGTACCAAGTACGGCTTTCTTTTTTACCATGACGGTGGTTTAATAAGTCTTCAACGCCCGCTATTACTTAGCGGGCGTTTTTGTTAAGGGGCACTTCTAATAAAAAAGGAGGAACAAACATGGAAGTGAATATATGCAAAAATTGCGAGAGCTATCGCGTGGATGGTTGCTGCTACCGCACTTGTGAAAGCTGGCATAAGGCTATTGAAAGTGTGAGCGACTATTGCTTCTGTCGAGAGCGGTGCGACGGTTGCCCGCTGCATAAGTTGGGTTGCTCAGCAGGTTGGTGCGGCTATCGCAACCAGGCACTTGTCCAAGTGGCAACGGCATTGCAAAGCCAGGAAGGTCAGGAATGGTTGTCCGGTATGAAGTCCATAAGCGATCTCTATCGTGCCATGGGTATGATGACTGATACCGAAGCGCACAACAAACACGTCGCTGAAGCAGAAGAAAAGGACGCACGGATTACGGAGGTAGCAAAGCTCCTCCAGGAATTAGGCGGTGACGCGTGTCGAGAGGCTGCCCAGTATCTTATGGAATACAAAGAGCAAAGAGAGCGGGATAGAGAGTGCTTCTAACGTTTGACCTCTGGTGGTATAGGTGCTATAATATGGTAGCACTTACACGACAGGAGGCCAGACATGAAACTATACACGATCCGCACGAAGACCAACGAAGGCACAACCTACGATAAAGGTTATACCTCTCGTGAGTACGCTATGGAAGTCGCTGAGCTACAGGGCGAGAGTTGGGATATAATAGAAAAGGAAATCCCATACGTCTATGTCCTTGCTTACACTAAGATAGGCGACAAAGTGGAGTGCGGAACCGTGGAAGTATATGACGGCCTTGATGGGTGTCACTCGCATATGCTGGATAGCTATAGATGTGCTGCGGAAGAAAGTAGCACATCAGTTTTGGAAGCATGGGCGGAAGACACACAGGCATATTACAGAACAAATACCTATAGTATCAGGTGGAACATCGTTGTAAGCGATATGATCCCAGACGGGTGCAGGAAGGTAAAGCACTTGTATGGAACAGAGGCGCGGGTTTGACACCCATGACTCTTAAGTTAATAAAGCCATTGCAAGACCGTGCTAATCAGCACGGTCTTTTCTTATGGGTGGAAAGGAGAATAGCCATGGCAAGCATGATGGATTTGGTCGGTCGAAACGTCAAAATCGGCAAGTCTACCATCACGATTAAAGACGGTGACAATAAGACTCGCGGAATTGTGAGAGGGGTCACCAAGCTAGGGGATGTCCAACTTAGCCAGAGTCTTGAGTTCTGGCACACGCTGAAAAAGATTGGTGTGTATAACACACTCGGAGCAAAATGCTTCTTCGTTAAGGATGGTTTCCTGTATGCCATCCGTAGCACGAACTCGGATAAATACAGGGAGGCCATTATGGAACGCGATGGTTTTGAAGACGACAAGAAGGTATGGGCAGAACAAGCCGAAGCATATAAGAAGCTCGAAGAGAATGGTATTCCTGTTATTGAATGCAGGGTTTTGTAAGGAGGTATACCTATGGAAGTAACAATTTACGCCAACTATGGAATGTTGGCACACGAAAAGGAAACGGTATACAGCATGAATCCAGCTGCTGTAATCTACGAAGAACTGACCGTAATTCTTCCGGATGAAATCTATGCCGGTGAGAATCACGCCGGAGAAATCCTGGTGGATTTTGATGGAAGTGGTTGTCTGTACCCGCTTAGTAGGCTGTTGTGTGACCACAACCATAATGGCCCGGCACTGGTCGTGCCTAGCACCGGAAAGCGTACTAAGTACGTTGATTTGGAAGTCGTAGTCTAAGAAAGAAACAGGTAGGAGGAATTTAAAATGAACGTCAAGAAAAAGTGTGTCGCTATCCTGGCAATCGTTATCGCAGCTATGGCAGTGTGGGGAATCGTCTTAACGGTGAAGTGTGCTGGTGATGATGCTACTATGGTAATTGAGCAGGAGCAGCCCGGATTTAATGATAACAAGGTTAAGCTGATTACCCACCAGCAGTACGTCAATGACGCTCTGGACCCCAACGCAATCTATATCGTAAAAGAGGATTGGATTTCCGGTGGAAATGGAGAAGGGTATGTGGAAGATTGTGACTGCGGTCATGATTACATTGCATATCGTGGGAACATTCCTGCTGGAATGGTTGTCACGTCCTACTTCGTGCTTGACAACAAGCACGAATATGAAGTCCTAGCCCGGTTTGATTACATTGGTGGTCGGTTGGTTGAAGTGCGGTAAGGAGGTCTCGCCATGGCTAAGTATGAGTACGACAAAAGTTATCCCTTCGCTGTTTATATCACGAACCTCGGGAAGTACAACGAGGGCGAGCTTGTGGGCGAGTGGGTTCACCTCCCCACAACAGCCAAAGAAATGAAGGAGGTGTTCGAGCGTATTGGGATCGGCCAGAAGGATGACTTCGGATGCCCTTATGAGGAGTGGTTTATCACGGACTATGACTGTTATGTAACTGACCTTTGTCGGGGGTTCGGCGAATACGAAAATCTGGACGAGCTGAATTACCTGGCAGCAAGATTGGACGAGATGAGTGATCATGACTTTGAATTGTTCGAAGCGGTTATTGAGACAGGGGACTGCGGCGATTCTGTTAAAGATCTTATCAATCTCGTGGATAACCTGGATAGCTATATGGTCTTCTCTAATGTGACCAGCGACTACGACCTTGGATATTACTACATCGAGGAAAGTGGTTGCTATGATACGGACAAGCTTGGCACGCTGGCCAGGTATATCGACTATGAAAGTTTTGGTCGAGACGTCCGGTTTGAAGAAGGAGGGTGTTTCACTTCCGCTGGATATGTTTTGCATGATGGTTCGAGCTTTACGGAATACTACGAGGGTGTCGAGGATATCCCCGATGAATATCGGGTAATGACTTTCAAAGAGGAGGATGAATGATGGAACTGCAGATTGCACTGTTGGACTTGCTGAAGCAAGAAAAAGAGCTGGTCGACGAGATCAACAAAACGGGGTACGACGCGACCTATTACGAAAAGCGGGCTAAAGAGCATAAAGCTGGCGAAACTATCTGTGATATGCAGGCCGCACTTGATGACTTCAGGAAGGCTAGACAGCTCTTGGAGGAAGAGGTTCGTCTTCTCGGTCGGCTGAAAGATATTCGTGTCAGGATCAACAACTACTTCGAGGAAGAACTCTAAGATGAAACGTGAATTTGTAGCGCTGATTGGAGTCGCCTTTCTGATTTCCGCAATTCCCTTCCAGCTGATGGGCTGGTCTGTTACGGCTTGGATCCTCGGCGCGATTGGTGTAGCTGCCGAATGGAAGAGCGGTTACAGAATCCACGTACATACTGAAGAAGACTAACACCGCAGCCTTGCCTTTTTCCGCTGCGGTTGTTTCTTTGCCCTGGGTAGTCGCAAGCTGCCCAGGGTAGAATTTAAACCCGCGAAACTCGTCTGACGAGTTTCGCGGAAAAGGGTTGACGTTTGAAAAATAATCTTATATAATATAACCACGGTGAGCGGTTAAAAAACACAAGATTAAATTGCATGGGGAGTTACCTGCGACGGCTCGCAGCGCTGTCTTGAAAACAGCTGGTACGGCTAGTAACCGTATGGGGATCGACACCTCAGCTCCTCGCCACAAGACCATCAAACAGCACTTTGATAGGTCAAACTAGGCATGGTTTTGTTCACTTCCTTTCTTAAAAAATTGTACTGTCTGTACTGTCATTGATCAAAAAATTTTTACTCCCCAAAAGCACCGGGTGCTGACGGCGCTTTTACTTGCCTCCGTAGCTCAGCAGGTAGAGCAGGGGCGGGCATCGAGTTTAGTTGACAACAGCGTGGGTTAAGTAGTTATGAATCAAAGGTGCGGTAAAGGCGCGGTTCAGGCTACTATATGGGCTTTATCACTACGCTAACTCGTAATCCCGTCTCCGTGTCACCGGTTCGATTCCGGTCGGAGGCATAGCCGCAAGCTATGATTAAGAACGTAAGTTCTGTAAGGGCGGCGTTGCTGACGTTGCTCTAGTCTTACACTCCTACTTGTGACTTGACAGCCCGGAAAGACGGGCAAACACACCAGCATAGTTTTAAATGGGAAAACAACGGTCTCCAAAACCGTAGTTCTAGGTTCGAGTCTTAGTGCTGGTGCCACGTGCAAGTTTAATTGCACGGTGTGTAGTGTGAAAAAAGTCATATATTGCTCTATGTATATAACCTCACGGCGTAAAAGAGGTTGACTGTCTGACCGCAGTTATTCCAGTGCAATTCTGGTTGCCGTACACGCTGCTCAAAGCGGGTGAAGAGGTGTGGCACACTCCTTCCGTGCCTCACTTATGACTTCAAGGCGGTGCAATTCCGCCTAGCAGCTCTCAATCGCTCTAGTTAACTGGTTCTGGGGCGAGGGTCAAAACCAGCAACCTAAACATTGATTGCAGACACCTGGTTAAGTACAGGCTAGGCAAGAAAGCTCTCAGGCACGGTTGGGCAACACAATCCAGCCCTATCCTTTGGTTAGGCCGACTGATTGATAGGGCGGTTGTGGTTGCTGAACAAATATCTCCCTGTAGCTAAATTGGTTATAGCTTCCAACTTATAATTGGAAGGCCCTCATAAGGTATATGGTGATTCGAATTCACCCAGGGAGACCACGATACCACGATAAAAATCTAATTCCATAAATAAGAAAGTGAGGAACTAATATGAACAAAGAAACTATGACCGTCCATAAAGCTCTTGCGGAGCTGAAAATTTTGGACGCTAGAATTTTCAACGCCACTTCTGGCAAAACATTTGTCGCCGCGAAGAAGGTGAGCGACAAAAAGATCGGCGGTGTGTTGGTCGAAACCCTCAAGAAGGATATGAAGTCTGATTATCAGTCTGTTACGGACTTGATTGCTCGTCGGACTGCCATTAAGAGAGCAGTTGTGCTCTCTAATGCCAAAGCTAAGGTAGTAATTGGTGGTGAGACCTATACTGTGGCAGAAGCTATTGAAATGAAGAACCATGGCCTCATGGCAAAGAGAGACTTGCTGGATGTAATGGTTCGGCAGTATGAAAAGGCTCGTGCCGAGGTCGCCAAACACGAAGGCGAGTGGATTGAAGCGAAAGCCGAGCAATACATTATGAATTTCCTTCAGTCGCAGCCCAAAGAGGCCAAGACAACCAAGGATTCTGAGGTCGTTAAGCGGTTGAGAGAAGAGTATATTGCCAACAATACGTATGAACTCATTGATCCGCTTGACATTGGTAATGAAATCAAGGTTTTGAGCGATTGGATTGACGCGTTTACTGCGGATGTAGATTCTCAGCTGTCTGTGTCCAATGCGACCACTACAATCACCGTAGAATACTAAAATAATCAACTTGCTGCAACCCGAAAACCTAAAACGGTAACCCATCGTGCTGACGGCACTTGGTTCGATGTAAAAATGAACAAATATGTGCCAACTACAAGGCAAACTTGAAATTTTGTGCTTGTAAAAAGATTGGGCGGTTAATCCAAATCTCTTATAAAAAGAAGATATTTGCTGTAAAGCTCAAATTTCAAAGCTCGAATTTCAAAATTCAAGGCTCAAAGATCTTCAGAAGATTAAAGTTCAAGGGTCAACGTTCAATGGTTAAAGTTTTACAAAATCCTGGGTTAATGGTTTGGGTCAGTTATCAACGCCCACGGGTCAACCACCAGGCTGGGTTGTAGCAAGTTCAATATGCGGGATTGGCGGAATTGGTAGACGCATCGTGTTTAAGTCTCGATGTCGAAAGACGTAGGAGTTCGAGTCTCCTATCCCGTACCAAAGAAAAGCCCATAGTTTGCGGACTATGACACCTGAAAAGTGGCGGTTTGCTTCTGGTAGACCGTAGTAGTGTGTTGACATCCTGGAAGAGACAGGAGTTCCCCTTTTTGATCCCCCTTACATAGCTACCCCGCTTTGCGGGGTAGCGTGGCCGATTAGTTTAAATGGTAAAACGGCGGATTTGTACCCCGCAGATGTCGAGTTCGAGCCTCGCATTGGCCTCCATGCTACTATAGTTTAATGGTTGAACGGTTGTTTCGTAAGCAACAGGTTCCAGTTCGATTCTGGGTAGTAGCTCCATATCTGGGTGTAGCGCAATGGAAGCGCTCCTGATTTGGGATCAGGAGGTTGTCAGTTCGAGCCTGACCACTCAGACCAATGCAGGCGTAGTTCAACGGCTAGAACACCGGTCTTCCAAACCGGAAACGCGAGATCGGCACTCGTCGCCTGCTCCATATCAAGCAACAGAAAACGATTCTCCTACCTGTTATTGTTGATAAATCACCTCCTTTCTTTACATAGCCTGGAATGGCGTTAAACTCTGCTCTGCTTGATTTATATAGCGCCGTAGCATAACGGTAATGCAACGGACTTTGACTCCGTAAACGGTAGTTCGACACTATCCGGCGCTGCCACGTTCGTTTTATACGGACACTTGCTTTCATTAACCGGCGGTACCACCGCCGGTAACATGTGGGCGTGATGTAATTGGCAAACATGCGAGATTTAGGTTCTCGTGTCGAAAGATGTGCGGGTTCGAACCCCGTCGCCCACTCCATGATAAAGCCGCTGCTTGAGCAGCGGCTTTAAATATATCAGCAAGTTTTAGGAGGTACATACAAATGACAGTGACAGCTTATGAAGAATTGTTGAGCAAGTTGTTGTTCGAAGAACGGAACGGTGGACAGTTGGCGTATGCTTACGTGTCTCCGGAAATGGCGACGGGTTTGTTGGCTATGTCCGGCGGCAATCGTCCGATCAGTAAGAGCACTGTGAATAAGTACAAGTCCCATATGATGAATGGCACATGGGATGAAGATACTCCGACTGGCTTTATTATGTTTGATAAGGCTGGTGTTCTTATCGACGGGCATCACCGGCTCGAAGCAGTGAAGCGCTGCGGTAAGACAGTAAAGATGTTCTTCCTGTTCAATATGGAACGCAGTCCGTACATTGACCGGGGTAGGGCGAGAAGTGAAGCCGACGCTTTGTGTATGGCCGAGGGCGGAAACAGAGGAAAGATTTCTTCTTACAAGCGCTCGGTTGCAATCTGCATGGTGCTGAATGAGTTTAGTGCGAGGCACTTGGAGAATGAAGCTAAGAGAGCGGACATGATTTCGAAGCACATCGCTGAATTCTCCTGGGTTAATAGTTTCTTGAAGGTGAGACAGAGAAAACTTGGCACGGCTCCGGTCACAGCTGCCATGTATCTGGCGAAAGAAGCCGGAGCGAGCGATGTTAAGCTCGAATACTTCTGGAATGTTCTCCAGACTGGTTATGCTGAGTCTAGTTTGGATAGGCAGATTGTCCGCTTGAGAGATTGGATTAAGGATTCTACTATTGATGGCCGGTGCAAGCATTATCGTCACCGTGTGTTCTTGACGACCTCTTATGTGTTGTCCAGATGGTTGGACGGCAAGGAAACCAAAGGCGTTCCCGATCCTGAGTGCTTGGTTGTTTGGAACAACGGTCAGCAAAGAATTGATAACGCATAAATAGAATCGCAATTTGAACAAACGTCAGTAACTACAGTTAATAACCAACAAAAACATTCGCATTTTTTCTCAAAAAAAATGAGAAGCTATTTCCGGAACGGGATAGTAATATATTGCCAGAGGAGAGCATCTCGCTGCCAAGCCTGATGGCAGTACCGCCGAGCGACTCGTGCATCCGCCAACCCAGCCGCAGGTCATCACAAGAGCAGACGCGAAAAAAAAAATGCCCACCACGCAGTCGCCCCGCATCAGAAAGGCACAAGGCTCGAAGCGACATGGAAGGTCGCAACGGTACAACTATAGGCAAACGCACCCTGCAAGCAACGCAAGTACATTATGGCGCAAGCCACCTAACGACATCGCTCGATTTCCTGATTTCCTGAGGCCCATATCTAGGAGTGTAATGTTGGTTTACGACTGAGTTAATAATACATGAAAAAAGGAGTACATAACATGGAAATTATCGTATGTGGTAACGCAGTAACGCTCAAGAGTGCTTTCACTCTTGAAGAAATCAATCGCGCAGCTCTGTATCGGCCTAAGTCTGTACAGCTGCTGGACGAAGATGGCAACGCACTGTTTTACACTCTCGCTGGCGAGAGAGGAGTAGTAGCACCGACCGGTATTATCTATGAGGCTGAGTCTTGTGATGGCTCTGGTCGTGCGGTCGTAACAGTGAGTCTTATTACCGAAGCTGACCGTTCCGTACGTGAGGTTGTTGCCGAGAGATATGCTTCTGTTATCGAGAAGGTAGAAAAGATTGAAGCCCAGGTGCGCGAAGCGCTGGAAGAGATCGACGTTATGATGGCACGGGTCAGTTCCAAGATCGTAGTAGCTGGCTAAAACAAATAAGCATAGATGTAATAACAGAAAGGAAGTATAACATGATTATTGTTAATGTTCGTAGCACCACCCGGCGTTTTGATGGTCAGGCTGTAGATGAGAGCGTGGAAACCCCTCGTTCTCTGTTCGAGAAGATCGGAATTGAGTGCAGCCGTAGCGTAAATTCTCTTTCCGGCACGATTCTGACGCCTGATGATATGAGTTGCACTTTTGCCGAACTTGGTGCCGCTGGTGTTTGTACTCTGAGTGCTATTGTTAAGGCGCAAGGTAACGCGATCTGATTCGAGTTAGCACAATCTACGAGGCCGGACAATGTCCGGCCTCGTACATAACACAGTGAGTTGCTGGGAGGGCATTCGGTTACGTCGGATGACCTGCCAAGAGTTCATAAAGAAAGGAGAAGATATATGTTTTCAAATTGTTTGAAGCGCAGTGAAGTTTTAGTGCTGGCCCCAGAGCTGGAGTCTGAGTTTTCTAATATTGCTGGCGACGGGACGTTCAAAGGCGATGACTTTGCGTTGGCAATGGCTCGGTTGTTTTTGAAGCCAAGAGTTCCGGCGGACGTGTGCATCACGGTTAGAGTGGTGGATTCTAATTGTGCTGATTGGATTACGTGGATAAAAGACAAAGAGCGTTTTTCGGAGGTGACTTCTCAAGACAACACAATTACATTTTGCGTGTGTGATAAGGTTAAGGCCGTAGAAACTTTAGTCAGTAATATGAAATGTGCGAGCAGTTGGAAAGAGAAGACGGCAAGAGAGCTGAATCTAATGAAAGAACGACTCGGTATCATACTGAGAATTTTCAGTAATGAAGAGAGGAAGAGTACGGTTGTCCTTACCGACGTGGATAACTATGGCTCGTGGCATTACCTAGTGTGTCTTTTCAATGTATTCTGCCCATGGTACATTAAAGACAGGACTGAAGCGGAGTCAAAGTTTATTAAGATTCTGTCCAAAGAAGACTCCGGCATGAGTGTAATCTGTAAAGCGATGAACGATATGGTTGCCGCTGCTGTGGACGTGGCCTCAGCTAAAAAGAGATATTACCTTTATGGCTATGAGGGAAAGCTAAGGAACGTACAGAGGGAAAGATACACAAAGAAGATGGAGAGTGCAAGAAGTCAGATCAATAAATTGACGTCCGATTTGAGAGATTGGTATAGAGAATACGAAGGTTGGTCTTTGTTGGTGGCAGCAATTGACAACAGTAATGTTGAGAGCAAGAACGAGTTAATGGATTATTTTCTGTCGAACAAAAATGTGTCTGTTGAGAGCGGTGACAAAGATGGGAATATCGTATATGTTGTAACTGGTTATATGACACTGTTTGATCCAGAGATTGCGAGAGAGTACATCAACAATTGGTCGTCGATTTTTTATACGCAGTCTTCGTATGCGGGCCTGACAGAAAGTGATACTAAAAAGTTAATGACAGGGATTTTCATTGACTCTGATATCAAAGTAAGAATGTGTTCCGCATGGAGACTTTCTTTCGGAGGAGGGGTACTACCCATCGTGGCATATGGGTATGGCTGTGAATACAACAGCTATCTCCCCAACACACACCTTGATAAATATGGTTGCATGGGGAGCTGGCAACAGGCGTTAGAGAAATCTTGCGACAAATGTGACTACGTTTATACGGTAGACACGACGTGTGCCGAAAGCGGGAATCTGAATCTTAGTGATACTGTCGTATTGAGATCATTCCTTGAAGAGTTGTTGAGAGAAGGCGCTGTAGTATTGGAGTTGCCGGATGGGCGAGTAGTTAATTACATCGACGCAATTAAATGGATAAAGGAGAATAAGAGCAATGAATAAGGCAACTAATGCAACGGATTTGTTGGCTGCGACAAATCCGTGCAAAATCGTATACAGTAAGAAGGCATGGATGAAGACGTGTTTGCTTGTTATGAATAGGAATCTTGAGGTTGGATGGCACGGAGTTGCAAGAAGGTTGGAAAATCCAGCTGAGTTTATCGTGGAGGACGTCTTGGTATTCCCCCAGAAGGTCACGTCGGCAAGCACCGAACCTGAAGATGCGGACTATGTGAACTGGCAGGATTCTCTTAACACGGAAATATTCAATAAGGTTCGGTTGTACGGGCATTCTCATGTGAACATGGGTGTCAGTCCATCTTCTACGGATATAAAGTATAGAGCAGATTTGCTGACAGACGTTGATGATTTCTACGTCTTTCAGATTTTCAATAAGAAAGGCTACATATCCTCACAGGTTTATGATGTTAGAGAAGGCATCCTGTACGAAAGCGACAATGTGGAACTCGCAGTGGAACGATGGAACCCCGCTGTATATGATTTGTGCAGAGGGTTTTTCGATAACATTGACCGGTTTGAGAAGGTGGACGTGCGTGATGTACAGGATGGAATCGAGTGGATCATGAACGCAGCATCCGAGTTTGAAAAATTCATGGAGGACGCAGATAAAATTATTGATGAGCGGCCCGATTGGCGTGACGGTAAGATGTTAATTAAGTAAAAAACATATGTGCCTGTACAGATATGTTAAATTACATATCACTCTTGTCGGAACGAGGGAGTAACAAATGGCTGTGTCGCTTCAAAAGTTTTCCGCTCTGGGAGTAGGAAAACTTTTTGAACTTAAACAGCTGGTTAGCTGTTCAGAGGTACATAAGAAAGGAGAAGACCGGTATGGAGGTATATTGTGTGATAACAGAAACAGACCAGGGTATTGATTTATCCGGTGTTTATTGGAATTTGGAGAGTGCGGTAGAACACGTGAAACGTAGGTTTTATTCAGTGTTTCAAGAATACGTCGATGATGGATGCGAAATGATTGAAGGTGACAATTTTAATGCTCCAGATAAATACGGCGCGACAATTTATCTGGAACCGGACGACTATTGGATTTGGCGTGTTTACTTTGGCGAAGTAAGAGATGAGTGCCTGGTGAGTGGGCCGAACGAAGTGGTGCCGCCGCTAGAAGGGAAGCGTGTTGACGAAGAGACGCTTATGAATTGTTTGCTGCTATAGAGGTGATATGATGTTTGAACTTGGGCAGAAAGTTACGCTTGCCCCAAAGTCATGGGATGAATTTCGGGGTGCTTTAATGGAGTTGTTTGCGAGAGAGATGATAGTAGATGAATTCTCAACTACTCATAAAGAAATGATATTGGTTACAGGGGTGCTTTATGGGGAAGGCGATTCTTGGTTTAACGACCTTCTAATAAATGGAGGTGAGATTATCAAGTGCTATGCTACTGGTTGGTATATGGTGAATATAAATGGAGTAAAACTGAAATTTCACGAAAGCGTGTTGTGTCTGAAAGAAGACATGAGGTCAGTTGATGAAAAATTGTTCATAAGTTGCTTATTATTGTGAGGTGATATAATGTTTAGACCTGGGCAGCGGGTTGAGCTTATTCCCAAAACGTGGGATGAATTTAATGATAACTTACGGGCGGTATTTCCGAATGGAGCTGTGTCGCAGAGCGTAGACATCATCACAAACGAAAGATTTATATACGCCGACGATGTGATGTACGCGGAGGGCGATCCTTACCTCAGAGAGTTTATAAGAGACGGCGGCGAGATCGTTGAGTATGAACTTGGCGGTTGGTACAGGATAAGGGTTAGCAAAAAAGAGATGTCTTTCTATAAAAGTGTGTTGCGGTTAAAGCAATCTATTGATGAGCAGGTTTTTATGAACTGTTTGTTGTTGTGATAAGAGGTGGCGCTTTGAATATCGTAGCTGGTCAGAAATTTAGAGTTAAAAAGTGGTCAGAAAGCAATTCTGACCGCTTTTTTACCAGTAGCCATGAAAAGTATTGCGGGAAAACATTAACGGTGAGAGAAAAAGGTATACATAGAGGTGTGAGCGGTTACGTTCGCCCGATAATTTGGGCGTACGAATGTAGAGAGGTCGTGTGGTTTTCATGGATGATAGAACCTATTGAGGACCGCCGTCGTGTTAATGAAAATCTGTTTCTAAGCTGCTTGTTGTTGTAGGTGATGTATGAAATTTGAAGATATGTATGTTGGGCAAAAGATTAGGGTACGGACTTTAGACGACATGGTATCTGACCCTGATTTAACGTATAGACTTGATAAGTCTTTTAAAGTAGCGACGATCAGGTCTAAGGATAATACAACTCATTTGAGCTTAATTCGTAAGACAATGCGTTATTGTGGTACAGCTGTGACGGTGTTCTCATTAACAGAAAATCTTGCACCAACAGAGTGGAGGCATGTTTATATAGAAGAAGATAATCAATATTACCCATGGGAGTCTTGGATGTTTGAACCGATTGAAAGTAAGGTTGATAGTGATGTATTCTTGAGTTGTTTAATGTTATGAGGAGGCATGAAAAATGAATTTGTCGAAGAGTATTGAGTTCTTTAACCCCACAAAGGTCAAAGAAAGAGTACATATCATCGGCTGTGGCGCGTCCGGTTCCACTGTAGCCGAATTGTTGGCAAGAGCTGGGCTTGAGAAGGTTACTCTGTACGATTTTGACAAGGTTGAGTCGCACAATATCGCGAATCAGATGTTCAATGATAGCGACATCGGTAGAAATAAAGCTGAAGCCGTGAAAGATATGATGTTAAGTATCAATCCTGATGCAAATGGTATTGAAGTAGTTCAGGAGGGGTATACCAACCAGCGTCTGTCCGGCTATGTCTTCCTTATGGTGGACAACATTGATCTCCGCAGAAAAATTTGCGAAGAAAATGCTAGAAACCCGTATATCAAAGCTGTGTTTGATACCAGACTTCGGCTGACGGACGCGCAACACTTTGCGGCTGACTGGAGTTCTAGTGCGATGGTTGAAAATCTGATTAACTCCATGCAGTTTACTCAAGAGGAAGCTCTGGCTGAAACTCCTCGATCTGCATGTAACCTGGAGCTTAGTATCGCTCCTTCCGTGCGGATGATTTGCTCTTGTGCAGTAGCAAACTTCATGAATTTTGTGAATGGGCGTTCGATCAAGAAGATAGTTTTGATCGACGCCTTTGATTTTACTATGGAAGCATATTAAATATTAGTTGTTTGAGGTGGAAATTTCGTGTCGCCACGCGCCTTAATGGCTAAAGAGATGCAGGGGAATGGCACGCCTGCTAACAACCAATTCAATCTAAATATCTGAAAGCACTTTCTATTTAAAAAAAATAGAAACTCTTACCGGAACGGAAGAGTGGCACATCGTCCGAAAGAGGAACCCCGCTGCGTGCGATAGCAAACCAATACTTGGTGCCCTCCAAGAAGGCTTAACACCCCGGTGGCATCTTCTCTGATGAGAAGCATCGCCCGAACAACAGGAAAAACCAGAAGGATATTCGTTCGACAGGTTCAACATCCGCCACCAGCAGGGGTATCCGGCAAACAATAAACGCCAAGTCAGGGATTTCACCGTCTCAGACGACGACAAGCTCCGCGATGAGCATCTCGTACTGACATCCAAATCCATATATAGTTTCAGATAAAAGCAAGGAGAATAATATGATTTATGTAACAGCAAGAATTACAGAGCCGTATAAGCAGATTTCTTTAGAGGATATTATGTCTGCGCTGCTTCAAGATAAACATGTGAGGGAATCGAGATCTCTATATACTAGAACAGTTACATATGAGAGACTGCCCGAGAGAATCCTGGCAGGGTTTGACACGGGGAAAAAGATTGAGCTGCTGAGAGCATTTAACAAAAAGCATCAGGAACTGCTTGAAAGCGATCTTCATACGCATTACCACAAGTTTTTTATCCCGAAAAAGAGCGGCGGCATGAGAGAGATTAACGCGCCGGACGACGAGCTGATGAATTGTCTGCGAGAGCTAAAACTGCTGTTAGAATCTGAGTTTTATGCGAGCAGCCACGCCGCTGCGTACGCTTATGTCAAAAACAGAAGCAGTGTAGATGCAGCAAAAGTCCATCAGTGGAACAAGAGTAAGTGGTATTTAAAGACTGACATCAGCGGTTTCTTTCCCAACACTACTCCAAAGTTTGTATGGAACGCGCTGTCTACAATTTATCCGTTCTGTCTCATTATGGAGCACAAGAACGGGAGAGAGGAGCTTAAAAAAGCTCTGTCGCTCTGTTTCTTAGACGGCGGCCTGCCTATGGGGACACCGATCAGCCCGATGCTGACCAACCTGATTATGATTCCATTTGATTTTGAGTTCAGTAAGTTTCTGCGCAGCCTACAGGACCCAGCGAACAGCCCTGATAGAAAGGGTAGAAGGTTCGCGTATACCAGATATGCTGACGACATGAATATTAGCTGTGGTATTGAATTTGATAAGGGGTTTATTATTAGAAAGATTGAAGAGCTATTTAGGCTGTTTGGAGCTAGTTATATCATTAAAGACGAGAAGACTCATTACGGCCCGTCGTATCATAAGAATTGGGTACTCGGTGTGATGATCAACAAGGACAACCAGATCACGATTGGGTATAAGAAGAAGCGCAACTTCGAGGCGATGCTTTTCAATTACGCGAAGGACAGAAAGAGCGGAACTTATTGGCCTCTTGAGCAACTGCAATATGTGCTCGGTCTTATGAGCTACTATCGAATGGTTAACAGAGGAAGTATTGATGGAGTTATCACTCGCTATAGTCAGAAGTTTGGCTTTGATATTGAAGCCACGATGAAGAAGGATCTCAAAAACTAAAGGACGAGGTGTCATATATGAAAACTAAAACAGTATTGTGTAATGAGTGTAGATTCTCTAAGTACAGAGCTGGTATCTCTAGCTCTCTCGCTGCCATGTACGGACTCCCTGGGACTCATCCATACCCGACACACACCTGTGAGAAGTATAACGTGGTAAGAGAAAGAAAGGACTACCATGTTCGGCGGCTTCCGATTTGTGTGAAGGAAAATGGCGGTGAGCAGAAAGACAAGAAGGGTAATGAGTAATCTTAAAGCAGCTATGCTGGAGGTACTATATGGTAGATTGGAAGAAAAGTTTTCAATATGAAGGTATTCACTGGTGGCGGAACGTGTTTGGGATACCTTATTACTTTAAAGAGCGGAGGTACCTTCTGAAACACGGATTCACCAGAGAAGCAGAATATGATATGCCACTTTGGTTCATCAAAACGATGACGAGAGTAATGACCAGATACTCAGATACACGATGGGGAATCCCAGGCGGATATACTGATGAGGAATGGCAGGCGGTTGTTGATAAGATGATTGAATGCCTGAAGAATATGCGGGCGTCAGAATGGTTTGAGAAGGCTCCCGAAGAGATGAGCCTGCTAGAGAGAGATATGTGGGCACAAAATATGGCCGACAAATACAAGAACGACTTCTTTGATCTGTTCAAAGAAGTCTTTTATCTTCTATGGGATTAGTGGATGAGTGAGTTGTAGAGTTATGGTTACAAGAAGGATTATCAGGAAGATTTGTTCGTGTGACTTATGAGCTTATGAAGGAGGTTGCTATGGTTAAAGATGCTAAGTTTGTAACGGTGTGGAGCGGAGATGTAACTATTACTACTGATTGCAAAGTGGATACGGAAACAAACGAAGTCTTCGATATTGAGTGTGTTGATGTAGATGTTGATATTTTGCTTAACGAGTATATCGTTCTTGACGGTAAAGAGCGACTTGTATTTGATAGAGATGGCGAGTATTACATACTCTAACGAGATGGATTAGGAGGAGCTTTATGACTTTTATTGTTAATAGAGCAAGTTTGTGGGGTACTGGTTGCCCCTGCGAAGAATCAAAACAAATGACTCTCTTCGATGGTATTAGTAAAAAAGAAAAAAGTTCTGGACTGTTGAGATAAACTCTCTGGAGGAGCTTATGGATTTCAAGAATAAATACGGAGATATTATTTTACAGGACTCAATCAATGTTAAAGGATGGTCGGAAGTCCTGATTTATGATGGGTATATTGAGTGACTCTATAAAAATGTAATTTTTAAGTGAAGGATTTAACTATGTTCAAGGCAGGAGATAGAGTTTGTATTTCTGGTGATACATCGGAACTTTGGATTCATGATTATAATTGTAGAGTTGTTACGGAAGGTACAGTAGGGGTAACACCAAAAAAGTATGATAAGAAAATTTATGTTACGCTTGATTCGATTGACGGAGAAGGCGATGTCGGAATCTATGTAAGAAAAAGTAAGGTTAGATTGGTAAGCAATTAAAAAAGATAATTTGAAAGGAGTAAATATGAAAAATACAGTTGTACTTGAAATGTTGAAAGAAGGGCGGATTGACGAGCTTAAAAGCTTGTTGACTGATGAAATCTATCAGGACAGTTTGAAGAAAAATGTTGGTGCGAAAGAACGTTATGCGGCTATGAAACGATACTTTAAGTATGTGGATAAGCCAAATCCGTGTTGTCACTATCCGTGTGACAACGTTAAAGTGAACGGGGAAATTTACAACGGCTTTGTGGACGGTTATTCCTTTGTAATTACTAAGGAACCGCTTGGTGAGATGGATACATATAACGAGGAAGAACATGGCTCGTATTTTAAGCTGGACGGGTTTGTGAACTACACCAATTACACAGAGGTAGACCGAGTTGATCTTAACAAAGTGCTCGCAGAAGCGAAATCCAAAGGGTACAAATTCAAGAAGGCAGAGACGACACATGACTTCCGGTATATGCTCCGATACAAGGATGGAGGGTATAAGATGTCTCTGCTGGATAGAGCGTTTAGCATTGTTAATGATGGCAGTGTGGCAAAAGTATACTACAAAGATAGGCTTGGTATGCTGATGATTGAGACTAGTATTGGCATCGCAGGTATTCTGCCGGTAAATCTGGAGAAGATTGATGCTAGTCAGCGTGAAAAAATCTTTGCGGACGAAATGATTATTCAGTAAGAAAGCAGGTGTAATAATGAACTTCTATTTGTTAGATGTAAAAAGCGTAGTTAATGTAGACGGCGTTGACGTGCCGTTTGATTATATTAATACATATTTGGATCCTAACGAAGCATATATGAGGGGGTTACAACAGAGTTTCAATGAAGACGTGCTGGAAGTGTCCGTACACAGATGGGTTTTGGAACAAGACGGCAATCAGAGACATGATGGTGGCGATGACAGCATCCTGTATCGTTTTCTGAACGACAACCATAGAAAGCTGAGGGAATGAAAATGGGGATGTATACAGAACTAAACATTGGAGTGAACCTTGCACCCTCGACGCCTGACAGCGTCATTGAGGTTCTCAATTACATGCTTGGTAATAAAGAAGACGTGGTTGAAGTACCGGATCATCCGCTGTTTCAGACTGAAAGATGGCGGTATATGTTAAAAAGTGGCAGCTATTATTTCGATGGCAGAACTGACAGTTCTATGGTCCGTAATAATATCACGAAGGAATACGAACTAAATGTGCGTTGTAATCTGAAAAATTATGACGGAGAAATTTCTAAGTTCTTGGACTTTATTTTCCCGTATGTAAGAACGTATGGATTTATTGGTTACACGCGATATGAGGAGTTCGAGCTTCCGTATCTTATTTGGCGTGGCGAGGATAGAATGCGGCTGCTGGATGTGTACACGAAAGATGGGTGGTAAAGATGGTGTATCCGTGTAAAGACTGCGAAGACAGAGAGGTAGGATGTCATAGTTTTTGCGAGAAATATAAAGAGGCAAAGAAAATGGACAACCGGATTAAGTGGCGAGGACGTATCAGAAGTGAATACGCGCGGTACTCATTTTTCAGATATAAAGATCGGATTGCTAGAGGTGGCAAATGAAGTTGTTGTCAAAGTTGTTTTGCAAACACGACTTTCATTACGTGGCAGGTATAAAGAAGTTTTGTGATAACACAACTATGCCAGACGGGATTGAACTCATTTATCTATGCAAGAAGTGTGGTCGTGTAAAGTACGTTGTGGTTGGGAGAAAGTGAGGTTTGTATGAAGTACGTTGTAGCTATTACGGAAGAACTCCAGAGAGAACTGGAGGTTGAAGCAGAGAGCAAGGAACAGGCTTACGAGATTGTGAAGCGCAAGTATAATAATGAGGAGATCGTACTGGACGACAGCGACTATTCTGGTACTGAAATTGATGTATGGGCTGAAGAGGGGTTAGTCACAAGTAAAGTATTTAACAGATGTAAGATTGGAGGAACTATGGGATGATCTAACAGATGTTTCAGTCACTGAAGATGCAGATATGAGAACGGTTCTTGATGAAGATTGGTATGGTTTTGCAAAAGGGACTGACGTGGAAGATATTTGGAAGCTGTTTGACGAATGCCACAGCAATGGCGTTTATTGGCTGATGTATGAACGAAGCACGAAGTGAGGGTTGCATATGAATAACATGGCGGATAAAAGGTTAGAAGAACTATGGAATAACCTATATAAAGAAACTGGTTGTGGGGGGCTGAATTTAATGAATTTTAAGTGCATGAAAGATGTTGGTACTCTGAAAGAGTTCTTGAACAATATCCCCGATGATACGATGTGTGCCCATACTTACTATGGTTATGATAATCAGTGTAATTACGGTGTTCACGAAGCGGCATTTGTGTATGTTGGGTACGATGAAGAAGAAAATATAATTATGTTTCCCACTGATAGTAGATGATTGTGGAGGTATGATGAATGCAGACTAAGTTATTTGTGTTATTGGTGATGCTGTTTGCTCACATCGTGGATGATTATTACCTGCAGGGTGTGCTTGCCAGTATGAAGCAGAAGGATTGGTGGAGAAAGAACTCTCCTGGAGAGAAGTACAGGCACGACTATCTTGCAGCACTGTTTATGCACGCTTCTAGCTGGACGTTCATGACGATGCTGCCGGTGGCGGTTTATCTGAAGCTCAACCTACCGGTCCTGTTTTTTGTTATGCTGGTAGTGAACTGCGTTATTCACTTTTGTGTTGACGACTTGAAGGCGAACTTTAAGAAAATCAACCTGGTTCAGGATCAGCTGATTCATATTTGTCAGATTGTTTTAACATGGATTGTAATGGTGATGTAATGAGATACAAAAAACGAGAAAAAGATATTGACTGGTGGTGCAATTTGACTGGAGTGAAACTGCGTCCGCTTCAGAAATATGCGCTTTCGCTGGCTGCTGGAGATGCAATCAGAAGAGCTAGAAGAAAGTATGAGTTAGTGGAAGAGGAGGTAAAAAGAAAGAATGAAGCTAATCAAAAACTCAATTCAGTGTAAATGGTGTGGGGATATTCTTGTCTCTGAGTATACTCACGATTTTAAGATGTGTAGCTGCGGAGCTGTTGGTTGTGATGGCGGCCTGTCTTATCTAAGGAGAAGTTTTAAAAATTCGCCTGACGATTTTGTTGAGTTGAGCGAGTATAGCCGGGGCGAGGAGAATGGCGAATGACAAAAGATGATATCAACAAGATGGGTCTGCGCGAGCTGAGAGGAGCATTCGTTGAGTTCTGTGGCAATCAAAACTGGGCGACCAGTTCGTGCTGGCGTTCTTGCCCGGTTTACGAAAATGACTGTGGGCAAGTTCAGTGGCTAGCGTCTATTAGCGAACGAGAAATCAAAGAATTTCTGTCCGGCGTGATAACAAAAGAGGAGGCCGATAATGTTATACATAAAGAAACCGGTAGTAATTGAGGCGTTTCAATTCGGTGAAGAGAAGCCGCTTGACTGGTTTGACGAGGCATGTGAATCTGGTGTGGCGCGAGTATACATCAACGAAGACGGCGATATGTGTGCTGAGTTTGAGACGTTAGAGGGCACTCACCGGGCGAACATGGGAGATTACATTATCCGTGGTGTGAAGGATGAGCTGTATCCGTGCAAGACTGATATTTTTGAAATGACTTATGAAAGGGTAGGAAACAACACATGAATGTTATTGAAAAATTGTACGCCGGAAAGAAGTTGGACGAGTACGAACTGAAATGCCTTGCGTATGGTGATGGTGACTTGGGAGAGTACGAATGGATTGATGAGGTCGGGTGCGACTCTGGCAGATGGGCGCAGTCTATGGAAACTATCTTCCAGGTCGGTAATGATCTTTGGGCGATTCCGTGGCAGCGGGGGCTTACAGAGTATCAGGAAAATGAGTTTTATGACCAGCCGTACAGAGTGGTTAAGAAAACGAGAGTTATCACCGAGACGTATTACGAAACACTGGGAGGAACGGAAGTCACGATGTGAGAGGGTGTAGCCATGGTACATATTATTTCAAATAAAGACGTTCGGTATCAGGACTTCTTTGCGGAATCCTTAGACGAGATCAGTAGCGTGATTAGCGACGTAACGAGCATTGCTATTGTTGCTATTGGTAAAGATACGGAGGAGATTTATTCTAATTACTACGAGTGTACTCCGACAACTGCCCACATGCTGGCTGGCGTTATCCAGCAAGATGCAACCGAGGCTATTATTGATGAAAGGTTGGGGTTTGATGGAGCTTATTAAAGACTGGTCTATTGAATATATTTTCTTTGAGCACCGATATCCGGTGCTATTTTTAAGCTCATCTAAAGGTGAGCTTTTCTTATGCTGCCGAAGTGAAGATGAGAGTTGCGTGTCTACGAAGGTGTCCGTTAACCACTGTAGAAAAATGCTAACAAACAAGCTAACAATTCGAGAGGCTTTTACTAAGTCAGAAAGTCCGATATTCCTAGAAGAGCAGCGACGTGGTGGACTTGTCTATACTATGATTAGCCCGCAACATCCGGCTCTTCCGACACAGGGATGTATTTTGATGCAGACCAAAAGGAGGTAGAAGAATTTGAGCGATTTCGAGAGAGGCGGTTTGAAAGCTACGTGTAGGACGTTAAATGTAATAAGATTTGACGACCCTCCCGATATATTTTGCCCCCTAAGTAGGAAGGAATATGGTGTATGTGATAGCCATTGTGCTTGGCTTCAAATGGTTTTAACTCCTTCTGGGCCGAGAAAAATGTGTGCAATTTCAGTAATAGCAAAATCTTTGAGCGACCTGAATTCCAAAATAATGAGGTAAGAAAGAAATGGGGAAGGCTAAAAGAAAACCGCGCCCTTCTATGCCGCGTTGGGTATGGTTGGGCAGAGATGGGTGCTGGTTTTGCAGGGACACGAACAACTGCAACCAGTGCAAAGCGAACAGAATGACAGCCAAAAAGAGTAAGCAAAAGAAGTATAAAGGAAAGCATATGAAAATGGAAAAGGAGTGGTGAGTCCGCTATTACATGAAAGTTCTGTTCTTAGATGTAGATGGTGTTTTAAATAAAGCGAACACAAAAGAAAAGACTGCGACCGGGTATGACTTCGTTGAAGACGTGTTCGTCCGCCGACTAAAGGACATTGTAGATCAAACTGGGTGCAAAATTGTTCTATCAAGCGACTGGAGGTATGATGCTCATACTGAGTTAAATCCAGAACTTGATGAGTTGGAAGACAAACTGGCTGAATACGGTCTGGTTCTATACAGTTTTACACCGATTATAAACAATCATAGAGGGCGGGAGATTCAGTCGTGGTTAGATGCTCATATGGGTGTAAGTAGCTTTGTTATATTAGATGACAGGGGTGATACGGAGCCGAACGAAGAGCGTCTGGTGCGGACTCTATTTAGTCACGGGTTGACTGAAGAAAATAAGCGGGAAGCGATAAAAGTATTGAATGGAGTGAATGCAAATGAGTGACAGCTACGAGAAGCGTCTTCCCACTGCGGAGGAATACAGAGAAGCAGAAGGTATGACGCTACTAGGGTGGTCAAACTGGTCTAATCCTATGTATCTTTGTCCGTGCGGCGGAAATATGCGTAAGAATTTGACGATCAGATTGTGTACAGAACCAGAAGCCTATATGTATGTATGCGACAAATGCGGCCATATAGAGTATCAGTTTGTGTAACAAGGAGGGATTCTAGTGGAACATATCGTACAGTTTGGCATTACGATTGACGACGAATACATCAAGAAAAGCATTGAACAAGGGGCTGAGAACGCTATCACTAAGGAAATGGCGGAGCAAGTGCGCAATGTCCTGATTATGAAGTGGTGCGGAAATGATGAGCCAACGATATACTTTGACAAAAAACTCACAGAGGTAATCAATGAACATAAGGATGAGATTATCGAGCTTGCTGCTGATAGACTGGCTGAAAGACTCAGAAGAACCAGAGCGGTAAAGAATGCCGTAAAAAATTTGGAGGAGGATGCTTAATATGAACTACTTTGTTACGTTCAATAATAGCTGTGAGGTCGTCGAACTGAGTTCAGAACATGACTTTATCGCTTTCCTCAAAGAAGAGATGCGCAAATGCGAGAAGGCAAAGGAAAGCGGCTTTGAGATTATGATTATGGGTGGCTAATATGACAAAAGAAATTTTTGTTAGCATTATGAAAAGGCTAATGGATTTGGATAGCAGGATGAACGCAGTGGACTCTGCCATGAAAAAACTTAATCCTGATTTCTGCGGCCTCTACATTACGGATATTTTCGACATAGCAATACAACTGATCGAAGACGCGATGCACGATGACGAACATTGGGTTAGTTATTGCATTTATGAGAAAGACTGGCTAAAGGATTTTAAGATCGGAGATGTATTTGTCTCACACGGGGAGGAGAAAAAAGAGTACATCGACCTATCATCGTGGGATAAAGTTTATGATTTCTTGATTGAGATTTCTATTTGAAAATTAAAATAAGGTTTGAGGATAGTACATGGAAAATGTAAAGTATCAAGTATCATCGCATTGTAAAACTCGTTACGCGGAACGCGTTATGGGCAAAAGGGAGAAGCCAGACGCTGCTCGTTTTGTTTCTCTGAATGAAGATAAGATTAAGACAGATATTAACAAGATGATAGAATACGGCAGTTGTATTTATTCAGGCAGACAATCTCAGAAGGATGGCAAGGGCAAAGTAATTGACGTTTATGTGCAAGATACTTGGGTGCTCCTTGTAGACGAACGAGAAAAGGTTGTCGTGACTCTTTACAAGATCGACCTTGGTTTAGGTGATGAATTTAACAATACATATGTAACTAAAATGCTGGATAAATTGAACTCTACTAAGGCAACTCTGGAGGATATTCAGAAGCAAGTGCAGGAAGAGTCTGACATGTATAGGAAAATGATTGAGGAGGCAGACGCCCAGATCAAAGATAGAAGATCTGAGATCAAAAGCTTAGAAGAGTTGAGGGAAGCGTACAAGATTATCATCAATAACAACTGTGTTAAGGTAGCGCAGGCGAATAAAGACGTCACTGACGTACTGAATAAACTGATTGAGAAGAGAGTTTTTTAATAGGTGTTTTATGTACAATTTTTATGATGATTATAAAAACCCTATTTCGGAGATTGAACAGGAACAAATACATACCCAAGCACAGAGTTTGAGCTGGTAATGCGTAGAAAGACTAGTGAAGATAGGTAAAGACGAGGTGAATATTATGTCGGTAAAAGATGCGCTCGGCGACAGAATGAAAGCGTACTACGAAAGCATTCCGAAGACAAAGCTAATGCGAAGAACGCCGGTTGCGATCAGACTGGATGGTAAAGCGTTTCACACTTTCACAAAAGGTTTTCAAAAGCCTTTTGATGATGTGCTGATCAAATCAATGCAAGATACAATGAAGTACCTCTGTGAGAACATCCAGGGTGTGGTGTTTGGCTACACTCAATCCGATGAAATCACGTTAATTCTTGTAGACTATAAGAATCTTAATTCTGCTGCTTGGTTTGATTATGAGGTGCAGAAAATGTGCAGCGTGGCAGCGAGCATGGCTACCCTTGCGTTTAACAAAGCGTTTGCAAAGCGGTACGACGAGTGGGGTAGAGAACAGTTCCCGTGCTGGGATGAAGGTGGCACAAATGATCCTATTGATAAAGATCTGCTGAAGCTGAGTTGGACTTATGGTTATGCCGAAGGTAGAGGGGCTATGTTCGATGCAAGAGTGTTCAACGTCCCAAAAGAAGAAGTGGCGAACCTCATCTATTGGAGGCAGCTGGATGCTATCAGAAATAGCATTCAAATGGTTGGTAGAGCAAACTTTAGCCATCGAGAACTAGATCGTAAGTCTTGCAGCGATATCCAGGATATGCTGATGACAGAGAAGGAAATTAACTGGAATGACTTTCCTGCGTGTCAAAAGAGAGGTAGTTGCTGCGTTAAAATGTATCAAGTTGGTGAACAGGAATGGAAGAGTCACGCCGAAGATGAGTTGATGCCTAGTGGAAGAACTAAGTGGGAAGTGATTGATGAGGTTCCTATCTTCAAAGGGAGCGAAAGATGTTACATAGAGAAATTGATTTACTTGTAAGTAAACTCATGAGTGAAATACATACAAGGATTTTTCTTGAAGTGTGGATGAGGCTAATCGTAAATAAATGTCTGGCGGAAGAAAGTGGGGGAAGATCCTACTTCACAAGACTTGATGCTGAAGTGAAGAAGCAGCCCGAGCTACTTGCGGAGTACATGAAATATGTTACTGATAGGTCAGGCGTTTATGACGTGGTTGTTAGTGGTGAGATAGGTGACAGGTACGCCGAGCTGCAGTGTGCTGGGGAAATTCCAGATAACATCAATCTATTTTTATTGCCGGGCGGCCTGAGAGAGAACCCCACAAAACTAGCTTCAAAAGGGCGTCGTTGCGAGAACTCACAGTGGAAAGAATTCATATTCCTTGACGATAGCTACTATAGCGGGAAGACGTTGAATGCCGTGACAGATTATATGTGTTATGTCGGCGGGAGTGTCAAACATGCGTACGTGTTTTACGATGGGTCTCCGGCAAGAAATAAAGATGTGAGCAGTCTGTATCGGTACTATGATTTTTACGGAGGGAATCATGTTTGAAAAATCCTGGGGTATTTGCGGCCTCGATTATGAATCAGCCTGCGTTTTGATGGATAGGATCGAACGAACCTGTGGTAAAGAAGTAGCACATAGATTTAGGAACAAGAGGTCGGTGTATACGGAGTTCGTGGATGGAACCAAACTATTGTGGATGCCGCGTGATGTCTGTTACGCAAAAAGAGTTGGGAGACTTTGGTGTGACAAAAAGATTAAAAACGAGGTCGAATATATTGTCCGTGGAATTTACATGGGAAGGTACGAAGATATTATTTGGGTTTAAAGGAGGCGAAGATAGTGTCTAGACAAACCGTAAGTCTTTATGAAGACGTGATTACTGCAAGTGGTGCAATACGCGAAATAATTCAGGGCGATTATAGAGTGGTTACAATGGCGGCGACACCGAAGCACGGAGTAATTGTTGTGTATGAACAGGTTGAGAAGAAGTCGTCGGGCGGCAGTCGCGATCTAATAGACGACATCAAGAACGGGAAAGGATTACCTCCTCTGCCGAAAAAAGAATGGGCGTGAGAGGTGAGTGAAGCGATATGATTTTATCAATATGTGGAGCGATGATGCGGCACTCCCGGAGCGAAAACTGATATATGTGGGCAACCCGTCAGACGAAATTTGGACTACTAAAGCCGGGAATAAACTCACAGTTGGAAGTATGACCGATGATTATATTGAGAATTGCTATCGTATGGTAAGACCGCTAGACGAGTATTGGTCGCTTGTGTTCGAGGCGGAGCTAGCCAAGCGAGGCATTAAAATTTAACTACTGTTTCATGGAGGGATACATATGGCGACAGAACTTAATATTTGGGATAACGAAAGGAAGATTCGTGCTATTAAAGAGTGTGGGCAGTCTTTGATCAACAACGCGGAGAGTATTATTGGTAACTACAAATACCTGAAAGGCGTTATCGTTACTTGCTATATTGACGATCCAGGTGCGGAGCCGTACATCAATGTTAGTGCTGACTTCTATCCAGAAGGAATTTCAGGCTAAAGGAGTGGGTTGTATGATTGCAACAAACATTAAGTGGGACACGGATGGCGACAAGGAGCTTCTAAGTCAACTGCCAGAAAGTGTTGAAGTCCCGAAGAGTATGACGGATATAGATGAGATTTCAGACTTTCTGTCTGATACTTATGGGTTTTGCCATACCGGATTTGATTTAGCTTGTGTGTAAATGCAGTGACACAGATTTGTAAAGGAGTACATAATGACTGTTGAAGAACTGAGAATTGAAGCTGACAAGTTGGGTTATAACCTCACGAAGAAACCAGAAAGTATTAAACTGCTGCCGTGCCCTGTGTGCGGCAGCAAAACTACTAGCGAGTGGTTTGGTGGTGGTAAATACATTAGACGCTGTAGAAATTGGCAGGCCGAGTCTGACGATCAGTTTTGCGTGAGAGGTACTCGAAAGACTTGCGCGTTTGAGGGAGCACCCGCAGAGACTGCAAAGCAGGCAAAGCGGAATTGGAACGATGCGGTCGTCGCATACATGAATAGACATGGAGAAGACAATGCGGTTTAAAGAATTTGAAATCAGACCAATCGTTCATTCTGCCAGCCAAGAGACCAGAGATTACGAGCTAGTGAAGTGGTTCGGCGACGACCACTGCTACGCGATCGCCAGGATCTATTGGGATTTAAAAGAGAATTTCTGGGGTTTCGAGTCGTATGGGATGAGGTTTTTTGATGACTATGTAAACGGTTTGGCGATGTATGTAAAGAAATATATTGAACTACTGGAGGTTATAAGAGTAGCTGATGGAGGTGGGAAATTAGAGTGAGCACTTTACATTTTATTATAGACATATTGGACCTTATTACTATTGCTGCGTTTGCAAGCGGCTATAGCGAGGAGCTTGCTAGTCGCAGTAAGAGGTTCTTTGTAGGAAGCTTTCTCTTCATTGCCTCCACCGTGCTCTCGGCGATTGATCTGTTTGTTTAGATTGTGCTTGAATTTAAAGATGTGGAAGGAGTTAACAATGGACTTTGAAACAATGACGAGAATTACAGTTGAACATAATGTGTCACCAGACGAAAATAACTGCACTTACGGTGGAGACTTTTATGGGAAGTATGTGTGTAAATATCATAGACGAAGAAATCGCACGCACGGTAAGAAAGCTCCGACAGAATATCATGTGCCAAAATGCACACTTTTTAATGTGTGGCTAAAAGAGGACTGTGTAAAGTGTGAAGAGTGTCGCGATGCTTGCTCCGATGGGCGGCAGGTGTCTGTAGCTCGCTAAGGAACTGGGTAAGTGAATAAAGTACGTGCCGTAACGATAGATCTGCTACAATCGTTAGGCTGCAGATTTTCGCAGTGTGGTGCTGGCTACCTGCAGGACGCAATATGCACGGTAGCAGAAGAGAAAGATTTCTATGGGTTTGAATTGAAAGAACTTATCAAGAGTCTTGAGCACAAGTATGGGGCGTCGTTCAAATCCGTAGAAAAAGCTATGCAAAGGAACGTAGTAAGTATGCTGGATGTAAAGCAACCAATCCAGTATTTGTATGACCTGTTTCCGGACGATGATTTCTATAGAACCGGAGATATAACACTAAAAAAGTTTATCCGTACAACGGCAATCGAGGTTAGTAAGATTGCTTGCTAAGGAGGGTATATGAAAGAAAAAATTGTTGGAGTTTGGACGGCGATCACGTTGGCGTTGATCATTGCCGTCCTCTTTCTTTTGGGACGATATGTCTCGGAGTTGTTCGCGGCTGCTACTGTGGTGATTCTTATGCCAGCCGGAGCATTCTTCCTGTGGTATATCATTTCCAGAAAGCTGAAGGAGTTGTTGAAAGGCGGGACGAAGAAATGAGAAGACTGTGTAAGGTTTTGGATATCGTGACAGAATCGCTCTGGGGACTGGTTTACTTGCTTATGTTTGCAATTGGGGTTTGTGCTTATGTCAATGTATAAGCCGATATCACTTGATAAAGAGCAGCAGCGTCTTGACGACATCGAACTCATGCAAGAGCTAGTATATTTTATAAATTGTTTCAACGATAGCTATTTTAATGGTGGCGAAAATGTAGTAAGCGACAGGGAGTTTGACGAGTTTATAGCCGCGTTAGCTTGGCTTGAAAAAGAAACAGGCGTCGTGTACTCCAACTCTCCAACAAGAACTGTTGGCAGCAAAGTGGTCAGCAATCTGCAAAAGGTAGCACATACACACAAGTTGCTGTCCCTCGCTAAGACAACTGAGCTAAATGAGTTTGTTGAGTATTTTAATCAATATGAGTTCGTGTTGATGCCGAAACTAGATGGCATTACTTGCGCTCTTACATACGAACACGGTGTTCTTAAACGCGCCGAGACACGGGGAGATGGCACCGTAGGCGAGGACATTACTCATAACGCAAGAGAGTTTGCCAATATCCCGTTGACCATCCCATATCAAGGTGAGCTGTATGTGGATGGAGAGGCAGTAATCACTTATGAAGAATTTGAAAAAATCAAAAAGGCCGAGAACACCGATTATAAGAACCCACGCAACCTTGTGAGCGGAACTGTTAGGCAACTAGATAATGCTGTTCTTCGTAAACGAAAAGTCACTTTCATAGCATGGCGAAATTCTACACCTGAATTTCAAGACGAAGACTTTCGAGACGCCATGCAAATGCTAGATAACCTGGGATTTACAACCGCTCAGATTGTGTCCGCCCCTTCTTTCGGTAAGGGTGGTGTTGACGTTAAGGAATTTGTGAGCCGCACCATGAAAGCTATGAAGTGTACACCATATCCAATCGACGGGGTGGTCGGAACGTTCTGTGATCAGAAATATGGCCGGTCATTAGGTGAGACTTCTCACCATCCCAACCATAGTTTCGCCTTTAAGTTCTATCAGGAAAGAAACCTGACAACGCTTAGAGATATTGAGTGGAATACTACGAGAACCGGCACAATCAATCCGGTTGCTATGTTTGATCCAGTAGAAATTGACGGCACGACTGTGAGTAGAGCGAGCCTTTCTAATGTAAGCCAGATTAAAAAGCTGAAGCTTGGAATTGGCGATGAGATTGAAGTCATCAAAGCCAACCAAATCATCCCGATGGTAGTCCGCAATCTCACCCAAAGTGACACGTACCTGATTCCAAAGCGTTGTCCGGTTTGTGGGGAAGCTGCAGAGATTGTGTCAAGTAGTGAAGCCCAGCGTCTTGAGTGTACTAACGATAACTGTCCAGCGGTTTTAGTGGATCGGATTTCAAACTTCGTGTCTAGGCAAGGGATGAATATTGATGGTTTATCTACGGAGCGCATCAAGCTTTTTGTCAATAACGGATGGTTGAAGAATCTTGCCGATATCTACCGGCTTGATAGATATAGTAATGATATGAAGCAGCTCGATGGGTTTGGTGACACCAGCGTGGACAAGCTGATGAGTGCGATAGAGAAGAGCGAGACCTGCGCAGCGGAAAACTTTATCGTTGCGATAGGAATTCCGGGTGTCGGCAAAGCCGCTGCACCGGTTGTGGCCGGGGCGATCTTTGAAGCAATGGGCGAACGCTCGTTCATTGAGACACTATGTAGTCTGGCGAACGCCGAGATGGACTGGAGCGGTCTTAGTGGAATTGGTACGAAGACCAGCGAAGGGATCAACGCCTACATCAAGAAGCATTCTGCAGAGGTTGCGGCACTGAACCGCTATTTAGTTATCACCGTTAGAGAAAATAAGGAAAGCACAGGGATGACAGTCTGTGTGACAGGTAAACTGGAGACGTTCAAATCAAGAAAAGAGTTTGAGAAAGCTGTAAAGGATGTTGGCTGGAATGTGTCGTCAAGCGTGACAAAAGACGCAACCTGTTTGGTCTGCAATGACCCACAGAGTGGGAGTTTAAAGGTTAAGAAAGCTGTTAGCATGAAGATCCCGATTCTTTCGGAAGAAGGATTTTTAAATAATTACATGACGAAAGAAGGAGGAGAGTAATTATTACGAACGGTAATCCAATGACAATTGATGAAGTGGTGGCTGCGGCTAAGGAAGCTGGATTGAGTTACGGTCAGTGGGTAGCGCAGAATCGCCCGAACGAGCAGGTACATAGAAAGCGAAAGAACAAAGTGAGAGATGGCCGTATTAAGATTGATATTGACGAAGTGGCGTCTTTGTATCTAGACGGGATGAGCGCCAGTGATATCGCAAGAAAGATCAAGGTGACGCCGTCTGCAGTATACGTTGTTATTAAAACTCTTGGATTAAAAAGGCTGGAGGTAGTGGAATAATGCCGGAGAATATTTTGGATACTAGTCCTTGTAGATTGTGTGATAGGGACTGGAAGTGTACTCGCCAGTGTCCTGACTGGCAAGCATGGGTCGCCTGCACATGGCGACAAGTGACAGATAGATTTAAGGAAAAGCCCGAAGTTCCACCGAAGGATACAGGGGAAAAGTGAGTGAGGGCTAGATACAACCTCTTTCCACCCTGTAAGTTGTCGGTGCCTAACCGTCGGGTAGAAGGAGGTTTCATGGAATACGATAAGCCGCGACTAGGCGACATATATCTAATGAGTTTTAGTGGGGTTGGCAGTGAACAGAAAGGCGTCAGGCCGGGAATCATTTTCCAAAACGATATTGGAAATGACAGAAGCCCGAACGTCATAGCGCTGCCACTCACGACCAGAATTAAGAATCTGACTCAACCCACACATGTACTTCTGCCAGCGGAGAAATACAACCTGCTGGCGGATAGCATTGTCTTATGTGAGAATCCGCAGAGGATGTCAAAGTCAAGACTGCTGAAATATCTAGGTGCTCTAGAAGAGGAGGATATTAAGAGCATAGCTATTGGAAACATCCTATCCTCCTCGGCCATCGCCCTTCTTTCAGAGGAGGAACTCCTGAACGTATGGAAGGAGTCAAAAAGGATTCAAGGATTGTGATTTTAAGTGGCTGCTCTTTCGCGAAACTCGTCAGACGAGTTTCGCGAAAAGGGGTAGACATTTGAAAAATAAAGCTATATAATATAATCACGCTGAGCGGTTAAAAAATATAAGGTTATTTTGCAACACAGCCAGCGCAAAAAATGAGATGAGGTGAAATATGGAAAAAGAAAATCACGCAACGTTGAACATCTATCAGAAGCTCGCGGCAGTGCAGAAAGCTGTAGATGTCGTCAAGAAAGACAAGAAGGGGTATGGTTACAGCTACACCTCTGATGTGGAATTGTTGCCGAAGATTAACAGCGCTGTCGCGGAGTACGGCTTGACACTGGTTCCTGGGATTGTTCAAGGGACAGCAGATGTACGGCCTTTTAGCTACGAGAAAACGAAAGGTGGTAAGACGGAAACAGTAAATGAGTTCTTGGTCTCTGCTGATATGGTTTACACCTGGGTCAATAACGACAATCCCGAAGAGAAGATCGTTGTGCCTTGGACGATGACTGGCAATCAAGCAGATAGCAGCCAGGCGTTTGGTTCGGCTCTTACCTACAGTAACAGATATTTCCTGCTGAAATACTTTCAGTGTGCTACTACTACCGACGATCCGGACTTCATTCGCTCGAAGCAAAAAGAAGAGAAGTCTAAGAACGAACTCGCATCTATCATTGAGGAAATTGACGCAATCGCTAACGACATCGCGGCAAAAGATCCTAGCAAGAGAGAAAAGATTAGAGAGTTGGTTACAAAGCACGTAGATAAGCGTGACGAAAATGGGAAGCTGATTCCCACTGGAGACTACAAACAAATTAAAAAGAAGGCAAGAGCGACTGCTCTGCTGAGAGATTTGAATAAACTACATACGGAGGAATAATACATGGGTTTTCATACTGGCGCGTATGCAACAATTTGGTCTGTCGAAGACAAAGGTAATTATACAAAGGTAAATCTGTCTGTCAGCCAGAAGAATAAGAACACTGGCGAGTACGAGACTAAATTTAGTGACTTCGTAAATTTTGTTGGTGCGGCGCACGCTAACGCAAAGGAGCTGAAGCCGAGAGATAGAATTCGTATCGGCGATATGGATGCAACCAATAGCTATAGCAAGGAGACGAATAAGCGGTACTACAATTTTGCTGTGTTCTCTTTCGAGTCCGCAGATAACTCCAGAGGCAACTCTGATAATGGCGCAATTTCGGCAAATCAGCCTACCGTAACAGATGACGACCCCTTTTGAGGTCGTCTCTGACCCTGAATATGAAAGAGCAATTTCAGCTATGCTGTGGAGTTATTCTAGACTGTCTTCGTTTGATGACTGCAAGTATGGCTGGTTTGTTCGGTACATAGCGTACAACAAAAAATTAGACCAGGTTTACAGGAAGGTTATGGAGTGGATGAAGGAAAGACTCGACGACGAGACTTACCAAAAGGTTCTTGAGCACACGGCGGTAAGAATCAAACCGGAGCCACACTTCTTTTCCACGTATGGCAGATTTATGCACCATGTGCTGGAGCAGTATTTGTCACAGGCATTGAAGAAAGAAGAGCTTGTACCATATTTCCTGGATCACTATGACGAGAAGGTTGTTGGTAAACCACCGAGCAAAAAGGTCGAGGATAATTTCTTCAATAATTCACTTTCGTATTTGGAAAACATTGACTTCCCATACGATATCAAAGATATTGTCGCTGTTGAAAAAGAAGTCCACTTCATGATTGGCCCGTACAACTTTGTTGGTTTTATAGATGTATTGGCCGAAGAGAACGGATTACATATAGCCGACCACAAATCACACGGATTGAGATTCAGAAGCAACAGAAAGTTCCAGACAGAATATGACAAGGAACTAGACAGGTACTACAGACAGCCTTATATTTACTCAATCCCCATCAAAGAAGAATATGGGAAATGGCCTGCGACTTTGGATTTTAATTGTTACCGACATGGGCGGTTTATCGCAGAAGCATTCGACGAAGAACGGCTTGAGCAGGTGAAACAGTGGGTACTGGATCGAATCGAAGAGATTAAAAATGAGAGAGAGTTTGAACCAGACCCTGAGTTTTTCAGATGTACATATATTTGTGACACTGCTGAGAGCTGTCCGTTTAGAGCTAAGAATAATAGGAGATATAAGAGTGCCTGAATATATCGAGAGAGAATCTCTTTTAGCATACATAAAGGATCTGCCGACATGGTGGGAAGATGGCGGCGGTGTGTACGGGCCACCAATGAAATACCCGGAAGGAAACTTTGATCCTGAAGATGTGATTAGTGCTATAGAAAATGCCCCAGCGGCGAATGTTTCCTCTGCGCACTTTCAAGAGTGGCGACTAAGACCAGCCGCCTTTTATATGGATACAATGTCTGAGGAAAGAGAGCTTTCTGTGTCCATCACGGCGGTGTGTTCTGGGTGTGGGGAAAGGCATCCAAATAATGCAGTAGTATGGTCGCGCAGATTATATGCGCCGGATGGAGAAGAGTATACGTATGAATGGGATTTAGAAGCAGAAAAGCAAAAAGCTTTAGAGAAGTTTTTAGAAAACCTCAAGCCGTATACATTCGCAAGATATTGCCCAAATTGCGGAGCGAGGATGAATGTAGAGAGTACGGATGCAACAATGGAGTAAAGGAGCGTGGTAGATGGTGAGAACGAAATGCTAATTGAAAAGGAAAAATTACAAAAGGCAAAAGAGAAGATCGGAGATAGAACTCCATTCTTGATTGCTGAAACACTTGACCTTAAATTGTTTGATCCGTCTAACTTGAAATCATTATGCCCGGTGCATCAAGAAGACACTCCGAGCTTTATTTATAATCCGAAAGCCTATAGTTTTCATTGCTTTGGATGCGGCTGCAATATTGATATTATTGATGCTTATGTGATGTCTGGCAATACATATCTTGAAGCGGCAGAGAAAACTTTTGAAGAAGCTGGGATGGCATATAGCTTTGGAGAGAAAGGCATCAAGACTCATAGGGGGTATCGCTATCCTCAGCAGACTCCGTTAAGAGATCGGTCAATCGTAAACCAGTACATGGCTACGAGAAAGATTAGTGAAAAGACGTTAGACCATTGTGATGTGCGAGAAGATGAGCATGGTAATGCTGTGTTCAACTACTACGACACAAACGACGTGCTGACGATGGTGAAATACCGACCGGCCAGAAAAATCGACAAGTCAAAAGGTGAGGCTAAGAACTGGTGTCAGAAAGGAGCGGACACTCGTCCGCTCCTTTTCAATATGAACAGGGTAAACATAAGTCAACCGTTATTGATAACTGAAGGCGAATGCTTCCCTGGTGACGCAGAAATTCTAACGCCTGATGGATGGGTTCGGTTTGATGAATATCACGGGCAGGACGTGTATTCGGTGTGTGCGGATGACCTATTTGCTGGTACTTGGTCGAAACTGCGTGGCGGATTTGTAAGACCGGTTGCAATTATCAACGAGCACTACGAAGGGTTCCTCTCCTTCATTGCTACGGATAACTATGTGTCGTGTGTAACTGGAGGCCACAATATTGTAACTTATAATGCTCTTGGTTTTCTAGAGAAGACGAAGGCGAGGAAATTGCCAGATGGTCGGTATAAATCGGCTCCAATTACAACGAGTTATTCAGGCGATGGTTTTTTTCTCACTACGGATGAAGTCGAACTATCAATTGCTATATCGGAGAACTGTAGTTATGACAAGAGCAATGGTGAGTACAGACTCTTGACGACAGAAAAGAGAAAACGGCGTAGGTTGCGGCGGCTCCTCAAGAAGCTATCCGTTAGTTACGTTGAGACGCCAGTTTCTGATTATGGTTTTAAATTGCTGTTCAAGATCCCGTCACACGTTCACATAGAACCCGTCTCTTATTCGTGGGTCAGCACCACATCTGAAATACAAAAGCTCGTGATTCTTCGGCGATTTCAGAAATGGACTGCAGGCTATGCCTGCAAACTGGATAACGCTAATGTGATGCAGACGATTGCTCACACAAGCGGACAGCAATGCTCTGTTAAATACCAGTTGTCTACATTGGACGGGAGCTATCGTGTGTCAATCACAGGTAAGAAAAAAGCGGATTTAAACAATATTACATATGACGCGCAGTATTACAGCGGTCCAGTTTATTGCGTGACGGTTCCAAGTGGAATGATCTTGGTGAGGCAATACGGGACAATCTTTGTTACAGGCAACTGCGACGCAATGGCTGCTATCGAGTCCGGATATACAAACGCGGTGAGTGTTCCTTTAGGTTCTCAAAATCACCACTGGATTGAGGAGAATATGGATTGGCTAGACCAGTTTTCCGAAATTATTATCTGCTCTGACAATGATAAAGCTGGTTATCAAATGGCAAAAGATGTGTGCCCTAGACTTGGTTCCTGGAGGACAAAGGTGGTAGACATCCCGCCAATAGATGAAGCAACTGGTAGGCACATTAAGGATTTGAATGAGTTGCTTTATTACAGGGGAAAAGAAGCGGTGATGAACGCAATCCTTAGCGCGAAGGAATCTCCGATTGACAGTGTGATGGATCTTAGTGACGTCGAGGACGTTAATATTAGCGACTTGGACGGGATTTATTTTGGCATTGAAAGTCTTGACAGGGAACTGTTTAAACTGTTCTTCGGGACGTTAACGCTCGTGACCGGCACGCCAGGTTCCGGCAAGACCAGCTTCTTGTATCAGCTTATCTGTAATGCGCTTGAGCAAAACAGAGGTGCATGGATCTTTTCAAGAGAGCTGCCGGACTTCATGAGTAAGGCGTGGATGAATTACTTGCTTGCAGGGCCGAGGAATGTTGAAGAACACACCGGTAAGAACGGCGCGGTCTACTGGGTTGCTTCGAGAGAAGCGAAAGAAAAAATCAACGATTGTTATAGAGGTCAGTGGTTTGTGTATAAGAATGAATGGCCGAATGATATTGAGTCAATCCAGGAATCTATGGAAGCCTCAGCTAGAAAGTATGGCAGTAAGTTGTTCTTGTTGGACAACCTAATGACCATAGACCTGCACTCTTCTGACGAGAATAAGTACGACAAGCAGACCGAGCTGGTCAACTGGCTAATTCAGTTTGCATCAAAGTTCAACGTGTGTGTAATTTTGGTCGCACATCCGAGAAAAATTCCAAGCGGGACAACGCCGGGGGCGGTCGCGCTGTATGACATCGGCGGCACGTCGAACCTTCCCAATCTTGCACACCGAACATTGTCTCTGCGAAGAGTGCGGCAGGATGAAAGAGAGCAGGGAACGTCAAAGTTCTCGCAGTATTCCTGTGTCGTGTCCGTAACAAAGGATCGTATGCGAGGAAGAGCTGGCTTTGAACTTGGGCTGTACTATGACGAAGCGTGCCGGAGGTTCTTTACGAACTACGAAGAGTACGACCGTAGATATAAATGGGATGACAAGATTTACACTACCCGCGTTCCATGTGCTCCATTGGATATGGAGTCGGAAGTGTATGGAGTGATACAGGGAGGAGGCTGATGGTTGGATAATTATGTTGCATATCATGTTCACAGCGACTATTCGCTGCTGGACTCGACGACAGATTTTAACCTTTACATAGAGAAGGCAAAGCAGCTTGGGCAGAAGGCTATTTGCTTCACCGAGCATGGCAACATCCGTGGATGGGTTGCCAAGAAGATGGCTTGTGATGCAGCAGGTATCAAGTATCTGCATGGCGTGGAGATTTATTTAACGGAGTCTCTGCAGGAGAAAGTGAGAGACAACTACCACACAATTCTGATAGCGAAGAACCGGCAAGGTTTTTTGGAACTCAATAAGTTGCTCAGTATGTCAACAGATGAGGACCATAAATACTATGTTGGACGGCTTTCATTTGATGAGTTTTTGAATATCTCTCCGAATATTATCAAGACGTCCGCTTGTTTGGCTTCACCGCTGAACAAGCTGGACGTAAGTCACCCGTACTACGAGAAGCTCGTAAAGAAGTATGACTACCTTGAGATCCAACCGTACGATTGTGAAGATCAGATTGTCTATAACAGACACTTAGCAGCGCTGTCTCAAAGGTATAACATCCCTTTGATTGCGGCAACAGACACGCACAGTATCGACCAATACTACGCTGAGTGCCGGTCATTACTTGCTTATGCAAAGAGTAGGCATTATGACACGGAAGATGATTTTGATCTAACGTATAAGTCGCGCGAGGAATTGGAAGAAGCATTTAGAAAGCAGGACGCTATCCCAGAAGAAGCATGGCAGGCCGCGATAGACAATACAGTCTTGATGGCAAATCAGGTTGAGGAGTTTGAATTAGATACTTCTTTGAAATACCCAATCCTTTATGGGTCTGCAGAAGAAGATAGAGAAAAATTTATCCAGAATATTAACGAAAAGCTAGAAGCAAAGTTAGAGGCCGGAATCATCCCAAGAGAGCAAGAGCAAGCGTTCCGAGACGCAATTAAAGAAGAGCTTAGAGTATTCACAAAACTTGGGATGTGCGGGTTCATGCAATCTATGAGCGAGATCCTTACATGGTGTCATGAGAATGGAATTGTAACAGGTCCTGGGCGTGGCAGTGTAGCTGGGTCAAGAGTTGCTTATGTGACAGATATTACAGATGTTAACCCGGAAACATGGCATACGGTATTTAGCCGCTTTTGCAATGAGGACCGAATTGAAGCAGGCGATATCGACACAGACGTTATTGAAGATGACCGCCCTAAGATCTTTAATTACATTATTGAACGATTCGGGCAACAGAAGACTGCGTTCGTTCCATCATGCGGCACATTAAAAGGCTTGGCGACTATCGAAGAGATTGTGCGTGGGTTCAGACATAAATGGGCAGAGCAACATCCGGAAGCGGACAAAAACGAAAATCCATATCCAGTAAGTCTAGCGGCAAAGATTAAAGCAGATTACGGAAAGGACGCAGAAACGTGCAGAGAGAGATACAAAGAAACGTTCTATTATTTTGATGGGTTCCTGAATACAAGAGTATCACAATCTGTACATCCGGCTGGCATTGTGATCAGCCCTGTTACATTAGATGATAACTATGGCGTTTTTCACCACAAGGATAGCGGTATCGTACTTCAGATTGACATGGAAGAAATCCATGAGGTGTCTCTCGTTAAGTACGACATGCTTGTTCTAAGTACGTTACAAATTATTCGTGACGCTTGCAAACTAGCAAACATCCCATACCCGAAGTCACATGAAATAGATTGGGGTGACCAAAAGGTTTGGGAAGACATGATGGTTTCCAATATCGGCATCTTTCAGATGGAATCTCCCTTTGCAGGAAAGATGCTAAAGGACTTCAACACGAAGTCAATCTTTGATATGTCGTTGGTGACTGCGTGTATTCGCCCGTCTGGCGCGTCGTATAGAAATGATTTGATAAGTAGAGTTCCACATCATAACCCGTCGCCAATGATTGACGAGTTGCTTTCGGACAACAATGGATTAGAGATAGTCCCGGTGCATAGTAATATGCGCTTGCAAACCCATTGAATTGCTGGAAACCCCTTAGAGCTATATTCGCCACAACGTAATTTTGAAACAAAGATAAGCGTGATGGTTTGAAAAGAATGTAGATTGGGCAATCAGCAGCCAAGTCTCGAACAGAGAAAGGTTCAACGACTATTGCGTATGCAAGTAGGACCGCAAGCGATCGGCGGTTCGAAGCGGTGGGCATCCGGATAAAAACGGATGAAGATATAGTCTACGCTCTATCGAAATGGTAGAGAATAGTTTAGCGAACTAAGTGCTATGTAAATAAATTATGAAGGAGGTGAATGTATGTATCAATTAAAAGGGAAACAGTTTGGAAGACTGTTGGTAGTCGATAGAGCTGGTAGCGATAAGGCAAAAAACGCAACGTGGCGTTGCCGATGCGACTGTGGCAAAGAAAAAGTAGTGTCAAGCCGTAACCTAATTGCCGGAGACACTCGTTCATGCGGGTGTCTTCAAAGAGAGCTAGTTAAAGAAAGAATGACGACACATAAAGCGTCGAAAACAAGACTGTATCGTGTGTGGGCTGGTATTAAAAACCGTTGTTACAATAAGAATTCTGAAAACTATAAGTATTATGGCGGGAAAGGCATTGCGGTATGCGAAGAATGGCGAAATGATTTTACGGCGTTTTCAGAGTGGGCAATCGAGAATGGATATAACGAGTACGCGGCCACACAAGAATGTACAATTAACAGGATAGATAACTCAAAAGATTACTGCCCGTCGAATTGTAGGTGGTCTAACCATACATCACAATGCAATAACCAATCAAGCAATAAACTGTTTACTTACAATGGCGAAACATTAACCATGGCAGAATGGGACAGAAGAACGGGAATAAAATACACGACGTTAAGAGCTAGAATCCGTCGAGGCGTCCCGTTCGAAGAGGCGATTAAGATGAAAGAGATACATAGCACATAATAAAACGGATCTAATTTATCAGGAAGATACGATTAAATTCCTGCAACAAATCTGCGGGTTGTCTGGCTCTGAAAGTGACAATATCCGCCGAGCCATTGGTAGAAAGGACAAAGATAGATTAGACGCTGCGCTTCCAAAAATTCTTGACGGGTATTGTAGTAAGTCAGATAAGCCACGAGAAGTGGCCGAAGAAGAAGCAAAAGAGTTCCTTCAGATACTGGAGGACAGTGCATCATATCAGTTTGGTTACAATCACTCTATTAGCTATTGTCTGGTTGGGTTTTTGTGCGCGTGGTTGCGTTGCTATCACCCGTATGAGTTTGTGACGAGTTATCTAAATAATCCAGCAAAGGATGAGGACATCAGAAACGGCACTAAGCTTGCACAGATATACGGGCTGAAGATTACGCCCCCGATGTTTGGTGCGTCGTCTGACCAGTACATGTTTGACCCGGACAGAAAGATCGTATCCAAAGGTATCAGCTCTGTAAAGTATCTTAACAAAGTTGTGCCGCAGCAGCTCTATGCCATGTATCACCAGAAGAAACCGGAGTCATTTATGGAAACACTTCTTAGAATTCGGTCAGAGACGTCGTGCAATGAGCGGCAGCTACTAAATCTAATTCGGATAGGCTTCTTTTCTGAGTACGGCAACATCCGTGAGTTGCAAAGAATATACGACATCTTCAAATTCTTTAATGATGGCACAGCTAAATCTATTAAAAAGACAAAGCTTAAAGATGGGCCGATGTGTGAGATAGTAAAACGACACGCAACAGATATTGGTGTCAAAGGAAACGAGCTGAAATCCTACACAATCACAGATATGCCAGGCTTATTGGAGGAATGTGAGCGCAATGTTCTAAGTCTTGGTATTGAAGAGGCTGATGTGAAAAGCAGAATCAAAGATCAGCTTGAGCTGATGGGGTATATAGATATTACGACTAACGATCCTCAGGACAGAAGGAAACTTCTTGTTCTTGAGACGTTTGAACTAAGTGGAGCTAATGGAGTGTGGGGTATCGCCACTACGGTGCGGTCTATCGGCACTGGTAACGAGGCAAGACTCACGGTTCGTAAGTCTATTTTTGATAAGAAGCCTTTCGCTCAATACAATATCCTGTTCGGCGCAGGTTTGTATAAGAACAAGAAAGGGTATTGGTATTTGAACGACTACAAAGTATTGGAGTGATGCAACTGCAGAAAAGTTTTTGAACAACAGAAGCCCGCCTTGTTGGCGAAAGCAATCATTACAACAGGAGTTTTTACAAGATGAATGATGTACATAAGAAATGTAATGTGTGTGGTCGTGAACTAAAAGAGTTTAGCCTAGAAAACTACTTTGATATCGACCTTGGAGAGGTTGGATATGGAAGTGTCTATGATGGGCTGCGGTTTTCTTGCACTTTGTGTTACGACTGCTTTGATAGAATTGTAAACCGTATTGATTTTGCGGTTAACCCATTCACGGAGGAAGAATGATCAAGAAATACAAGTACGACATTGAAGAATTCAAACTGATTACGTGTATGGCGGATTTTTTCAAAGGTGTGGATGGTTTGTCTTACGACATGAACCGACTTCACGCCTCGCCGCTGGACGTTTATATGAGTGAAGGTAATTGCTATAAACTCCTGCTGTATATGCAGAACAGAGTTGACCGGTACAGCCCGCAAAAGAAGAGCTGGGACGCCAAATGTCAATACGATTGGATTGAAAGATCTCCAATGGTCAATAACAAGGGCGTTCCGGACGACGAAGTGTGGCTGGTTTTGAGTGATTTGACTGAGGAGGGGATGGCATGAAGAGTCAAAGCCCCTTGGTTGTCCTGATTTCAGGGAAGGCTGGTTCTGGTAAGGATACATTTGCTGGAATGCTGACGGATGAGCTTGAACAGGCGTACGGGAAGAAGGTTTGCACAACTCATTACGCTGATTCTTTGAAATATATTCTCCGCAGTTACTTCAGTTGGGATAGCAAGAAGGATTCTTGCGGCAGAGAGCTTCTTCAAGTGACAGGGGATACATTTAGAGCAAACAATGAGGATTTTTTTGTGAACTTTGTGGTAGATACCCTACATTCCATCGGGTATCTGTGGGATATCGTGCTGATTTCCGACGCGCGGTTCAAAAATGAGGTAGAAAAAGTGAAAGCGGCGTTCAAAACCGTGACCGTGCGTGTTGAGAGAATGGATTGCGGTGATGAAACGGCGTTTTGGCGTAGGCATAAATCAGAAAATGAGCTTGACGACTATGATTTTGACTATGTGGTTGAAAATTTGACACTTGAAAGCCTGAGATCTGAAGCGGATTGGGTCGCAAGTGAGATTATGGAAGGTTGTGGTTAATTATCGAGCTATTTGTAATCAAAAGAGACGGTCGGTTAGAGAAATTTTCCCCTAAAAAGATAGAAGAGGCGGTGAAGAAGGCGTTCGTGAGCGTCGATGGGGAAGAAAATGGGCAGTGTGCAGTCGTTGCAAGGGAAATTGCGGTTGCCGTGACTGCTGAAATGAAGAAAAGCAAGTCTGTTGAGGAAATTCAAGATATTGTTGAAGCCAAACTTATGGAATCTGACAGAAAAGATGTGGCAAAAGCGTACATCCTGTATAGAAATGAGAGAACAAAGGTAAGAGAGCGGAACGGACGGCTTGTTCAGAAGGTTTTGGATCGCGCAACGTCCAGTGTAGACAATAGATCTAACGCAAATGTGGATGAGAAGAGCTTTTCAGGCAGAGAAAAAGAAGCATCTGCTGATATCGGTAAGATGATTGCCTTAGAGTATGGCGGTCTATCTGACGAAGTAGCAAAAGCTCATAAGGAAATGTTGATTTATCAGCACGACCTGGAGAAGGCGATTTACGGTATGCACAATTGCCTTAACGTTAATTTCCAAGAGCTGTTTACATACGGGTTTCACACTAGAAACGGAGATGTACGACCACCCGCAAGCTTCAGCACGGCGTGTCAGCTTGTCGCCGTCGCTTTTCAGTGCCAAAGCCAGATCCAGTACGGTGGCTGCGGCACGGTACACTTTGATCTGGATCTCGCTCCGTTTGTAAAGAAAAGCTTTCGCAAACATTATGAAGACGGAAAGAAATATATCGACGAACCAACTGTGATGGGAATTGGAGATATAGTTATTTTTGAAACAGATGATTGGCATATTGACAATCCAGTTTTCAAATCATATTACCCGAAAGCATATCAGTACGCTATGGATATGTTAGAGAGAGAGGGACAGCAATCGACTCAGGCGTTGTATCATAACCTGAATACGCTAGAATCACGGCAAGGTTCGCAGGTGCCATTCACGTCAATCAACCTTGGCAGAGATACATCCGTCGAAGGCCGACTCATAACCAAGTGGGTTTTTGAAGCCAGCCTAGATGGAATCGGTAAACACCATCTGACAAGCATCTTCCCAATTAGCATCTTCCAGTACAAGCAAGGTGTTAATGCAAATCCTGAAGATAAAAATTACGATCTCAAACAGCTTGCTTTGAAGTCAATGAGCAAACGAATTTATCCGAACTGGTGTAACGGTGATTGGTCTCAAGCGCATGAGGACGACGACAACCCGGACACCTGGTTTAGTACCATGGGTTGTAGAACTATGCTGGGGTATGATCGCCATGGCCTTGGGTATATCCGCCAGGGCAGAGGGAATAATGTACCCAACACAATTATTCTCCCGAAGCTCGGAATCGAGTTTGGTATTTGCCTAGGAGAGCGCACAAAGCCAGATCTCGACGGGTTCTGGAACGCTTTTGAGGAAACATTAAAACTGTGTGAGAGAGGGCTGCTAGAGCGGTTCGAAATCATGGTTCGGCAATCACCGAAAGCTGCTCCGTTTATGTATGAAAACAATACAATCCAAAAAGCACGTGAGTGTGAAGATGACGTGTTTAATGCTTTAAAAGGCAACACGCTTGCCATAGGCTTCATTGGAGTTGCAGAGATGTGTCAAGCGCTATTCGGGAAAAATCATGTTCACGACAAGGATATCCACGCCTTTGCGCTATCTGTTGTAAAAAGAATCAATGAGTTTGCGGCAGAGGCATCTAAGCGAAATGACCTGAATTTCTCATGTTACGCGACTCCGGCTGAAACATTAGCGCGTACAGCACTGGTTGCGCTTAGAGAGCAATATGGTGTTATTAAAGATGTTACATCTCATGAGTATCTGACAAACTCCCACCATGTGCCTGTATGGGAAAAGGTGTCTATCTATGACAAGCTTCGTATTGAAGCTCCGTTCTGTAAGTATCCGACAGGTGGCACTATTACTTACGTAGAATTGTCGAGCACCTTCGTAAAGAATACCAAAGCTGTGGAAGATATCATTGATTATGCTTTTAAAGAGCTTGATATTCCGTATCTTGCCTTCAATTTCCCAATTGATAGTTGCTTAGATTGCGGATATCAGGGCGAGTTTAATAATAGCTGTCCTGAATGCGGAAGCAAGAACATCCAGCAACTCCGTCGCGTAACAGGATATCTTTCTACTGATTACCACAATTTTAACGACGGCAAACAAGCAGAGGTAGAAGAAAGAGTGAAACATAGTACATATCAAGATGCAGGTGAGCTATTTGGTTAAGCTCGCAGGCTATGACTGGGAGTCCTTCTGCGACGCAGAGGGCGTAGCGTGTGTGCTGTTTATTTCGGGGTGCCGAAATAACTGCCCTGGTTGCCAGTCACCACAGACCCATGATTTTAATTATGGGCTTGAAATTACACAAGATGTAATTGATAGAATCAATTTTGAGATTGATAAAAGACCGTTTTTAAACGCACTGGTTCTGTCCGGCGGAGACCCTATGTTCTCCGCCGGGGAACTGGTCTCCATTATTGATAAGATCCATATCCCTAATGATAACCTCTGGTGCTACACAGGGCTGCTAATGGGACAGGTGAAGCAAGACAAAGATATGTCTCAGCTATTAGATAGATGCACGTATCTAGTAGACGGGAGGTTTGAGATTGATAAGCGAGATGTCACCCTTCAGTTCCGAGGCAGCAGTAACCAGATTGTTTGGAAAAAACAAGATGGCGTATGGGTCAAATGGATTACAGATTAGAAAGAGAGGTACGAATTGATCGGATGTAAAGGCTATTTTGAGAAAGTTCCCTTCGAGACCTTCAGAACAGACTGTGCAAAAATTCCAGAGATGCAGAGTCTTTGTGAGGACGACGCAGCCTTCAATCGAAGAATTCAGGGTTCCTATGATGAATTTAGATTGCCAGCAAGGGCAACGCCTGGTTCCGCCGGGTACGATTTCTTCATCCCGTTTGACGTGACGATTCAACCAGGCGGTTCGGCCACGATCCCCACTGGTGTGAGAATTGTCATGCCGGAATCGGCTGTGCTCCTACTTGTCCCTAGAAGTGGTAGTGGCTTTAAGTACGGCGTAAGCCTAGCCAATACAGTCGGTGTCATTGATAGCGACTATTATAACCCTAGCACTAGAACCGAAGGACATATTATGATTAAGCTGTTTAACCACGACCACCACGAAGCAGTCACTTTCCATTTTAATGACGGCTTTGCACAAGGAATCATTGTCCCGTATTCTACTCTCCCGGAGTATGATAACGAAAATGTGGAGTTGTATGGTGTCGAAGAAAGAACCGGCGGGTTCGGAAGTACAAGCAAAGAAGGTGGCTGATGGAAAAAGAAAAGAAGTATACCTCAGAAGACCTAAAGGAGATGCAAACGTGGCCGTTAGAACGCAAAATCCAGGTCACACAGACGCGCCTCATCGAGTGGTATCAACACTACGACGGTAAAGTATACGTGTCATTCTCTGGCGGCAAGGACTCTACCGTGCTGCTGGATATGGCTCGTAGAATCTACCCCGACATCGAGGCGGTGTTTATCGACACCGGCCTGGAGTACCCGGAGATTAGGAAGTTTGTCAAGACGTTTGATGGCGTCACTTGGCTAAAACCGAAAATGAATTTCCGCCAGGTAATCGAAAAATATGGGTACCCGCTAATCTCGAAAGAACAAGCAGCGCTTATCCAAGAATGCAGGACGACAAACAGTGAGAAGTTAAGAGCTATCCGGTTAAATGGGAATAAGTATGGCCGAGGGAAAATTTCTAAACGATGGGTTCCGTTAATCGCCGCGCCGTTTAAAATCTCGGATAAATGCTGCGATGTCATGAAAAAATCACCCGCAAAACAATTCGAGAAAAGAACGGGCAAGACAGCAATTATTGCGACAATGGCTACCGAGAGCGGACAACGAGCATCTAATTGGATGATGTACGGGTGTAATGCTTTTAGCAAGAAAAGGTCAACGTCCCAACCGATGAGCTTTTGGACGGAACAAGACGTGTTGCTCTACCTCAAGCGGTTTAATATCCCTTACGCTTCTGTCTATGGCGAGATTGTGGAGGATGACAAGGGCAACTTACATACCACCGGTTGCATTCGCACAGGCTGCGTTTTTTGTGCGTTCGGAGCGCACCTGGAGAAAGAGCCGAACCGGTTCCAGCGGCTGAGACAAACCCACCCGAAGTTGTGGGAGTATTGCATGAAACCTTGGAGCGAGGGTGGACTCGGCATGAAAGAAGTGCTGGAGTCGATTGACGTGAAGATTGAATAAGAGAAAGGAGATTGCTTAGTAATGACAATCATTGAAAAAATGCTGCACGGCATTCCTCTCGACGAAGAAGAACTCTGCTACTTAGCACTTGGCTATGATGATAGATGTCACACAGAGCCTGGCAAGTACGAAGAGTTTGATGTGGTGGAAAGGGGAGAAGGCCGATCAGTTAAAGAAATGCAGACCATCATTAAAGCTGGTAATAGCCTTTGGTGCATCCCTTGGACGTGGGATCTTCTTGGATATCAAATGACTGGACAACCTTACAAGGTCGTTAAAAGTGTTCGCATTGGGACTGTCGTAAAGACGATTTACGACAAAACAGATAAATGATTTATAGAACCGCCGCCCGTGCGGGCGGCGGTCAGAGAGGATGATTTATGGTTTACAAAGAAGCATGGAAAGCGCTTGAGGACGAAGGATTCCGCATTCAACGGAGTAAACCAAGGCGTGATAGATACGTTGACCACATGATTATCGACGAAAACAAATCTGTCAAGTGGAACAGAGAGCAGCTTGCGAAAAGAAACGAGGAATTGGAGGCCAAGTACGTCGCGGATATTCTAGACCGAGAAGCGCGGTATGCGCGCTGTGTTAGAGATGTATGCTATGCGATTCAAGATGAGGTCGGCAACAGAATGACGTATGATCAAGCAATGGCGGTCTGCAAGGCCGTAGAACTACCAAACGAGGCAGATGGCCCTTGGTGGCCAGGGACTCTCGCAGACGACATCCAGCCGTTTGTAGATCTTGCAAAGGAGCTGTTGAGCGATAAAGAATAAAGATTGGGTTGGGACACAGCAGTTCATCTTGTCTGGCAACAACAGAAAAGATGACGCAGCGACTAACGATTACTACGCCACAGAACCAAGAGCCGTGGAGATCTTGCTCGATCACGAAACCTTCTCTAAGGATGTATGGGAACCAGCTTGTGGTGAAGGCCATATATCGAAAGTCCTGCTTGAGAGAGGGTACGATGTACTAAGTACAGACCTGGTGTATAGAGGTTTTGGATTTAAAGCCCCTGTTGATTTTTTAAACGAGGACTTTACAGAGGCAGATGACATCGACATTATCACCAACCCCCCCTATAAGTACGCACGGGAATTTGTTGAGAAGTCTTTAGAGTGTGTGGGAGACGGGCACAAGGTTGCAATGTTTTTGAAGCTCACTTTCTTGGAAGGAAAGGCTCGTAAGCAACTGTTTCAAAAGTATCCGCCTAAAACAATATACGTGTTCTCATCGCGTGTGTGCTGTGGCAAGAACGGTGTGTTTGATCGAAAGAATAACGCCGTCGCATACGCATGGTTTGTCTGGGAGAAAGGATTCCAGGGCGACCCGATTGTGCGATGGGTCAATTAACAACGTACATATGACGAACGAAACGCGAGGTGTATAGTAACGAAAAGAGTGTTTGATTTTATTGCGGAAGAACAGCAAAGACAAGAGCGCCAGATCAATCTAATTGCGTCAGAGAACTTCTGCTCAGAAGATGTGATGAAAGCAGTTGGTTCTTGCCTTACCAACAAGTATGCCGAAGGGTATCCTGGCCACCGGTATTACGGTGGATGTGAAATAGTAGACGAGCTTGAGCTTTACTGCCAAAAGAAATGGCAGGAAGCCTTCAACACAGACTACTTCGTAAATGTCCAACCACACTCCGGCACACAGGCAAACGAAGCGGTTTACTACGCGCTGCTTAATCCAGGTGATACGGTTTTGAGCATGTCGTTGGACTGTGGTGGGCACCTGTCACACTTTTCGCCAGCCAGCATTTCTGGTAAGCTTTACAATCCGGTTTTCTATGGCTTGGATGAAGATGGGATTATTGATTACTACGATCTCAGCGAAAAAATAAGAACTCACAAACCCAAGCTAATTTTAGCTGGTGCGAGTTCTTATTCAAGAGAAATTAAGTTTGGATTGATTAGAAAAATCATTAACATCGAAATGTCTGTTGATCCTGATTACCATCCCATCTTTATGGTGGATATGGCACATATCGCCGGGCTGATTGTCGGCGGCGCGCATGTATCTCCGTTCGGGCTTGCAGACGTGATTACTACTACCACGCATAAAACTTTGCGTTGAATTGGTCGGCGCAAGTAAAACCTACTTAACTGCGGGAACACCCTTAGAGCCTTAACAACCAAATTATTGTGGGGACACAATGATGGCGAGGTTAGCGACCAAGGTACGGTAAAATCGTTAAGGATTGGGCAACCAGACGCATCCAAGCATCTAGAACAGATGAAGGTTCAACGACTATTCTTTATGAAGTAGGAGAGGTGAGGCTCCGAAATAGTAGGCTTCTTTTTAGAAGATGATATAGTCTAAGCTAAATAGAAATATTTAGAAGTGTGTAATTTTTTATTTAGAAGGTGATATAACTGTCAAATCTAAAAGATAGAACTGGTCAGAAATATGGACGTTTACTCGTCCTCAAAAGAGGCCCAGACAAAGTTTTTAAAAGTGGGCGAAAAGTGGTTCAGTGGGAGTGCTTATGTGAGTGTGGAAATAAAACTTTAGTTGCTACTACCAGTCTAGGTGCCGGGCTAACCCGGTCTTGCGGGTGTTTGAATGATGAAAAAAGGAAGGATTCAAAAACAAAGCATCATACTCACGGTCACCGCAATGAAAGAATTTACAAGACATGGCACGGAATAAAGGCGCGATGCTGCAACCCTTCATCAGACAATTATAACAATTATGGTTTACGAGGCATCACGGTCTGTGACGAATGGAAAAATAATTTTCAAAATTTTTACGATTGGGCTGTGAAAAATGGCTATCGGGATGACCTGTCTATTGACAGAATAGATAATGATAAAGGGTATTTTCCAGAAAACTGCCGATGGGAGACTCCAAAAGGGCAGCAAAGAAACAAGCGAAATAATAGGTTGTTGACTCGTAATGGGGAAACTCATTGCCTTGCAGAGTGGGCAGAAATTACTGGAATCAACAGAAGCACAATTTCTGATAGGATTGATAAAATGGGCTGGACAGTTGAAAAAGCCCTTGCAGAACCGCCTCGCCATTGACACACAGGTTCTGGGACCAAGAGGAGGGTTAATCTTCTGTAAAACCGAGATGGCAAAGAAAATCAACAGCGCAGTATTTCCCAGAAACCAGGGCGGCCCTCTGATGCACGTTATCGCAGGCAAAGCAGTAGCGGCTGAAGAAGCTTGCACAGAAGAGTATAAGGAGTACATCTCCAATGTAATTCTGAATACATACACCATGTGCGAGCAGTTCAAAAAGATGGGCTACGAGATCGTGTCCGGCGGAACAGACAACCACCTGTTTATGATCGACCTGACTAACACCCACCCTAATGTTACCGGTAAGATGGTTCAGGACGCTTTGGAGGAGAAAGGCATTGCAGTAAACAAGAACTGCGTACCGGGTGATAAGAGATCTCCGGCGGAGACTAGCGGGATTAGAATTGGCTGTGCCGCAATGACGACTAAGGGGTTTGGTCCGCTGGACTTTGTAGGGTGCGCGATTGAGATTGATAAGATCATCCGTAAGCTAAATAAAAAATAAGCGCCGACAAGCGACGCGCGTTAAAGGTTATTCAGCAGTTTCGTTAGGGTTGACGCCAAGCATATCCATGATATCAGTAATAGTCATGCCCTTGCTCTTAGCCATGGCGATGATTTCGGCGGGAGACGGAGCAAGAAGCTCTTCTCGCTTCGTTTTAAGCTCTGCGATCTTGTTTTCGTAAAAAGCAATTTTCTCGTCGATGTCAATAAGCTGCTGTTCCAGGGTTTTTCTGGCTCTTGCCATATTCTCATTCCTTTCATGAAAGTATAATTTCATGATACCACAAACATAAATACAATACAACAGAAAGAGGTAATTAAATGGGCTATGAATGCAACAATACTTACGAAATTAACATTCCTTTTCTTGGCGATACATATCTTGAACTCGTAGAACCAGTGTCTGGCGTAACCAACGAGGAGGTGAAATTTATCAACTATGACGATAAAGAAGGTCTTACCTGCGCACTTGATAATGGCTGTGCGTGCCTTGTCGCAGACTGGCGCGGCGCAACCGAGCATCAGACTCCTCATGGCATTGATCCAGAGGTTGCGGATGTAACGGCTGTGAACGACAAAGTTACTATCGTCACATTTACTGACGGCACACAAGAAAAAGCTATCTGCCGCGAGGGCGATACATTTTCAATTGAAACCGGTGTGACGATTTGCCTTATGAAAAGAATCCTCCGACTGATGTTTGAAAAGTTCGGAGAAAAGTCCGGCACAAATCTGTACAATAATATGCTGAGAAAGGCCCTCAAAAAGAAGGATGCCTTCAAGATTGAAAAAGAGAAGGCTAAGGAAAAAGAAAAGAGAAAGCGTGCGACCAAACAGAGAGTTCGTGAGTTGGAGAAGAAGCAGGCACGCGACAATTGGGAGTTCATGGTTAATATGCTTGCAGAGAACATGAAAAGAAACTGCAAAGCTATGTTCGAGAACAACAACATCAACGAAGAATAAGGAGGAGTATGGGCTACAAGGAAAGATTTATTGAGGTGTTTAAAAACAACATCCACCGCGACGGGAGCGACCAGCTCCTGTCGTACCTGGAACGATCTGATTTCTTTACAGCACCGGCCAGCACCCGGTTTCACCTGTCCTGCGAGGGAGGTCTGTGTATCCATAGTCTGAATGTATACGATAGATTGGTCCATCTGCTTGATAATCAGGCAGACAAGGAACGCTGCTTCTCCGCCGGAGTACCGGACGAAGAAATTAACGAGACAGTTGCTATTGCGGCGCTCCTGCACGACCTGTGCAAGATTCATTTTTACCAGCCTGGCACACGGAACGTAAAGAATCCGGACACTGGTAGATGGGAAACGGTTCCAACCTATGTAATTGACGAAAGATTCCCGATTGGTCACGGCGAGAAAACCACCTTTATCATCCAGAACTATATGAAGCTGAAGCCGGAAGAGGCAATCGCTATTAGATGGCATATGGGTGAGTTTGATAACGCCGTGAAAGGCGGAGACAAATCCCTTAATAAGGCGTGGGAGAAGTATCCGCTCGGTTTTATGCTGCATATGGCGGACATGATGGCGAGTCACCTGGACGAAGTAGATAAATAAGGAGGGCTATATGGGGTTTTTGCGTTTTATTGCTGCCATCTTTGTGCTGGCAGGTATTGTTGTATCAATCGTTTGTCGATGCGGGGACATGAAGCACGAGGCCGGAGCAAGAATTACAAAGACTTGCAACATTTTTATTGTAGCTGGAATTGTTATTATGTTGGGTTTACAGACGTTCACTATTATTCCTACCGGATATACCGGCGTGCGCAGCACATTCGGTCAGATTTCAGAGAAAACTGTCCAAACCGGATTCAATTGGAAAGTTCCGTTCGTTCAGAAAATCGAAGCGGTAAACAACAAGCAACAAGACGTCACTTTTGAAGATAAAATTTGGTCTGAGACTGCAAATAGAACTGCTGTGTACTACGAAAATGTGACTGTGACCTATCAAATTAACCCGGACAAGTCCTCTTGGATCTACGCCAATGTCTCAGACTATAAAGATGCGCTAGTTTCTACTGGGATTGTGTCTTCTGCGGTCAAATCTGCGAGCAAAGAGCTGCAAGACACCGACGCGACGTCCAGAACAAAGATTGAACCACTCGCTATGAAGCACCTGCAAGAAGCGTTGGACGAAAAATATAATAAGAACATTGTTGTGATTAACAAAGTTGTTATCAACGGTGCTGATTTTGAGGATAGTTACAACAAAGCCATTGCTAAAAAGCAGAAAGCACAGCTTGAAGCAGAGGAGCAAGAGATCCTCAATAAGAAAAATATCGCTAAAGCAGAGGCGGAAGCGAAGGTAAAGATTAAGAATGCCGAAGCTGAGTCCAAGGCAAACAAAATGCTGGAAAAATCTTTGACTGATAACGTTATTAAGAGTCGGTATATTGAAAAATGGGATGGTAAGATGCCTGGCGTCGTCACATCGAAGGACGGAAACATCATGATTGGAATTGATAAGTGAGGTTTATAAATGAAGGTTACTCTAATTACACATACACCAGCACCGGAGAAGGTTGTCGCTGCAGCGGCTAAGCTGTGTTACTCAAATGCAGATAGTATTGAGACTTTGATGAATGGATTGACGGACGAATCTGTATCCAAATTCATTCAGCATCTCTCGAACATGGGGCATCAATCGCCTATCGAGCACGTATCTTTTACATTTGGTATTGAAGGGGTGTCTCGCGCGTTGCTTGCGCAGTTGACTCGGCACCGCATTGCCTCTTACTCGGTACAGAGTCAGCGGTACGTAAACATGAACGGGTTCGATTTTGTTATCCCACCGGACGTAGAAGGCGACGAGGAGCTGAATGTTCTGTTTTCCGAGACGATGACAATGGAGAACAGAGTGTACGAAGTACTCCAGAGCAGGCTGTCCAAGAAGTATGTTGAAGCAGGAATGAAAAAGTCTGCAGCGGATAAAGCTGCGAATGAGGATGCACGATTTGTCTTGCCGAATGCGGCGACAACAAGAATGATTGTAACTATGAACGCAAGGTCTCTGCTGCATTTGTTCGAGCTTAGATGTTGTAACCGTGCTCAGTGGGAGATCAGAGAACTGGCCGATAAGATGTTGGAGCTTGTTTACCCTGTAGCACCGAACTTGTTTGCAAAGGCTGGGCCTAGTTGTGTAGCTGAGGGCAAGTGTCCGGAGGGCAGCATGAGCTGCGGTAAGTATGAAGAGGTCAAAAGTAAGTATACAAGAAAGTAACTAACGTATGAATTTAGGGCTGCCCGATGGGCAGCCCTAATAAGGAGAGGACATGGAAAAAGCTTTATTGTCATTAAAAGAAGTGTGTGAGTACACGGGATGGGGACAAACAAAAACAAGAAAACTACTAAAAGAAAACGAGGGCGGTTTTACCCTTAGAGTAGGAAATAGACTTTACGTTCACAAGGAGAGGTTTGACGAATACTTACACCGGTGCGCAAAATACGGTATTGACATCTAGGTGTATACTAATTACATATGCACAAATATGTTTTGCCCGTAAGTAGAAAGGAGTGCTGACTTGGGCAAAGATTTAAAAGGGAAAGATCTTGGGGTTGGGTTTTCTCAACGGAAAGACGGGATATATTGCGCTCGCGCAAAAATTGGTACGACCAAGATCTGCATATATAATTCTAATCTTTCAAAACTGAAGAAAGAGTTTGAAGAGAAAAAAGCACTCGCCCATAGGGACGAGTATGGAGAGCGCCCCGGCATAAAACTTACTGAGTGGTTTGAAGAATGGTTTGAGCGTTGCAAAGCGCCAAGTCTGAAATCTGATGTATCCAGAAAGGTCTATTACAGAAAAATCAATAACACATATATCAACATTATCGGTGCAAAAAAGGTTGAAGACATATCCCAGATGAATATTCAAACAGCGACAAATGAACTTGTAGAAAAGGAGTATTCATATAGATCAATTAAAGAAGCCCTTGGTGCTCTAAAAGAGTGCCTAGACATCGCTGTAGTAAACAAAGTAATTAAAGTTAACCCATGTGTTGGAATAAATATCCTGAACGCCAATGTAACTGCCGCGAAAGAAAAACGGGCGCTTGCTGACTGGGAACTAAAGTTGTTCTTGGAGGAGATCGAAAACAACTATTACTATGAGGCATATATGTTCTTGCTCCTTACCGGCGTACGAATCGGAGAATTCTCCGGGTTACGTTGGGAGGATATAGATTTTGGCAACAAGGTAATCACGATTGAGAGATCAATGAGAACATACTATGACGGGGGCAAGAAAGTAGAAGAGCTATGTACTCCAAAAACATCAAATGCGTACAGAAGAATCCCGTTCTTCGGAGATGTGGAAAAATATTTACTAGCCTGGAGGATGAAGCAACAAACCTTAAAAGAGGAGCTTGGCAATAGGTGGAGAGCAAACCCCGACCACGGCAACCTAGTCTTTACAACAACGATGGGGTCTCCGGCTACAAGATATCCTATTGCACACGATCTTAAAAGGGTGTGTGCAAATATGCAAGCCAAAGAGAACTACAATGCAAATAAAAAAGGGCGAGTTCCAAGGGAGATCAAAAGCATTCATCCGCATGTATGTAGACATACATTCGCAACACTCTGTTTCAAAAAGGGTCTCGAACCGCTATTTGTTCAACAGGTGATGGGGCATTCGAGTTACTCTACGACTCTACATTATACGCACATCACAGACTCCTACACAAATAGTGAGGTTGCTAAAGCTGGAAGCCTACTGTAAAGTGTTGTGTAGTGTGTGGCGTTGAGTCATGTGTTCTAAATATGGCGGAGGCACAAAACAATAAGCGTTGAGTAGTTGTTGAGTAGTGAAGTGTGCGTGTGATGGAAAAACGTTGATATATCAACACGATTTTTGAAACTTAGCAAAGATGATCAAGTAACAAAGTCTTCGGCAGATTCTGAGTAACAGTGTTAAAAAACGTTGCAATATCAACGTTTTCGGCATATGCTCTTTAAAATAAACTACACAACTTTTTGAAATATATGTCATATATTATCACAGCTTTATAAGAAGCATTGAGTAGAAGTTGCGTAGTGCGTTGAGTACGCAAAGATTTTGTTTCCTTCGGCGAAGTTTACGCAACAGGAAAAACAAGGACAATCAAACATATTTGTGCATATGTAATTATCCTTTAAAAATAAGAGGGTCGCCCTGCAGGGCGACCCTCTTATTTTTAAAG
>ERZ780168.55-NODE-55-length-105256-cov-5.892634_pt1 | contig 105256 bp, 100 predicted proteins | sample MGYA00510981_ERZ780168 | MGnify/ENA primary metagenome ERZ780168 (study PRJEB29588, sample SAMEA2158769) | human gut metagenome | biome: human gut; feature: human-associated habitat; material: faeces | place: Denmark | collected 2008/2010 ...
TTGTAGCTGATGATGAGATAGAGAGATTTCCGGGTGTTACACACCAGAAAGGAATACATCCTGTTATAGAATGTACACAGAATATTCCTTGTAATCCGTGTCAGGATGCCTGTAAGATGGGATGTATCCGCATCGGTAAGAATATAACATCACTTCCTGCAATTGATGAGGAGAAAAAATGTATCGGATGCGGTATGTGTGTAGCAGCCTGTTCCGGCCAGGCCATCTTTTTGGTGGATGAGGATACGGGAGATGGTTTTGCTACGGTCACTCTTCCGTACGAGTTTCTTCCTCTCCCACAGAAAGGGGATAAAGGAAAGGGACTGGATCGCAGTGGCAAAGAAGTGTGTGAAGCAAAAGTAGTAGAAGTTCGCAGTGCCAAAGCTTTTGACCATACCAATCTGCTTACGATGAAGGTACCAAAAGAAATGGCTATGACGGCCCGGTTTTTCCGTGCTATATAGAAAGGGAGGCATTACCATGACAGTTATGAATGACAGATCTGTGGATATAGGACCTTTTGTTCCACAGGAGGATGACGATATTTTGATCTGCCGCTGTGAGGAAATTTCCAAAGGAGAGATTCGTCAGGCGGTTCATGATGGAATCCGTACTATGGAGGAAATGCGCAGATATCTCCGCAATGGTATGGGGCTTTGCCAGGGACAGACCTGCGGTAAATTAGTAAAAGGCATTATTGCCAGAGAACTGGGCGTGAACATGACGGCATTAGAACCCTCTACTTCCCGCTCACCAATTCGTCCGGTTGAGATGAAAATCTATGGAAAGGATGGAGGTAATGTGTGATGAAAACGACAGCAGAAGTAATTATCGTTGGCGGCGGTGTCGTAGGAAATGCGGCTGCCTATTATCTGGCGAAAAGAGGGGTGGAAGTCATTGTTCTGGAGGGCAGTGACAGTATCGGGCATGGAGGATCCAGCCGGAATGGCGGTGGTGTCAGACAGTCTGGACGAGATGTAAGAGAACTGCCATATGCGATTTATGGTATTAAAAATATATGGCCTACTTTATCCGAGGAACTGGGCGTGGATGTGGAATATGTCCGGAAAGGCAACCTGCGTCTGGGACTGAATGAGGACCACATTAAGATTTTGGAAGGCCTGACAGCCAATGCCCAGGGACTGGGACTGGATGTGACCATGGTATCGGCAGAGGAAGTAAAGGATATCTGCCCGCATTTGTCCGATCAGGTTGTGGGAGCCAGCTGGTGTCCTACGGATGGACATGCCAATCCAATGAAAACTACCCTGGCCTACTTTAAGAGAGCCAGAGAGTTAGGCGTTACTTTTATCTCTGGGGCAAAAGTAACAGCCATCAAAAAGATCCGTGGAAAAGCAAGACAGGTTGTGGTGGAAGATGGAACCATCTTTGAAGGGGAACACATTATCCTGGCAGCCGGTTATGAAAGCCGTTTTGTTGCCGATTCGGTAGGGATCAATATTCCAATGTATCCTTATTTTGGCTCAGCGATCGTTACGGAGGCACAGCCAAAGATGTTTGATATTATGTTAGGTGTGGCGACGGCTGAAATCTATGGCCACCAGTGTGCCCATGGTTCTTTTGTATTCGGAAGCGGAACTGGTCTGGAACCTACCAAAAAGCCGGATATGGATGATCTGAAACTTATGTCTTTAGAGGGTTCAGCTAACTGCCGCGGCATTATGAAGTATGTACCGAAGTTAAAAGACGCTAAAATTGTCCGTACCTGGGGCGGCTGGATGGATATGACGCCGGATGGTGTGCCGGTGATCAGTCCGGTGGAAGAAGTGCCTGGTCTGATCATTGCTTGTGGTATGTGCGGACATGGATTTGGTACGGCACCGGCTGTCGGCTATATGCTGTCACAGATGGTAGTCGGCGAGAAAACAGTATGTGATCTCATGCCGCTTCGTTATGACCGATTTAAGAGTTCTTTATGATGAAAGGGAAAATGACATCCGGATTCCCTTGGAGGCTGATCTTAGTCTTTTCACTGCCAATTTTGCTCAGTGGGCTTTTACAGCAGTGCTATAATATAGCAGATACCATGATCGTTGGACGCTTCCTGAAACTGGAAGCGCTGACGGGCATGGGTGCCACTTGGGCTTTAAATTATATTATTATTGCTTTTTGCCAGGGAGCAGGAATGGGAATTGGAATCCCTGTCTCTCAGCAGTATGGTGCCGGAAGGGACAAGGAACTCCGGCGCTTTTTTTATAATGGCATGTATGTGGCGATGGTGCTGGCGGTGTTCATGACAGGTTTCAGCGTGGGATTCTGCCGTTTTATGCTGGTTTTGACAAAGACAGCACCATCTGTGTTAAATTATGCCTATGATTATATCGTGGTTATTTTTGCCGGAATTCCTTTTACCATTTTATTTAATGCCTGCTTTGGCATCCTCATGGCCTTTGGCAACAGTAAACTGCCATCGGTTGTCATGGGGATCTCTACCGTTTTTAATGTAGGACTGGATCTTTTGTTTATCCTTATTCTGGATATGGGAGTAGCGGGGGCGGCACTGGCTACTGTGCTTTCAGAGGGGGGAGCCGGCATATTCTGTTTTGTGTGGCTGTTAAAAAAGTATCCTATTTTGCGGCCGGAAGAAGATGAAAAAAGACTGCGGTTATCTTATATGGGGAAAGTAGTATTTATGAGTGTTCCCATGGGACTGCAATATTCGGTTACTGCGATTGGCACTGTGATCCTTCAGACCAGCATCAATGAACTGGGCGAAGTGGCAGTGGCTGCTTACAGCATAGGAAGCAAGGTTAAGAGTTTATTTTTCTGTCCGCTGAATGCCATGGGAAGTGCCCTGGCAACTTTCACGGGACAAAATTACGGTTATGGAGATATGAAGCGAGTGCGCCGGGGAATCCGTTCAACCATTGTAATGGGTGTGCTGTACTGCATCTTGGTGATTGCAGTTGCCATGACTGCCAGCACAGTTCTGGCAGGTTTGTTTGTGGATGCGTCTGAGAGCCGGGCAGGGGAAGTGATTGCCTGTACAGCCCAGTTTATACGCTATATCGGGGTGTTTATGTTGCTGCTGGCAGTGCTTTTTCCGGTGCGCTATGCCGTACAGGGAATGGGACACGGAGATAAATCGTTGTTCTCGGGCATGGCAGAAATGGCAGCACGAATCGCCATGAGTCTCTGGGTAGTGCCGGTGTATGGTTTTACGGCGGTATGTATCAGCGAGGGAGTAACTTTTCTGGCGGGGATTTTGGTGATCGTGCCTATAGCATGGAGGATTTCGAGGTGAAATCTTGCTGAATAGGAGAAGGTATGTGTATCATGAGCTGGTTTATAAAAATGTCAAAATGGGGCAAAACAACACTATAACGAATGAAATATAAACTTGACACAAGAAAAAAAATAAGTTAAAATAGTTTAAAAATATGACAAACTAGTTCGTGCGCAAACTAAAATGCAAGAGGTGAGAAATGAATCTATATTTTAAATTGCTGAAAATGCCCGTATTCAATGTTGAGGATGTAAATAAGTATTATAACAACATGGATAGTGCGCGTTCCGCGATCAAGCGTTTAATGAAGGAAAAAATGGTTGTAAAGATACGGAACAATATGTATACCTGTGTAAGTGGTGAAACAGGCCTGCCAGTAGCAGATAGGTTTCAAATTGCATGCAGCATTACACCGACTGCGTATATTTCCCACCATACAGCGATGGAATATTACGGCATAACAGATCAGGTTTTCTATGAAGTATATGTCTCATCAGAAACATTTTTTCGTGATTTTGAATTTAATGGACATAACTATCATTATGTGGCGTCAAAAGGAAATGATGGTGTTGATGAGCCTGCGTTTAGCGGTGGGGTTCGGGTAACGACACCAGAACGCACCGTGATAGATAGTATTAAAGATATGGATAAAATCGCCGGGATGGAGGAGGTTATAGAGGATATTTCGTGTATGAAGAAGGTACAGGAGAGAAGAGTGCTGAGTTATTTGGAACATATTAGCAATCAGTTTTTATACCAAAAAACGGGATTTTTGCTTTCTGAACAGAGAGAGCAGCTTGGGTTATCGGATAATTTTTTTAAAGAATGTCAGAGTAAAATTGGTAAGAGCAAGCGGTATTTGTCACGGGATTTTTCCAGTGGAGTGTATGATAATCAGTGGAAACTTGTGGTCCCACGTTATTTAAGCGTGAAGAATGGGGGGATAGAGGACGACAAAATATAATAAAGCTGACATAGGAAGAGCAGCAGCACAATATGGATTTGTTCGGGACACATTTGAAAAGGTACTGAGATTAAAAGAAATATTAGAATATTTTAATACGCAGGAATATCTGGCCGCACATTTGATACTTAAAGGTGGAACGGCAATTAATTTTACTGTGTTTAATCTGCCAAGATTATCTGTTGACATTGATATGGATTATACGCCAAATGATAGTAGAGATAATATGCTGGTCGCCAGAAAACAGATTACGGGGATGATCAGAGAATATATGGAAGGGGAAGGATATTCGTTATCCAGAGCTTCAAGATTTAGTCATAGTTTGGATGCATTCTACTATAATTACTTAAATGCTGGTGGTAATAAGGATATAATCAAAATAGAGTTGAACTATTCGCTTAGGGCACATATTTATGAGGCTTCACACCGGAGTATATTAAATGATGCATTTAAAAGTGATATTAAAATAAGAACTGTGGCACCGATAGAAATATTTGCTGCAAAAGGTAATGCGTTAATTAGTCGTGCGGCAACTCGAGATTTATATGATTGGGGAAATATGATGGAGCAGAAGTTATTTGAAGGAGAACGAGATTTATTTCGCAAATGCTTTGCTTTTTATACAACAATATCCGCAGATAAAAATCGGATTAATCGTGGGTTTGATACATCGGCGATTGACACACTTGATTTTATGAAGATACGGCGCGATTTGTTTCCTGTGATAAAAAAGAAAAATGACTTTTGTTTAGAGGAAAGAAAACGCCAAGCTAAGCAGTACATCAGTAATCTGATGCAATTAACAGAAAAAGAGAATGAATATATGGATAGATTCATGGCAAAGGAATACTGTCCAGAATTATTATTTGATGATGAAAAAATAATAGCAAGGATTTGTAGACATCCAATGGCAATATGGAAATGCAGCAAACAGCCATAAATCCCTTTATATCTCCCGGATCACCCGGCAGGGATTTCCGGCTGCCAGACTGTGATCTGGAATATCACGAGTTACCACGCTTCCGGCGCCGATGACGCAGCCATTACCGATGGTAACACCGCCGATGACGGTTACATTGCCGCCAAACCAGCAGTTATCGCCGATCCGAATTGGCTTTCCGTATTCCAGGTTATACACCTGTCCCCGGTCATCCACCTGGGCATTCCGTTCTTTGTAGTCCAGGGGATGCATAGGAGTCAGGAGAGAAATATTGGGCCCGAAGAACACATCGTGGCCGATGGTGACGGGACAAACATCCATAATGGTGAGATTATAATTGGCAAAGAAATTTTTGCCGGCATGGATGTTAATGCCATAGTCAACTTGAAGGGGACCTTGTATGAAAGAGCCTTCTCCCAGATCCGGGATCAATGTCTGAAGCAGTTCCCGGCGTCTTTTTCCCGTTGGTGCCACCTGATTTTCGGAAGGTTCATTAAAAGTAGCATCCAGGTCTTCTGTGTTGAAAAGACGGCAGTACTTCCTGGCCAGAAGCCGGCGATCGACCAAAGCTTTGTCAGAAGAATTGTACATGGCACCTGAGATCATTTTTTCGTACTCTGTCATAAAAGGGTCCCTCCTTGGCTGTTTATAAAGAATACTTTATTTTCCTACCTTTTTATTGTAGGACAGGATAGAGAGAAATTCCCGCAGGATTTCGTTGGCTACTACCTGGGTCTGACCGGTTGGGTCATAGGCTGGAGCAACTTCCACCAGATCCATGGCAACGATGTTCAGTCTGGTCAGTCCCTCTCTGAGGATCTGCAGTGCCTCAGCTGTTGTGAAACCGCCTACGATAGGAGTTCCGGTACCAGGAGCTACGGCAGGATCCAGAAAATCAATATCAAATGTAACAAACACCGGTGTGTCACCTACGACTTCGCGGATCCGCTTAGCACAGGCTGACATTCCCATCTCATGGAGTTCATTACCAAAGATGATCTGCATACCGTGTTCCAGAGCAAAATCATGGTCTTCCAGTGTACCAAAACCACCGCGCATACCGATCTGGATGGCATGATCCATATCGATGCAGTCATGCTGGATGGCCAGACGGAAAGGAGTACCATGGTTGATGAGGGTATTGCCGTTTTCATCCGGCCAGTCCCATGTATCGGTATGAGAATCAAAGTGTACAAACGCAACTTTACCAAACTTTCTTTTTAAAGCCAGAAGTTCTGGATAAGACAAAGTGTGGTCACCGCCTACACCGATAGTTTTCACACCTTTTTCCAGCAGTTCGTATAACTGATTCTCCACGGCGTCCATATCCCGATCTACATAACTCAAAGGAATAGCAAAGTCACCGGTATCTACGGCTTTAAAATCATCAAAGATATTAATATCCAGTTCTTCATGGTATGGTTTACACTGTCCATACTGACGGATTCCTTCCGGGCCGAAACGGCATCCGGTACGGTTGGTAGTGGAAATATCAAAAGGCATGCCGTATAATGCTACATCAGCATCCTTTGCATCTTTGTCATAAGGGAGACCTAATAAAGTATGAATACCTGAATATACAGGACCTGCGTTATATATACTGCTCATATTAATTACCTCCATTCATTTTCTTTTTAGCCAGAGAACATACAACATCTGTTAAAATACCATCGGCTGCCTGTGAGGTGATCTCACCGCTGTCAAACATATAAGTCAGATTTACCAGATCAAAAGATTTCATCTGGATGGCAGGAATGATATCCCGCAGGATTGTACGAAGATCGTAGGTAGTAAAACCGCCGATTTTAGGGTTGTCCACGGCCGGTGCATTGGTCGGATCCAAAAATCCCATATCCAGGGAAATGATACAAGGAAGATCGGAAACCGTTTCTTTTATGATGGTACAGATTTCTTCCAGCGTCATTTTGTGCATCTCATAAGCACTGAGAAGTTTCATGCCCTGCTCAAGGAACAAAGTGCTTTCTTCCTTGGAGTTGTAACCACCTCTTACACCTAACTGGATGGAGTGGGAAACATCGATCAGATCTTCTTTCACGGCATTTAAAATCACATTGCCGTCGTCTACAAAACTGCCATGTTCGGTAACACTTCGGTCATTGGTAAGATGAATGAGAGCCATTTTGCCATAAGCAGATTTTAAAGCTCTTAATTCGCCCAGAGTGACTAACTGGCCTCCGCCTAAGACAAGGCCGGTGACGCCGGCGTCATAAATTACTTTCAAACCGGTTTCAATGGCTGTCAGAGATGGGGTAGTATAACCATTTTTAACGGCAATTTCCCCCAGATCAGTTCCCTGTACATCTTCGCCAAGGACTTCCAGGTTGGTATTCCAGCCGTAGCCATTGCTAAAAGAAGCAAAGGAGCGGATTGCCATAGGGGCGAAACGTGCACCGCAGCGGTTGGCGGCAGCGGTATCAAAAGGAACACCCACTACTGCGTAGTCAACATCTTTCAGATCTTTGCGAAAAGCTATATTGTGAAATGTATGGAGGCCGGAAAAGACCGCCATGTCTTTATCGAATACTTCGTTCATAATTCATTTCCTCCTTATCATTTGGTATCAGCGTGATATCCCTTGTAGTCTGTGATGCCCTCTTTTTTGCAGGCGATCAGTGACATAAATTCAAAGGCTACACGGGCAGCTGCCATACAGGTGATCTCTGCATTATCATAAGTTGGGTTGACACAAACCAGATCACACCCCTTAATGTTTAAGCCCAGGAGACCTTTGCGGATCATCTCAAAAGCTTCCCAGGTCGTGAAACCGCCACCTTCCGGTGTACCGGTTCCCGGTGCATAAGCCGGATCCAGAAAATCAATATCGAAAGTAATAAAGACAGGAGCGTCTCCTACTTTTTTGCGGATGGCTTTGGCAACACCATCAATGCCGAGATTATGAGCCTGAGTAGCGGTAAGCATATCCATACCGGATGAGTGGGCAAAGTCGTGGGTCGTTTTTTCAGGAACCAGACCACGCATACCAATCTGAATGGAATGTTCTGTATCTACGCAGCCGTGTGTAATAGCGTCGTAAAAAGGAGTTCCGTGATCGAAAGGAGCATCGGCGTCCATTGGATGGTAGCCGGTGTCAGAATGAGAATCAAAATGAACAATGGCCAGTTTGCCATAGATTTCTTTGTAACCCATTAATTCGGGAAAGGCCATAGAGTGGTCTCCACCTAATGTGATCGGGACGGCACCGGTTTTGGCAAAATCAGCAATATGCTGTGAAATGGAATCAAAAGATTCTTTTGTATTTCCATTTTCTACCGGGATATCACCCCAGTCAATGGCATTCAATACACTGGTGGTGGCTACATTCAGATCCGGGCTGCAAGTATTTCCCAGATAAGCAGCACGGATGCCGGTAGGACCTAAGCGGGTTCCCGGTCTGGCCGTTGTCAGTGTATCAAAAGGAATGCCGGCAACGATGACATCCAAGTCATCGGAAAGTTCCTTTGAGTAAGGAAGCTTTGAAAAAGTACGGATGCCGTATCCGTCAAATCCAGTGTCGTAACTGCCATATTCGCCACTAGAATTTCGTTTTCCATCTTCTGCTAAAATATTTGACATAACATTTCCTCCTTTGTAAATCAGAATGAAAATCATTGATTTACTAGGAAGAATAAGCCTTTGGGTTACACAAATGTCAAGAGTTTTTGATAAAAAATTTTAAAGAGGTTTTACCGGAACCTGAATGGTGAAAGCAAATTCATCCTTTTCAGCGGCAATGGTAAGATCCACCGGAAAAAAGATCAGAGGGGATCCGGCCATGACAAGTTTCTGTTCCTTAATATAGGAAAGCAGGATAGAAAAAGCTCTTTCCTGGTTTGGCCAGCCGTCGTAACTGGTAATTGAAGCATAGGTGCCGGCAGGGAATTCATGATAATGAGGTTTGTTCTTTGGTTTTTTTACAAAAATAAAAGTAGTCCAGCGGCGCAAAAGAGCAGGGGGCTCTTCCTGATAAAAAGGAATGGCTCCTACCCGGTCCGAAGCCAAGATAGGGCTGATCTCATGCAGCATAGATTCCAGTTCGCTGTAGGAAAATCCCATATCTTCATCCGTTGCTACCTCGTCTCCTTTGGAAAGGTAATATCTGGCAGGGTATTCTGTTAAGGAAGGAGTCAGGGCAGCAGATCGGGGCGGAAGAGATTCCACAAAGCGTATTTTTTCTGCCAGACTGGCTTCTTTCTTTTTTAAGACCAGAAGTTCTTTGTGAAGTTCTTCATATCGGTGTTTCAAAATTTCCAGGGAATGATCTACACTGCGGTTGTGAAAAAATTCTTTAATCTCTTCCAGAGAAAAATCTAACTGGCGCAATTCTTTAATGGTGCCAAGCTGTTCATATTGGAGAATCGAATAATAACGGTAGTTTGTTTCCGGGTCAATGTATACCGGAGAAAAAAGTCCAATGCGGTCATAATGTCGTAATGTTTCTGTTGTCAGCCCTCTTAATTTTGCCAGTTGGGAAATCGATAAAAGATCTTTCATATGTACCTGTCCTTTCCTAAATGATGTTTTTTTTCAATTATAGAGATTAGCACAGGAAGAGAAAAAAGTAAAATAAATTTAAAATTAACCGTTGACTTTTGTGTAAGACAAAGGTATAGTATAAGGCACATACAGAAAAACACTTACTCAAAGGCGAGTTCACAAAATGTGAGCCCGCCTTTTTTGTATGGTACAAAAGACAAATAGGAGGTTGAGCCTATGGATGAGTCAAAAACCAGTGCCATAAAGAGCACACAGGATATGATAATTCTTACAAATCTGAGAAAACAGTATGGGGACTTCGTGGCAGTAGAGAACACCACACTGAATGTAAAAAAAGGTGAGTTCCTTACATTCCTGGGATCTTCCGGTTGCGGAAAAACAACCACCCTTCGCATGATCGCAGGATTTGAAGATCCTACAGAAGGAAGCATATTGATCGGCGGAAAACACGCAGAGCACCTTCCACCAAACAAAAGAGAAGTCAACACCGTATTCCAGAATTACGCGTTATTCCCTCATCTTACTATCCGGGAAAACATCGCATTCGGTCTGAAATTACAAAAGGTAAAGAAAGCCGAGATCAAGGAAAGGGTAGAGAACATTATCAAACTGGTAAAACTGGAAGAACATGCGGATAAGTCGCCGGATCAGTTATCCGGAGGACAGAAGCAGCGAGTTGCCATTGCCAGAGCCATCGTCAACAATCCAAAAGTTTTATTGTTGGATGAGCCACTGGGAGCCCTGGACTTAAAACTCCGGAAAGAAATGCAGCTGGAATTAAAACAGCTGCAGAGGGAATTGAAGATTACATTCATTTATGTAACTCACGATCAGGAAGAGGCATTGACTATGTCAGACCGGATCGTCGTTATGAACAAAGGACGCATCGAACAGGTCGGTACCGCTCATGAAATTTATGAGAGACCACAGACAAAATTCGTAGCCCAGTTTATTGGCGAGACAAACCTGTTTGAAGATGTAGAGATCCTTGAAAAAAATGGAAATGATTATGTCGTTGCCATTGGATCGGAAAAAGTTTCCACAGACAGCATGAAGGATTTCAAACCGGGCGAAAAAGTTCATATTTCTATCCGTCCGGAGAACATGAAATTATCACGTACTCCGATGGAGGGAAGAGAGAGCATTGCTGTTACTTATGATTCCAATATTTATGTAGGAAATATAAGCAAGTTTGTAGTTTTTACAGACCAGGGAAGGAGACTGACCGCATCTGAGTTTTCAGAAGATGCAGGTACCTTCAATAAAGGAGACAAAGTCTACATCAACTGGATTCCGGAACGGGCCGTTATGATCCGCAAACAGGAAGACAGAGACGAATGATAAGATAGGAGGCAGCTTATGAAAGAGAGTACAGAAGAAAAAGTATTGACTGCCAGCCAGAGAAAAAGTCTGGTACGAAGAAGAAACATGATGGGACAGGGAACAACCATGGGACCGATGATGCTGTGGAATGCGGCACTGTTTATTTTCCCATTGATCTATTTGATCGTTCTTAGTTTTGCAACCAATTCCGGTTTTGGGAAAATGACTTATGGTTTGTCCTTTGAAAACTTTAAAGCCGTTTTCTCCGGCACTTATCGGACCGTTCTTTTCAGTTCGTTGAAAATGGCATTCTGGGTAACGATTCTTGTATCGGTATTTGCCTATCCATATGCTTACTTTGTGGCAAGAAAGCCAAAGAAATATCAAAGTTTATTGATCCTTTTGATCATGATTCCATCCTGGACCAACTCGCTCCTCAGAGTGTACGCCATCCAGAATCTTATGTCTACCAACGGAATCATCAATACAATCCTTGTAAATCTTCACATAGTAAATGAGCCGATTCAGATGCTCAGCACAGATTTTGCTGTTTACTTTGGTATGGTCTTTACTACTATTCCGTTTATGATTTTGCCGTTGTATTCCAATATGCAGAAAATTGACACTTCCGTTCTGGAGGCAGGAAGAGATCTGGGAGCTACTAACTTCCAGTTGTTCTGGAAAGTGATCTTTCCGGTAAGTCTTCCGGGACTTTCCAGTGGTATCGTACTTGTGTTTATCCCGGCTATGGCGAACTTCTTCATCACCGATATGCTTGGTGGAGGAAAGAGCATCAATGTTGGTAATGTGATCCAGAGTCAGTTCTCCACATCCAACAACTGGCCGATGGGATCCGCTGTATCCATAGTATTGATGGTGATCAGCTGTATCGTGATCCTGGGATGCAACAAGTTTGTAGATGTGAAAGCACATGCCAGAAAGGGGAGATAGCTTATGAAGAAAAAAAGACAGCTTGTACCAAACAGCTATATCATCATTATGCTTGCATTTTTGTACATTCCCATTATGGTTATGATCGCATTATCCTTTAACCAGTCAGCCATCAGTTCGGTGTGGGGCGGTTTTTCCCTGGATTGGTACAAAACCTTGTTCCAGAGACAGGATGTGATCAAAGCGGTATGGACTACGGTCCGTGTAACCGGCATCAGCACCCTGGTGTCTGTATCACTGGCAACATTGGGAGCCATCGGCTTTTACAAATACGATTTTAAGGGGAAATCCTTACTGGATTCCATGTTATATCTGCCGGCCGTTGTGCCGCCGCTGGTATTAGGTATTGCGTTGTTCTCTCTTTATAATATTTTACACATTCAGTTAGGAGAGCCGACGATCATCATAGCACATATTACATTTTGTACTCCGTTTGCGTTCAGTACCATCAAAGGTACATTGGATGGATTTGACCATTCCATTGAGGAGGCAGCCAGAGACTTAGGCTGCGGGCAGATGCAGGCTATCTTAAAAGTTATCGTGCCAAACATCATGCCGGGTGTTTTATCTGCAGCTCTGATGTGCGTCACCATTTCTATGGACGATGTACTGACCAGTTATTTCGTATCTGGTTCCGGACACAACACCTTGTCTATGTTGATCTACTCCCTTGTGAAAAAAGGAGTGAAACCGGATATCAATGCATTAAGTACCATTATGATCGTGCTGTCTGTGCTGTTGGGACTGATTTCCCAGATTGCCGGAAGCCGTTCAAAAGGAAGAAGCGAAGAGTAATCCTGGTATAAAACGGAAGATCTTTCCGGTTTATATAAAATTCTAAAGAGAAAAGAGGTAATTTCTATGAGAAAGAAAATGATTTGGAAAAAAATTGCCGCTATGGCAATGACAGCCATTATGGCAGTATCTCTTACAGCCTGTGGATCAGACGCAGGCAGCAGTACAGGTTCTGATAGCGGAGACAAAACTCTGGATGTGATTGCCTGGTCCAGTTTGTTTACAGACGCTCAGTGTCAGGCAATCAAAAAAGCAACCGGCATTACACTGAATGTAACACCATTTAACACGTTGGAAGAGTTATATACAAAATTAAACAGCGGCGGTGTGGATTATGATATGTGTGTCACCGGTGATTATATGGCAGCCACACTGATCAAGGCAGGTCTGGTTCAGAAACTGGACAAAACGGCGTTGAAAGAATCCTATGACGATCTGGATGATGCATTTAAGAATCCATCCTATGACAAGAATCTTGATTACTGTATGCCGGAAGGTGGTGGTACCGTAGGTATTCTGGTCAACCGGGATAAAATAAAAAATGAGATTAAATCCTGGAATGACCTGTTTGATTCATCTTTGAAAGGTCAGATCGTTATGCTGGATGACCAGCGTATCATCCTGGGACTTGGTAATGTGTTAAATGGAAAAGAGTTTAACAGCACCAACGAAGCAGATATCCAGGCAGCCAAAGCTACTATGGAAAAGATCATTCCAAATGTGAAACTGTTCCAGAGTTTCGACCAGTATGATTCCATGGCAAACGGTGAGGCCAACATCATGGTTGGATGGAGTTATGAAGCATACAAAAATGTTTCTGAAAACAAGGGAAACTGGGAATACATTTATCCGGAAGAAGGCATGCACTGCTATGTAGATAATTACTGCATTTGTAAAACAACGGATAATGTAGATCTTTGCAACAAACTGATCAATTATATCTGTGGAGCAGATTTCAACAAAGTAGTATGGAAAGAAAATCCCGGAACCCGTATCGCTTCCAAGAAGTTTGCTGCTACACTGGATCTGGATGAATTAGGCAAAAAGATTGTTTATCCGCCAACCGAGCAGTACAACAAAGGATTGTATCTGACCGTATTGGATGACAGTGCCATGGGACTGTATGACACAGCATGGACTGAATTTAAACAGAAGGCTTCCATTCAGTAAGCCGGACAGAAGGGGGAGAACGCTCTATGTATTCAGCAATCGATACCGTCTGGGTATTGACCGGAGCTGTACTGGTGTTTGCCATGCAGGCTGGATTTGCAATGCTTGAGACAGGATTTTCCCGGACAAAAAATGCTTCGAATGTAGCAGCCAAAAATGTGGTGGACTTTCTTCTTGGTTCTCTGGCATTCTGGGTCATCGGATTTGGCCTTATGTATGCCGGAGACGGAAGTCTCATCGGTGGTTTGAAATTTTTTGCCAGCGGGAATTATGTAGATAATATACCAAACAAGGTATTTGTTTTTTATCAGTTAGTATTTTGTGCAACATCGGCTACCATTGCTTCCGGTGCATTGTCTGGAAGGATGAAGTTTTCTTCCTATTGTATTTACAGTGTTGTTATGAGTGGCCTGATCTATCCCATTAGTGGACACTGGGCATGGGGCGGCGGCTTTTTACAGCAGTTAGGTTTCCATGATTTCGCCGGTGGCGGTGTAGTTCACATGGCTGGTGGTACAGCAGCACTGGCAGGAGCTATGATCCTGGGACCAAGACTTGGAAAGTACAACGAAAACCGTACTTCCAACGCTATTCAGGGACACAGTATGGCACTGAGTGCCCTGGGTGTGTTCATCCTCTGGATCGGCTGGTTTGGATTTAACGGAAGTTCCACCATGGGAATCTCCCAGAGTGGCGATCTGGAAAAAGTTGCCAACATCTTTATGAACACGGCACTGGCAGGAGCTGCTTCCGGTACCATCACATTGCTGATCAGCTGGTTCCGTTATCACAAGGCAGATATTTCCATGACCTTAAATGGTATACTGGCCGGACTGGTTGCCATTACGGCAGGATGTGATGTGGTGACACAGGCGGGAGCAGTAGGGATCGGTATTGTGGCAGCACTGGTCATGGTGGCAGGAATCGAGGTCATTGATCTTCTGTTCCATATTGATGATCCGGTAGGAGCCTCCAGTGTACACGGTCTGTGTGGTATTGTAGGTGTGCTGATGACGGGATTTTTGTCTACCAAAGGAGGCCTTCTGCATGCCGGCGGTACAGCCTTGCTGAAGGCACAGGCAATCGGTGCTTTATGCATATGTGCCTGGGTGTTTGCAGCTATGTCGGTGTTGATGCTGATCATGAAATATACCATCGGCATCCGTGTGGATCATGACGCAGAGATCGTAGGTCTGGATCGGTCGGAACACGGTTATTCCGGAAGTTTCATGCCGCTTTTGACAGATGATTCGGCAGCTGAAAAGAGCAAAGGAGAACTTCGTACCATCGCCCATGAAGTGGAGGACGAAGGATATGTGTCTGATTATAAAGTCCGCAGTGTTGTGATCATAACAAGAGAAAATAAGTTAAACGACCTGAAAAATGCCTTGAATGAAATCGGTATTTCTGGTATTACGGTTTCCAGTGTTATGGGATGCGGTGTCCAGAAAGGACATATGGAAAGTTATTACCGGGGTGTGGAGGTAGAAGTAGAGCTGATCCCGAAAGTGCGGGTTGAGGTAGTTATTTCAGAAGTGCCGCTCCAGAGTGTCATCGAGGTTACCAAGAAGGTGCTTAAGACCGGTAATGTCGGTGATGGAAAGATTTTTGTATACGATGTAGACAATGTCATTCGTATCCGGACAGAAGAAGAAGGCGTGGCAGCCTTGTAAGAAAATAAAACAAATTGAGCGGTGTGTGGTTTTTCGTGAGAAGAACCGCAGGCGCTCTTTTGTTGGTTATAGAAATGGAGGAAGATCATATGCGATTAACACCAAGGGAAACGGATAAATTGATGCTGCATTATGCAGGCACCGTTGCCAAAGGCAGATTAGAGCGGGGGATTTTATTATCTTACCCGGAGGCGATTGCTTATATATCTATGAATCTGCTGGAACTGGCAAGAGAGGGAAAAAGTGTATCACAACTGATGCAGGCGGGTAAACAGATGCTTCGCAGCGAACAGGTGATGGATGGCGTGGCAGAGATGATCCATGAGATCCAGCTGGAAGTGACGTTCCCGGACGGAACCAAATTGGTTACGGTTCATGACCCGATCCCGGCCAGTGGAGCACTGGTGCCGGGAGAATATTTGATCGAAGAAGGAACCATCTGCCTGAATGAAGGAAGAAAAACAGTGGAATTAGAGGTCACCAATACGGCAGACCGCCCGGTACAGACAGGATCTCATTTTCATTTCTTTGAAGTAAATAAAGAATTGTCTTTTGACCGGGAAAAAGCATATGGCATGCGGCTGGATATTCCGGCAGGAACGGCCGTCCGTTTTGAGCCGGGCGAGACGAAAAAGGTTACACTGACAGAAATCGGTGGAACCAGAGACGGGTACGGCCTCAGCGGTCTGGTAAACGGCCCGATGGATGATGAAAAAGTAAAACAGGCAGCCTTTGAAAAAGCAAAAGAGCTTGGCTTCAAAGAGATATAAGGAGGGAAATCACTATGCAGGAAATTTCGAGAAAAGAATATGCGGCTATGTACGGTCCCACTACGGGAGACCGGGTGCGGCTGGCAGACACTTCCCTGATCGTGGAAGTGGAGAAGGATTATTGTGTGTATGGAGACGAAGCCAAGTTTGGCGGAGGCAAATCGCTCCGGGATGGCATGGGACAGGCCGTTCCTTTTTCCGATGAAGAATGTCTGGACATGGTCATTACCAGCGCACTGGTCATTGATTCCACAGGAATTTATAAGGCAGATATAGGTATTAAAGACGGAAAAATTTCCGGTATCGGAAAGGCCGGAAATCCCCAGATCATGGACGGGGTAACACCGGGGATGATCATTGGTGCCTCCACGGAAGCACTGGCAGGGGAGGGACTGATCCTGACAGCAGGAGGCATTGATACCCACATTCATTTTATCTCACCGACACAGATCCACACAGCCTTGTACAGTGGCGTCACTACTATGATCGGAGGTGGTGTGGGACCGGCAGACGGAACCAATGCAACCACTTGTACACCGGGAAAATTCAACATCCACAAGATGTTGGAGGCATCGGAAGGAATGCCGATGAACTTAGGCTATCTGGGAAAAGGAAATTCATCGGATCCGGAAGCACTGGCAGAACAGGTAAGAGCCGGGGCCTGCGGTTTGAAACTTCATGAGGACTGGGGTTCTACTCCAAAGGCCATTGACACTTGTCTGTCGGTAGCAGACCGGTATGATGTGCAGGTATCCATCCATACAGATACTTTGAACGAAGGGGGATTTGTAGAGGATACTATGGCGGCCTTCAAGGGAAGAACGATCCATACTTACCATACAGAAGGTGCCGGCGGCGGTCATGCACCGGATATCATACGGGCAGCAGCCTGTGAAAATGTGCTGCCATCGTCTACCAATCCGACCATGCCATTTACCCGCAACACTATTGATGAGCATCTGGATATGCTGATGGTGTGCCATCACCTGGATAAAAATAACAAAGAAGATGTGGCTTTTGCCGACAGCCGTATCCGTCCGGAGACGATTGCGGCAGAGGATGTGCTGCACGACATGGGTATTTTTTCCATGATGAGTTCCGACTCCCAGGCCATGGGACGAGTTGGTGAGGTTATCACTCGTACATGGCAGACAGCAGATAAAATGAAGAAACAGCGGGGCACACTGGATCTGGACAATGAGAGAAATGATAACAACCGTGTCAAACGGTATATTTCCAAGTATACTATCAACCCGGCTATCACCCATGGGATTTCTGAGTATGTAGGTTCTGTGGAGACCGGAAAAGTGGCAGACCTAGTTTTGTGGAGACCGGATATGTTCGGAGTAAAGCCGGAAATGATCATTAAGAACGGCTTTATCTGCGCCTCCCGTATGGGAGATGCCAATGCGTCCATTCCGACGCCGGAACCGGTTGTATATACGGATATGTTTGGCGGCAAGGGACAGGCAGTAGATAAAACTTCCTTTACCTTTGTATCTCAGTATGCTTATGAACATGGCATTAAGGAAGGATTGGGATTGAACCGCAATGTCCTTCCGGTCAAACACTGCCGGGATATTGGAAAGAAAGATATGGTTTATAACAACCGTATTGCCAAACTGGAAGTAGATCCGGAGACTTATACCGTGAAGGTTGATGGAGAGGAGATTACTTGTGAGCCGGCGGGAGAACTGGCGTTGGCACAGCGTTATTTCTTATTTTAATATGGAACCGACAACCTGCCGCTAAAGAAAATGAGAGCGGTACATCATATAAAGGAGGAATAGAGAATGGTAGCAGAGAAGATTTTAGGAAACATCCAGGATAAACCACAGAAAAAGGCCATCATACCGGTGGCTTTTGAGTGGTTTGAACTGGAGAAAAAGAGAATTAAAAAGACAGCGGAAGATGGAACGGAATTTGGCATTTCCATCCCGGAGGTGTTAAAAGAGGGAGATATCCTGGGAGAAACGGAGTCAGCCCTTTATGTAGTACAGATCATAAAAACCCGGCTGATCCATATCCATGTCCACAAGATGCAGGAGATGGGACGGCTTGGTTTTGAACTGGGAAATAGACATTTGTCCCTGAAGATCACGGAACAGGATGTGTATGTTCCATATGACGAACCTACTTTTTCCTATCTTGCCAAACTGGGATTTGAGGTGGAGGAAGTGACAGAGGCCTTTACAGATTTTATCCAGTGCAAGGCACATGGCCACTCCCATGGACATGAGCACGCAGCGTCCCATACCCATTCTCACGGACATGAGCATGCAGCGGCTCACACCCACGCCCATGGCGAAGACTAGAAGGAGGTGGCGCCATGAGTGCATTATCTCTTCTTCAGATGATACAGATCAGCGACAGTCTTTTTCCCATTGGTGCCTTTACTTTGTCCAACGGACTGGAGACCATGGTGCTGCAGGAAAAACTGACCACCAAAGAGGATCTGGACCGGTATGTAAAAAATTATATGAAACTTCTTCCTTTTAATAATCTGGGGATCATGATGCTTGCCTGGCAGCGGGCAGACGATCCGGACTTTCTGCGGCAGCTGGATGAAGTGTCTATGGCTGTCAAGACGCCCAGGGAAGTGAGAGAAGGAACCGTGAAGCTGTGCCGGCGCTTTTTGAAATTGTGGAAACAGCTGCGGGAATATAAGAGTCTTGCCTGGTATCAGGAGGAAGTGAAGGAAGGACGGTGCATAGGAGACCACAGTATTGCTGTGGGACTGTATGCCAGAGAGATTGGCCTAGAGCAGGAACTGGCAGGGGCCGTGTATGTGTACAACCTGATTACGTCCATTGTTACCAATGCGGTGAAAACCGTTCCGTTGAGCCAGATAGCCGGCCAGCAGATCCTGAATCAGGCGCTGGAGCAGGTGGAGGAATGTGTGGCAAAAGCAAAAGAAGTGGAAAAAGAGGATTTAGGGGTTGGTGGAACCCAGATGGATATAGCGGCCATGAATCACGAGACCTTGTATTCAAGGCTGTATATGAGTTAAGGAATGGAGGAATTGAATATGAGTTATGTAAAAATAGGAGTCGGTGGTCCGGTTGGTTCCGGCAAAACAGCGTTGATCGAGAGACTGACCAGGATCATGTCAAAAGAATACAGTATCTGTGTCATAACCAATGATATATATACGAAGGAAGATGCGGAATTTCTGATCAAAAATTCGGCACTGCCACCGGAGCGGATCGTGGGTGTGGAGACCGGTGGATGCCCCCATACGGCTATCCGTGAGGATTGTTCCATGAACTTGGAAGCGGTGGATGAGATGGCGGAAAAATTTCCGGATGTTCAGATCATTTTCATTGAAAGCGGCGGAGATAATCTGTCTGCAACCTTCAGCCCGGATCTGGCAGATGCATCTATCTATGTCATTGATGTGGCTCAGGGAGAGAAAATCCCACGAAAAGGAGGCCCAGGGGTAACACGCTCGGATCTTTTGGTCATCAACAAGACAGATCTGGCACCGTTAGTAGGGGCTGACCTGGATGTTATGGCGTCAGATTCACAGCGGATGCGTCAGGGACGGAAGTTTCTTTTTTCCAATCTTATGTCCATGGAAGGCGTGGATGAGATTATTGACTGGATCAAGAAGGATGTTCTTTTTGAAGGGATGGAATAGCCTATGAAAAGTAGTTTGAGACTGGAAACAGATTTTTCTTATGGCAAAACCAATATCAAGGATATATATTTTGAGGCACCGTACAAGATTATGTCACCCTTTGTCCAGGAAGATTGCACGGAAGTGATGCAGATGTGTGCCTCTGCCGGGATGCTCAGTGGGGATATGTTTGACCTGGAATTAAAGATCGGGGAACATTCCAATCTTTTATATACATCTCAAAGTTATGAAAAGGTATTTGCCAGTAAGGGAGAAAAGACTATCAAGAGAACCCGGATCCGGGTGGAAAAAGAAGCCAGGCTTCTGTATATGCCTAAGCCTGTCATTCCTTTTGCCCACAGTGATTTTATGGGAGAAAATGAGATTCATCTGGATCCCTCTTCTTCCTTTTTGTACTGCGATATTTTCAACTGCGGACGGGTGGCCATGGGAGAGCGGTTTCAGATGAAGCGGTATCAGAGTAAAACAAGGATCTATGTAGGAGATATACTGGCGATGGCAGACCACACCCTGTTAGATCCGTCCTGGTTTGCATATGATACGCTGGGACTGTGGAATAATTATACCCACAATGGACTGCTGTATCTGTATACCCCGGATGGGGAACAGAAAAGCCGGTGGATCCAGATGATCCGGGACAAAAAGCCGGATCATCTGGAGGCAGGCTGTAGTGAATGTCGCCAGGGAATCCTCCTGCGAGTGCTGGGAAAAAGTGGCGATGCAGTGTATGATTATTTTGAGGACATCGCCAGGGAGGTGTGATCTTTTTCACAGAAAATCCATGGCAGCAGGCGGCTTAGGATCTGCCAGGACAGAAAGGCATACAGAGCACCTGCCACGTTGGTGCCAATGCGGAGAGCAATGGCTGTTTTCACACCAAAGAGAGAACCGGCAATGGAAAGTGCCCCAAAGGTGTTAAAGACGGTCTGCCAGGAGTAACCGGCAGAATATCCTACGCCGATACCGCCGATGACACCGATGTATGGATACAGCCAGGCCGGCAGGGTGTTATATAACACAAGGAAGATGCCACAGCCAAGGATGTTAAAGACACCTCTTTTCCAAGTACGGCCTTTGCTGTCTTCCGGAAAAGGAAGGCACACGCTCATGCAGGCAATGCCTGCCCACATAGCCCGGGGCAGGGAAAGCAGCTGCATGATAAACATAGCCGAGCAGACGATCCAGGTAAGGGATAAATACCATTGGCTGCGGGCAGATTTCAAGTTGAATTCACGGAACAGATCCAGAAAACTACGCCGGTAAGGGCGTTTTTTTTGATTCTTGTAAAAGACAAGCATACAGACCATCATGCTGACAAGCAGTCCCAGTACCCGGAGAAGATAGGCTCTGCCGGTAACATCGTAGCCGTAGAGCAGAAGATATCCTAAAACGAAGGTGGACTGGTTGTACATGATCACATTGTGACATCCAAGGATCATTAGCAGCAGGATGCTGATGAAATTTACCAAAAGAGATGCCGGTGCCGGCAGGGTGTTGGCCAGACGGGGACCGGTGATCAAAAGGGTAAAAATACCGGCAATACATATAAGCCCATGGGAGGTGCGGATGCCGAAGTCAGCCTGGCGCAGCACCAGAAGAGCCAGCAGAAAAACCACCCCGGCTACGCTGTTGTCAGAACCAAAGAGCATGCTAAAAAGTGTCACAAACACAAAGCAGAAGGCCATCACAAGATAGACTTTAAAATTATAGATAAGAATGTGGCGCCTTTTCTCTTTGGGATCGGTTGTGTTTTTGATCAAGGCTTTGGAGCCGGTTGAACTTAATTGCAATTCTTGATAAAAGGTCATAGAAAATTGCCTCCTTGTCGTAGGTAGTATGGCACACCATACTACGGAATGGGAAAAATGTCAAGGAGATGTTGTGATAACAGACAGGAAAACTTGAATTTGGAAATTCACTTTACGGCGCACTTTACGAAAGCCAAGAGAAAAATTATTGAATATATATACAAAAGATGATATAATTTGCATATGCTATATATGGAGGTGACTGATATATTGACATTACAAGAAACAATAAGACCATCTGCTGATTTGCGAAATCATTATTCTGAAATATCAAAACTATGTAAGGAAAATAAAGAAGCGGTGATTATTACAGTAAATGGTAGAGGGGATACAGTTGCGCTTTCTTATGAGGAATATAAAAACATGAAAGCAAGAATAGAATTATTAGAAGTATTAGCCGAAGCCGAAGATGATGTAAAAAATGGCAGGGTTGCTCCGATAACTGAGACATTTGATGATTTAAGGAAAATGCTTCAGGAGGGGTGATTATGAAGTATACAGTAATAAGGACTGATATAGCTGACGCAGGTATCAGAAAAATAGTCTTGTATATCGCTCAAAATTTTGGAAATACAGCAGCCCTTGAGAAGCTTAATGAGATTGAAAAACGAATTCTTGAATTGGCAGAGGATCCATACATTGGAACTGAGCCAAGATATCTTGTTCTTAAGAGACAGGGGTATAGAGTGCTTATTTTAGAAAAAGACCTGGTATTTTACAAAATTTATGAGGAAAATAAGCAAGTGATTGTATATGCTGTCGTAGATCAACGCCAGGACTATTTGAATATTCTTCGTGGGTTGTAGAGAGAGGAGGCGTAAAATATGCCAACAAATACAAACGAGTCCAAATTTATAAAAGAGATCGTGGATCTGATCCGCAGCGGTCTGTCCAAAGAGGAACTGACAGAAAAACTGCAGGATTACCACGACAACGACATAGCCCAGGCACTGGAAAATCTTGACAAAAAAGAGCGGATTGCTTTTTACCACCTGCTGGATACAGAGTGGCTGTCTGAGATCATCACTTTCTTAGATGATCCGGAAAAATATATCTCTGAGATCGAGATTGAAAAACTGGCGGCTGTGATCAATGAGATGGATTCCGATGATGCGGTGGATCTGCTGGAAGAAATCGACGAGGATGTAAAGGAGAAACTGCGTCCCATCCTAAATGAAGATGTAAAGGCGGACATCAATCTGATCAACTCCTATGACGAAGACGAGATCGGCAGCCTGATGACCACCAATTACATCTGCATCAACCGGTCTTTAAATATACGGCAAGCCATGCGGGAACTGATACAGCAGGCAGGAGAAAATGACAATATTTCCACCTTGTATGTAACGGATGACGATGGAAAATTTTACGGGGCCATTGACCTGAAAGACCTGATCATTGCCAGAGAAAATGATGAACTTTCGGCTCTGATCAGTGAATCTTATCCGTATTTGATGGATCATGATAAAATTTCAGACAGCATTGAAAATATCAAAGACTACGCAGAGGATTCCCTTCCGGTATTAAATAATGAGAAAGAAATACTTGGTATTATTACAGCCCAGGATGTTATCGAAGTAGTAGATGATGAGATGGGTGAAGATTATGCGAAGTTAGCCGGTTTGACAGCGGAAGAGGATCTAAAGGAAACCACCAGGGAAAGTATGTCCAAACGGCTTCCGTGGCTGATCATACTGCTGTTTTTGGGAATGGCAGTGTCCACGGTAGTAGGAGCTTTTGAAAGCGTGGTAGCGGTACTGCCTATTGTGATCTGTTTCCAGTCGCTGATCTTAGATATGGCCGGAAATGTGGGAACCCAGTCACTGGCGGTGACCATCCGTGTTTTAATGGACGAGCGTCTGAGTGCAAAGGACAAATTTATGCTGGTAGTAAAAGAGATGAAAGTAGGATTTAGCAACGGGCTTCTGCTGGGAGTCCTGGCTTTCGTATGCCTGGGGATCTACATTGGATTTTTCAAAGGAACGACGATGCAGTCAGCCTTTTTGATCTCGGGATGCGTGGGAATTTCACTGCTGGTGGCAATGGTCATATCCAGTCTGGTAGGAACTCTGGTGCCTATGTTTTTCCACAAGATAAAGGTGGATCCGGCTGTGGCATCCGGTCCCTTGATCACCACCGTCAACGATCTGGTGGCGGTGGTTACTTATTATGGACTGGCGTGGATCTTTCTGATCCATGTACTTCATATCGCAGGATAAAGGAAAGGAAAAAGAACAATGATTGTACGGTATCTGGATTATTATGAAAAATTTGCCTGTATCGCAGGGGCCTGTGAAGACACCTGCTGTGCCGGCTGGGAGATCGACCTGGATGAAGAAACTTACGAAGCATATCAGAAGGTTACAGGGCCCATGGGGGAGCGGCTGCGTCGTGAGATCAAGGAGTATGAACTGGACGAGGACGAAGCCTATGAAGCCCATGGGTTCAGACTGTGCCCGGATGGCCGCTGTCCCTTTTTGAATGAGAAAAACTTGTGTGACATTTACCGGGAACTGGGAGAGGATGCCCTGTCTTATGTATGTACCCACACCCCCAGAAACTATCTGGAGTATGGCGGGGCAAAAGAAATTGCTGTCAGTATCAGCTGCCCGGAAGCAGGCAGGCTGGTGTTTGGACAGAAGGAGCCGGTAAAACTGATAGAAACGCAGGAAGAAGGGGAGATTTCCTACGAAGAAACCACGGAAGAGGTGCAGGAGGCGGAGTTTATAAAGACGGTCAGAGACCGTGTTATGGATATGCTGCAGGATCGATCAGAGCCCATTGAAAAAAGAATTTTGTCTATGCTTTCCTATGCTCAGTTTGTGCAGCAGCACATAAATGACGGCACCTGGGCGGACATGGGTGAATGGCAGAGGGAGACCATACAGCCGTCACAGGAGAGTGCCGCCCGGCTTATGGAATGCAGAATGAAATCATACTCCCAGTTAGACAGCATAAATGAACGCTGGGAGAAGGTGTTAAGCGGCATGTATGAAAGATATATGCAGCCTGAAAATGGAGCCATGGTTTATGAAGAGGACTGGAAGAAGTTCCGTACTTATCTTAAAAATGGGCAGGGCGAGCTGTGGCAGGAAAAACTGGCAGTTTATCTGGTATATATGTGTCTGGCACGCTGTGTGGATGGCATGGATTTTCTCAATGAAGTGAAATTTATCGTAACCAGTTATGAAATGATCCTGGACATGGAGTGTTTTTCTTTCGCAGGAAAACAAGGAATGTATGATCTGGAAGATTTTTCCTATATGGCACGGATCTATGCTAAAGAAGTGGAACATTCACAGGATAACCTGTGCTTTCTGGCTGAAGAATGCCTGTTTGAAGAGGCTTACGAACTGCCCTCCCTGGCCCGGGGGATACAGGAAATGGAAAAAGTAGAAAAAAACTCTTGACAAGTGAAAATCATAGTGCTATTTTCTTAGGTAACAAAGAACAAATGCATTGAGCAGAACAAGAACATCGTCAGTTCTTACGTTCAGAGAGCCGTCGGCTGGTGTGAGACGGTGTATCCTGACGGATGTCCATCCTCTGTGAGCAGTGTGCTGAATTCTCGGACAGAGACATTAGGTATCACCGGTTTTTCCGCCGTTAGCAGGAAGCCTGTTTCTATAAGATCTTATGGTGACGGGAGTGAGAGGTCGCAGTATATACGGCAAGTAAAGTGGTAACGCGCAGGCATGAGCCTTCGTCTTTGCACATCCAGGTGGATGTATAGAGACGAAGGCTTTTTTGATGTTTCAGCGATGTAAATTTGTCCTTTGTGAATCTTGAGAAAGGGGACGCCAACAGGCGCAGAAAAAATGAATGGATTAGTGATTGTTTTAATTGGAATTGTAGCATTAGGAGCAGGGTATCTGCTGTATGGCCGGTGGCTGGCTAAAAAATGGGGTCTGGATCCCAAAGCCAAGACACCTGCTTATACCCATGAAGATGGAGAAGATTATGTACCATCTTCCAAATTTACAGTATTTGCCCATCAGTTTTCATCCATCGCAGGTGCCGGCCCGGTAACGGGACCAATCCTTGCTTCTGTCTTTGGATGGGTGCCGGTACTTCTCTGGCTGGTAGTAGGAGGATTGTTCTTTGGAGCTGTACAGGATTTTGGCGCTTTGTATGCATCAGTTAAGAACGAAGGAAAATCAATGGGAATGATCATTGAGAAGTACATCGGTAAGACCGGACGGAAGTTATTTATGCTTTTTTGCTGGCTTTTTACACTTCTGGTTATCGCAGCCTTTACGGATATGGTTGCCGGAACCTTCGTGGCAAAAGGAGTAGCAGGCATGACGGCAGAGACCAGTTATGCCGATGGAGCGGCTGCATCCATTTCCATGCTGTTTATCGTTGTGGCCATCGTCTTCGGTCTGATCCAGAAGCATGTAGGTAAAATGAATGAACTGGTTCGTGCCGTTGTGGCCATCGGACTTTTGGTTTTGATGTTTGCCGTTGGTATGCATCTTCCAATCTATGCAACCAAGACAGCCTGGATTTACATTGTAATGGCATATTTATTCCTGGCATCGGTTATGCCAATGTGGCTGTTGATGCAGCCAAGAGATTACATGACCACATTTATGCTCTTAGGTATGGTAGCAGGTGCGGTCATCGGAGTGGTAGCCGCACATCCAACCATGCAGTTAAATGCATTCAGTGGTTTCCATGTAGGAGACAGTTATTTGTTCCCAACCTTGTTTGTAACCATTGCCTGCGGTGCCGTTTCCGGTTTCCATAGTCTGGTATCTTCCGGTACTTCTTCTAAAACCATCAGCAATGAAAAAGATATGCCGATGGTAGGATATGGTGCCATGGTAGTAGAATCCCTGTTAGGAATCGTAGCACTGGTAGTTGTAGGTGCAGTTGCTGTGAACGGAACCAAACCGGATGGAACACCATTTGCTATTTTCTCCAGTGGTGTAGCAGGATTTTTGGAAACACTGGGGTTGCCGGTACAGGTTGCAACAGTATTTATGACTATGTGTGTATCCGCCCTGGCTCTCACCTCTCTGGATTCAGTAGCGAGAATCGGAAGAATGTCATTTCAGGAACTGTTCCTGGGAGACACAACGGATCCGGAAAAAATGCCTGCATGGCAGCGTGTTCTGACTAATAAATATTTTGCGACCGTGGTAACACTTTTCTTTGGATTCTTACTGACACTGGGCGGTTACAACAATGTATGGCCATTGTTTGGCTCTGCAAACCAGCTGTTGGCGGCACTGGTACTGATCGCACTGGCAGTATTTTTAAAGACAACCGGACGGACCGGATGGACTTTGTATGTTCCTATGTTTGTTATGCTGGCAGTTACTTTTACTGCACTGGTACAAAAAACTATCGCTCTCATCGGCAATATAGTAGGTGGTCAGGCAACCCTGCTGGTAGACGGACTGCAGTTTGTAGTGGCAATTTTGCTGATGATCTTAGGTGTACTGGTAGCATTCAGTTGTCTGAAAAAATTATTTACCGCGAAAAAGCAGGAAAATACATCCGGTGAGGCATAAGAAAAACAGCATAAAAAAAGTCGGGAAGATTGATATTTTTAGCCATGACTAACTTGACATTTTCCTTATTTCTGTGTAAAATAGTACGTGCCGTTATTATACGAATTTTTCGTGTGATAAGGTAAACAGAATAAGGAGGTGCACCTGGTGCTAGAGTTACAGTTATCACATGTAATTATAGCCGCTGTAGCAGTTGTTGTGTTGATCGGTGTAGCTGCCCTCATTGCGTGGAAGACCGCGATCAATTACCATATTAAGGTAAGCGAGGCAAAGGTTGGAAGTGCAGAGGAGAAGGCACGCGAGATCATTGATGATGCACTGAAGACAGCTGAGACAAAGAAGCGCGAGGCACTGCTGGAGGCCAAAGAGGAGAATATGAAGGCCAAAAATGATCTCGATAAAGAGACCAAGGAACGCAGAGCTGAGGTTCAACGCTATGAGAAACGTGTGTTGAGTAAAGAAGAGACTTTAGACAAAAAACTGGATGCACTCGAGAAAAGGGAATCAAAATTAAGTTCTAAGGAAGCAAACTTTGAGAAAGAGAAGCAGCGTGTAGAGGAACTGCGTCAGAGTCATTTGCGTGAACTTGAAAAGATTTCTAATCTCACTACTGAACAAGCAAAGGAATACTTATTAAAGACTGTAGAAGAGGATGTAAAACATGAGACTGCAGTTTTGGTAAAGGACTTGGAGCGTCAGGCCAAAGATGAGGCTGACAAGAAGGCCAAAGAGATCGTGGTAAATGCCATTCAGAAATGTGCGGCAGACCATGTATCCGAGACAACGATTTCCGTTGTGCCGCTTCCAAGTGATGAGATGAAGGGAAGAATCATTGGTAGAGAGGGACGAAATATCCGTACTCTTGAGAACCTGACAGGTATTGATTTGATTATTGATGATACACCTGAAGCAGTTATTTTATCAGGATTTGATCCGATTCGAAGAGAGATTGCCAGAATTGCATTGGAAAAACTGATCGTGGACGGAAGAATCCATCCGGCCAGGATTGAGGAGATGGTTGAGAAAGCCCGCAAAGAGGTTGAGACCATGATCCGCGAGGAAGGAGAAGCAGCTGCACTGGAAGTGGGTGTTCACGGCATCCATCCAGAATTGATCCGACTGCTGGGACGGATGAAGTTCCGTACCAGTTATGGACAGAATGCATTGCAGCATTCCATTGAAGTGGCACACCTTACCGGCCTGCTGGCTGGTGAAGTGGGAGAAGATGTCCGTCTGGCCAAGAGAGCCGGACTGCTTCATGACATTGGTAAATCCGTAGACCACGATATGGAAGGTTCTCACATTCAGTTAGGAGCTGAATTATGTCGTAAGTTTAAGGAGTCCGCTCTTGTTATCAATGCAGTGGAGGCACACCATGGAGATGTAGGTGCCGAAAGTATGATTGCAGTACTTGTTCAGGCGGCTGATGCGATTTCAGCAGCTCGTCCGGGAGCACGTAGAGAGACTCTAGAAACATATACGAATCGATTAAAGCAATTAGAAGATATTGCTAACGGCTTTAAAGGAGTCGATAAGTCTTTTGCTATTCAGGCAGGTAGAGAGGTTCGAGTGATGGTAACACCGGATCAGATCAATGATGATGAGATGGTATTACTTGCCAGAGATCTGTCCAAGCAGATCGAAGCGGAATTGCAGTACCCTGGTCAGATCAAGGTAAATGTGATTCGCGAATCCAGAGTAGTCGACTATGCTAAATAGAGCATAGTTTATTAAAAAAATCAGAGAGAGTATCGAGATTATTGAATTTCGGTACTTTCTCTTTTTTACGGCAGGAGAAAGTTTTTTTGTTGAACTTGTTTAAGTAATATGATATAAGTAAGTTTGTTATTTTGAAAGTGAAAGGAAATGCAGAAAAATGATGAATAAAAAAATATACAAAAGAGCACTTACCCTGGCGGTTCCTATGATGATCCAGAATGGTATTACCAATATGGTCAGCCTGGTGGACAATGTCATGGTAGGAAGTCTGGGAACAGAGGCCATGACAGGAGTGTCTATCGTAGGACAGCTGTTTTTTGTGCTGAGTCTGGCGGTCTTTGGTGGATTATCCGGGCCGGGAATCTATGGAGCCCAGTACTACGGAAAAGGTGATATGGAGGGAGTGCGCAACACTTTCCGGCTCAAACTGTGGATTGGTGCTTTTTGCGCTATTTTAGGTGGCATTGTGCTATCTGCTCTTGCTGCCCCGCTGATCCAGCTGTACCTTCGGGGAGAAAGTGCAGGTATGGACAGTGCAGGCACCTTGGAGTTTGGCATGCAGTACTTGCAGATCATGCTTCTTACTATCATACCATTTGCTATTACCCAGGTATACGCCAGTTCCCTGCGGGAAACAGGAGACAGTTTCAAGCCTATGGTGGCTGGTGTGATTTCGGTGGTTGTGGATATTGTTATGAACTATATTCTGATCTATGGCAAACTTGGCATGCCGGTACTGGGAGTGCGTGGAGCTGCCATCGCCACAGTGATGGCCCGCATCACTGAACTGTTGGTAGTGGTGATCTGGGCACATAAAAGAAGTGACAAGCATGTCTTTTTACAGGGAGTATATAAAACATTAAAAGTGCCTGTGAATGCAGCAGGAAAGATTATACGGAAAGGACTCCCTATTTTCTTTAATGAACTGCTTTGGGCTGCGGGTATTGCGGTGCTGACCCAGTGTTATTCCATCCGGGGGCTGGAAGTAGTAGCCGGTTTAAACATATCCAATGCTATCTGTAACCTGCTGAATGTAGTATTTGTATCCCTGGGATCGGCGGTAGGAATTTTGTCCGGCCAGACACTGGGGGCAGGAAAGTTTGAAGAGGCGAAGAGAAATGCCAGACATCTCATGGTGTTTTCAGGAGCGCTGTGTGTGTTCCTCACTTTGATCCTGGTGTCAGTATCAGGAATTTTCCCGAAATTATATGATACTACAGATGTAGTAAGAAATTATGGAAAATGGTTTATCGTGATCACAGCGGTGTTTTTCCCGGTACAGGGTGTGCTAAATGCGTTGTACTTTACCCTCCGGTCCGGTGGAAAAACGGTGATAACTTTTTTCTTTGACAGTGTTTATTCCTGGGTGGTCAGTGTGTCACTGGCGGCGTCTTTATGTTATTTTACCAATCTTCCTATTCTGGCGGTATACGCCATCGTACAGGCGGCGGATCTTCTGAAGATTGGGGTAGGACTGGTCATGATCCAAAAGGGTATCTGGGTCAGCCGTATTATTGATGAAGAGTAGTTGACATGGTTTCGAAAGAAAAGTACAATAAACTTGATGTTTTTTAATGAAATGGAGGACTAAAAAATGAAGATTGGTATTATGGGATATGGAAACCTGGGACGCGGCGTAGAGTGCGCCATTAAGCAGAATCCGGACATGGAGCTGGCAGCTGTATTCACAAGAAGAGCACCGGAAAGAGTTACGATTCTGACAGAGGGTGCCAAGGTCTGCTCTGTGGATGAAGTAGAACAGTGGAAAGATAAAATTGATGTAATGATTCTCTGCGGTGGCAGTGCTACCGATCTGCCGGAGCAGACACCAAAGTATGCACAGATGTTTAATGTAGTGGATAGTTTTGATACCCACGCAAGAATCCCGGAGCATTTTGCCAATGTGGACGAGGCAGCCAAAAAGAATGGACATGTAGGCATTATTTCGGTTGGCTGGGATCCGGGTATGTTCTCATTGAACCGGATGTATGCCAATGCGATCCTTCCGGAGGGCAAGGATTATACATTCTGGGGCAAAGGCGTCAGCCAGGGACACTCGGATGCGATCCGCCGGGTAGAAGGAGTAAAAGACGGCAAACAGTATACTATACCGGTGGAGTCTGCGCTGGAGTCTGTGAGAAACGGTGAAAATCCAGACCTTACTACCAGACAGAAGCATACCAGAGAATGTTTTGTAGTGCTGGAAGAGGGAGCTGATCCAAAGAAGGTAGAAGAGACTATTAAGACGATGCCAAACTATTTTGCTGATTATGATACAACCGTTCATTTTATCAGTGAAGAAGAGTTAAAGGCAGAGCACAGTGGCATTCCACACGGCGGTTTCGTGATTCGTTCCGGTAAAACAGGCTGGAATCGGGAGAACAGCCATGTGATCGAGTACAGTTTGAAACTGGATTCCAATCCGGAGTTTACATCCTGTGTGATCGTGGCATATGCCAGAGCAGCTTATCGTCTTCAGAAAGAGGGACAGACCGGATGTAAGACCGTCTTTGACATTGCACCGGCTTATCTTAGTGCTCAGGATGGGGCATGGCTGAGAAAGAATCTTCTATAAAACTGGCATGGTAAAAAAGAATGAAACTGGCGATTCCAAACAAACCAGATCCGTTGTAACATATCGCTAATGCTTACAGGAAGCAAAAGAAAAACAGAAACGAGGTAGTTTAAGAATGAGCGAGTTACAAGTAAAAACAGCGGAAAGTCGTTTTTCCGTTCTGGATGTGGCGTTGACTGGAGTATTTACAGCGCTGGTATTTGTTATGACTATGTTTGTGCAGGTGCAGATCATTCCCGCACAGGGAGGATTGGTACACTTAGGTAATGTACCATTGTTTTTTGCAGCTGCTTTCTTCGGAAAAAAAGTTGGAGCCCTTTGCGGCGGTCTGGGAATGGCGTTGTCAGATCTGGTGACACCATGGCAGATTTATGCACCGATTTCTCTGATTGTGGTAGGCCTGATGGGATTGGTCTTTGGAATGATCGTAAATAAAAAACCTACCTTCCCGAAATTGCTGCTGGCAACGGTAGCAGCACTGGCTATCAAACTGGCCGGTTATTACATCGGTGAAATCTTTATTACCGGCAGTTTTCTGGTACCACTCCAGTCTGTTCCGGGGAATGTGATCCAGATCGTGACAGGTGCTGTCATTGCCATTCCGGTGATTCTGGTAGTGAAAAAGCCACTGATGAATGTGCTGAACAAATAATCATAGAAACCTATAATTTGGTCTGCGACAGGTAGACATTCATACCTCCATTTGGTAGAATGATGCGTAAAGGCATTAACTACGAAATGGAGGTATTTTTTATGGCTATCAGAGAGATTTCATCCTACCATCTGGGGGATATGTTGCTTGTATTTGAAGAAGAGACAGAGTTTCACAGAGTAGGATTTTATATGATTCCCTGGTCTATGCAGAAAGACCGGGTATTAGACCGGAAGTTTTACCGGATCAACAGTCTGGCTCAGGTCAAGATCGCAGGAGATATGTATCCCAACTGCTATGGGAACGGACAGACCATGCGAAATGGCGAGTCGGCGAACCGGATGGACTACAAGTCCCAAAGGGAAGTGGCTACAGAGTGTGGCAAGGAGATCCATACCTATTTTGAGGATGCCAGAGGATATGAACTGGAAAATGTCATTACCTATTATCACGGGGAAGACAGTTTTGAGATGAAAAATATTTTTACCAACAAGGCAGAGAAAAAAGTCAGCCTGGAAATGCTTTCCAGTTTTGAGATGGGAGACATTTCTCCGTTTCTGGAAGGAATTGGCACCGATGCACTGTTGGTACACAGACTGCGCAGCAAGTGGAGCCATGAGGGTCGTCTGGTAACAGAGACAGTAGAGGATCTGCAGTTAGAGCCAAGCTGGTCCAACTGGTCTGTGGGTGTGGAGCGTTTTGGACAGAGAGGGTCTATGCCGGTTATGAAATATTTCCCATTTGTGGCGGTAGAAGATTCTGTCAATCACATCGTGTGGGGTGTCCAGCTGGCTCATGAGGCATCCTGGCAGATGGAAGTATACAGACAGGATGATGGACTGCACATCACCGGAGGCCTGGCGGACCGCGAATTTGGCCACTGGATGAAAGAGATACAGCCGGGAGAAAGTTTTGAGACGCCAAAGGCGATCCTTTCCGTGTGTCAGGGAGATGTAGATCTTATGTGCCACCGCCTGGTGTCCGCCGGAGAAAAATATATGGAAAATGTGCCGGAATCCGAACAGTCTCTTCCGATTGTGTTTAATGAGTACTGCACCACCTGGGGCAATCCGTCAGATGAGAATATCTCGGAAATTTTGGAAGCCATTAAAGACAAGGGATTTGAGTATTTTGTCATTGACTGTGGCTGGTTCAAAGAAGACGGTGTGCCGTGGGATGTCAGTATGGGAGACTATAATGTCTCACCGTCACTGTTTCCCCAGGGACTGGAAAAAACAGTAGAACGGATCCGGGAAAAGGGCATGAAGCCGGGGATCTGGTTTGAGATAGATAATGTGGGACCAAGAGCCAGAGCCTTTGAAAATACAGACCATTTATTGAAACGGGATGGTATGCCGTTGTCTACTTATACCAGACGCTTCTGGGATATGACAGACCCGTGGGTGCAGGATTATCTGGGAGAAAAAGTCATCGGTACATTGCAGAAATATGGCTTTGAATATATGAAGATGGATTACAACGACACCATCGGAATCGGCTGTGACGGCTGTGAATCCCTGGGAGAGGGACTGCGCCGGAATATGGAGGCCAGTGTTGATTTTGTCCGCAGAGTAAAAGAAGAAGTGCCGGGGATCATATTGGAAAACTGTGCATCCGGCGGCCATAAACTGGAGCCGCTGATGATGAGTCTTTGTTCTATGGCATCGTTCTCAGATGCTCATGAGACAGAGGAAATCCCGATTATTGCGGCCAATCTTCACCGGGCTGTACTGCCACGCCAAAGCCAGATCTGGGCCGTGATCCGGGAGAAAGACTCCTTAAAGCGCATTGGCTATTCTATTACTAATACTTTCCTAGGAAGAATGTGCCTGTCCGGCGATGTGACCCATCTTACGGAAGAACAGTGGGATGTGATTGACCGGGGTATTGCATTTTATAAAGAAATATCCCATATCATTAAGAAAGGAAGAACTTATCATGTTAGCGAGAAACTTACCAGTGACCGTCATCCGGAAGGATACCAGGTGGTAGTAAGAGTAGGAGAAAAAGGCCAGGCACTGGTTGTGATCCATTGTTTCCATGGTGAACTGCCGGAGTACATTGATGTAAAACTGCCAGAGGGCTGCGGACAGCAGATTTTGTCCTCCTACGCCTATGTGGCACCGGAAGTGAAAGTAGAAAATGGTCATTTGCTGTATAAGACGACGGAAAACATGAACGCTGCGGCAGTGCATCTTTGTTAAGATAGAAGAAAGGACAAAAACAAGTTGACAGTACACAGGGCTGGTGTTACAATGTGAACGATTACTTAACAATGTTATCTATTTTAGATTGGAGAGTCAAATGTTATCAAAATTCAGTGTAAAAAAACCGTATACGGTGCTGGTGGCGGTAGCAATCGTCATTGTGCTGGGTGCTTTGTCCTTTCAAAACATGAGTACCGATTTTTTGCCGGATATGGAGTTTCCCTATGCTATAGTCATGACGACTTATGCAGGAGCCAGTCCGGAAGAAGTAGAACGGGCTGTTACAGAACCGATTGAGCAGTCTATGTCCAGTATCAACAATGTGAAGAAAGTACAGTCTATGTCTATTAACAACATGTCAGTAGTGATCATGGAGTTTAATGAAGGCACAGACATGGGTACTACAGTTGTAGATATGCGTGAAAGCCTGGATATGGCTACTGCCCGGTGGGACGATGGAATCGGCAGCCCTACTATTATGAAACTGAATCCTGATATGATGCCGGTTATGGTAGCGGCGTTGGATTTTAAAGATGCCAAAACGACGGAAGTAACCAAAAAGGCAGAGCAGGATATCATACCGGAACTGGAAAGTGTAGACGGCGTTGCCTCGGTAAAAGAGTCAGGAGCCGTGGAGAAGAAAGTATCAGTGATCTTGCAGCAGGACAAGATTGATAAAATAAACAAACTGGTACAGAAAGCCATTGAAGGGAAATTTGAAGATCCGGAAAAGAAACTGGCAGATGGCCAGCAAAAGATCCAGGAAGGAAAAAGCACTCTGGACAGTAAAACAGACAGTGCGGCGTCACAGATTGCCAAGGGAGAGACGAAGTTAAATGGTGCCACCGAGAAGATCAAGACAGGTTTAGACACCATTAACAGTCAGATCGCCCAGGTGAAAGAACAGCAGAAGACGCTGAATACATCCGGCAAGCAGGTAAATTCCGGTCTTGCCACCATCGCAGCCAACAAGGCCAAGGTAAATGCCAGTATCAAGACATTAAAAACAGCATTGACCGGCATGGAGCAGATGCAGAGATCTCTGGCAGCACTGGAAAAACAGGAGGCTGCCCTGAAAACTCAGATCGAGGCGGCCGGAGATATGGCCACGGAGGAAATGAAATCCGGTCTGACTTCGGTTCAGGCGCAGTTGAAAGTCATCCGTGATAATCTGACCAAACAGGGTATCACCGAGGCAGCACTGCCAACCAAGATCGAGGAAATGCAGGCAAACCTTACGAAAGCCCAGAGTGGCCTGACAGAACTGGAAAAGAATGAAAAAACATTAAAAGCAAATCAGAAGAAAGTTAAAGCGGCCCAGAAAAAGATTAAAGATGGACTGAAAAAACTCAATGATGCCAAGACCAAGCTGGAAAGTGGAAAGATTTCTACCAGCGAGGCAATGGAGCAGTTAAATAAGAAAAAAATCCTGGCGGGTATCCAGATGAGCGTTGCCAAAACCAAGTTGGAAAATGGCGAAGATAAGATGAAGGACGCCAAAAAAACGCTGAAAGATACAAAGAAGACAACCAAGGAAAATTCGGATCTTAACAAGATCATTACGAAGGAAATGGTTGAGAACATATTAAAAGCCGAGAATTTTGACATGCCATCCGGCTACATCACAGAAGGGGATGCTTCCTATCTGGTGAGAGTTGGCGACAAAACCGATAAGATCAAGGATATCGGTAACCTGGTGATCTGCGACATGGGATTGGACGGCTTGGATCCAATCCGTTTAAAAGATGTGGCGGATGTGGCAGAAACAGACAACTCTGAGGATGTCTACACTGTAGTAGACGGCAACCCGGCAGTGCTTGTGACCATTCAGAAGCAGTCTGGTTTTTCTACAGGAGATGTGACCAAAGGCCTTCAGGAAAAACTGACACAGTTAGAGCAGAATAATGAAGGATTCCGGTCATCCATTCTTATGAACCAGGGTGTTTACATTGACCTGGTGGTAGATGCGGTAGTCCAGAACCTGATCGTAGGCGGTATCCTGGCTATTTTTATCCTGTTGTTCTTCCTGCGGGATCTGCGGCCGACACTGATCGTTGCCTGCTCTATTCCACTGAGTGTGGTGGCGGCCATTGTGGCTATGTATTTCAGCGGTGTGACTTTGAATATTATCTCCCTCTCCGGACTGGCGTTAGGAGTGGGAATGCTGGTAGATAACTCGGTAGTAGTGATCGAGAATATCTACCGTCTCAAGAGTGAAGGAGTGTCTACCAGACAGGCGGCGGTAGACGGTGCCAGACAGGTAGGAGGAGCCATCGTAGCTTCTACATTGACTACTGTCTGCGTCTTTGCACCGATCATTTTTACAGAAGGTGTTACAAAACAGTTATTTGTTGACCTGGCACTGACACTTGCCTATACACTGGGAGCCAGCCTGATCATCGCACTGACTTTGGTGCCGGCTATGTCATCCGGCATGCTGCGTAAGCAGGCAAAGACTGATGGTTCCCGGATCGTGAGAGCAATGCAGAACGGATACCTCAAGATCATCGGAACGGTTCTGAAATGGAAAGCTGCTGTATTGATCGGCTCGGTAGTACTTTTGGTACTGTTTGCTGCACTGGCAATGAAAAACGGATTCTCCATGATGCCGGATATGGAAAGTACCCAGATGACCGTCAGTCTTACATCCGATGGAAAAAATCTGGATGAAATCCGGAAAATATCTGATGCAGCCATTAAGCGCATCAAAGAAGTGAAAGATGTAAAAACAGTTGGTGCGTATACCGGAAGCGGCTCCTCTATGTCCATGCTGACAGGTGGAGGAAGCACCGATACAGTTACCATGTATCTGATCCTCAATGATGACCGGAACATGAGCAACGATGAAGTGACAAAGGCAATCCAGGACAAGACAAAAGACCTGGATTGTGAGGTAGAAGTAAACGCTTCAGCCATGGATATGAGTTCTCTTACCGGAAGCGGTGTAAAGATCAATATAAAAGGAAAAGACCTGGATAAATTGCAGACGATTTCGGAAGACCTGATGAAGCAGCTCAAGACCGTAAAGGGGCTCAAAGATATTTCCAACGGCCTGGAAGATGCCGGCAAAGAATACCGCATATCGGTAGATAAGGCAAAGGCTATGAAATACGGTCTTACGGTAGCTCAGGTTTACCAGGAGATCTATGGCAAGTTAAAAGAAGCAAGTTCTGCCACGACACTGTCAACGGATACAGAAGATCTGGGTGTCTATGTGTCCAGTGAGGCCGATAAAGAGATGACGAGATCGGATCTGAAGAAGATGAAGATCGAGTATACAGACAGTGCTACCCAGAAAAAGAAGAAAGTGGCGTTAAGCAAGATTGCCACATTTAAAAACGCAGACTCGCCGAATACCATCAACCGTGAGTCCATGACCCGGTATGTGACGGTACAGGCAGCCATAGAAGACGGCTACATTGTCAGTGATGTCAGCGAGCAGGCGAAAAAGATCGTGGATTCTTATAAAATTCCTGCCGGATATGACCTGGAATTAGACGGTGAAAATGAATCCACTACAGAGGCTATGGGACAGGTCATGTTGATGATGGCCCTTGGTATTGTCCTTATGTACCTGATCATGGTGGCACAGTTCCAGTCCCTGCTTTCGCCATTTATCATTTTGTTTACAATCCCGCTTGCCTTTACCGGAGGTTTCCTGGGATTGTGGATATCTGGAAGCGATGTCAGTGTAATCGCCATGATAGGTTTCGTTATGCTGGCCGGTATCATCGTAAACAATGGTATTGTGCTGGTAGACTATATCAACCAGCTTCGTCTGGAAGGAGTGGAGAAAAAAGAGGCCATCGCAAGGGCAGGTGTTACCCGTCTGCGTCCGATCCTTATGACCGCTATTACAACCGTACTTGGATTAGTACCAATGGTAGTAGGCGGCAGTATGGGAACAGATATGACAAGACCAATGGCGATCGTAACCATCGGTGGTCTGATCTACGGAACCATCCTTACCTTGTTTGTGGTACCATGTATTTATGACCTTGTAAATCGAAAAGAAATGAAAAAGATCGATGTAAAATAAAAAAATGTCCCTGTGGAAACAGAGTAACAAAAGGCGTTACAGGTTCCACAGGGACTATTTTATTCCCGTGTCTTTCGATTGACAAACTGTGGTTTATATTTGGAATACACAATGGTCTGGTCGTGGTACAGACCGTAATAACCGGACAGCAGATAACTGACACTGATAGCGATCATAAAGTAAGGAACGGCTACATAACCAAACAGTTCAAAGGCAATCAGCAGCGATGAGATAGGACAGTTGGTAACGCCGCAGAACACAGAAACCATTCCTACAGCGGCACACAGGGAAGGAGACAGTCCCAGCAGCTGTCCAAACAAACAGCCGAATGTAGCACCGACGAAGAAGGAGGGAACGATTTCGCCCCCCTTAAAGCCTGCCTCCAGTGTCAGGGCTGTAAAAATAATCTTCCAGAAAAAAGCATCCGGCCGTACAGTTCCCTCAATGGCCCGGGCAATTACCGGTACACCGGCGCCCATGTAATCCGAAGTGTGCAGCAGGATCGTCAGCAGGATGATCACCAGGGAAGAGCAGACGATACGGATATAGGGATTTTTTAATTTGCTCCGGTAAAAATCACCCAGAGAATGAAGGATGATGCAGAACAACACGCTCAATCCGGCACAAAGCATCGCCAGCAGTATGATCTGGATGCTGGGGATCAGGTGAAAATCCGGAATGTCCGACAGATGGAACACATTGGGGCCGATACCCATATGGCCGGCTACTTTGGATGCGATCAGGGAAGAGAACACACAAGGCACCAAAGCGGCGTAATACATCACGCCCACACTGACGATCTCCATGGAAAAAACAACGGCGGCAATCGGAGTTCCGAAGATGGCGGAAAAAGCGGCACTCATACCGCACATAACCAGGATCCGCCGATCCTGTTCCGACAGACGGAACCATCGTCCCAGCTGGTTGCCGATGCTGCCGCCTAACTGCAGGGCAGCACCTTCACGGCCGGCAGAACCGCCGAACAGATGAGTGATCAAAGTGGAAATAAAGATCAGTGGCGCCATTTTAAAAGGAAGTTCTGTCTCTGCGTGGATCATGGACAGGACCATGTTGGTTCCTTTGTCATTTTTATATTGAAAAATACGATACAAAAAGACAATGAGGAGACCGGCCAGAGGCAGAAACAGGATCATAAAAGTGTGGGATGTCCGGAAATCCGTAACAAAACGCAGACATCTGGCAAACAAAGAACTGAAGCCGCCGACTACCAGACCGGCAGCCAGAGAGAGAACGCCCCACCTGGCAAAGGTGTAGAGGTTACGGTAAATTTTATGAAAAAAGTATTTTAAAAGCTTAATAAAACGCATGGTTATCCCTTTCGTTGACAAACAATAAAATCAATGGTAGCATTAAAACATTATATGTGATTCATTGGGAAAATGCAACTACACCCGGAGAAACAGGAAGGAATGAAACAAAATGATCGATAAATGTCAATATGGATATATTAAAGATAGAAAAAAGATTTCGTGGCTGTGGCTGGCAGCCTGCATTGTCATTGGTGTGGCTATATTTCTGGCAGGTTATATGCTGAACCATAACCGTGCCAATGTGTTTACGGTAGTGGCTATCCTTATGGTGCTGCCGGCAGCAAAGAGAGTGGTAAATCTCGTAGTCCTGGCAGGAAAAAAAGGTGTGTCCAGACAGCGGTATGACAAGGTGGTCCGGGCAGCAGGCGATTGTATTGTGCTGACGGATTATGTGTTCTCATCGGTAGACAAAGTGATGCATCTGGACTTCCTTTTGATCCGGAATGAAATGCTTTTGGCAGTGACGGCACCATCCAGACAGGATACGCATTATCTGAAGAAATATTTGAATGAGATTGCCCAGAAAACCGGTGGCTACAAAGTCAAGATATTTCATAATGAGGACGAACTGATCCGCTTTTTACAAAAAGCAGAAACAACAAAGAGCAATGAAGCCCGAGATGAAAAAGTCAGAGAATATCTGAGATCACTGGCAGTATAAGAAGGAGAGAACCGATTCTGTGAAAGAGTGTGCTATAGAAAAAGCTGACAGTGGACAGCGACTGGATAAATATTTGAAAAAATATCTGAAAGAAGCCACCGGAGGATTTATTTATAAGATGCTCCGAAAGAAAAATATCAAATTGAACGGGAAAAAAGCCGATGGAAAAGAACTCCTGAAAGAGGGAGATGTGGTTACTTTGTATCTGTCGGATGAGACACTGGCAAAATTCCGGGGCCGTAACCAGAATAAAAAATATCCGGTGATCCCTCTGGAGATCATATATGAAGATGAGGATGTGGCACTGATCAGCAAACCGGCTGGCATGTTGTCTCAACAGGCGGATAAACAGGATGTTACACTTGTAGAATATTTTCTTGGATACTTACAGGCAAAGGGAGAATGGCAGCCGGACAGCCTTTTTACACCGGGGGTGTGCAACCGGCTGGACCGAAACACCAGTGGTCTGGTAGTGGCAGGCAAGTCCCTGCACGGAGCCCAGAAAATGTCGGAACTTTTAAAAGACCGTTCTTTAGATAAATATTATCTCACGCTGGTAAAGGGCGTGATGAAAGAGTCGTCAAAGATATATGGATATCTGGAAAAAGATGAGTCGAAAAATAAAGTAACCATCAGCCGGACACCCCGAAGCAGTGAGGCCCAGGCTATTGAGACCTGGTACGAGCCGGTGAAGGATAACGGAGACTATACTTTGCTGAAAGTCAAATTGGTAACGGGAAAGACCCATCAGATCCGGGCTCATCTTGGCAGTATCGGCCATCCGGTAGCAGGGGACAGAAAATATGGAGGACCGGCGGTGGCAGGACTTGGACACCAGTTTCTGCATGCCTATGAACTGCATTTTCCGCAGATGGAGGGAGAACTGGAAGCACTCAGTGACAGAACATTCCGGGCGGAACTGCCGGATGAACTTAAAAAGATCTTACAAAAATTAAATATACATTTCTAAGAATTGGAGGACAAAGTCATGAAAAAAGCATTGATGTTATTTGCAGAGGGATTTGAAACCGTAGAAGCACTGATGGTAGTAGATCTTTTGCGCCGGGGCGGTGTAGAAGTGTCTATGGCATCCATTGATGAAAATGAGACGGTAACCAGTGCCCAGGGAATCGGTGTCCAGATGGATATGGTCATGGGAGAGGCAGATCTGCTTACTTACGATGCTGTTATTCTTCCCGGGGGTATGCCGGGAACTAATTATCTGAAAGAAAGTGTGGCAGTAAAGAAAGTGCTTCTTGCCATGCAGGAAGCGGGCAAGATCCTGGCCGCGATCTGTGCAGCGCCGGGCGTCTTTGGAAAATATGGACTGTTAGAAGGGAAAAAAGCCTGCTCCTACCCGGATCATGAAGTATATCTCACAGGGGCGAAAGTCAGCAAAGATCCGGTCTGTGTGGATGGCAATATCGTAACCAGCCGCGGACTGGGAACGGCAGCAGAATTTGGTTTCTGCCTGCTGGAACTTCTTCAGGGAAAAGAAAAAGCAGAAGAAATCAAAAAATCTATCGTTTACCAGGGCCGGGAGTAAAGGTGGCATAAATGGGAACATGGAACTCAAGAGGCCTCAGGGGATCATTTCTGGAGGAAATGATCAATCTGACCAATGAAAAATACAGGGACCAGAAACTGGCATTGATCCAGAAAGTGCCAACACCTATTAAGCCAATCCGTATCGATCAGGCCACCAGACATATCACGCTGGCTTATTTTGACCAGAAAAGTACGGTGGATTACATAGGGGTAGTGCAGGGGATCCCTGTTTGTTTTGATGCCAAAGAATGTGCCAGCGAGCGTTTTCCCCTGGCCAATGTCCACCCTCATCAGATCCGGTTTATGCAGGAATTTGAAGAGCAGGATGGTGTTGCTTTTCTTATCATATATTTTAAAAGCAGAGATCTCTATATGTATCTTCCCTGCCGGACTCTTACGAAGTTCTGGCAGCGGATGGAACAGGGCGGACTTAAAAGTTTTCATTTGGATGAACTGGATCCTTCTTATGAAATTTCGCCTTATTCCGGTACTTTTCTGCACTATCTGGAGCAGATAAAAATGGATATGGAACGCCGGTAAAAAACCAGAAAATGGTAAAATAATTTTCGCTTTCGTGGTCATACTAATATCAAGATAAGGGAACGAAAAGTTCTCGGATCTTCACTATAAATAAAAAATCACGGAGGTGACAAAGATGGCAAGTAAAAACACATCTAAGATGGAAGTACCACAGGCAAAAGAGGCAATGGATCGTTTCAAAATGGAAGTAGCAAACGAGCTGGGAGTAAACTTAAAGAATGGTTATAACGGAGACCTTACTTCTCGTGAAGCTGGTTCTGTAGGCGGCGAGATGGTTCGACAGATGATCAAAAAACAGGAAGAGTCCATGAAATAACAACTGGTTCTTTCTGAACTGACACATTCTTAGAGAGAAAATATCTCAAGGAACCGAAAAAGCAGATAATACCCCACGAAAGTGCCGTGATTATCTGCTTTTTTTCGTGCTTTTTCCGTCAGTTTATGCTACAATAATATATATCGCGTGAGGAAGGGAATGCCTATGAATAAAAAATCAGACAAATATTTGAAATTATTATCGGAAAAGTATCCGGCCAAGGAGGCTGTGATCCGGGAAATCATAAATTTAAGCGCTATTTTGAACCTGCCCAAGGGAACAGAGCATTTTATGAGCGATATCCACGGAGAGTATGAGGCGTTTTGTCATATTTTGAATAACTGCTCCGGTGTCATAAGAGAAAAAGTAATGCGCTATTTTGGGGAGGAATTTACGAAGGAACAGTGCCAGGAACTGTGTACGCTGATCTATTATCCCAGAGAGAAAATGGATATGTTAAAATCTGCAGGGAAACTGACGGAGGAGTGGTACAGAGAAAATCTGAACCGGCTCATTGAACTGGCAAAAAGAATGTCATCCAAGTACACAAGATCCAAAGTCCGTAAGGCGATGCCGGGAGATTTTTCTTATATTATTGATGAACTTCTCCATGTGCAGAAAGACGAAGATGATAATCAGGTTTTGTACCATCAGAAAATACTGGACACCATTATCGAGGTAGAAAGTGCCGATGGGTTTATTATGTCTCTGGCAGAACTGATCAAGAGACTGGCAGTAGACCATTTACATATTGTAGGAGATATTTTTGACCGTGGCCCATATCCACACAAGATCATGGAACTTCTGATCAATCACCATTCACTGGATATTGAGTGGGGAAACCATGATATTTTATGGATGGGAGCGGCCTGCGGCAACGGTGCCTGTATTGCCAATGTTATCCGGAATAACCTGCGGCACAACAATACTGAGGTGTTGGAGAGCGGCTACGGCATCAGTATGAGAAGCCTGACTCTGTTTGCAGAAAATATGTATGACAAGCAGGATCCCATGGAGGCAGCAGCCAAGGCAATCTCTGTCATTATGCTCAAATTAGAGGGACAGCTGATCAAGGCTCACCCGGAGTACGGCATGAATGACAGGCTTTTATTGGACAAAATGGATGTAAAGACCGGTCATGTGATCTGGGAAGGAATTAAATATTCATTAAATGACAACGATTTCCCGACGGTGGATCCAAAAGATCCTTATACCTTGACGGAAGAAGAAAAAGCTGTCATGAAGGAACTGAGAGCGGCCTTTTTAAATAGTGCCCAGCTTCAGAAACATGTGAAGTTCCTTTACGAAAAAGGCAGTATGTACAGGGTCTTTAATGGAAATCTTTTGTATCACGGATGCATCCCATTTGATGCCCATGGCAAGTTTGACCGGATGGAATTTGACGGAAAAGTGTACCAGGGAAAGGCATATCTGGATTATGCAGATTCCATGGCCCGAGAAGCTTTTTTGAAGAAAACACCGGAAGCTGTAGACTTTATGTGGTTTTTGTGGAGTGGACGAAAGTCTCCGCTGTGCGGCCGCAATATCCGTACTTTTGAGCGGATGTTTCTGGATGATGAGAGAACCTGGCGGGAGGAGAGTAATCCGTACTATAAGTTTTACCATCAGGAAGAAGTATGTAACATGATCTTAGGTGAGTTTGGACTGCATTCCGAGACTTCTCATATTGTCAATGGACATACACCGGTTAAGACCATGGAGGGAGAACAGCCTATCCGTGCTAATGGAAAGTTGATGGTGATTGATGGCGGTTTCTGCAAGGACTACCATGAGAAAACAGGAATTGCCGGCTATACGTTGATCTACAATTCCCATGGTGTGAGGATCAAGGCCCATCATCCGTTTGAAAGCGTATACAAGGCATTGAGAGAAAATAAAGATATTGATTCCGAGTCCATGATCGTAGATACGGAAGAAAACCGTATTCTGGTAAAAGAGACGGACAACGGAAGAAGAATACAGGAGCAGATTGACGATCTGAAACAGTTGAAACAGTGGTATGAACGATAAGGAAATGCAGTGGTCCTTTGTGGCACCACAGAGAGAAGACATGCCTGCCATCCAGGCATACAAGGAAGAGTTTGAAACTCATCACCAGCTCCTTCACGGCACCAGTGACAGCACAGAACTGGAAACGGCGATGGCGGCGGTTCCCAACCGTACCTTTTTACTGAAGGATGGCAAGGGGGAAATCGTGGGCATGGGTAACATCCGTCTTGGATTGAATCTTTACCTGTACGAGCAGGCAGGTCATATTGGTTACAGCATCCGCCCTGCAAGGCAGAGGCAGGGCTATGGAAAGATCCTGCTTTCCCAGCTTTTGTCCGTGGCTTCCTTTGCCGGGATGGAAAAGGTGCTGATTGTATGCAAAAGGGATAATCTGGCATCCAGGCGTCTGATCGAGAGTCTGGAACCGGAGAAAGAAAAATCGGAAGATCCGGAATTATGCCGTTATTGGATTTTTCTGGAAACAAGAAAGGAAGCGTAAGTATGTTTGACCGGTTGACAAAAAAAGATATTGAAAAAATGGAGCAGGAGATTGAACACCGCAAACTGGTAGTCCGCAGACAGGCACTGGAAGATGTGAAAGAAGCCAGAGCCCAGGGAGATCTCAGCGAGAATTTTGAGTATAAGGCTGCCAAAAAGTTTAAAAATGAAAATGAGAGCCGGATCCGCTATCTTGAGAAAATGATCAAGACCGCCACCATTGTGGAAGATGATTCATCGGAAGAAGAAGTTGGCATGAACGATTCGGTAACGGTTTATTTTGAAGACGATGACGCAGAAGAGGTATATAAGATCGTAACCACCATCCGTTCTGATGCCCTGAAGCAGATGATCAGCATCGAATCTCCCATGGGGAAGGCTTTGATGAAGCATAAGACGGGAGACCGGGTTTATGTGAAAGTCAATGACAAAGTGGGTTACTATGTTGTCATCAAAAAGATTGAAAAAAGCGATGATGAATCCGAGGGTATCAAGGGTTTTTAAAAAAGTGCTTGCACATTGTTTGAAAAATGGGTATAATTTCGTATTAAAAAGAGGCGAGTAATATCAGCGCCTTTTTTTGCTTGTTTATTTTACGGAACGGAGGAAACGAAAGTGAAGAAAAAATCTACAGAAATATTTGAAAATGCGCCGATTCCCAAGGCGGTCTTCTTAAATATCATTCCGTCCATTGTCAGTATGCTTATGGTTTTAGTATATAATCTGGCGGATACTTTTTTTATAGGACAGACAAAAAATGCATTGATGGTGGCAGCCGTATCCCAGGCAACACCGGCCTTTTTACTGTTTATGGCGATTGGTATGCTGTTTGGTATCGGTGGAACTTCCCTGATCTCCCGTCTGTTGGGACAGGGACGAAAGGCGGAAGCAAGGAAAGCCTGTTCTTTCTGCTTTTGGACCGGATTAGGCGTAGGTGTTGTGGGAATGCTTGCTATTCTGATCTTCAATGAACCTATTTCATGGCTGGTAGGTGCTACCGAAAGTACCATTGAATATGTAAGACAGTATCTGGTCATTGTAGCATTCGGTGTACCGTTTTTGATCATCGGCAATGTATTCAGTAATGTGATCCGTGCAGAAGGCAGTGCCAATAAGGCGATGATGGGAATGATCCTCGGAAACCTTACAAACATTGTGTTAGACCCTATTATGATCCTGACCTTCGGATGGAATGTAGCGGGTGCTGCTATCGCTACCGTACTGGGCAATGTAGTCAGTGCCGTGTTTTATATTAGTCATTTCATGGGGGGTAAATCTGAGCTTACTATCAGCATCCGGGAATATCAGGCGAAACACCAGATTGCTACCGGCGTGCTGGCAATCGGTATACCGGCGTCTCTTAATAGTATGTTGATGAGTGTGTCCAATGTGCTGATCAACAATCTGATGAAAGAGTATGGTGATATGTCTGTAGCCGGTCTGGGTGTGGCCATGAAGGTAAATATGGTGGCCGTTATGCTTTTGATTGGTCTTGGTACCGGCATCCAGCCGCTTCTTGGTTACAACTACGGAGCAGGAAACCGGAAAAGATACAAAGGGATCCTTCGTTTTTCTCTTATCTTTGCCCTGTGCCTCAGCCTGGTTATGACGATCCTCTGTTACCTGGGGGCAGGACCGATGGTCAAGGCTTTTCTGGAAGATAAAGAGGCCTTTGATTATGGAATGCAGTTTGCCAGAACACTGATCATATCCGGTCCGGTGCTGGGAATTTTGTTCGTTATGATCAATGCCATCCAGTCACTGGGAGCGGCATTGCCATCTTTGATCTTGTCTATCAGCAGACAGGGACTTTTGTACATCCCGGTCCTGTACCTTTTTAATACCTGTTTTGGAAATGCCAAAATGCTTGTGATGGCACAGCCGGTTACCGATTATCTGGCTACTATACTGGCCATCGTATTATTTATAGTAGCATTCAAAAAATATTTTAAGAAAAATGAAGGAAACGAGGCTTAATATGATAGAGAGTATAAGCAATCCGCAGATCAAGAAAATCATGAAATTAAATAAAAATGCCAAGTACCGAAGACAGGAGCAGGCTTTTGTGGCAGAGGGATGGAAAACGGTAGGCGAAGCACTGGCCAGAGGTGTGGTTACGACACTGTATGTATCGGAACGCTTTATGGATACCTGGCAGGATGAACTGCGGGAAGTGGAAGGAGAAGTATGGTCAAAAGTAGCCCATAATATTGATTCCACTCATGTAGAATACGTGGCTTCCAAACTGTTTATCCAGTTGTCAGACACCATTACACCGCAGGGAATCATTGCCCTGGTAAAAATGCCTCATTACGACCGACAGGCTCTTTTGAATACAGAAAACGGATGTTTGCTCTGCCTGGAGGATGTGCAGGATCCGGGAAACCTTGGAACTATGATGCGGACGGCAGAAGGTGCCGGCATGACGGCACTGGTTCTGACAAAAAACTGTGTGGATCTTTTTAATCCGAAAGTAGTGCGCTCTACTATGGGGGCATTATTCAGAGTGCCTTTTTATCTCTGTGACAACCTGACAGATGAGATAGATGAACTGAAGAAGGAAGGATTTACTACTTATGCAGCTCATTTAAAGGGAGACAGGGATTACACAGAGCCGGATTACAATGGGAAGGCTGCCATTGTGATTGGCAATGAGGCAAGAGGGATCACAGAGGAGACGGCAAAGAAGACGGATGCTCTGGTAAAAATCCCCATGGAGGGAGAACTGGAATCTCTCAATGCGGCGGTGTCAGCAGCCTTGTTCATGTATGAAATACACCGGAAAAGATAAATGAAATATAGATCGGGGATGCCGGATTAACGGCTCCTTTTTGCGGATGCTCTTGCAAAGTATCCGCTTTTTTAGTATGATAGAGGTTAGCACGGAATAGACTAAAAGGAGGGATACAGTTATGACAATGACGGTATTATGGCTGATTGTGGTAGCCGTTATGCTTGTAATTGAGATATTTACAATGGGTCTCACGACCATCTGGTTCAGTATAGGAGCCGTGGCGGCAGCTGTTGCATCGGGATTTTCGGCACCGGTGTGGCTTCAGATCGTGTTGTTTGCAGCCGTGTCCGTATTGGTTATGCTTTTAGTAAGACCATTTGCTATGAAAGTAATGGATAGTGGCAAAATGAAAACCAATCTGGATGAGATTGCCGGTCAGAAAGTAAGAGTGCTGGAAGAAATAAACAACAGCGAGGGAACCGGTAAGGTGATGTACCGAGGTGTGGAATGGATGGCAAGAAGTGTGGACGACGCAGTGATGGCCAAGGATTCCATAGTGACAGTGCAGAGCATTTCCGGTGTGAAACTAATGGTGACAAAGTAGGCAGAGACCGGCGAAAGCGGTTTCGGAATGGAGGTTTATATGGGAACAGAATCAACGATTATTATTATTTGTGTCATTTTATTTATTGTGTTGTGGCTTTTGGCATCCTGCATCAAGATCGTACCACAGGCACACGCATACATTGTAGAGAGACTGGGTGGATATCAGGCAACCTGGAATGTAGGAATTCATTTTAAAGTCCCTATTATTGATAAAGTAGCCAGAAAAGTGAATCTGAAAGAGCAGGTTATGGATTTTGCTCCACAGCCGGTGATCACAAAGGATAATGTAACTATGCAGATCGATACCGTTGTATTTTTCCAGATTACAGATCCAAAGCTTTTCACTTATGGAGTCGAGGCGCCGATCATGGCCATTGAAAATCTTACAGCCACGACTCTTAGAAATATTATTGGTGATCTGGAACTGGATCAGACTTTGACATCCCGTGAGACTATCAATACCCATATGCGTTCCAATCTGGATATTGCTACCGATCCATGGGGCATCAAAGTAAACCGGGTTGAGTTAAAGAATATCATTCCGCCAAGGGAAATCCAGGATTCCATGGAGAAGCAGATGAAGGCAGAGCGAGAGAGACGAGAGTCCATTCTCCGGGCAGAAGGAGAGAAAAAATCTACCGTATTGGTAGCAGAAGGTAAAAAAGAATCAGCCATTTTGGAAGCAGAAGCAGAAAAAGAGGCAGCCATCCTCCGGGCAGAGGCAAAGAAAGAAGCCATGATCCGGGAGGCAGAAGGTAAGGCTCAGGCCATTGAAGCCGTACAGAAAGCGACGGCACAGGGTATCCAGTACCTGAATGAGGCAACGCCAACCAGTCCGGTACTGACATTGAAGAGCCTGGAGGCCTTTGAAAAAGCAGCGGACGGAAAGGCAACCAAGATCATTATACCATCGGAGATACAGGGAATTGCCGGCCTGGCAAAATCTCTGGTAGAGACAGCAAAGGAGGACTGACAAATGAGCTTAAAAGGCAGACATTTTTTGACATTAAAGGATTTTACACCGGAGGAGATCCGCTACATGCTGGATCTGGCAAAGGATTTGAAGAAAAAGAAAAAAGAAGGCGTGGTTGAGAAACCATTAGAAGGAAAGAACATTGCGCTGATCTTTGAAAAGACAAGTACAAGAACCCGCTGTTCTTTTGAAGTTGCAGCCCACGACCTGGGAATGGGTGTTACGTATCTGGATCCAAAGGGATCACAGATCGGAAAAAAGGAAAGCATTGCCGATACAGCCAGAGTATTAGGCCGTATGTTTGATGGAATTGAGTATCGTGGATACGGCCAGGAGATCGTGGAAGAACTGGCTCAGTATGCCGGCGTTCCTGTATGGAACGGACTGACCAATGAGTATCATCCGACTCAGATGTTGGCAGATCTTCTTACTATTGAAGAGCAGTTTGGCTCTTTGAAAGGGATCCACCTTACTTATATGGGAGATGCCCGTTATAACATGGGAAATTCCTTGATGATCGCCTGCACGAAAATGGGAATGCATTTTACTGCCTGTGCGCCAAAAGAATATTTCCCAAACAAGGAACTGGTTGCCCAGTGTGAAGAGTATGCAAAGGAAAGCGGCGGCAGCATCACATTGACAGAAAGTGTAGAAGAGGGCACAAAAGATGCCGATGTATTGTACACAGATGTGTGGGTATCCATGGGTGAACCGGATGAAGTGTGGGCAGAGCGTATTAAAGCACTGAGCCCATACCAGATCAATCAGAAGGCAATGGACAACGCCAAGGACAGTGCTGTATTTATGCACTGCCTCCCGGCTTTCCATGACCTGAAAACTGTGATCGGAAAAGAGATCTACGAAAAATACGGTCTGACAGAAATGGAAGTAACCGATGAAGTGTTTGAAAAATATGCGGATGTTGTGTTCCGTGAGGCAGAGAACCGTATGCACACCATTAAAGCGGTTATGTATGCAACACTGATCGGATAGGAAACTGATAATTATAGGATAGTTAGAGAAAGGAGCCAATATGGATAATCTGAATGCTGAATATGGCAGTGACTGGATCGCTAAAATGGCGTCAGTCTGCGAGGAAAGCAGTACCATTGACTCTACCCTTTTTGGTAAATATGAAGTAAAACGAGGACTGAGGGATCTGAACGGACAGGGAGTACTGACTGGTCTGACTGAGATCTCCGAGATCCGCTCAAGAAAAATGGAAGACGACGAGTGGGTGCCTTGTGATGGTAAACTGTATTATCAGGGAATTGATATAGAAGAGATTGTAGGCGGTTTTTTGGCCGAAAAACGATTTGGATATGAGGAAGTAGTATATCTTCTTTTGTTTGGTAAACTTCCAAATGAAAAAGAATTAAATGAGTTGAAGGATCTTCTGGCGTACTACCGCCAGAGCCTCCCAACCAGTTTTGTGCGGGATATAATCATGAAAGCCCCTAGTGTGGATCTGATGAATACACTGGCGAGAAGTGTACTGACACTGTATTCTTATGATGACCGGGCAGATGACACATCCACAGAAAATGTACTGAGACAGTGTCTGCAGTTAGTAGCCCTGTTCCCCATGTTTTCTGTTTACGGGTATCAGACGGTGCGTTATTTCCACGGTGGATCCAGTTTCTTTCTGCATCCGCCAAAACCGGAATATTCCACAGCGGAAAATATTCTTCATATGTTGCGGCCGGACAGCCAGTTCACAAAACTGGAGGCAAAGGTCCTGGATGTAGCCCTGGTTCTTCATGCTGAACACGGTGGTGGAAATAACTCTACCTTTACCGATCATGTAGTAACCTCTTCCGGAACCGATACTTATGCAGCAATCTCTGCTTCGTTAGGTTCTCTGAAAGGACCAAGACACGGAGGTGCCAACAAAAAGGTATCTATGATGTTTGAAGACATGAAAGAGCATGTAAAAGACTGGGAAGATGAGGACGCTGTCCGCAGTTATCTGACAGCTTTGTTAAACCACAATGCCTTTGACAAGGCAGGCCTTATCTATGGTATGGGACATGCGGTATATTCTATTTCTGACCCAAGAGCCCGTACTCTGCGCAAGTTTGTAGAAAAACTGGCTGTAGAAAAGGGCAAAGAAAAAGAATTTGCTCTCTATAAAATGGTTGAGACTCTGGCGCCAAAGGTGATTGCAGAGGAAAGACATATTTACAAAGGTGTCAGTGCCAATATTGATTTTTACAGTGGGTTTGTATACAGTATGCTGGAACTTCCGTTGGAGCTGTATACACCGTTGTTTGCCATCGGACGAATCGCCGGATGGAGTGCACATCGTCTGGAAGAACTGGTAAATGCCGGCAAGATCATCCGTCCTGCTTATAAGGCAGTGGCAAAACATAAGCCATATGTACCAATGAATGAAAGAGATTGATCCTGACAGGAGGCTGTTGTGAACGAAGAACAGATTTTGTGTGCCTGCAGTGCATACGAGCAAAAATATTATTTTAATCCAAGATATCAGGCACTGCCTACGGCAATTCAGGAAGAACTGAAGATCATGGCGGTGACGCTGACGGCAGATGTAGGCGGGGTGTTTACCATGGAATTTGATGAAGACGGCACCCTGTATATGTCTACCACGGCAAAAGAAAATGATTTTGCCTATGATGAGATCGGAAGTCATTTAAAGATCAAACAATATCGCGGAAAATATGCGGAATTACTCGAAAACCTGGAGACATTTTACCACATTTTTATGCTGCAGGATGAAGAGAAAAAGAAAGCCGTATTGGAGGAAACAAATGATACTAGCAATTGATATAGGAAATACCAATCTTACTTTTGGACTGCTGGATGGCAAACGGATCCTGCACCAGTTCCGGCTTACTACCAGTCTGCCAAGGACTTCAGACGAGTTTGGCGTGCAGATCATGGAGCAGCTGTCCCATCAGCATGTATCGGCAGAAGATGTGGAAGATGTAGTGATCTGTTCGGTAGTACCAAAGATCATGTATTCCCTTACAAGCGGAATCAAGAAGTATCTTCATTGTGAACCGATGATCGTAGGACAGGGAACCAAAACAGGAATCCGTATTGCTACCACCAATCCGGCAGAGATTGGTGCGGACCGTGTGGTAGATGCGGTGGCAGCCTATTATCTGTATGGTGGTCCGGTGATCGTTATTGATTACGGAACAGCCACCACTTATGACCTGGTAACCGAGGCAGGAGCCTTTATTGCCGGTGTGACGGCACCGGGGATCCGCATTAGTGCCAAAGCGCTTTGGAGCAATGCAGCCAAACTGCCTGAGATCGAAATCATAAAACCAGATTCTATCCTGGCGAAAACTACCACTACCAGTATGCAGGCAGGACTTGTATACGGAACCATTGGCCAGGCAGAGTATATTATCGACAAGTTTAAGGAGGAATCCGGCTTTGAGGGGATCCGTGTAGTGGCAACCGGAGGACTTGGACGGATCATTTCCGAGGGAACAGATAAGATCAATGTTTACGATCCGGAACTGACCCTGCAGGGAATCCGTATTATTTATGAAAAGACAAAGGCTAGCGAACATGAGTGATTATAGTAACGGTTTTTCCATTGGAAAAGTAACATTACCCGGAAGAGTGGTTCTGGCCCCCATGGCGGGGGTGACGGATCTGCCGTTCCGCCTACTCTGCAAGGAACAGGGAGCCGATCTGATCTGTACAGAGATGGTCAGTGCCAAGGGAATCTATTATAACAATAAAAATACAGAAGATCTTTTAAAGATACAGGAAGAAGAACGACCTGTATCTTTGCAGCTTTTTGGCTCGGATCCGGATATTGTCAGTGAAATGGCAAAGAGGATCGAAGAGAGAAATTTTGATATTCTGGATTTTAATATGGGATGCCCGGTACCCAAAGTAGTGAATAACGGAGAGGGATCCGCTCTTTTGAAAAATATTCCTCTGGCGGCAAAGATTATGGAAAAAACAGTGAAAGCTATTGACAAACCGGTTACCGTAAAGATCCGGAAAGGATTTGCCAAGGGGGAGACCCAGGCAGTAGAAATGGCAAAAGCACTGGAAAGTGTAGGGGTTAGTGCCCTGGCTGTCCATGGAAGGACCAGAGAAGAGTATTACAGTGGACAGGCAGATTGGGATATCATCGCCAGAGTGAAAGATGCGGTATCAATCCCGGTGATCGGCAACGGAGACATCCGCACGCCACTGGATGCAGAGAGAATGATGAAAGAAACCGGATGCGATGGAGTTATGATCGGCCGGGCTGCCAGGGGAAATCCCTGGATTTTCCATCAGATGAAGACCTATTTTGAGACAGGAGTCCTGGAAGAGAGACCGCCTTTTGAAGTGGTATGTCAGACCATAATGAGACATGCCAGGATGCAGGTGGAATGGAAGGGTGAAAAACGAGGCATGATGGAGATGCGTACCCATGTTGCCAGTTATACTGGCGGATATCCACATTCCGGCGCATTGCGGCGGGCTATGAATGAAATAGAGACATTGGAGGAGCTGCAGCACCTGTTAGGTGTGTAGCTCCTATGTTCTTTTTGTGAATAAATCCTCAAAGTTCATTCACATCTTTTACATATTTTTCCTCTAATCTAAATACAAACAAACAGAGATTCAAGATTGGAGGTAACTATGAAAAAGTGGTTCAAAAAACACAAAAAGGGGACGATCATCCTTTCCGTGGTTGTGGTGGCAGCCATCGCCGCAGCGGTGATCCTTCCGAAAACATTGCTAAAGGGGAAGGAATCAACGCAGAAAATGCAGGCAAAGCAAAACACCATACAATTATCTAAAATGGATCTGACCAGCTCCATCAGTGCAACCGGTACATTAGAAAGTGCCAATGCAAAAACGGTCAGTGCCAGCGTATCCAATGTTAAGATCAAAAAAGTCCTGGTATCCGAAGGGGATACCGTGAAAAAAGGACAGAGCCTGGTTACCTTTGATGAAAGCGAATTGCAGACAACATTAAGTGATGCCAAAGAAAGTCTTTCTGATACCATTACCCAGAATGCATCCCAGTTAAAATCAGCAAAGCGTAAATTAAGGGATGCGAAAGAGACATATACGACACAGAAAAAGAAACTTCAGAAAGAAGTGGCTTCCGCAAAGAAAACATACGAAGCAGCAAAAAAAGCAGTAAGCCAGGCAAAGAATCAGCAGGAAAAAACAAAAGCAAACCAGACTTTGCAGCAGGCAAAATCCGCTTATGAGCAGGCTGTCTCCCAGCAGACCAGCAGCAATAAGCAGAATAAAGAAAGCATCGAGAATGCAAAAGAATCAGTGACAACCACAGAAAACAGCAATAAAAAGAGTTTAAAAGAGGCTCAGAAGTCCGTGGATGATGCCATAGAAGCGCTGGAAAACTGTGTTATTACAGCACCGATCAGCGGAACCATTACCGCAGTCGGGGTAGAGGCCGGCGACACATACAGTGGCGGTGACATGTTCGAGATCAGTGACTGCAGCAAATTCCAGGTATCTACCACTGTCAGTGAGTATGATATTGCCAATGTAAAGAAAGGCCAGAAAGTAGTGATCCTGACGGATGCCACCGATGATACAGAGATACAGGGAGAGATTACTTATGTGGCACTGACAACAGGCAGCAGTTTATCTTCCTCATCTTCTTCTTCCGGCAATGGAGCGACAGCCCAGAGCAGTGCGGTAGGCGGAAGCTCTTCCTCATCTTCCAGTAGTTCCGGCTATGAGGTAACCATTAAGGTAAAAGACAGCAATGACAAACTGAGAGTAGGCATGACCGCCAAATGCAGTATTATCCTGAAAGAAGCGAAAGATGTCTATGCGGTACCGTATGATGCCATTCATACCAATAACTCCGGTGACAGTGTAATCTATGTACAGGATGGAACCTCTAAAAAAGAGGTTACTGTCACAAAAGGAATGGAAAGTGACTATTATGTAGCAGTATCCGGTGATGGTCTCAGTGAAGGACTGAAAGTGATCATACCATCTGACTCTACTTCTTCCTCAAGTTCCAAGGATTCTTCTGATTCCTCCGGCTTATCCGGTATGCTTGGAGGCGGAGGCGGCAATATGGGCGGAGGCGCTCCAAGTGGCGGCGGCCCAGGTGGTGGCGGCCCGAGAATGTAGGAGGTGCCTTATGGAAAATCGAAGATCAATGATCGAATTAAAAAAGATCGTAAAGCGGTTTTATGAAGGAAAACCCAATGAACTGGAAATTCTCCACGGAATTGATCTGACGGTAAAGGAAGGCGAGTTTGTATCCATCGTAGGCGAATCCGGATCCGGTAAATCCACGCTGATGAATATTATCGGTGCCCTGGACCGCCCTACCATGGGAGACTATATCCTTACCGGTATTGATGTGGCAAAAGCCAAAGATAAAGAATTGTCAGAGATCCGGAACCAACAGATCGGCTTTGTTTTTCAGACTTATAATCTGATTGCCCGGACCACGGCACTGGCCAATGTGGAACTACCTATGCTGTATGGGGCGGTACCTAAAAGGGAGCGGACCAGACGGGCCAAAGAGCTTCTTGAGATGGTAGGAATGAGGGAGCGGATGGATCACCGCTCCGATGAATTGTCCGGTGGACAAAAGCAGCGAGTGGCCATTGCAAGGGCTATGGCCAACAACCCTTCCATTATCTTGGCAGATGAGCCTACTGGTGCACTGGATTCAAAGACCGGAAGAAAGATCATGGATATTTTTCACAAGCTTCACAAAGAGCAGGGGAAAACTATTGTATTGATCACCCACTCCCAGGAACTGGCAGAAGAGACAGAACGGATCCTGACCTTAAAAGATGGTGAGATCGTAGCAGAGAGGGGAGGCAGCAGAGTATGTTGATTTTTGAAAATATAAAACTGGCATTGAATGGACTGCTCAGCAATAAGCTTCGCTCCCTGCTGACTATGTTAGGTATCATTATCGGTATTGGTTCCGTCATTGCCATCATGACGGTCAGTTCGTCTCTAACTACATCTATTACGGACACATTTGCAGAGATGGGTGCCAACAATGTGACAGTGGGAGTTAAGCAAAAATCCGAGCAGCAGGAAACAAGAAGCAATGGAATGAAATTTGGCAAGTCCAATAAGCAGGTAAGTCTGGATGAAGAAGACCGTATCACAGATGATATGATCGAGCAGGTGAAAAAACAGTTTTCATCCCAGATCGATTCTATTTCTCTGTCGGAGAGTGCGGGAAGCGGAACAGTGAAGTCAGGAGAAAACAGTGCCAATGTAAGTCTTACCGGTATCAATACAGGATATTTTGATGCCAATGATATAACACTTTTGGCCGGACGATACCTTACAGATCAGGATGTGGACGGCAAAAAAAGTGTCATCATGGTCTCTAACAAGGTAGTGGAAAACATGTTTGACGGAGATAATGATGCGGCACTTGGTCAGAAGATCAATGTGGATATCGACAATGTATATTATAGTTTTTACATTGTAGGCGTGTATGAATATGACGAAGATGCGGATTCTTTTTCCTCGGATTCCGATGAGGATGTAACTACCACAGCTTATCTTCCCATCACAAGCAGCAAAGAAAAGTTCCACACAGACGATGGCTATGAGCAGTTTACCATTGTGACAGCCTCTACCGTCAGCAGTGTAACGGACTTTGCAGAATCCGTAGAAAACTACATGAACTTAAATGACTACGCGCAGAATGAGGACTATGAGATTAGTTCTTCTACGATGAGTTCCATGACAAGTTCCATGAATGAAATGATCGGCACAGTGTCCATCGCCATTGCTTTTATCGCAGGCATTTCCCTTTTGGTAGGGGGAATCGGTGTCATGAATATCATGCTGGTGTCCATTACAGAGCGGACCAGAGAGATCGGAACCAGAAAGGCATTAGGTGCCAAAAACAGTTCCATCCGTCTGCAGTTTATTATAGAATCCATGATCTTGTGTCTCATTGGCGGTATCCTGGGGATCATCCTGGGGCTGATCCTGGGCGCGGTAGCAGCTTCGATTCTTGGTTATTCAGCTACAGCACCGGTAACAGCTATGATCGGATCCGTTGTATTCTCCATGGTGATCGGTATTTTCTTCGGATACTATCCGGCCAACAAGGCAGCCAGAATGAACCCAATCGAAGCCCTGCGCTACGAATAAGAAGAGTAAAAAAGATACATGAAAAATCCCCCGGCAGGTCCTTTTGAAAAGAAGACCGGCGGGGATTTTTTTGTTGGAAAAAGGAGAGGGCCATGGTACAATGAGAGAGACAGGATGTGTATTGGCGCATCCGGAAAGGAAAGGGTATGGCATTAGAGAATAAATTAAATATTAGTGATTCTACGGAACTTGCCAGAGTGGAAGAAAAAATAAGTAAAAAAAAGGCAGTTGAATTATTTGAAAACGGATATTTAGATCCGTATGAAGCCGGCAGTTTTCAAATGCTGGCAGCAATTCACAAATATTTATTTGATGAGATATATGATTTTGCCGGAAAAGTGCGGACTGTTAATATTGCGAAAGGGAATTTTCGGTTTGCTCCGGTCATGTATTTACAGGCGGCACTGGAAAATGTAGAGAAGATGCCGCAGTCAACCTTTGACGAGATCATTGAAAAATATGTAGAGATGAATATAGCACATCCCTTTCGGGAAGGAAATGGACGAAGTACCAGAATATGGCTGGATCTGATCCTGAAGAAAGAACTGAACAGAGTGGTAGACTGGAGCGCCGTTGACAAAGAAGACTATCTCCTTGCCATGGAGAGAAGCCCCATTAAAGATATCGAAATAAAATATATCCTGAGACAGGCACTGACAGATCAAGTTGACGATAGAGAAGTATACATGAAAGGAATTGATCATAGTTACTACTATGAAGGCTATGTAATATATAAGGCAAAAGATTTATAAAATGGGAAGAAATCACTGAAGGAGAGACGGAATTGAAACTTCTGGTGAAAGAGGAGTAGAAAACTTTTTAGATACGCATTGATTCTAACTGAGCAAAATGATATGATAAAACAAATTGAAAATTTTGCGAGGCGGAAGAATATGAATAAAAATTTTTTTGTTACGAGAAATGATGGAAAAAAAATAGCAGTGCGTATGATAGAGGCGTCTAAAGACAATGCTTGCCCGACTATTATTTTTGCTCATGGATTTGGCGGGAATTCCCGGGAGATACTGCCACATGGAGAAGGATTCGATAAGGCTGGCTTTAACTGTGTGTTTTTTGATTTCTGCGGAGGAGGACCTGAGTCAGAGAGTGATGGCAGTATACAGGAAATGACGGTGGAGACGGAAAAAGAAGATCTTCGCGCGATCATAAACGAAATATCTAAAATGCCTAATGTGGATTCTTCCAGACTTTATTTGCAGGGAGAGAGTATGGGAGGTTTTGTATCGTCCTGCATAGCTGCAGAGATGCCGGAAAAAATTCAGGGGCTGGTTTTGTGGTATCCAGCCTTTGTGTTACCGGAAGATGCGAAGAAAAGATATGAAGCAGGGGAAAAGACATGCTTTGGGTTGCAGTTAAATGAGCGTTTTGATGACATTGCAAAAAATATAGATATATATGATGTTATCAGCAGATATCGGGGACCAGTACTTTTGATCCATGGCAGTGCGGATCCGATTGTTCATCCTGATTATTCAAAACGAGCGATGGATGTATTTGAGAATGCAGAGTATTTGGAATTGCCTGGTGCCGGTCATGGCTTTTCAGGGGAACAATGTGATCAGGCAGTTGAGCATTCTCTTGCTTTTGTAACGAAAATAGAGAAAGGTGCAAAAACTCGATAAGGAAGCAATACAGGAGGCGCGAAATTTGCAAAAGAATAAATATGAGATAGATATGTGCCAGGGAACAATTATGGATAAGCTGATTACTTTTGCTCTTCCATTGATGTTGTCTGGCATCTTGCAGTTGATGTTTAATGCAGTGGATATTATCGTGGTAGGAAGGTTCAGCGGCAGCCAGGCACTGGCGGCGGTAGGGTCTACCACAGCACTCATCAATGTTTTTACCAATTTGTTCATTGGTATTTCACTGGGAAGTAATGTGCTGGCAGCCAGACTGTACGCCGCCGGCAAGGAAAAAGAAATGTCGGAAGTGGTACACACATCCATTGCCATGGCACTGGTCAGTGGTGTGGTCATGGGGATCATAGGTGTGCTTTTTGCCGGGCCGGCACTGGAGGTCATGGGGACCCCGGAGGATGTCATCGGACAGTCGGTGCTTTACATGCGCATTTATTTTCTGGGCATGCCTTTTTTTATGCTTTACAACTACGGCGCCGCTATACTGAGAGCAGTAGGAGACACTCGTAGACCCCTGATTTTCCTTGTAATTTCAGGATGCATCAATGCAGGTCTGAACTTGTTTTTTGTGATCGCTCTTCATATGGGAGTGGCGGGAGTCGGAATAGGAACCGTGATCTCCCAGTTTGTTTCCTGTGTACTTGTACTGCGGTGCCTGCACCGCTCCGAAACTTGTTATCAACTGCATTTTTCCGGGTTAAAGATGCAGAAAAAATATCTATGGCAGATTTTCCGTGTAGGAGTCCCGGCAGGAATCCAGAGCATGGTGATCAATTTTTCCAATGCACTGCTGCAGTCTTCGGTCAATTCTTTTGGCTCTATTGCTATGGCAGGATATACGGCGGCCAACAATCTGCTGGGATTTTTGTATGTGTCCGTCAATGCCGTAACCCAGGCCTGCATGAGTTTTACCAGCCAGAATTACGGGGCAGGGAAGTATAAGAGAATGGACAGGGTATTGGCAGACTGTATGATCTTGTCGGTAGGGGTGGCATTGGTGCTTGGCTGTGCCGCATACTTTTTCGGACCTCAGATTTTACAGATTTACACCGACAATTCACAGGTAATAGGAAGTGGAATGGAGATTCTTTCGATCACTACTATACCGTATTTTTTGTGCGGTATCATGGATCTGATCCCTGGGGCGCTGCGGGGCGTGGGGTGCTCGGCGGCACCTATGATCCTGTCTGTGATCGGTACAGTGGGGACCCGGATCGTATGGATCTATCTTTTGTTCCCATACCACCGTTCCCTGTTCTTTTTGTTTATTTCCTATCCGGGATCCTGGCTGTTTACCATTTTGATGCAGGTGGTATGTTTTTATTATGTACGGAAAAAGACCATTAAAGTTCTATAAAATCCATTGACGCAGACTTACATTTTGCTATAATAAACTTGTGAATTAGACGATATGTGACTTGAAATACGAAAAAGTGGAACAGATACCAGTGAGGAAGTGAAAAATATGCAGAAAATAATAAAGAGAATGGTACAGGCAATGGCCCTGGTGGCTGTGATCCTGGCAGTTTCAGTTCCAGCCAGTGCAGCGCAGATAAAAGTAGATGGAGATCCGTCGGACTGGTCCGGTGTGGATATGCAGTCTTCTGACAACGGCAAGATCGCCAAGTGGGCGGTGCTCCGGGATGATAAAAATGTATATTTTTATGTGCAGCAAAATGGCGGAAATGAGTATGGTCTGCCTATTACCGATACACATTTTTCTATTGCTTACGGCAGTGGAGTTGGCGGAAGCAATACACAGATCCGGTTCACTTATATGATGACGCAGTTAAAGAATGCTTATTACGGAGATATCAACGGAACGAAGCAGGCTTACCAGCCAAGTAAAGAGGCTGGCAAATACGAGATTGAGTTTTCCGTACCACAGTCGTATTTTACCGAAGATGATTATGTCATTACTTATTGTGGCTCATCGGTAAAGAGCAAGGATATCAAGAAGATACAGGCGGCAGCTACACCGACACCTACTACAGCAGCTTATCACGGTATTACGATTGATGGTTCTGTTGGAGACTGGGACGCTGTCAGTCGCACATCTGTAGATGACAAGTGGCTCAAAGAGATAGCCTGTGTGTGGGATGGTGATTATTTCTATATCTATCTGAAAGAGAAAGAAACCGGTTCTGCTACGACAGCAGGAGAAAAGAGCAATGGTAAGTTTACCATCTATACAGATTTGGGAAGACATACAGTTTTTAAACTTTATAAAGATAAGATTGACGGCATTGATGGGGCAAAGGTTTCTTACTCCAACAAGCAGTATGAGATTGCCATCCCCAGCAGTGCCATCCGCCAGTACAAAGAGACGGTTTCTTTTGGCTACTATATGAGTGAAGACAGACTGGTAAAAGATATCGCCAATCTCAAAGATGAGAAAGAAGAAAAAAAATTCCAGGGGATCGAGTATGATGGAAATTATACGGACTGGGATTATTATCCGCACCAGTTGGTTCAGTATTCTACCAGCGGTGGTGTGGGAAATGATGCTGAGGCGGCGTTGTATCTGGACAATACTACTTTGCACGGACATGTGTTATCTACACTGCACATGAATGAGAGAGAGTTTCAGCCGTTTACCATCCGTATTAACGAGAAGGATAAAACATCCATTAGTTTCCGCCTTGTAAAGGTGGACGCCAAGGGTAATATTGAAAAAGACTGTCAGGTTGAGAACCTGGATGCAGGAGAGTATGAGTATTATCTGTGGGATTTAAGTTCCGGTTCCTCTGCTAAAAATATTCATGACAAAGATGTACCAATCTACGGAAGAATGTATCTTACCGTCCGTCAGGATGCAGAAGGAAAGTCGATCTCAGATGAAATGGAATATGAGATCGATATGAAAAAACTGGCAAAACACTTCCAAATGGATACAAAAGACATGAAAGTAGTGCAGGCTCAGTATATCAATATCGGCACAGAGTGGGTGACAACCGCCGGTACATCTACAGGAGCGGCCATGGGAATTTCCCTTTGCGCCATGACAGTTCTTGCCGTATTATTTTATAGAAAAAGAAAGACACGGGTGAAAAACGCATGACACCAATTCTTGGTTTGATCGCATTTGTAGTCTGGATTTATATATTGCGGGTAATTCATAAAGGTCAGCTTCCGGCATGGGAATTTGTCTGGGGAAGTTGTGGAATCTTTGTATTTATGATCCTTTTTATACGACCTTATTGTACGCAGCCACTGGCTCAGACCGTGGCTGCGATTGCTGGTTGCTTCGGGAAAATAACGGGTATGTTCACTTCGTATTTTAAATACGGAGTTATTTTTGTGAATTCAGATGCAGGAGCCATTACACTTCAGATTGATTTTGAGTGTTCCGGTATTTTGGAGATCATGGCATATTTGTCTCTTTTATTGTTTTTCCGTGCTTATACCAAATATGAGAGAGGGATCCTGTCGGTGCTTGGAACGGCATATATCATACTGGCCAATGCACTCCGGATCATTGCGATCTGTGTCATCATACATTATTTTGGTATGTCCGCTTATTATGTGGCGCACACTTTTATAGGCAGGATTTTGTTCTATGGACTATCGATTCTGCTTTATTTCTTCGTGTTTACCAAAACACAGATCATAAGACAGAAAGTGGGTGGTTTTTCCTATGGAATGGATAAGTGATTTTTGTAATTCCTTTCTGTTCTGGGCGGCATGGATCATTATCCCGGTGATCATGGAGATCATACCATCCCTAGGCAGTGTGCTGGTTCTCATAAAAAAACATATTCAAAAGAAACCGATGGAAAAGCCGGGAATCGACCCGGAGATTTCATTGATCATACCCATCTATAATTCTATGGATACGCTGGAGCCATGTCTTCGATCTATTGATGAAAGTGATTATCCAAGTGACCGTATCCGTATCTTTTTGGTTAATAATCAGGGGCAGGATGATAGTTTTCAGGTGTTCTGCCAGTGCCAGAGGAAGTATCCGGGCCTTCGCATGCAGTGGCTGAATGCCAAGCAGGGAAAGTCAAAGGCATTGAATCTGGCGTTGTTTAACAGCGAGGGAAAATACATTGTCCATATTGACAGCGACGGTGTATTGGAAAAATCGGCATTGAAAAATATGGTATACCGTTTTGAAAATGATCAGTCCATCGAGTGTATGACCGGTGTGATCTTGACGGAACCGAGACTGGTACAAAAATATCCGCTGTTATTTCCAAGACTTTTGCGCAAACTGGAGTTTGTAGAGTATGCTCAGGCATTTTTGGCAGGAAGAAACTATGCCTCGGAGTTAAATGCAGTCTATACTCTTTCCGGTGCTTTTTCTGCTTTCCGCAAATCGGCTGTGCTTAAATCCCAGCTATATAACACTGACACCATCTGCGAAGATACCCAGATTACATTCCAGATGAAATATCTGCTGAATATTAAAGTGGGTGTATGTGAGGACGCTATCTTTTTTGTAGATCCCATTGAAAATATGAATAAACTGTACACCCAGAGACAACGGTGGCAGAGAGGAAGTCTGGAAGTTTCACATCTTTTTTTGAAAAATAAATTAAAGGCCAGAAATATGTTTACCAATGTAGGAGTCCGTACCCTGGTGTACGACCACACATTTGCCTTTCCAAGAATGATCTGGTATCTGGCACTGGTGTGTCTGCTTTTGATGAATTATTCCTTTAAGCAGATCGGAATATCCACGCTGGTATTGTACGGCATGTATGTAGTGATCGGTATTTTTTATTACCTGTCTACCGTTGGATTTTTGAAAAAATTCAAAGACATCCGGCGTTATTATGCCAAACAATGGTATGTGCTGCCCCTTATGCCTTTGTTTAATCTTCTTGTGTTCTTTATCCGTTTTGCCGGAGTGGTCAATAGTATCCAGACGGACAGCGCATGGAAAACAAAAGACTTTACCCAGGAGAAGCAGATATTTAAAAAGACCCTTACCAAAGACTGGCTGGGTGTCATGGGAGTGATCCGTAAAATCCGCAGATATGTAAACAACGAGGGTGAAAAGATTGAAGAAAAATAAGATAACTTTTGCGGCGGCTACGCTGATCCTTATTTTTGTAGCCGTTATGGCCTGCATGGGAAAATGGCAGGCGGATAATTATGAAAGCAGTATTCTTTCGATTTATGCACAGCAGCAGGATGCCTATGTGCAGCTTGTATTAGACCAGATTAATATGCTGGAAAACCGCAGTGATGATGAAATCGTTCACAAGATCCTGGGGTCTTTGGACACTTCTGACCGGAAATACTGGACTCTGTCCAAGGAGCAGGCCCTGTTATTTGTAAAAGATGTAATGGAGACGAACCGGTACAAAGGCCTTACCAGTGAAAGTTTTTTTACATCGGACAGTGCGTCCTATTTCCTCAGCAATCTGGGATTAAACCATGTAGCACATGAAGTCATAGAGATGGAAGGGGACAAGTATGTGGCATCCGGTGTGGTATTTGAGTACAATGGTGCCAGGTACAAGATCTGTCTTTTGACCAACGATACGGTGATACTGGACAACAATGTATTCCTATCGGCAAAGATCAGTATTTATATATGGGGACTCAGTCTGCTGGGAGTGCTCCTTTTAGTCGGCTTGATCTATACCGGCCTTATGGTGCGCAAAGATCAGTCGGCAGGAAAACAGAAAGAACGCATTACCTCCCTGAACCGGATCATTGCCAAACAGGAGGCGGTAATTGCCGGAATGGATGCATATCACAGCCGCTGGAATGTGTTTCATCAGTCTATGATGCCGCTCTTTGTGGACAAACTGGCCAGGCGGGAAGTGAAAAAAGTAGTCTTTGCCTCGCTTGCGTTTACAGCCAGAGAAGACAGGGATACTTTCTTAGAAAAAGCACAGTTATTGCTGGATGAAAAGAATCTCCGATTTGCCTGGGGCAAAAAGAATCTGGTCCTTATGATGGTGCAGTATTCAGAAGAAGAAGCGCTTCGGGTTTTGAAAGTGATCCCTGGTTATACGGTACAGTTTAAGATCTGTCTGGCAGAAAGTTATGAAAGCAAAGATATGTCTTTGCCGGAGTTTTTCAATGAATTTATGAAGCAGTCGGCAGAAAAAATGGAGGGACAAAATGAGCAGTAAGATATTTCGAGAGTACAAGTTCAAATTTTACCTGAATGCCAATCATTATATTATCATAAATGGAAAAGAAGGGGAGACTCATCCCCATACATGGGAATTTATGGTGGATATCCTGATGAAAGACGAAAAGTTTATCCAGTTTGACGCCTATGAGAAGGCCATTGATGAGTATTTCAACCAGTATCAAAACCGGATCATCAATCAGATCCCGCCCTTTGATGAGACCATCCCTACCCTGGAAAATATGTCGGATTACTTTGTGTACGACATTCGTAGAATTGTGGAAAAACTGGGAGGACAGTTGGTTAAGATGGAAAGCAGCGAGACTCCTACCAGAAGTTATGTCATTAGTTTTGAGCGGGATGACGAGTATCTGGACAGCATTGCCCGCAGTTCCAAAGAACAAATGGGAAAAGTGGTAGATGAATTGTTAGATCGTATTCTGGATTAAGGAGAGAGTACATTGAAGAAAAAAATTGGAGTTGTGATTGCCGTTCTTTTATATGCAGCCATAGCAGTAGGAATTGCCGTCTGCATTAAAATGGGGGGCAATTATCCCACTGGTGCGGACACCATGTGCCATGTATACAAAGGGGATTCTTTGTATCAGTCTATCGGTCAGGGGGATATATATCCTTTGTACGACCGTTTCTGGTATAACGGAGTTCAGATGATGCGCTACTGGGCACCTCTTCCGGTATATGTGCTGGCGCTGTGCCAGATGTTTGTGGGAGGGAGTGCGCTGCAGGGATACCTTCTGTATGTGGCTATGATCTTCTTTACAGGAGCCCTTGTGTGGCTCTGCCTGGGAATCCATAACAACCGCCCTGTACTGGGAGCATTTATGGGTGCATTATGGTTTTTCCTTCCCAACAATCTGTTTGCTTTATTTGTAGAGGGAAATCTGCCAAGATCTTTGTCCATGGTGCTTCTGCCTGTATTTATGTATCTTGTGTATGAGACCATGAAAGATAAAGATTTCCGGCGGCTGAAGTGGATCATCCTTGTATTTACCGGGATTGCACTGTGTCATGTGGGATACGCCGGCATGATCTTTCTGGCGGTGCTGTTGTTTATGCTTGTGTACCGCTTAGTAACCCATGAAAAAGGAATGTACCTGCCGGTTCTTCTGAGTATGCTGGCATCCTTTCTCATTATGGGAGTCTGGCTCTTTGCTTCTTTAAAGGGAGGTATTACCTCCACAGATAGTTCCCAGGTCATGAAAGGCTTTTTCCAGGATGCCTTTATCTCCTTGAATCCACTGCGCCGTCTCACCCGGGGCAATGTGGAATTTTACTTCGGACTGGCGGCCTTTTTGCTGGCTGTGTTTGGTTTTATTGGAAGCAAACGGAAAAGTATGGCAGGATTTGGGGCAGGGGTATGCATCTTTTTGTGTACCACCACATCCGCTTACGGTGTACTCTGCAAACTTCCGGGAAGTCAGTATCTCTGGATGCTCCGTTTTATATCCATTGCACTGTGTCTTATATTGTACAGTTTTCTTATGTGGAAGGAACTGCGGCGGTGGATCGTGATCCTCTGCTGTGTCCTTCTGACTTTGGATTGTATCCCATCTTTGAGCCTGGTGTATCAGGGCACAGAGGGAGACGATGCCAATAAACGGATGGAACAGACTATGGAAGGAACGCTGATCAAGCGGGCCAAGAGCATTACAAAACAGAGAATGGCATTATTGGATGGAAGCAGTCTGGGTGCCATGGCCCACTATCTGATCGGTGATGCCGGAGAGGAAAAAACACAGGAAACTTTTGGTGCCGGCTGGCAGTCGGCGGCCACGGCAGAAAACATCGTGTCATTAAATGAGGCAGTGGAGCGCGGATTTTACCCATATGTCTTTGATCGTGCCCTGGAGATGGGAAATGATACGGTGCTGATCCAGATCCAGGAGTTGAAGAATAAGGAAAAAGATATAGAGTCTGTGACCAAAGCGGCAGAGGAACTTTCTTATGAACTGGATTCGCAAAATGACAGTTATCTGCTGTATCACAGGGAAGTTTCCGGGAACTTCGGTACGGTGACAAAGTACGACGGAATTGCCATCGGAAGTTCTGCAGCTCTCATTACTTACGAGTATCCGGATATGGAGATCGGAGATTCAAAGTATATAGATGAGTATTCTTATGGAGATCTGTCTTCTTATCAGATTGTATATCTGGCCGGTTTTTCTTATCATAGCAAGAGTCAGGCAGAGGCACTGGTAAGACAGCTGGCATCTGCCGGTATACGGGTCATCATAAACGGAGATGGAGTACCGGTAAATGAGCAGACCCAGATCCAGGAGTTTTTAGGCGTTACCTGTCACAGTATCTTTTTTGAAAATGGATACCCGGTATTGTATACCGAAGGGGGCGAGGTAGACACCGAACTATTTGACAGAGAAAATACAGACTGGAAGACCGTGTATTTTAACGGACTGGATCAGTCTTATGGATATCTTTATGATGCAGGGATGAAGGTGGATTTTGCCGGCACGGCAGGAGATGAAAATATCGTGTTTGTCGGTTTGAATCTCACCAATCACTATTTCCTTACCGGAGATGTGTCGGTAGGGGAGTATCTGCAGAAATTGATGGCAGAAAAAGTAAAATCACTGCCGGACAGACAGATCGTGCCCCTTTCTATCATTGTGTATAAAAGAGAGATCCGGATCCGGACAGATCAAAACGATGTGAATACAACTCTGGCGTATCAGGATATTTTTTCCAGTGAACAGACGATAAAAAGCAGCCACCACCTGCTGAAGGTAGAGGCAGGAACAACGACGGTGGTAATGAAGTATCCTTATATGTGGCAGGGACTCCTTATGAGCCTGGCGGGTATACTGCTGGCGGTGGTGTTAGCTCTGTGGGGAAGAAAAAAGATGAAAAATGGCAGCTGAGGCTGCTATTTTTTTTGCCTGTTTTAGGCTGAAATTATTGATAAAAAGGCGTATATAACTTTTTCCTATAGCAAATACTATAAAATAACTATAGTTGAAAGCGTTGACAAAAGCCGGTAACTCTAGTATGATAACAACCAATTCATACAAAACCAATATGAATTTATGAGAACAGGGAAAGAGAAAGGGGGATTGTCAAATGAGTGAAACATTGATTGCTGTGAAAAATCTTGTGAAAGAATATGGCAACGGTGTCAGAGCTTTGGATCAGATTGACTTGGAGATCGGACGAGGAGACATTTTTGGAATCATCGGAATGTCCGGTGCCGGAAAAAGTACTCTGGTACGATGTTTGAACAATCTGGAAAAACCCACAGAAGGAACGGTAGAGATCCAGGGAAGGGAACTTTCCAAGATGAAAGGCCGTACACTTCGCAAAGAGAGACAGAAAATATCCATGATCTTCCAGCATTTCAATCTTCTGATGCAGAAAAATGTATTGGACAATATCTGTTTTCCATTGGAGATTGCCGGTGTGAAAAAGAAACAGGCAAAAGAAAGAGCCAGAGAACTTCTGGAGATCGTAGGATTATCCGATAAGGCAAAATCGTATCCGGCCCAACTGTCAGGAGGACAGAAGCAGAGAGTGGCCATCGCCAGAGCCCTGACCAACAACCCGGATATCCTGCTTTGTGATGAGGCAACCAGTGCACTGGATCCACAGACGACCCAGTCCATTCTGGAACTTTTGCAGACCATCAACAAAGAATACGGCATCACCATCGTGATCATTACTCACGAAATGTCCGTAGTCCAGAAGATCTGTAACAAAGTAGCGATCCTGGAAAAAGGAAAACTGGCGGAAGCAGGGGCGGTAACAAAGATCTTTGCCAATCCGGAATCAGCCGTTGCTAAAAAGATGCTGTTTGGAGACGAAGGTGAAACAAAAGAGATGAAAGGAAAGCATCTGATTCGAGTTGTGTTCAGTGAAAATTCATCTTTTGAACCGGTGATCGGAAACATGATTCTGCATTTTAAACAGCCTGTGAATATCCTGTATGCAGATACAAAAGACATTCAGGGAACGGCTACCGGGGAGATGATCCTGCAGTTGCCGGACCAGCCGGAGATAGCAGAACAGATGAGTGCTTATTTACGAGACAGAAAACTGACTGTAGGGGAGGTGGATGAACATGTTTCAATTTGATCAGGTAGTCATTGATATGATATGGAAGGGAATCCGTGAGACCCTGTTTATGACATTGATGTCAACTTTGATGGGATATGTCTTAGGTCTGCCTCTTGGCATTGCCCTGGCAGTGACGGACAAGGGAGGCATCCATCCCAACCGGGTTGTGTACCGGATTTTAGATGTGATCACCAATGTGATCCGAAGCATTCCGTTTTTGATCCTTTTGATCCTGGTGATTCCGGTAACCCGGTTTATCGTAGGCCAAAGTTATGGATCGGCAGCAACGGTAGTGCCTCTGGTGATCGCAGCGGCACCATTTATTGCCCGCATGATTGAGTCCTCTCTGAAAGAAGTGGACAAAGGTGTGATTGAGGCAGCCCAGAGTATGGGAGCCGGCACTTTCACGATTATAGGGAGAGTGCTTTTGGTAGAGGCAAGAACATCCTTGATCGTAGGTGTTACTATTGCCCTGGGAACTATTCTTGGATATTCTGCTATGGCCGGTGTAGTCGGCGGCGGCGGTCTGGGTGACATAGCCATACGATACGGATATTACCGCTATCAGCCGGATATTATGATTGTAACCATTGTGATATTGATCGTTTTGGTTCAGATTCTGCAGGGGATTGGTATGCTGATCTCTGCCAAACTGGACCGGCGTAAAATAAAATAAAAAGGAAAGAGGTATAAGAAACTATGAAAAAGAAATTATTATCATTAGCATTAGCAACTATTTTGACAGCAGGACTGGTAACAGGATGCGGAAGCAGTACATCTTCATCCGATCAGAGCAGCAGCCAGGACAATACACAGAAAAAGACTATTACGGTAGCGGCATCTCAGACTCCGCACTCCGAAATTCTGGCTGAGGCAGCTAAAATCCTGGAGAAACAGGGTTACGAATTGAAAGTAACGGTATTTGATGATTATGTACAGCCAAACAATGTAGTAGAAAGTGGCGAATTTGATGCCAATTACATGGAGCATGTACCTTACATGGAGCAGTTCAACAAAGAAAACGGAACACATATCGTAAATGCAGGCGGCATCCACTATGAGCCATTTGGTATTTATCCGGGAACAAAGAAAAAACTGGATGATCTGGCAGAAGGTGATACAATTGCCATTCCGAACGATACAACCAATGAAGCTCGTGCCCTGCTTCTTCTTCAGGACAACGGTCTTTTGACACTGAAAGACGGTGCAGGTCTGACAGCAACCATCAATGACATTAAAGAAAATCCTAAGAAACTGAAATTCCAGGAACTGGAAGCAGCCCAGGTTGCTAAAGTAAAAGATGAAGTTGCTTTTGTTGTATTGAATGGTAACTATGCACTGGAAGCAGGCTACAGTGTCAGCAAGGATTCCATTGCTTATGAAAAAGCAGATTCTGAAGCGGCAAAAACTTATGTAAACATCATTGGCGTGAAAGAAGGAAATGAAAACAGTGACGGCATCAAGGCTTTGGTTAAGGTTTTGAAATCCGATGATATCAAGAAATTTATCAACGATAAATATGACGGAGCCGTAATTCCTTTTGAGGACTAAGATGTTATTGAGAAAATAGGACGATTTAGACCCATTGATTCTTTTATAAATTTGTGATAATCTTACAGCAGTTAGGATAGACTAACTACTGTAAGATTATTTTTATTTAGGAGGACGATCATGGATAAAGTATATGTAGTTTATTGGTCACAGACAGGAAACACACAGGCAATGGCAGATGCCATTGGAAAGGGCGTTACAGATGCAGGAAAAGAAGCAGAGGTTGTCTATGTAGGAAATGCTGACATCGAAGCACTGAAAGCAGCAAAGGGATTTGCCCTTGGCTGCCCGGCTATGGGAGCGGAGGTGCTGGAAGAGACGGAGATGGAACCTTTTGTAGAAGAGGTAGAGGCCTTTGCAGCAGGCAAAACTATCGCATTGTTTGGTTCCTACGGCTGGGGAGATGGCGAGTGGATGCGTGACTGGGTTGAACGCATGAGCGGTGCCGGTGCCACCGTCTTAAATGGCGAAGGTCTGATGTGCCATGAGGTGCCGGACGAATCCGCCTTGTCTGACTGTGAGGCACTGGGACAGCAGTTAGCAGCTCTGTAAAGGAGCCGGATATGGGGATAGAACAGAGCGTGATACAGCATTGTGCACCTACATTGGCCGGTATGAAGGCAGCGGGACTTTTTAACTTTTTCTATGAAGGAAAAGAGGAGATAAAAAAAGAACTGGATTGGCTTAATGGAATGCTGAATCCCAGAGGTGTATGGGTGCAGGCACTGCTGTGGAAAGAAAGCACTGTCCTTGTATATGTGTATCGGAAAAAGCAGATTGAGGCATCCCTGTCCCAGAGAGATGTGCAGGAACTGCTGAAAAACTATGGCTATGAAGATTTTTCTCTGGAGAAAAGCCTGTTACATCTAAAAAAGAGGCTTCACGGATACAAATGTTTTCCTCATGAGATCGGCATCTTTTTGGGGTATCCGCTGGAGGATGTGAAAGGGTTTATCGACAACAAAGGAAAGAATTGTCAAAGCTGCGGTTCCTGGAAAGTATACTGCAATGCAGGGGAGAAGGAAGCTTTGTTTGACAAGTACCGGAAATGTACAAGGATTTACAGACAGGTATTTGAGGCCGGGCGAAAGCTGCCACAGATGACTGTAGTAATGTAAAAAAAGAAGTTTCTTCCGCCGGAGACTGAAAACGCGCTGCGTTAAAGCCTCTGGCAGAATGAAACTTCTTTTTATTTGGCTTTGATTTTTTTGCTTTGCTCCAGGAGGAGTATGATTTCGTTTTCATAGTCCTAAAAATATAACAAAAGTTGTAGTGATTGACAAGGAACAGTGGACAATGTATTATTTTTTTTGAGAGTTATGGAAAGAGAAACATTACACGAAAAGGTCTAGATGAGAGATAGAAGAAAGGAATGAAAAACATGGAAAAAGAAATTGGAAGAAATCAGCCTTGCTGGTGTGGAAGCGGGCGCAAATACAAAACCTGTCATGCCGATTTTGACGCAAAGGTAAATTCGTACCGGGAGAAAGGATGCTCTGTGCCTCCAAGAAGTATTATCAAAACACCGGCGCAGATCGAAAAGATCAAGGAGAGCTGCAAGATCAATATAGCCATTCTTGACTATCTGGAAACGGTAGTAAAACCGGGAATGAATACAAAAGAAATCGATGATATTGTATACCGTATGACCACAGAGCGGGGAGGAATCCCGGCACCTTTAAATTACCAGGGATTCCCTTACAGTGTGTGCACCTCGGTAAATGACCAAGTGTGTCATGGATTCCCGTCTGAAAATGTGGTTTTGCAGGAAGGCGATATAATCAATATCGACTGTTCTACGATCCTGGATGGTTATTTTTCGGATTCTTCTAGAATGTTTTGCATAGGAGAAGTAAGCCCGGAGAAGAAAAAACTGGTAGAAGTAACGAAAGAGTGTGTGGAAAAGGGTCTGGAACAGGTAAAACCATGGGGCTTTTTAGGCGATATGGGACAGGCAGTACAGGAGCACGCCACGGCAAATGGATACACTGTAGTCAGAGAAATCGGCGGACATGGTGTGGGACTTGAGTTTCACGAGGATCCATGGGTCAGTTATACTTCCAGAAGAGGGGAAGAAATGCTGATGGCACCGGGCATGATATTTACCATTGAACCTATGGTGAATATGGGGGGCCAGGAAATCTTTACGGATGAAGCTAATGGCTGGGAAGTTTATACAAAAGACCGTAAGCCTTCAGCTCAGTGGGAGATCATGGTACTGGTAACAGAAACGGGGTATGAGGTTCTTTGCTGGTAAAAATGTGGACAGACGGGATTTGTCTGTTGTATAATGAAAGAAAGTATAAAGACCGTGGGCTTGCTTATAGAGAATGGAGAATATGAAAATGAATATCAAAGAATGTTATGACAAGGCCGGGGCCAATTATGAAGATGCCCTGAACCGTCTGGGGAGTGATATGTTAGTGGAGTGTTTTGCATTAAAATTTTTGCAGGATGACAGTTTCAAACAGCTGACGGACGGATTGGCCGAAAAAGACGGAGAAAAAGCTTTTCGTGGAGCCCGCACATTAAAAGGAGTATGTGTCAATCTAGGTTTTGACAATCTCTATGAAGTAAGTTCTGAACTGACAGAACAGCTTTGTGGCAGAGAGATAGAAGGATGCCAGGAAATGTACCACAAAGTAGAAGAGTGTTACAATAAAGTGATAGCTGCGCTGCAGGAGATGGCGGATCAGACAGAATGAAAGAAAGAGGCTTGCAGGGCAGTATTTTACAAGGTGCGTAAGCAGTTTGAGGCATGGGCATATAAATAAAAAATCTGAAATAACTGTCAGGGTATTTGGTTATCCTAATAGTAAAACAGAGAGGAGATTGTGTATGGAATGGAATATTGTGGCAGATTCCGGATGTGATCTGCGAGGAATCAAATTGGGAGATAAGAAGATAAAAATAACGAAAATACCGTTTTCTATCTTTGTAGAAAATATAGAATATATGGACAATCCCAGGTTTAATGTAGGGGATATGCTGCACCGGATCGAGAAGCAGGATATCCATACCCACACAGCCTGTCCGTCTCCGGCGGCTTGGAAAGAGGCCTTTGACCAGGGAGATCATATTTTTGCCATTACCCTGTCATCCAAGGTGTCCGGCAGTTACAACAGTGCCCAGGTGGCAGCAGCTATGGTCCAGGAAGAAGATCCAGAGAAAAAAATCCATATTCTTGACTCCGGTTCTGCCGGACCCGGACCGTCGCTGCTGGCTATCCGTGCGGCGGAACTGATGGAAGAAGGTGTTTCTTTCGCCGATGCTGTAATGGAATTGGAAGATTATAAGCAAAAGATCCACACGATGTATGGATTAAGTTCTTTTAACAATCTGATCAAGAACGGAAGGGTCAGTAAGGTGGCTGGTTTTGTGGCTGGAAAACTTGGGCTGTGCGGCATAGGTGAAGCCAGTCCCCAGGGAGAGATTCTGGTTCAGGGAAAGGTACGAGGCAGTGGAAAAATGCTGGCAGCATTTCTGGAACGCATGGAAGAACTGGATTTTCAGGGCGGCAAGGTGCTGATTAGCCATTGTGAAAACCAGACGCTGGCGAAGAAATTAAAAGAAATGATACTTAAACAATGGCCCCAGGCAGAGATCCTGATTATGCCGGCAGCCGGAGTCTGCAGTTATTATGTAGAGAGAAAGGGACTGATCGTTGGTTTTGACTGACGATCAGTAGTGATATTTTTTTCGCATGGTAAGAAAGAAAAATACGGTGACACATAAGGTCAGTATTTCTGCAATGGTCACCGACAGCCATACGCCTGTCAGACCAAAGAAAATCGGCAGTACCATAACGCATAGGGTCTGAAATACCAGGGTACGCAGAAAAGAAATCAAAGCGGACACCGGACCGTTGTTCAGTGCGGTGAAAAAAGAGGAACCGTAAATATTAAATCCGTTTACCAGATAAACAAATCCATAGAGGATAAAGCCCTGTCTGGTAAGGTTCAGTAATGTCTGGTCATAGCCTACAAACAAAGTAGTCAAAGGGGTGGCAGACAAACGGGCCAGAGTAAAGAGGATCAAAGCCCAGATGCCGATGAGTGTAAGGCTTTTTTTGAACAGGTTTTTCAGTTCGATGTGATTGTCTGCACCGTAATGATAGCTGACCAATGGGGCACTTCCCATGGAGTAGCCGATAAAAATAGCGGCAAAGATAAAACTTACATACATGATGGCACCGTAGGCGGCGACACCATTTTCACCGGCCAGGCGCAGCAACTGTACATTGAACAGTGAATTTACAATGGAACTGGAAAGGTTGGTCATCAGTTCGGAGGAACCGTTCAGGCAGGTTTTCCCAAGAACTGACAGTTTCAGGCGGGTTTTTCCAAGCCGGAGAAGACTGCTGTTAGGCCGTAGAAAATAAACCACAGGGAACAGCCCTCCGATACATTCACCGCAGATGGTAGCCAAAGCGGCACCGGCCAGACCAAAGTGCCAGACACCAACCAGCAAAAAGTCCAGGACAATGTTTGTCAGTCCGGCAGATAAGATCACATAAAGACCCAGTTTTGGTTTGCCGGCCGTGACAAAGAAACTCTGGAATACATTTTGCAGCATAAAGGCAGGCATAGACAGGAAGGTCAGTCTTGCATACAATACGCTGTTGGATAATAGTTCACCGCTGGCGCCTAAAAGAGAAGCTACCTGGGGGGCCAGAAAGATTCCCAGTAAGGAAAGCAGGATGCCTCCAAGGAAGGTAACATACACAAGAAGGGAAAAATATTCGTTTGCTTTTTCCGGTTCGCCCTCTCCCAGTGTTTTAGCCACCAGGGCACTGCCACCGGTACCTATCATGAAGCCCAGGGCAGATACGCCCATGATCAGAGGCATGATCAGGTTTACGGAGGCAAAGGCTGTTTTTCCTACATAATTGGACACAAAGAGTCCATCTACGATGCTGTAGATGGACGTAAAGATCATCATAATGATAGAGGGAAAAACAAACCGAAGCAGTTTTTTATAAGTAAAATGATCGGATAACTGGATTGACATGATTACTCCCTTGATAATGATAAATTTTCGTAATAGTGTTTCTTTTGGACATACATTTTTTTGTCTGCTTCCCGCAACAGTGTTTCAAAGTGTTCTTTGGAGTTGGTGCGGTAAGAAACGCCAAAGGACAGACTGATTTTTTTTAGATCCGCGTATAGCTGCAGACGGTCGGTGCGGATGGTAAGGTCTGCTTTTGTAATCCCCTGCAGCACAATAATGAATTCGTCCCCGCCTACCCGGTAAACATTCTGGTCATCGAAGCAGGATACAAGGATCTCAGCGGCGTCGCAGATGTATTTGTCTCCGGCAGGGTGTCCCAGGGAGTCGTTTATTTTTTTTAGGCCGTTGAGATCACACATGATAACAGCGATGGACTGATTCATGTCCATGTCATCATCATATGCCCAGTGAAGGGCTGTGCGGTTCTGGCAGTGGGTAAGCTGGTCTCGGATGGCGCTTTCCTCAAGGGCGTTGGAATAATCTCTGAGACGGATTATCATGGAAATGACAAACTCCATCATTTCAATGAGGACGGAAATATTTTTGATAAACTCTTTCGGAGGATTGTCCACACCATATAAACCAATGTATTTACCATTGATTTCAATGGGGCCGGTAACCAGTGTATGGATGCCCTGCGGTTTTAATACATGATACATATTTTCGCTGATGCTCTTGTATTCTTCTATATCATAAATCAAGATATTGCGTCTTTTTTCGTATTCCAAAAACCAGGTATCTAAAACCCCTTCATAGGGGACATTCTTCAGATTGTCTATCTGAGGGGAGACTCCCTCTCTGCACCATTCATAGGTGTTGTCAAAGGTGCCGTCCAGATTGGCCTCAAAAATGTAGGCACGGTCTGAATTCAGGTTTTCGCCAATGTATTGCAAAAGTTGTGCCAGAATATGTTCCGGAGATTCCGCCGAAGAGGCGTAACGGATCATATCGGTAATGAATTTATCATGGTTGATTTTAGCCATGGCTTCACCCCCTATCTTTTGTTATCTATTCTTAGTTCATTATACATTAAAGTGGAAAAGGGTGCAATGATTTGTTCATTTTCCCTCTTGACGAATGGTGAAAACAGTGCTATAACAAGAACTGTAATAAGACATATATAACAAGAGAAACGAAACGCCAATTGAATAATCGACATTCCGCAAACTTCCCTATGTTATCAATTTGTATGAATGGAGGAAAAGACAAATGACTACTTTAAGAGTACAAAGAAGAAACATGGAAACCAAGGCTAAGAAGCTGAGAAGAGAGGGTTATGTAACAGGTAACCTTTTTGGAAAAGAGATTGAAGGATCGATTCCGCTGCAGATTGAGAAGAAAGAAGCAGAGAGGATCCAGAGAGAGTGCATGAAAGGAAGCCAGCTGTATCTGGAACTGGAGGGCAAAACCTATGATGTGCTGATCAAAGAGATGGATTACAATGCGAGCAGCAGACAGATTCTAGAGATGGATTTCCAGGCATTAGTAAAAGGTGAAAAAGTTCATTCCGTTGCGGAGATTATTCTTCACAATAAGGAGAAAGTGGTAGATGGAGTGCTGGAGCAGTTTCTGGAGGAAATCGCTTATAAGGCATTGCCGGAAGATCTGGTAGAAAAGATTGAGATTGATTGTGGAACTTTGAGGCTGGGAGACACCATCAAAGTATCCGATCTTGACATTGCCAAGAATGACAAACTAGATATCCAGACAGAATTGGATACGCCGATCGTCAGCATTATAGTAAGCCGTAACGAAGCTTCCGATGAAGAAGAGGAAGAAGAGACGGAAGAATAATTGAATGGATAAGTGTGCCGGCGGCATCGTGGCCGTGGCACAAAAAAAGGTCCCCTTAGGCAGGCAGGGCGGAAGCCCGGAGCTGCTTAGGGGGATTTTTGAGTACTTCTCTTGACTCAGAGTCTGCCAGAGGTATAAAATAAAGGTAGGAATTTTGATGACCTGCCGGTGGAGAAAGGCAGGGAGATACCATAGCAGATGAGGGGGATAAAAGATGAAGCATGGTACAGCAGTAAAAGGCGTGGCACACAGAGGCTTTTCCTCTCAGGCTCCGGAAAATTCCCGGGTGGCCTTTGCCATGGCGGCAGAGGGAGATTTTTACGGCATAGAATGTGACATATGGAGAACCAGGGACGGACAGTATGTGGTGTCTCATGACAATCAGATGGAGCGGATGTACGGCCAGCCATGGAAGATCACGGAGAAAACATATGAAGAGATAAGAAAATATCCTATGATCCGTGGCTCCCAGGCGGTCAAACACCCGCCACAGCACATGGTCTTATTTACCGGGTATTTATCCATTCTGGCCAGGGAAGAGACCACCCATCCGGTGATCGAACTGAAGATGGATTATACCGCAGCACAGTTAAGAGAGATTGTAGATCTGGTAAAGAAATATGGTCTGTATGACCGCACGGTTTTTATCAGCCTTCATCCCCAGGTGCTGGTGCGGCTGAAGGAAGAGTTACATATTCTGCCAGAGCATCTGCAATATGTATATGGTGCCACGGCGGCTACGAAACGGCTTCCGGTCAGCATGGAACTGGAGGACTGGCTTGGCCAGTATGGATTTGGTCTGGATGCCCGGTTTACGCTGATAACAAGAGGAACGGTGTTAAGGCTCCATGAAAAAGGCCTGAAAGTAAATGTATGGACGGTAAACCGCCCGGAAGATTATGAGAAAATGCTGTCCTTCGGGGTGGATTATATTACATCCAATTACCATTGGAATGGGATACGGCGCAGTTAGGGAGGGTAATATGCAGCAAGGAGACGAGAAACAATGAAAACAGCCATAGTATATGCATCCGTTCATCATGGGAATACGAAAAAACTGGTGGAAGCCATTGCGGCCCAGGCGGAGGGGGTGACTTTGATCGATGCGGCAAAAACCAAGGAGATAGATCTGAAAGATTATGATGTGATCGGATTTGCGTCGGGGATTTATTATTCTAAATTTCACCAGTCGGTATTAAATTTTGCATCGGTGAACATGCCGGAGTACAAGAATACTTTTTTTATCTGCACTTACGGTGGAAAACCATCTTATGATTCAATCTTACAGGCAGTGCAGGAAAAGGCAGTACATATCCTCGGAACCTATGGATGCAAAGGCTATGATACATTTGGACCGTTTAAACTGATCGGTGGTGTCGCCAAGGGACATCCCACACAGGAGGAAGTAGAGAAGGCAGTTGATTTTTATCAGGAAGTAATGAAAAAAGTTTCTTTAAAGGAGTGAGGGAAATGAATGTAGGAGATGCAAGGAGGCTTTACAGTGGCCAGTTAAAACAGTACAACAGAAAGCAGTTTGAGCTGGCAGTGAAGAAAAACGAATTACAGGAAAAAATAGACAAAACGCCGGATGGGAAGACGATTTATGAAGACGAGGCAGTCCGTCTGGAGTTAAGTTATGAGGCGGTGCATGACAAGTATAAAGAGTACAAAGAGTATATGGACCGTCTTATGCAGCGATGGGATTCCAAGTACAATCATGAGATCACCAAGCAGCAGACAGAAGCGGCGAAAGAAGAGGGAGATGAAATGCGGAAGGTGCTGACCGTGGCCAGACGCATTATGCATGGAGACCAGGTGCCGGCAGGAGATGAGAGAAAACTCATGGAATTTGACAGTCATTTGTATCAGATGGCTAAAAATATCGGCGCTCTGGCAAAATCAAAGGAAAGAAAAAAATACAAATCCCTTTGGGAAGAGGAAGAAGATAAGGAGAAAGTGGACCCGATGGAGGCGGCAGATTCCCAGGAACTGGTGGAGAGCGGCCCTCAGATCGTATCTGTGGAGGAAACGCTGGCCAGTGTGGCAGGAACACAGGAAGAATAAACATGGAAAAGAATTTAACGCAGGGCAGTGTATTAAAAAATATTATGTATTTTGCACTGCCTTATTTATTGTCGTATTTTTTGCAGCAGTTATACGGAATGGCCGATCTGTATATGATCGGTATGTTTGGCGGTGTTGATGGAACGACAGCGGTTACCAACGGAAGCCAGGTTATGTATATGCTTACGGTTATTATCGTGGGACTGGCCATGGGAGCTACCGTCATGATCGGCAAGGCAGTAGGGGGAGGAAAACTCCGGGATGCGGCGGCAGCCATTGGAAATACGGTGACTCTTTTTATGGGATTATCCGTTGTAATCACAGCGGTACTGCTGTGTGTGGCAAGGCCGGTTGTGTTACTGATCGGTACGCCGGCAGAAGCAGTAGAGGGTACGGTTTCTTATTTGATCATTTGCTTTATCGGCATTCCGTTTATTGTGGCATATAATATTATCAGTTCTATTTTCCGGGGCATGGGAGATTCAAAAAGTCCTATGTTTTTCATCGGCGTTGCCTGCGTGGTCAATGTAATACTGGACTATGTGTTTATGGGCAGGATGCAGATGGGACCGGCCGGTGCGGCACTGGGAACTACTCTGGCTCAGACAGTGAGTGTGGTGGTGGCGTTGTTTTACATGAAAGGACGTAAGACCGGGATCTCATTAAAACGGCAGGATTTTGTCCCACGGCGGAAGGTAATGGGAGAACTTTTAAAGGTAGGAGTGCCGGTAGCCGTTCAGGACGGATGTATTCAGGTGGCTTTTATTGTGATCACGGTGATCGCCAATCACAGAGGGCTGGATGATGCAGCAGCTGTAGGAGTAGTTGAAAAAATCATCAGTGCCTTGTTTATCATACCATCTTCCATGCTGGCAACGGTATCGGCGTTGTCTGCCCAGAATATCGGAGCAGGCAAAGGAGAGAGGGCTTATAAGACACTAAAGTATGGAATCTTGATCACCAGTTTATACGGCGTGCTGATCTCTGTTTTGGTGGAACTTTGTGCGCCGGCACTGGTAGGAATTTTTACAGGAGACGAGACCGTGATACGGCTGGGCTGCCAGTATATAAAGGGTTATATATGGGACAGCATTTTTGCTGGGGCTCATTTCTGCTTCAGTGGATATTTCTGCGCCTATGGAAAATCCTATATCGGTTTTATACACAATATGGCCTCTATCCTACTTGTGAGGATTCCGGGATCCTATCTGGCATCGGTATGTTTCGCTGCGACTTTGTTCCCCATGGGACTGGCGGCACCGGCAGGATCTGTTCTTTCTATCGTGATCTGCCTCACTGCTTTTTGGTGGATGAAACGGAAAGGCATGGAAGAAAATGGCAGGGTGGCTGCATAAAAAAATGCAAACACCGGTAGATAAAAAGGTATAATTGTGTTATAGTCTTTTTATTACGGATTAGGAGAATTAAAATGAAAGAACGAGAAAAGTTTGGAACCCGTCTTGGGTTTATTCTGGTGTCGGCAGGATGTGCCGTAGGCCTTGGTAATGTGTGGAAATTTCCTTATATATGCGGTGAAAATGGTGGAGCAGCGTTTATTATCATTTACCTGTTCTTTTTGCTGCTGCTGGGATTTCCTATTATCATGTGCGAGTTTGCGGTGGGCCGTGCCAGCGGTGTAGGAACCGGCATGTGTTTTGATAAACTGGAGCCAAAAGGTGGACGATGGCACAGGTTTAAGTGGGGCGCCATCGGTGGCAGTTATATTCTTATGATGTTTTATACCATGGTTGGCGGCTGGATGCTGTATTATGCTTATAAAATGGCCACAGGGCAGTTGTCCGGATTGTCGAAGGACAAGATCAGCGGAGCGTATGACCAGATGCTGCAAAGCCCGGGAACCATGGCATTCTGGATGATGGTGGCTATTGTGGTTTCATTGATCGTCTGTGCTATGGGAGTGCAGAACGGAGTGGAGCGTATTACCAAGGTAATGATGTTGGCACTGTTTCTTTTGATCGTTGTGCTGGCAGTAAATTCGGTACGCCTGGATGGCGCTATGGAAGGTGTGAAATTTTATCTGGTGCCGAACCTGGATGCCATAAGAGAACGAGGACTGGGTACTGTTATTTTCGATGCCATGACCCATGCATTCTTTACGCTGAGTGTGGGCATAGGAGCCATGGAGATCTTCGGCAGTTATCTGAAGAGGGAGAGAAGCATTGGCGGCGAGGCTGCTAATATTGTTTTCCTGGATACCTTTGTAGCAATCACGGCGGGTCTGATCATTATACCTGCCTGCTTTGCCTATGGTGTACAGCCGGACGCCGGCCCATCCTTATTGTTTAAGACACTGCCCAATGTTTTTTCTAACATGGCAGGCGGGCGAGTGTGGGGAACAGCCTTTTTTATATTTATGTCCTTTGCGGCACTTTCCACCATCATTGCCGTGTTTGAGGAAATTATTTCGTTTTATATTGACCTGTTTGGATATTCCAGAAAAAAGGCGGTGTGCCTCAATCTGGTAGTGATCCCGCTGTTGTCACTGCCGGCGGTGTTTGGCTATAATATATGGTCTGGCATACACCCGCTGGGACTGGATTCCAGCATTATGGATCTGGAAGATTTTCTGGTTTCTTACAATCTGCTTCCACTGGGAAGTATGGTGTTTGTGCTGTTTTGTACCAGGAAAAATGGCTGGGGATGGCAAAAATTTATACAGGAAGTCAATGACGGAGAGGGCATGAAGATCCCGGGATGGCTGCAGAATTACATGGCCTATGTGCTGCCGGCGGTTATCGTGATAGTATATCTGAAAGGATATTATGACACATTTGCAGGACGAGGTCTGCATGTGTTGATCCCATGGATGATATTTGCTGTTGTGCTGTTGATGGCAATCTTTTTTATTGTGTTTGCCAAGACGAAGCCGGATGGGAAAGAAGTGAAGACTGGGTCTGGGACTTGAGAAGTTGTTGCAAATGTCAGTTGACTAAGGTATTATATAAGCAGTGAGAGTTAAGTTTTTATTGATGAAATACTGAAAAAAGGAAAGGGATGATTTAATGGCTGTGGTACTGAAAGAAGATTACCAAAGAGCTTTGGAAGAACAGAAAAAAGAAGTTCGAGAGCTTGTAATGGTAGGCTTGGAACAGATAAAAGAGGGAAAAACAAAAGACTTTAATAGGGTGTGTGACAGATTGGAGAAGAAATACAGAGATGAGGCGATATCAAATTAGAATTACGGAGTTGGCAGAGGAGGATATAGAAAATGCTGGCGATTATATTGCCCATAAATTGAAAAATCCGTCTGCGGCCGAAAGAACAGTAAGAGGGATTCGTGCAAAGATAAATTCTCTGGCAGACTTTCCAGAGAGAAATGAGTTGGATGAAGATAAGTTGCTTGCTGGATTGGGTGTCCGAAAAGATTATTATCGAAATTACAAGATTTATTATGTCATTGAAAAGGACACCATTTACATAGTTAGAATTTTGCATATGTTAGTCGATAGTAAAGCGTGGCTGTATCGGACATTTGGGGTGTAAAGTTTCATGATACCATGTGATACCCAATATGATATCTATTTGGTCTGAAACTCAAAATAATATGGGAAATATGCGAAATAAATGGCATAAAATAGTAGACAAAGTGGTGCCGGGACAATATCCGTTCCGGCACCTTTTTTTATTGGCTATATGATGAGAATCACCGTATTTTCTGCGTGTGAATGATGTCAGATACATTGTCCTCTACGGAAGAGACATACAAAATGTACTGGTTCATAACGGACTCGATGGTCTGTCCCGGATCCTGCTGGCGGAAAAACTGTTCAAAAGTGGTAACAGCGTGGGTCATTGGATCACCGATCACAAAACATTCAATATCTGTTTCATCGAACTCCGGTGTGGTAAACTGCATGTTGATTTCAAACTGGTTGGAAGAAGACATGCCAAAGATCAAAAACATTTCATCTTTTTTCCCGGCAATGAGAAAAGAACAGTTGCAGTGAGCGTCCTGGTTGGCCAGTACCATTTTGTTACGGAACATTTCTACCAGTTCCGGCAATGGAACCGGAGAAATCGAGGATAACATATACAGGCGCTCAAAGGCAGTAACAGCTTGCTCACAGAAAGCTTTGTCTCCGGTGTAGGCCAGTAAGATAGTGTCATCAAAAGATTTGATCTTAGATCCTGTCTCCTGATCGGAAGCACCGGTCAGAGGAGAATCATCGCATTTGAGAACGATACGGTTGTTGGTTGCACAAGCAATGGCTAAGCCCATGGGAAAACCTCCTTTCGAATGGCAGCGGCTTCTCTTACCAGCTGTTCAATTTTATCAAAGTCCTTTTCCTGGATCAGGTTCTTTTTTACCATCCAGCTGCCGCCACAGCAGAGAACTTTGGGGGAAGCCAGATAATCCCCTGCATTGTCAGCATTTATTCCGCCGGTTGGCATGAAGCGGATCTGGGAGAATGGAGCGGCCATAGCCTGGATCACAGGAAGTCCGCCGGCTGCCTCGGCAGGGAAAAATTTAACAGTGGAAAGGCCTCGTTTCACCGCCTGGGATACTTCTGAAGGAGTAATGCAGCCTGGAATCACAGGGATATCCCGGCTTAGACAATAGTCTACTATTTCCGGATCGAAGCCGGGACATACGATGAAAGAAGCACCGGCTTCTACGGCGTCCTGTACCTGTTTTATAGTCAGTATGGTGCCGGCGCCTACCAGCATATCCGGATATTCTTTTGTAATGGCCCGGATAGAGTCCGCTGCGGCTGCTGTACGGAAAGTAATCTCAGCACAGGGAAGACCGCCGTTACAAAGCGCTTTTGCCAGAGGCAGTGCGTCTTTTGCATCATCCAGGACGACCACCGGCACGATGCCGATTTTTTCGAACCTTTCTTCTAATTGTGTTGTATTCATAAACATAACCTCCAAGTATCATGATACTTCTATTGTAGAGGAAAAAGGAAGATCAGGCAAGCAGGGATTAATCGAATATGAAAAACATTGCTTTTTAGGGGGAGACTATGTATAATCTTTGTTATATTGCTTTTTATACATCCAAAGGAGGAAACCATGAATTTTTTAGAAGAACGAATCACGAGAGATGGCATTGTAAAAGAGGGGAATGTGCTGAAGGTAGACAGTTTTTTGAACCATCAGATGGATATTGAACTCTTTGACCAGATGGGAGAAGAATGGGCCAGAAGATTTAAAGACAAAAAGATAAATAAGATTCTTACTATTGAAGCATCCGGCATTGGAATTGCCTGTATTGTTGCGAAACATTTTCATGTACCGGTTGTTTTTGCCAAAAAATCTAAAAGTATCAACCTGGAAGGCGAGATGTACATTGCAGAGGTGGAATCTTTTACTCATAAATGCAAAAACCAGGTTATTGTATCTAAGAAATTCCTTTCGCCGGAGGATCATGTGTTGATCATTGATGATTTCCTTGCAAACGGTGCCGCTCTTCAGGGACTTATTTCTATTATTGCCCAGGCAGGAGCTTCAGTAGAAGGAATTGGTATTGCGGTAGAAAAAGGATTTCAGGTAGGCGGAAGTCTCATAAGAAATCTAGGTTATTCACTGGAGTCTCTGGCTATTGTAGATTCCATGAATGCAGAAACAGGAGAAATTGTATTTCGACAAGAGTAGAATATGGAAAATAGGAGAAAATATCAATGAACAAGAAGAAAAAAGAAGGGGCAGCAGCCTCTATGGACAACATTTATAAATTAAATGGAAAAGTGCCGGTAGCCAAGGCAATACCGTTTGGATTGCAGCACATACTGGCGATGTTTGTAGCCAACATTGCACCGATTCTGATCGTGGCAGGTGTTTGCAACATTTCAGAGCAGGAAAAAGCGACTTTGATCCAGTGTGCCATGCTGATCGCAGGAATCGGTACTTTGATCCAGTTGTTTCCTGTGTGGCGGATTGGTTCCGGACTGCCTATCGTTATGGGAATCAGTTTTACCTTTGTATCAATTTTCAGTTACATCGGAGCCACCTATGGCTATGGCACCATTATGGGAGCGGTGCTCATCGGCGGTATCATCGAGGGATGCCTGGGACTCCTGGCAAAATACTGGACGAAGATCATCACGCCGATCGTGTCTGCCTCTGTAGTGACAGCCATTGGTTTCTCGCTGCTGTCAGTAGGTGCTTCCTCCTTTGGAGGCGGTACGGGAGCGGAAGATTTTGGATCAGTAAAAAACTGGATCTTAGGTAGTATTACGCTGCTTTGCTGTATTTTGTTCAACCTTTTTGCAAAATCTTACTGGAAACAGTTATCTGTTCTGTTTGGACTGGTAGTTGGTTATATTGTAGCAATTCCCATGGGGATGGTGGATTTCTCATCTTTGTCCAGCACAGCAATCATTTCGTTTCCGCAGTTTATGCCGTTCAAGATGGAATTTAATATCAATGCCATTGTGTCTGTAACGCTGATCTTCCTTGTGTCGGCAACAGAAACTATCGGAGATACTTCAGCTCTTGCATCCTCTGGTCTGGGAAGAGATGTAACAGCAAAAGAGACCGCAGGATCCATTGCCTGTGATGGATTTATCAGTAGTATTTCATCCTTGTTTGGATGTCTGCCTATTACATCCTTCAGCCAGAATGTAGGACTGGTTGCCATGACCAAAGTAGTTAACCGCTTTACCATCGGAACCGGAGCAGTGATCATGATTCTGGCTGGAATCTTTCCGATCTTTGGTGCTGTTTTGGCAACCTTGCCAAATGCTGTGTTAGGCGGCTGTACCATCATGATGTTTGGAACCATCGTTGTCAGTGGACTTCAGATGGTTAGTAAATGTGGATTTTCCCATAGAAATATTACCATTGCGGCATTATCTTTAAGTGTTGGAATCGGATTTACACAGGTGCCGGAAGTGTTTGCTGTATTTCCAAAGATCGTGCAGACCGTGTTTGCTGAGAACTGTGTGGCAGTGGTATTTGTAGTAGCGTTACTGATGAATCTGATCCTGCCAAAGGAGATGGAAGAGTAAGCCTTTGTGGTGTGATAGTGTCACCGCAGTATGATATTAAATAAAAAAGGAAGTTCTATTCGTGAGAGACTTTAACGCAAAGCGTTTCTTGTCTCGACACGAAAGAACTTCCTTTTATTTTATAACTATCACAATGTGGTGAATGTATTAATATTTCATATCCTTCAAAATGTCACAGAAATCAAAGGTGGAGAAATAATCTTTTGGTGTTTCGCCACGGCGGATCATCTGGACACTGCCGTCTTCTTTCAGAAGAAGTTCCGGAGATTTCAGTTTTCCGTTGTAATTGTATCCCATAGCATATCCGTGGGCACCGGTATCGTGGATCACCAGGTAATCACCGATATCAATTTTTGGAAGCATGCGGTCTACGGCAAATTTGTCATTGTTCTCACACAGAGATCCGGTTACATCATATTTGTGATCGCAAGGCTCGTTTTCCTTACCAAGGACGGTGATGTGGTGGTAAGCACCGTAAATAGCAGGACGCATCAGATCGCAGGCACAGGTATTGAGCCCAATATACTCTTTATAAATGTGCTTCTGATGGATACATTTTGTTACCAGGTTGCCATATGGTCCCAGCATGAAGCGGCCCAGTTCAGTAAAGATAGAGATGTCACCCATTCCGGCAGGAACAAGGATCTCTTCAAACTGTTTGCGGACGCCTTCGCCGATCACGGCAATATCATTTGGCTCTTTGTCTGGTGTGTATGGGATTCCGACACCGCCGGACAGGTTGATATATTTAATATTGGCACCGGTTTTTTCTTTGAGTTCCACTGCCAGACGGAATAAAATACCTGCCAGTGTTGGATAATATTCATTACTTACGGTATTGCTGGCAATAAAAGCGTGGATACCAAAGGTTTTGGCACCTAATTTCTGAAGTTTTTTGAAACCGTCGATCATCTGCTCTTTGGTAAAACCGTATTTGGCATCACCGGGGTTGTCCATGATATCGGTACCAAGTTCAAAAACTCCGCCCGGATTGTAGCGGCAGAAGATGGTCTCAGGGATACCAACATTCTCATTCAGATAATCAATGTGGGTGTAGTCATCCAGATTGATGTAAGCGCCCAGGTCGCTGGCTTTTTGATATTCAACTAAAGGAGTTACATTGGAAGAGAACATGATATCACTCTTCGTAAAGCCAAGGGCTTCTGACAGCATCAGTTCTGTCAGGGAAGAACAATCCACACCGCATCCTTCCTCCTGCAGAATTTTCAGAATAAACGGGTTCGGGGTTGCCTTTACAGCAAAATATTCGCGATATCCTTTATTCCAGGAAAAAGCTTTTTTCAAAGCTCTTGCATTCTCGCGGATGCCTTTTTCGTCATAAATATGAAAAGGCGTTGGATATGTTTTTTCGATTTCTTTAACCTGCTCTAAGGTTAGAATGGGTTTCTTTTCCATTTGTGCGTTACCTCCAATATTTCTTTGCGTTCTTTCCATAGTATAAATTTTTTCGTCAAGGCTGTCAATTGGAAACTTTTCTTGACACAAAACAAATGTTTGTGTTATGCTCGATTCTGTATTCTTGCGTGCAGCAGGAGATAAGAAGCACTAGATTTGTGAATTGGTAAGTGAGGTTTGAGTATATGAGCAGTTATAATGGTAGTGATATTGTAATTCTGGAAGGGCTGGAAGCAGTTCGCAAGCGTCCCGGTATGTATATAGGAAGTACTGGCACCAGAGGACTCCACCATATGATATGGGAAATCCTGGACAATGGAATTGATGAGCATCTGGCCGGCTTTTGTACAGAATTGCACCTGACACTGAAAAAAGACGGTGGTGTCGTGGTAGAAGATAACGGCCGCGGTGTGCCGGTGGATCTTCATCCTGCCAAGAAAATCCCTACCGTGCGGGTGGTGTACACCATTCTTCACGCTGGTGGAAAATTCAACAGTGATGTGTACAAAGTATCGGGTGGTCTTCACGGTGTAGGAGCCTCTGTAGTGAATGCTCTTTCCAAAAAACTGACGGTAGAAGTGCGCCGTGATGGGAAAATTTATCAAGATGCCTATGAAAATGGAGGACATCCTATCACGGAACTGGAGCATGGGACGCTTCCGGTGGTTGGGAAATGCGCTAAAAGCAATACCGGCACGAAAGTCACTTTTTACCCGGATGATTCTATTTTTGAAACCGTAGAATTCAAACCGGAAACCATACGAAAAAAACTCAAAGAAATCGCTTATTTAAATAAAAATCTGAAGATCGTGTTCAAGGATGAACACACAGGAGAGGAAGAGACTTATTTAGAAGAGTTTGGAATCCAGAGTTATGTCCGTTATATCAACCGGGATGCGGTGCCTCTTCATAAGGATGTTGTTTATATTGAAGGGAAAAGTGGAGATATCGAAGTGGAAGTGGCATTCCAGTACACCCAGAATTACGGGGAACAGATCAATGCATACTGTAACCGTATCAATGTGGCAGACGGGGGGACGCTGGTGACCGGATTTAAGACGGCACTGACCCGTATCATGAACCAGTACGCCAGAGAACTGAATTTTCTCAAGAACAACGAGGATAATTTTGATGGTAAAGACATTCGTAACGGACTGGTGGCTATCGTGTCCATCAAGCACCCGGATCCTCAGTTTGAGAGCCAGACCAAAAATAAATTAGGCAACACAGATGCCAAAACAGCTGTAGATGAAGTGGTAAATATAGAAGCACAGCGATATTTTGACAAAAATGTAGAAGTGCTGAAACGGATTCTGGAAAATATACATAAGTCCTTCAAGGCAAGAACAGCCAGCGACAAAGCCCGCAAAGGGGTGATGAAACAGCTGCTGGATGTAGATACCAAGAGTAAACTGGCAGCATGTTCCTCAAAGAAGGCTGCAGAGTGTGAGATTTATATCGTGGAGGGAGATTCAGCCGGCGGTACAGTGAAGACTGCCAGAAACCGGAGAACCCAGGCGGTGCTGCCACTGCGGGGCAAGATCCTGAATGTGGAAAAAGCCCCACTGGAAAAAATACTCATGAATAACGAAATCAAGACCATGATCGCTGCGTTTGGCTGTGGTATCGGGGAAAATTTTGACATCAGCAAACTCCGTTATGACAAGATCATTATTCTGACAGATGCCGACGTAGACGGAGCTCATATCAGCACCCTGCTTTTAACCTTTTTCTACCGTTTTATGCCGGAGCTGATCTATCAGGGAAAAGTATACCGGGGACTGCCGCCGCTGTACCGGGTGTCTTATGACAAGCAGAAGGGCAGAAAAAAAGAAAAAGTATCTGAGTACCTTTTTAATGATTTTGAATTGGAAAAATTCCGTAAAACCGGACAGAAGATCACGGAACTCCAGCGGTACAAAGGTCTGGGAGAGATGGACGACACCCAGTTGTGGGAGACAACGCTGGATCCGGATAGCCGGATCCTGGCTCAGGTGACGATCAATGATACCGTAGAGGCAGATGAGGTAACAGATGTGCTGATGGGAAGCAATGTGCCACCGAGACGACAGTTTATTATGGATGAGGCAAAGTACGCCAATCTGGATATTTAAAAGGAGGAAGAATTCATGGATCAGATGAAAATAACACAGGAAAATGTAATTCAGCTGGATTTTGCGGAAGAAATGAAAAATTCCTACCGTGATTACGCCATGAGCGTAATCGTAGACAGAGCTCTGCCGGATGTGCGGGATGGATTAAAGCCCGTGCAGAGGCGTATTTTGTATGCCATGAAAGAACTGGGACTATCACCGGACAAGCCTCATCGTAAAAGTGCCCGTATCGTGGGTGATACCATGGGTAAATACCATCCTCACGGAGACAGTTCCATTTACGATGCCCTGGTACACATGACAGAAGAGTATTCGCTGAACGCACCGTTAGTCGACGGCCACGGAAACTTTGGATCCATTGACGGAGATGGCGCCGCTGCCATGCGATACACAGAGGCAAGACTGTCCACTGCCGCTATGACGATGCTTGACAACCTGGAAAAAGGTCTGGTAGATTTTATGCCAAACTTTGACGATAGCGAAAAGGAGCCGGTGGTACTGCCGGCTATGCTGCCCAACCTTCTCATTAACGGAACGACAGGAATCGCTGTAGGTATGGCTACCAACATCCCTCCTCACAACCCGGGAGAGGTGATCGACGCTGTGATCGCTTATATGGACCGGCCGGGGATTTCCATTGATAAATTGATGGATTATGTGCCGGCACCGGATTTTCCTACCGGGGGAACTATTGTCAATGCATCCCAGATGAGAGATATTTATGAAAGAGGAGAGGGAAGGATCCGTCTCCGGGCCAAAACCGAGATAGAAAAGGGAGAAAACGGAAGAAAAAATATCATTATTACCGAGATTCCATACACCATATCCGGCAACAAAGCAAAACTTGTGGAAACGCTGGTGAATCTCGCCAGAGAAAAGGTCTTTGATGAAATCTATGATGTGAGAGACGAGTCCTCTAAAGAAGGAATCCGCATTGTCGTGGAAGTGAAAAAAGACAGGGATATAAACAATCTTTTAAATGGACTCTACAAGAAAACACAGATGGAAGATACCTATGGTGTCAATCTGCTGGCCATCAAACCGGAGTCAGACGGAACCAGCCAGCCAAAGGTGTTTAATCTTAAATCCATGATAGAAGAATTTGTGCTGTTTCAGGAAGATCTGTATACAAAAGAGTACCAGTTTCTTCTGGCAAAGGCAAAAAAACGGCTGGAGATCGTAGAAGGCCTGATGAAGGCAACGGATGTGATCGACCTGATCATTGAGATCCTCAGGGGATCTTCCTCTGTGAAACAGGCAAAACAGTGTCTGATCCAGGGTGTGACAGAAGGAATCCGTTTTAAAAGCCAGGCCTCTGAAAAAGAAGCAGCCACCCTTTTATTTACAGAGCCACAGGCAGATGCTATTCTGGCCATGCCTCTGTCCAAGCTGATCGGTCTGGAGATTCTGAAACTTCATGAAGAAAATGAGGGACTTCTTTCTGATATCGCAGAGTATGAAAAAGTGCTGTCAGATGTGAAAGAACTTTACAAAGTGATCAAGACAAGACTGAGACAGTACAAAAAAATGTTTGCCAGAGAAAGACGCACCGGTCTTACGGATGATGTGGCAAAAGCTTATGTGGAAAAGGTTGTGATCGAAGACTTGTATGTGTGCATCGACCGTTTTGGGTATACAAAGGCAGTGGACGCTGGTGCTTTTGGCAGGGCAGCAGAAGAGACGAAGAAAGAGTATGTGCATGTGCTGAAGATAGAAAACACAGACAAACTCTGCGTTTTTACCAATAAAGGAAGAATGCACCAGGTAAAGATGGACAAGATACCACGCTGCAAGATGAAAGAAAAGGGAACGCTGATCCATTCACTGTGCAAAATGGAGAACGATGAAGAGGGAATTTTATATACCTCTTTTGCCGATCTGTTTGAGTCCATGCTGATGTTTGTAACAAAGACCGGATTTATCAAACTGGTGTCCGGCGTGGAGTTTGAGACCAACCGCCAGATGGTGGCAGCTACCAAGTTGGATGAGGGAGATGAAGTGGCGGCATTGCAGATGCTGTCAGCCGGTGAGGTGCTGTCCGGAAGCAAAAAAGTAGTGATTTTGACAGAAAAAGGTCTTTCTCTTGGATTCCAGCTGGGGGAAGTTAGCGAATTTAAGAAAACAAGCCGGGGTGTCAAGGCAATCACGCTGGAGGCAGGAGACCGGGTGGCTTTTGCAGAGGCACTGGAAGCGGATGCAGAGACATTTGAATATAATGGAAAGACACTGAACGCCCGCAGAGTGAGAAACCGCAAGAGGGCAGCAAAGGGGCAGAAGGCCACACTGGAATAACAGATCTTTTATAAAAAATAAAAAAAGACTAAGATTGCCGGCACTTCTACCGATAAATATTATAGAGGATGTGAAAATCTTCAGAAATCGCCAGCAGAAGGAGGAATTATTATGAGAATTGATGCTTATATTCAGGTAAATCAGCTCTATCATACAAGTAAAACGAAGAGCAAAGCGAATACAGCAAATTCAGACAGCAGAGATTCGTTGGAAATATCCAGTTATGCCAATGCATATCAGGTAGCAAAGAAAGCTGCAGGCGACGCTGTTTCCCAGGGAACAGATGTGCGGATGGATAGAATCAATGATATTAAAGCAAGAATGGAAGCAGGATCCTATCATGTGTCTGTAGAAGATGTAGCAGACAAAATGACAGATCTTCTGACCAGATAGTGATACAGGAGGAATTCGCGTGGCCAGCTTGATGGAAGAGTTGATGGAAACGCTGGATGCTGAGGAAAAACTGTACCAGGAGTTGATTCCTGTTGAGCAGGAAAAGACAAGAGCAATCGCCGGTACAGATCTGGAAGCGATGCGCCGGATCGTAGAAAAGGAACACGAACTGGTGGACAAAACCCAGCATCTGGAAAATGTTCGTAAAAGGATTGTGCTGGATATTGCCACGGTGTTAGGAAAAGACCCGGACAAGATGACATTAGCGTCACTGGCCGATGCTTTGAAAAAACAGCCGGAGGATCAGAGAAAACTGCAGATGGTGCATGATCGGTTAAGGAAAACAGTGATGCAGCTGCAGGATATCAATCAATCCAATGAAAATTTACTGAGAGAAGCCATGGAAATGGTTGAATTTAATATGAATGTAATCAGAAGTACACGGATGTCTTCAGGAAGCAGCAACTATGCAAGTGATGCCTCGGAGGTTTATGGAACCGCACCGCAGCAGGGCATGTTTGATGCAAAACAGTAAAAGGCATTCGTGTCTTTTGTTAGAATAAAAAACAGAAAGGAGAGAAAACAATGGGAAATCTCATGACGAGTTTTAATGCCGGAGTATCGGGACTGCATGCGGCGCAGGCGTCTTTGAATACTACCTCACATAACCTGGCCAATGCACAGACCACCGGTTATGTAAGACAGCAGACCATTGTGACGGATTCTTTTTATCAGACCAATCTGGGAATGCATGATGATATGCTCCAGGTAGGTACCGGAACAGCCATTGTCAAGACCAGACAGATCCGAAATGAATTTCTGGATGCGAAATACAGACTGCAGCTGGGCCGGCAGAACTTTTATGAGCAGAATGAAAAGACCGTATATGAAATAGAAGATATGATGGGAGAACTTCACGGAGAGGAGTTCCGTACATCTATCGCAGACTTGAAAGCAGCACTCAGCACGCTGTCAGAGAATCCGGATAGCATCGTAAATAAAGACCAGATCGTCTCCATTGCACAGCAGTTTGTGCAGAGGGCGCAGGTACTGTGGAATGAATTAAGTTCCTATCAGACCAGTTTAAACGATGAGGTGTCCAGACAGGTAGACCAGGTAAACAGCCTGGTGTCCCAGATCCGGGATTATAACAAAAAGATCCAGAAATATGAGGCCACAGGACAGCCGGCCAACGATTACAGGGACAAGAGAAACCATTGCCTGGATGAACTTGCCACCATCATTAATTTTGAGACTAATGAAAGTCCTAATGGGACCATTACTATATATTCAGAGGGTGCTTATCTGCTGGATGACAGCAATCAGTATTATTTGGAGACTGCGTATGAGAGTGAAACTTCCAGACTGTTAAAACCGGTATGGGCATCCGGCGGAGAGTATTATGTCCGTGGCGAACTTACCTATTCGTCCAAGACAGATACAGATGTGGGATCCTTGAAGGGAATCCTGGTATCCAGGGGAAGTTTTGTAGCCAAGTACACGGATACCCCGGTTAAGCCGGACAGCGAAGACGCCAAGTATCAGCTGGCTGACGGTACTTTTGACCAGGCAGCATATGATGCCGATTATAAGCAGTTTCAGAAAGATGTGGAAGTTTACAATGATACGGTAGGATGTTCTGTCGTAATGACGGTGCAGAGCCAGATCGACATGCTGGTTCATGGAATTGTTACAAAAGTAAATGATGCCCTGTGTCCCAATAAAGAACTGACACTGGCAGATGGAACTACCATCAAAGTGCTGGATGAAGACAAGACTTTGATCGGTGATGATAAAAACAGCACCATCGGAACAGAGTTGTTCGCAAGAAGAAGTATGCCTCGTTATGAGAAAACAACGGTAACGGTCAAGGCAGAAGACGGAACAACATCCGATATAGAAGTTTATAAATATAACGAAGAAGACCCGGAAGATACTTATTCCTTGTACACCATCGGCCAGCTGGTGATGAATCCTACTGTTTTGCAGGATTCATCTACCATTCCTACCAAGTATTCAGAGACCAGTGGAAAATATGGCGGATATGCCAACCAGGAACTGGCAGGGATTGCGGATTCCTTCAATGAAAAATTAGGTACCCTGAATCCGAATGCGCTGACGACTTACAGTGCACTGGATTTTTATGTGGGGATCTGTGGTGATTTGGCCAACAACGGAAGTGTCTGGAAAGGAATTGTGGAAAACCAGACCGTCACCGTAAACGGACTGGAAGAAGAAAGACAGAATGTAATGGGCGTTTCCACGGAAGAGGAATTGTCCGATCTGATCAAATTCCAGCGATGCTTTGATGCATCCTCCCGATATATTACAACTATATCGGAAATGCTGGAATACATTATCGAGAAGTTAGGAGGTTGATCCCATGGCATCAACATTTGGTAGTTTTGAAATCGCAAAATCAGGAATGATGACATACAATCAGGCATTGCAGGTTACATTCCATAATGTGGCCAATGTGGAGACAAAGGGATATTCCAAGCAGACGGCCAACATCACATCCATGGTAGGAAACAAATCTTCCATGATCGCACAGGGATTTGGTGTTACGGTTACGGATATCAGCAGAAGCCGTAATGAATACTATGATACCAAGTATCAGCTGACTAATACAAGTTACAACCGTTATAAAACAGAAGCGTATTATCTCAGTGCCCTGCAGGATCAGATCTGTGGAAATGTGACATCGGATGATAAAGTAAATCTTACAGATGCGTTTGATACCTTCACAGATGTATTGAGTCATCTGGTAGGAAATCCAAACAACAGCACCATCCGGACTCAGGCAACAACGACAGCCCAGACTTTTACGGAGTATGTAAATGGAGTGGCTACGAAACTCCAGTCTCTGCAGGCAGAGGCCAACACAGAGATTAAGACCTGCGTAGATCAGATCAATGCTTATGCAAAAAAGATCACATCTTTGACGCGGCAGATCAATACCATCGAAGCATACGGCAATACGGCCAATGACCTGAGAGACCAGAGAAGTCTTATGATCGATGAACTGTCTCAGTTTGTATCGGTGGAAACCTTGGAAAAAGCACCGGCAGACGGTGTGGGAGAGACTCAGTACTATGTGTATGTAGGCGGACAGATGTTGGTAGATACCTACAATGTGAATGAACTGGTAGTAAAACAGAAAGATACGGTCAGCAATATAAATGATATTACAGGATGTTATGATGTTGCATGGGCTGATGGATCCAGTTTTTCACCTTATGCATCTAGTCTGGGAGGAAGACTGCAGGCGTTGTTCGAGATGCGTGACGGAAATAATGCTACAGTGGTAGACGGAACTATTACTGCTTATGATGCAGGCACTAAAAAATTAACCGTTGAAAATACAAACTGCAATGATCTGTTGACTTTGAATATTCCGGCCAGCGATGGTGAGATTACCATCAATAACCGTCGTTATGCATACAACAGTTTTGAAGTAAAAGTAGATGCAGACGGTAAATATACTTATGAGTTTAACTTGAAAGATACCAATGACGAATTGATGCAGATCGCAGTGGATAAAAGTTATACGGCTCATGCAGGAACCTCGGTGAATGCCAAGGGAATTCCTTATTACATGGCACAGTTGAATGAGTTTGTCAGAACATACGCTCAGGAATTTAACCGGATCCACAAACAGGGACTGGATCTGAATGATGAGGCGGGCATAGACTTTTTCAATGCCACTATTCCTGCCAACGGCAAGAATTATGTAATGAATGAAAGCGTGAACGGACTGGATCAGGGATTTACCTCGATTGTAGGAAACCCGGATGCAGACGGAAAATACCAGGGATCTTATTATTACATGACAGCGCTGAATTTTACAGTGACAAAAGAAGTGATGGAAGATTCAAACAAGATTGCCTGCAAGGCCAATGGAAATGGATCCAGTGTAGGAAATGATAACGGAGACAACATTCAGAAATTGTCAAAACTGAAAGATGATTCCCAAATGTTTGTCCATGGTGAACCGGATGCCTTTTTACAGTCTATGACCTCGGCGCTGGGAGTAAATGCCAGCAAGGCCAGCACTCTGGAGAAGAGCGAGAGCAATCTTTTGTATTCTATCGATACCAACCGTAAATCCGTTTCCGGCGTGGATGAGGATGAAGAGGGATCCGATATGATCGTATTCCAGAATATGCTGCGGAATCAGTATAAAGTGATTTCTGTTATGAATGAAGTATTAGACAAGTTGATCAATGAAATGGTGTAAGACTGAAAGGGGGACATAACCGTGCGTGTAACAAATAATATGATGCGAAACAATTCTACGCTGAACATGCAGAAAAATAAAGTGGCTTATGATAAGTATCTTCAGCAGTATACAACACAGAAAAAGATCCAGCGTCCTTCGGACGATCCGACCATTGCAGTCCGTGCGCTGAAATATCGGACGACTATATCCGAGATTGACCAGTATCTGAAAAATATTGAAGATGCTACTTCCTGGATGGATGCAACGGAAACAGTATTAAAGGATATAGATAAGCGTCTGGACACTATGGTAGATGTGTGTACCGAGGCGGCCACCGGCACCGTGAATGCCAAAGACCGTGAGAACCTTGTAAAGCAGTTACGGGAAAATGCATCTTACATTTTTGAGCAGGATGCCAATCAGGATTATGCAGGACGCTACCTGTTTACCGGATACAGAACGGATGTGCCACTGTTGTTTGAGGAAAATCAGACCAATGTTACATACCATATCCAGGAAAAACTGGAGATCAATGACATAAATAAGTATGAGTATGTTTATGGACAGCCGGTTTATGATGATGCCAAGACGGACCAGGATTATGCCCAGGAAGCGTCCAAGTTCCAGACAACCCACCGCATCCTTGTATCCTATGACAATTGCGATGATGCAGGGGTAGTGATCCGGTACAAAGATAAAGATGGTAACGAACAGACGGTGACGGCTGTAAATAAAAAAATCGGAGACGACACCGTGTTCAATGAACACCTTCAGCCGGGAGACGATGAGATCTACTTTGTAGAAGAGACAGGAGAACTGGTATTTGGAGATAAGATTTACGATAAGATCCGTGGCGGCTCTGATCTCCAGGTAGAATATGAGAAGACGAAGTTTAACAAAGGTCAGATCCGGCCGGAGCATTATTTTGACTGTACAACTACGGACAACGGAACAGGCAAGACCATCACATATAATACGACGGATACCCAGACAATCCGTTATCAGATTAACTTCAGCCAGACCCTGGTAGTCAATACACAGGCATGCAACAGTATAAACACATCAATCTACCGGCATGTGGATGAAGTGGCAAATATCTGCAACGATCTGGATGTAATGGAGCAGAACCTGGCAGCAGTTAAAAAGAGAATTGATGACTGCAATGCAGGAGACACAGACAAGCTGGCTGACTTAAATGAATTGAAAGATCAGCTGACAACACAGATCCAGCTGCAGAACACCGTGCTTCAGAAAGCACTGGGAGGCACGATTACTATGCTGCAGGGACAGAAAAATGATATCAATGTAGCCCTGGCAGACCATGGCTCCCGTTACAGCCGTCTCCAGATGACGGAAAACAAACTGAAGCAGCAGAGAACCGACACAGATGAGGCAAAAAGTGATAATGAGAATGCAGATTTGGGTAAAGCCTATATTAATTTCAACGAAGCAGATCTTTTGTACCAGGCAACCTTAAATGCCACTTCAAAGATTCTGGGACAGTCACTACTGAATTTCATTTAAAAGAAGGCAAGGAGAGGTAGCATATGTTAGTAAAAACAAGATTTTTCGGAGAGGTAGATCTTCCGGAAGAGAAGATTCTCACTTTTGAACACGGCTTGATTGGATTAGGCGAGTACAAAAAGTTTACGATTCTTTACGATTGTGATAAAGAAGACAGCAATATTTCCTGGTTCCAGAGCGTAGAGGAACCGTCTTTTGCACTGCCTGTTATCAAGCCATGGCTGGTAAAAGAAGACTACAACCCGGTTGTAGAAGATGAACTTCTGAAACATATAGGTGAATTGACAGAAGAGAATCTTGTTATTTTGACCACCATGACCGTGCCGGAAGATGTAAAACAGATGTCTGTAAACTTAAAAGCACCGATCATCATCAATGCAGACACCCGCAAGGGAGCACAGATCATCTGTGAAAATGATGATTATGAAGTGAAATACAAAGTGTATGATGTCCTCAATGAAAAAAAGGAGGGCTGTTGATATGTTAGCATTAGCAAGAAAGGTAAATGAATCCATCGTGATCAATGACAATATAGAGATCACGGTGCTGGAAGTCAAGGGGGATCAGATCAAACTCGGTATTGATGCTCCGAAAAGCGTGCCGGTCTACCGCAAGGAGCTGTACGTACAGATCCAGGAGGCTAATCAGGCAGCTGTGAATACACCGGGGCCAAAGGCTCTGGGAGACATGATGAATGGGAAAAATGCCTGACATCAAATTTAGTTAGAGGGGTTAACTTTCGAAAACGGATAGCCGATAGTTACTATAGATTAGGGAAAATGTTTCTTTTTAATACACACGGAGGTGTTAGATATGGATATGGAAAATATCGCAAATGTAAACGCAAATTATAGTGCGTCGGAAAGTCACAAAGTAACTAGTGCACCGGCAGAGACGGTACACACAGCAGCGACGACAGTTTCAGAGGCAGCGGAAGCAATGACAAGGACTGTGATGGCTTCCGGAGCCAGTGGCGAAGCGGATACGAACGGAAAAGAGCACAAGCCAAGTGAAGCAACTATTGATGATGCTGTCCGCAGTGCTAATCGCCGCATGGAGCATACTCGTTGTGAGTATTCCTACCATAAAGAGACAAATCGTGTTTCCATCAAAGTGATCAACGAAGATACGGATGAAGTGATCCGGGAGATCCCGCCGGAGAAGTCCTTAGACATGCTTCAGAAAATGTGGGAGATGGCTGGAATTTTAGTAGATGAAAAAAGATAAGGAGGTGCAGATATGGGAATTCGTATGAGTGGATTGTCCTCCGGAATGGACACAGAAGCCATTGTAAAGGAATTGATGTCCGCCCAGAGTCTGAAGAAAAATAAAGTGGTAAAGGCAAAGACAAAATTGGAGTGGACTCAGACAAAGTGGGCAGATCTGAATACGAAACTGACAGGTCTGTACAACAATTTTGTTACCAAGATGCAGTTATCTACTGCTTATAAGACCAAGAAAACAACGATTTCCGATACCAGCAAGGCAAGTGTTTCTGCCAAGACCAATGCGGTAAACGGAAGTTATACCATGGAAGTAAAAAATATTGCCACAGCCCAGTATCTTACCGGAGCAAAGATTGATGCCTCTGCTACGGATAAGTTAGTAGATTTGGATTCGTCTCTGTTGAACAAGGAGATCAGTATTACTACAGGTGGAACAACTACCAAGTTTGCTGTAACAGCAGATACTACGCTGAAAGATTTTACTTCTGCATTGCAGAATGCCGGCTTGAATGCCAGCTTTGATGATGCTCAGAAGAGAATTTTCATCAGTAGTAAAGACAGTGGCGTTGCCAATACTTTTTCCATTTCTACTTCCGGACTTAGCAATGCGGAGGTGACGGCAAGAGGTGCGCTTTGCGAAGCGGCAGGGTACAGCAATATGTCCAACACCAACAAAGCCAGTTTTGATGAGGCCATGCAGGCTTTGCAGACTTCCGGTGTAGGCACAGATGATTACAATAAGGCACTGGATACCATTGCCAAACTTTCATATGATACAAAGAAAGCGTCTGCTGATACAGCAGCAGAGACCTATGTAAAGGCGAAACTTTACAGCGAGAAGTACAGTGAGTACGAAGAGAAAGCAAGAGAAAGTCTGAAGAATACATACTTGGATGATGATGGAAATCTGAAGACAGGCAAGACACAGGAAGACTATGATAAAGCAGTTGCCAAAAAGGCGGACACGGATACGGTGTCTTACATCAGTTCCCAGTTGAAGGAGGATGATGTGAAACTGCAGATTGAAGAAGCTGCTTTTTCAGGCAAAACAGAAGCAGATATGGCAGATTTCAGCGAGAAGGCTGTAAGCAAGTATTATTCATCCGGCGTGAAAGCGTTTACCGGTATGGATGGTGTAGATGAAGACAGTGAAAAAACGAGAATGGCTGCCTATACAGAGAAGTATGCATCTGTTACAGACCGTAATGAGGCGTTGAGCAGTTCTGCCCTGACTAGTCTTGGTTTGGCAGATATATCCGTAGATGCAGACGGCAAGGCGACAGTAAATGGCGGAGCCAATGACAGTACCAATACATCCATTCCGACAGGTATGGCTTTGATCGAGGGATCTGACAGTAAGATCATCCTGAATGGTGCAGAACTTACGTCCTCTTCTTCTGTCGTATCGGCCAACGGATTGGAGATCAGTCTCACCGGTGTTACCAAGGAAAATGAGTCGGTTACTTTCTCAGTAACAACAGATACAGATGCAATCTATGACTCTGTTAAGAGTTTCCTGAAAGAGTATAATTCTGTCATGAAAGAGATGAATACGCTGTATAATGCTGACTCGGCGAAAGGCTATGAGCCGCTGACCAGCCAGGAAAAAGAGGCTATGTCAGATGATGAAGTAAAAGAATGGGAGACGAAGATCAAAAATTCCCTTCTTCGCAGTGACTCTACACTGGGAAGCATTATCAACGCTATGCGCAGTGCCATGCAGACGACAGTAGAGTATGACGGCGGAACTTATGCATTGTCCAGCCTGGGAATCATGACATCCACAGACTATACAGAGGGAGGACTCCTTCATATCTATGGTGATCCGGATGACAGTGTGTACTCTGCGAAAGACGATAAATTGAAGAAAGCATTGGAAGAAAATCCGGATGTAGTTATTGCTACTTTGACGGGTGTGTTCGGTAATCTTCGCCAGACTATGAGTGATAAGATGGCAGGAAGCAAATACAGCAGTTCCATGACTTTCTACAATGACATCAAGATGAAGAGCGATGTGAAAGATTATGAGTCTGACATCAAAGACTGGGAGGACAAACTGGCAGAAATGGAAGATGCTTATTATTCCAAGTTTACTGCCATGGAGACGGCTCTTGCCAAATTGCAGTCCCAGCAGAGTACTATGTCCGGTTTGTTCAGCAGTTGATGTGGAATTTGCATAAAATTCGCTTAAATAAGGAGATTATATATGAATCAGGATACCATTAATGCGTATCAGCGTAATGCAATATTGACAGCATCGCCGGCAGAACTTACTTTGATGTTGTATGACGGAGCGATCAAGTTCTGCAATATTGCGATTATCGGTATTGAGAAAAAGGACATGGAAAAAGCACATGTGAATTTGAAAAAGGCTCAGGACATCATTACCGAACTTCGGGTGACGCTGGATCACAAGTACCCGGTATGGGAAGATTTTGACCGTGTGTACGATTATATTTACCGGAGACTGGTAGAGGCCAATATGAGCAAAGATATAGCGGTTGTAGAGGATGCACTGAAGTATATCCGTGAAATGCGGGACACCTGGAAGGAAGTAATGAAAGCGGCGCCGGCTGGCAGCAAACAGCCTAAATAGTGCCTGCGCAAAAGGAGATGGCTATGGAGAGGCAGAACAGTGTTTATGTGCGAATGCTGGAAGATGTGCTGAAGAAGAAAGAGCATCTTCTCAGAGATATCCTGGAACGTACCAGGGAACAGGAAGCACTTTTGAAGCAGGAGGAACTGGATCAGGAGCGTTTTCATGAGATCCTGGAAGAGAAGGGGCGGTGGATTGAGGCGCTGAATGAGATGGATGAAGGGTTTGATACACTTTTTGCTAAAGTGGAGTCGGAAATCCGCAGCCACAAGGATCAGTATAAAGAAAATATCCAGCGCATGCAAAAAAGCATTGTGATTGTTTCGGAGTATGGCATGAAGATCCAGGCACTGGAGAATCAGAACAGCGAGAGGTTAAAGGCATATCTGTCTGCAGAGCGGAAGAAGATCCGTGAATACCACATGAACAGCCAGACGGCATCCAGATATTACCGGAATATGACCAACACTCATATACCGGAGCAGTCCTTTTATTTCAATCAGAAAAAATAAATACGATATCAGGACAGGTTTTGCCTGTCCTGGTTTTGGTTAAGGAGGAAAACATGACAATAAAATGTGAAACCCTGCGGGCAAAGGATGGTCACCCGGTCCCGGTGCTGAGGAGCGAGAGAGGCGTCAGACATCTGGGCAGCCTGTACTCGGGACGGTATGCCGCCTTTGTGTGGGGAAAGAAATGGTTGTCTGACCGGACGGAAAATCTGATCCTGTTTGGTATGGGAGACTGCCAGATCCTGTTAGAGGCAGCGGATAAAGTGCCGGGAAAGGTTTTGGTACTGGAGCCGGAGGATAAAGTGTATCAGGCCATGAAAAGCAGTAATCTGTACAAAAAGGCGGTAAAAAACAAAAGAATACATATTTTCAGTATGGCAGAACTGCCGGCACTGGAAAAGGAAGTAAAGGATCTGCTGGATGATGACTGGGTAGAACGGACTATGCTTAGTATGCATCCGGGATATGTGGGATGGTATGAGGATGAACTTGCCAGGCTGCAGCAGATCTGCCAGACAGTCTGTGATGATATCACCTTTATGCGGGCACCGTTAAAAAGATTTATGGCAGCGATGATCAGCAATCAGATACAGAACTTCCGGATCATGGAGCAGGGTGTTCCGCTGGCGAGACTGAAAAAAGACTGGGATCCGGATATCCCGGTGATACTGGTGTCGGCAGGACCGTCTTTGGAGAAAAACATAGAAGAATTAAAGAGAGTGGAGCAAAGAGCCTTGATCTGGTGTGTGGATGCTGCTCTGCCTACTATGTTGGCACATGATATTGTGCCGGATCTGGTGGCTAGTGTGGATGCGGGAAAGGATCTGGCTTGTTTTGCAGACCCGAGAAGCAAGGAGATTCCGGTGCTGGCATCTTCCAATACCAGAACGGAATTTCTTACATCTAACCAGGCACCTAAGATTTGGGGATACGACCATGAACAGATCCGGATGATGCAGAAGAGGGCAGGAATTCCGGAGGCACAGGTGCCATACTATCTGGGAGTTTCCACGGCTATGTATGCGTCGGCAGTAGAACTGGGGGCAAAGAAATTGATCTTGATCGGTCAGGATCTGGCTTTTGCAGACAGCGGTGCCAGTCATGTGGCAGGCAGGGATGAATCAGCCTATCCGGTAGAAAAGATCGAGACAGAAGGATACTATGGTGGGACAGTGTGGTCCCGCATGGACTGGATGGAATTTAAAAAATGGTTTGAAAAGATGATGGATCGCTATCCGGGGGTAAAGGTGATCAATGCCACGGAAGGGGGCGTGCATCTGGAGGGCAGCACCCGGGAGACGCTGAAGCAGGTGTGCGATGCCCTGCCGTCGAAGAAACATGCATTTAGAAACAGGCTGGAAAGTGCAGATAACCAGATTCACCCGGAAGAGGGCATGAAAATGGAAGAGCAGATGTACCGATGTGGGGAAGATATAAAGCAGATCCGCCAGTGGGGGTATCATAAAACTTTCTTTGAAGAGGATTACAGGCAGATACCGGTAATGGATATGGTCTTGTCCTATATGAAGATAGTGGATGCAGAGCGGGAAGAACGGTTTGAAAAGGCACTTGACTTTGTGGAGGATCAATTGCAGAAAGGGGGATTTTTGGCATGAGTACTTGGCAGGAGATAGCAGACCTTTTTTACGGGGAGCAGGCAGAAGAAGGAATGAATGCATTTATGGCACAGGCAGGACAGCTTAGTGCGCTGCCTCAGGCGGCAGAGATAGTGAATCCTTTATTTGATGCCCTGGAACAGGGAGATTATCTGTACGCGGCAGATCTTTTGCTCTATGAAACAGAAGACAAAAAAAATCCTGAAAAAAAGGTCAAGTGCCAAGGTTAATTCCGGTTTGTCAAAGTAAATGCCGGTGAAACAGAT